>OFGE01000527.1_pt1 | contig 41387 bp, 41 predicted proteins | sample 1521681 | NCBI WGS metagenome assembly OFGE01 (sample SAMEA3504093, study PRJEB24116) | mouse gut metagenome | biome: mouse gut; feature: mouse-associated habitat; material: faeces | place: Denmark | collected 2011
TTAGTTGAGAAAATCAGGGAAAATGATTAAGCTCTTAGATCTGTAATCCTGCCTAGACTGAAAATCCTTCTTGCATCCGTCTCGACTGTTACGAGCTAGTTTAAGGATATAGACATTGACTTTAGATTCTTGAAAAAAGAATACTTATTACTTAAAAGTGACGAGCCTCTCACGCTGCGTCATCCCTCTGGCTACTGTCATGACCATTACATGCTGGTTAGGGATATATTATCTTACTTTGAGTTTCTGAAAAGAAACATCTAATTAACTTATGATTTAATTTTATTACGCAAATACGTTTTTGTCAAGTATGCATAAAAATATATCGAAAAATTAAAATTATATTATGCAAAATATACAATATTATGATAAATTATAAACGAAATAAAGAAAACCAGTAGATTGTTCTACTGGTTGTGGGTTATTGATAATATGAATTTTGAAAAGGATTTGTGTATGTAATCAATGCATTTTTTATTAGATTTTGGAATCTTGCTTCTTCATTGAGGAAACATTGGTTACAATTTTTTAGCAAAGGATTAAGAAAAGGGCAGGTGGAGCATGTTAGCACAGGTGTCATGTTGTTGTTGAATTTTTTAAGTATTAATTTATATGCGGTGGTCAATGTATAGAGGTTGGCACTCAGTAAATCTCTTAAGATTTCCAACTTTTTATCATATTCATTATAATTCAGAATATTTACAAAAGTATTAGGATGTGTATAACTATTGGTTTTTGATGATATAGTCAATAAATCTCTAGAAATGTTTGCATTGTACATTTGGGTTGCTATCTTATATTTTTTGGGGATATTGCATGATCCTTTGAGTATGGAATGGTATTTTGTATTGTATTGTTTATTCCTGTCAGCACAGTGTTCCATGACTGATAAATAGTCTGGATCGTTACAGAGATTCACCAAATCCAGAAATGCTTCAATAGAATGGCGGGTATTCCGCTGAAGGACAGAAAAACCCAGACATTCTAAATCAATGTCAGTAGTGTATAACGAAAAGTAGTTTGCAGTAAAATCTTCCTTGATATAAAAAAAGAGCATGTATTCTTTTGTTCCTAAGATAGTAGTGTTCATATTTATCAGCGTCTGTATTGAAGAATCAATATAGCCAAGAATATTATTGTTGTTATAAAAGTCACGATTGAGAAATTGCATAGTAGTCCATCCTTTCTAAAAAATCAGCTCAATTATATAGCGGAATATAGTAAATATCAAGAAAAATCTTCAAAGGGGCGGTAACGCCCATAATAGGGTGCCAGACATGGCACATGTATAAAAGACTCTTTTTGTGCAGCCGAAAGCGTGTTGGCTATGAATTTACGCTCCCACATGTGTTAGTTGTTGTTTATTTTGCTAAAGTTTGTGCTTACCAGCCCAAACCTTAGAAAATAACCAACAACAAGTCTACGCCCTTTATTGCTTCCAAAGGTCAGCATATATTTTTAGCAAGCTAAAAATATATATCTTCCCAATGGAAGCAAAATCAAAAAATATTCTCTTTTATTTTTGTTTCCTGCTTACAGCGGAAACATTGTAAGAGCAGTAGAACTGTGTTATTATAGTGAATATTTCAGATGCTTAGTCAGGAGGGATTCATCATGGAAGATAATATTTTAGCTCGTGAAGATATAATTGAAAATGTTATTGCTATAAAAATCAATCAGGCATATAGAGAAAATATGACAGAGCTTGAGTTGTACGAAGTAACAAGAGGGTGTTGGAAAGTAGATGTTAAGAGAGCAGAAAAGGCTCAGTATGCTTTTAGTATCTATAAAGGCATTATAAAAGAAGTATACAAAATAAAAGAATGGCTCCCAGCAGGTACGATACCAAGACCAACACTTCCAGATGCTGAAACGCCAGCAGATAGATTTGAATTTGTTGGAGAAATTGCAGAAGAAAATATCAGAGATAAATATATAGAAAAATCTATTGCAAACTTATATCGAAGAGGTGAAGCGAATCCAATAAAATATTTTATGAACGAAACGTATAAACGAAATTAAAAAAATGTATTGACTAAAAACAGATTGTGTTATAAACTTAATTTAAGCAGAGAAAAGGTATGGATTTTGTTTTTTTTAATTCTATTAAAGGAACAGATCTATGCTTTTTTTGTTGCCAAAATCGAAAGCAAAAGAGGATATCCTCTTTTATTTGTATATTACATATACAAATAAAACCTCTCTTGCAGTCTATAAATTATTTGGTATTGTCTCTATTATCCTCTTATATAAAATCCTCATATATAAAAGTCAATATCAAGAAATAGATTGAAAGGAGAATTGAATTGATAAAAAAATTTAATCAAGTATTTTCAGCAATTTTAGCAGCCTGTGTCCTATTTACATCTGTGCCTGTTAATGCTTTGTCAGCAGGAGAATCGAACACCGTAGGTGCAGAGCATACGCTCACAGAGCAGCAAACGCTGGATGAATTAAACACAGAAAACATAGCAAGTACGGAAGAATCTAATGCCACTTCTACAGAGGTGGCAACAGATTCAAATGCAACAGAAGATACATCTATATCAGACATATCCTCTAATGATGTAGATTCTTCTAAAGAAAAACTAAATAATGAAATATCACTACAAAGTGATAATACAGAAGATGGTGAATACAGCGAAGCTGTACAGGATGACCCTGCATCTAATGATAACTGGGAATTAGGACTTGTGTTCTATGATTCAGAAATCAATAATGGACAAACTGCATTAGAGTCTATTGATTGGGATGCTACAGATGACAACTATAAAAAAGGAAGCCCTAGGCAAATTACCATGCAAATTAACTATGCCCACTATGATAGTTTAGAATCATATGCTCCTGGAGATATTACTATAAAAATACCTAATTTTTTAAAAGATGAAGTACAAATAGTCAATCTAAAACCAGGGGCATCAACAAATGTTGGTAATGGTGAATGTTTATATTGGGAACAAGAAGTTTGTGCAAATACAGGAAATACTAAAAATTATGATTGGAATTGTGAATTTAAAAGAGATAATGGAAAAATATCAGAATATATATTTACAAATGACATTCCTTTTGAAGAAATTGTAAATTTCGAAGGAAGTATTCAAATTGTTTACACATTAACACCTAAAGACGAAAACCCAGAGAAATTTGAAAACGAATGTATTCATAACACTAGTAAAAACTTGAAAGCAAATTTAAATATCATAAATCACGAAAATTATATAGAAAGTAATGAATTAGCATTTAATTATACAAGAACTTATATTCACCCTTGGGAGTATAAAACATATGAAATAAAAAAAGGTGCAGAAATCCTAAAAACATATGACGGTCTCCCAGAAAATGCTAGCAATTATATTTGGGTAAAATATACTTTTAAAGATAATGGTTATTTGAGAAGCAGTTATCCATTAATTGGTATCAACCAATGCGAAAAAAGAGATGTTATTCCAACTGAATGTAAAGTTTATAATAAAGATATGGAATTGTTAACTCCAACTTCAAACAATACATATATATTTAATGACGATTTTTTATATATTGCATACCCAAAAGAAATTTACAATAAAGAGAATAATAATTTAATATTTACTAATCAGGTAGAATTATGGGGAACATATGAAGATAAAACACAAAAAGAGCTTTTAGCTCAAAGTAATGTTACTATTAATTTAAGCGAATTTGAAATAAATTATACTGGAGATGTTTTATCCGTTGAAAAAGAATTTGAAGATGTAGTAGGTTGGGTAGGAGGCAGTATTAAAGAAAATATGACATGGCAAATAAATGTTAAAGCTATATATACAGGAACACCACTTACTATAAAAATAGAAGATGTAGGAGGAAATGCTAGTAGTTATAGTAGCGAATACTTTACAAATATAACATTTCCAGCTAACATAAAAAACGGAAACGATATTCCAATTACACCTAATAAATATGATTGTGAATTATGGGTAAAAACTAAAAATGGAGAGTATACATTATATGATTCATTCAAAAATCCAAGCACTGATAAAGTTTGGGAACTATCATCTAGCGAAAACATTTGTAAGTTTTATTTTCTAATAAAAAACATGCATGAATCATTTATAGGAACAATTAAAGCTGAAAGCCATTATAGAGGGTTATCTATTATGGGAGGTGGAGGAGACGTAGATAATACAGCAAATATACAATCAGGCGTAGACAAGGTAAGTGTAAATAAAAAATTCCATTACTACATTCCTGTAAGTTTAGGAATGCCATATACGGCTATGCTTGAAGCTCAAAAAACTGGCACTTCACTTACAAAGATAAATAATGAAGATGCTTATAAAGGCCAATATACCTTAGGAAGCACATTTTCTAGTCAGTATCCTGTAATTTTAAATCCATATTATCAAACATTAAGTAGGGAAAGAGCAATAAAAGGATTTAAAATGTATGATTTACTTCCAAAAGGAGTAGAAATAACATCAACAAAAGAAGAAATTATAAATAGTTTAAGAATAACAGATAGATATGGTTATAGTCATGGTACTATTTATATTGCAAATAATGATGATTGTACATCAACCAGTTTTCCCACAGGATATAAAGAACTTGAAAAAAATACAGAAACAATAATAAATATTGACGAAAATTGGAAAAATACAGGAAGAACAAGAATAGAAATTATAGGAACTTTCAAAAAACCTATCTTTGTTGGAAATTCTAATTTTGAAGATATGTATACACAATATGCTTCTTTTAGATATAACATAAACTATAAAATTTCAATAGATGATTTATTAGAAAATAAAAAGATTCTTAATAATTATGTTTATGTTGAAAATGTAGAAAACAGTTCATACTTAAATATTACAAATAGGTATTCTGATAATGGTGTTGATGATAAAGATGCAGTAGACATTAATAACAATAATCAAACAACAGATTATTTATCAAGAGCACTATATTCTACGTCATTACAATCAGCAATATCAACACACCAAAATATTGCAAAATACGTAAAAACAAATAAACAATACTATTCTATCGGAACAGTAGAATCAGATTTAAGCTCAGAATACACATATAAACTTAGGGTAATGACTGGTAAAAATGATGTAACAAATCTTATTCTTTATGATTCAATAGAAGAAAACGCTTGGGATAAAGATGGAAATATAATTCCTGCATACGAAAATAATAAACATTGGAATGGAGAATTTTTAGGAGTAGACATATCTTATGCAAAAGAAAATGGACAAAATGTAAAAGTTTACTATTCTGAAAACAAAGAAGCAGGAAACCTTTATAATGATGATGGTTCACTAAATACAGATTGGACTGAATATATAAGTGATGAAACTTACACATATGAATATGGAGAACCACAGACAATTAATTCCCCTAATTGGCCCAATAACTATAACAATAATATGTCAGAAGATAAAAACTATTGGGAAATAAGTAAACCAGGAGCAGAGTTTTTAGAAATAACATTTGATTCTACTTGTAAACTAGAATCTGCCAATTATGACTATTTAAGATTTTATGATAAAGATGGAAATAATATAACAAAAACAATTTGTAATATTTCTTCTGATAAAATAGGTGGTACTAACTTAGCAGGAAAAACTTATACCATTCCTGGAGATTATGTAAAAATTACAATGAGAACAGATAGTTCAGGACAATATAAAGGTTTTTCAGCAGATATTGTTTCAAAAACAATTAAAGAAACCATTTCTGCTACTGATAACTCTAAAGTAAAAGCTCTTGCTTTTGAATATCTTGATAATAAGGGAAATCCAGCGATTATTCCAAAAGAGTCTGTAACCTATGTAGAAATAAAAATGAAATCTCCAGATACTGAATATAAAACATTTGCATATAATGGATGTCGTTCTGAGTGGAAGGTTATAGATCCTACAACAAATAGACCTGTAGATGGAATTACAGGAATGCATTCAAATATAGTACGTGTTGGACTACCAACATCTGTAGAAAAAGAGCCAGAGTTTAAAATACAATTTTTAAAAGAAATAATTGCTACAGACGAAGCATGGGATAATATGCAATTAAACAAAAATGCTCTTTATAACTTCCAAGTATCTATGAAAAATAGAGAAACAGGGGACATTATTTCTGTTCAAATAGATAATAAAAACACTGTTACTGTTAGAGAGGTTCCTATTGGTACATATACGATCACAGAAAAAGATGATATGTACTTTGATTTTGTATCTATGGAAGCACTTAATTCTGTAGAGGGTATTACTTTTGAGAAAGTCGGCAACGATTATGTTCTTACAATAACGGATGCGGCATCTGATGAAGAAACGCTACAAATCAAAGTCAATAATAAAATAGAACCAGATAGACCATATGAGGACAAAGAAGAAAAGGAAAATCTATTTCGAATACATAAAAAGGAAAGACCAGAGACAAGTGAAACAACAAATACCTCTGAAACAAGCTCAACAAGTGGGAGTGCATATACATCTAGCTCTTCAAGTTGGAGCACAACAGGCTCATATACCTCTGGTACAGGATCAGGTTCTTACACTACAGGATCAGGTACTTATGATACAGGTAGAGGAACATACATATCAGGAACATGGACTGTAGTATATGATAGGCAAGGAGAGATATTTAGTCCAGAAGTACCGCATAATTAATATAAATAAACTATAAAAATATTGGCTCAATTATTCTTTATACTTTTAAGGAATGGCAAATGATAAAAAACACAGATAATAGTATTAGTTATATTGCTACATATGCACAAGTTCCCATTAAAGATCCAGGCTCTATAAAACCAGAAATACCAATTCCTACAACTTAAAGCGAAAAATAAACCATAAAAAATTTCTTATGGTTTATTTTTATGCGAAAATTATTTTAAATAAAAATAAAAGTTTTTATTGACATTTAGTGCCGTTAGCGGTATAATATTATACATAAGGTTAAGAGATATTCTTAATACTACGAATAAAAAGGAGGACTTTTAATGGAAAAAAAGTTAGGGCTACAAAGCTCACAAATTGAAGATTCAAAGAGAAAGTACGGTTCAAATAAGCTTCCTGAACAGGAGCCAGAAACATTTTGGGAGAAGTTTAAGGGTAACTTGGATGATCCTATGCTAAAGCTATTGATTGCTATTGCAGGTATTATGATTGTAATGTTCTGTTTCGGTCAAGCTGAGATTTATGAACCAATTGGAACAATCATTGCAATTCTTTTAGTCGCAAGTATCGGTGCTAAAACAGAAATGTCCAGTGATGCCGAATACAGAAAACTAAAGAACAGCACAAAGAAAGATACATGTAAGGTTTATAGGAATGGTGTAGTGACTGTAATTGATATGGATGACGTGGTAGTTGGAGATATTGTTCTTTTACAATCAGGAGACAAGATTCCAGCCGATGGTGTACTTATTGATGGAGCACTTAGAGTCAATAACTCAGCACTTAATGGTGAAACTGAAGAATGTAAGAAAGAAGCAGCAAGTAACGACTTTGAAATGCCACTTGAAATCACAGGAGATACCTTCGTAGATAAACATTCACTATTTAGAGGAGCTGTAATCTATAATGGTGAAGGTCTTATGGAAGTAAAGAGAGTAGGTATTGGCAATCCAGAAACCAATTATCCAGGCACTATGATGGGTAAGATGGCAGAAGAAATGAATACCGAAGAACCAGATAGTCCATTAAAGGTTAAGCTTGCGAAGCTTGCTAAGCAAATCTCAACATTTGGCTACGTTGGTGCTATCGCACTTGCAGTTGCTTACATGGTTCACTTTGTAATGGTAGCTGGTGGCGTAGGTGCTTATCTTGACCTTGGATGGCTTCATATTTTGAAGGATTTCATTAAGGCTGCTGAGCTTGCTATTGTAATTATCGTTTGTGCTGTACCAGAAGGTTTACCTCTTATGATTTCAATTGTTCTTATGAGTAATACAGGTGAAATGTTAAAGCACAATGTACTTGTTCGTAAGGCAATTGGTATTGAAACAGCAGGTTCACTTAACACATTATTTAGTGATAAGACTGGTACTATTACAAAGGGTGTACTTGAAGTAGTAGAATTCTTTGATGGTAGTGGAGTTTCAAGCGATATTAGATCAAAGGATTGTAAGATTAGAGATTATCTAAATCTTGCTATTGGAAAGAATACAGGTGCTATGTTTGATGATGAACACAGAGTAATTGGTGGAAACATGACAGATAAAGCACTTATGGAATTTCTATCAGAAGATGTATTTAACAAACTTCGTGATGATAAGGATTGTGTAATCACAAAACAGCAAGGCTTTAACTCTGCTAACAAGTTTTCATCTTCATATATTGCTTCTCTTGGAAAGACATTCTATAAGGGTGCTCCAGAAAAGCTACTAGCTAAGGCTACAAAATATGTAGATGCAAACGGAGAAATCAAGCCACTTGATAGAAGCGTAATTGATACAAAATCTGTACAACTTGCAGAAAGAGCAATGAGACTTCTTGCATTTGGTTACTCTGAAAAGGAACTTGTAGAAGACGCAATTAATGATGATCTTGTTCTCATTGGCCTAGTTGCTATTCGTGATGATGTTAGACCTGAGGCCGTTGAAGCTATCAAGGAATGTCATAGAGCAGGTGTCCATGTATGTATGATTACTGGTGATAGAAAAGAGACTGCTCTTGCTATTGCTAAGGAATCTGGACTAATTACTTCTGAAGAAGATGTAGTGCTTACTTCTGAAGAACTTAATAAAATGAGCGATGATGAAATTAAAAATATCTTTGATAAGATTACATGTATCGCAAGAGCACTTCCAACAGACAAATCAAGAATGGTTCGTATTGGACAAAGCTTGAACAAAGTATGTGGCATGACTGGTGATGGAGTAAACGATTCTCCTGCACTAAAATCAGCTGATGTTGGTTTTGCAATGGGTTTATCTGGCACAGATGCTGCTAAAGAAGCCGCCGACCTTGTTATTACAGACGATAACTTTAGAAGTATTAAAGATGCTATCTTGTTTGGTAGAACAATCTATTTGAACATTTTGAAGTTCTGTAGATTCCAGTTAACAATTAACGTAGCTGCTGTACTTGTTTCAGCAATACTACCATTCCTTGGTTTTGAATCACCTTTAGGGGTAAATAAAAATACTTATTATAATTACAGGAAATAACCTACTGTATAATAAAGATTTAATAAGTAATGCCGTCTTATAAGAAACTGGCAAGTATTATAAGATAATTAGTGAAGAATTAAGCTGGAAGGGTTTGGTTATCCTGATCAGAACCGAAGGCTAAGAGCAAAATCTTAGTCAGGGGCAACGCATAGAGATTGAACCTAAAGTAAAATTTAGAATATAATATCTCCACGAGGCTTCACTAACGGTCAGTATATTAAATTGATGATTTTAGTTAATTTAGTATGTTAAAAAGATATGCTAACCTGAATTGGAATTGACCAATTGATGAAAATGAGAGAAATCTCCAGATTGCAAGATAAAAAGCTTGCAGATAAGAAAGATGTGAGTTCAAATGTTATTTCTTAACCTAGTTATGGATAGTTTAGGTGCACTTTTACTCGGCAAGGAACCCACAAGGGACAGTTATATGAATCATGCCCCCAAACGTAGAGATGAAAGCATTATCTCTAAGAATATTTTTATCCAGTTTGTAACGATGGGACTATATGTAACAGCACTTAGTATTATTTGGTTTGAAGTACCTGTATTTAGAACATTTTTCGATACAGAAATGCAGTTTAGAACTGGTTACTTTGCCTTCTTCATCTTCATTTCCATTATGAATGGCTTCAACGTGAGAACAGATGGATTTAAGATTTTTAGTGATCTTGATAAGAATGAAAACTTCATGAAAATATGGCTAGCAATGTTGGGAGTAACAGTACTACTTTGTATGATTGATATTATCCCTGGACTTGGCTTTATTGGTGAAATGTTTGAAACAACTCACTTTGGTCTTAAGGGATGGGGAATTGTACTAGCTATGGCAGTAACAATTATCCCAGTAGATATGCTTAGAAAGGCAATCTTCCAAACACAGAAAAATGAATAAAGAAAGGAGTAATAACCTTGGTTGCACGAATTGTTCAAAAAGATAGCAAGTATTATGTGCTATGTAATGATGGAAGTATGAGTGCATGTAATGAAAAGGAGTTTACTTCATTCTTGAAAGCAAATATACAAGGTCTTACTGAGAGGTGGGACCTTGTATATGAAAAAATGGAAGATTATCCTGGAAAAGATATTGCACAAATTAATGATGATAAATCGTTGTTAATTTTTGATACAACTCCATTTGAATACTTGCTTAAAGAAAGTGAAAATTCTATGGAAAAACAAAATGATATTTCCGCAAAAGAATATGCTGATAAACATAATAAATCAGTAGAACAAATAAAGGTATTATGCAGAAGCGGAAGAATAGAAGGTGCAAGGAAAATAGGAAGAGATTGGTTGATTCCTGAAAATGCACCATATCCAACAAGAAAAGGAGTTAGGACATAAGTCCTAACTCCTTAAATTTTTGTTCTAAAATATTTTCAATTTCATTAAATTTAGTATAATGAATCCTTATTAAGGGAATTTTATTTTTTTTACAATATTCATTTTTTATATTATCTCTTATCCTAGCTATTTCAAATTCTTTTTTTACCTTATCTTTATCTTTACATCCAAAATCTATAGCTTTATCGTGAACAATTCCATCATATTCAATTAAACATACCAAAATGTTTTTATCATCAAAAATTGCAAAATCAAATCTTAGTTTTAATTCATATCTACAATCATCAAAAGAATATTCTGATAAGTGTGATATTTTATTGTTTTCCAAAAACTTTTCAATTTTTTTCTCTCCCTTACTTGCATTACATTTAGGACACCTTGCCCCTCTAACTAAATGATCAAGACTTCCTTTCCATTGATGATTACAATCTGGACAAATTAAATTGACTTTTTTATTTGAACGAAAGCCTAAAGTTTGAACATCAATACCATCTTCTTTATTCTTTTTATTATCTATATATTCTAATAATTCATTATCGTTATTTTTAGCGTATGTAACAAAATCATTAAATCCAGGTTTTATTTTTTTAGGAGGATTACAACAATAAGGGCAATTATTTTTAATACCAGTCCTATTAGATATTGTTGTTTCCCATTCGTTCCCGCAATTATTACATTTCCACCAAACTTTTTTGTTACTTTGTGTAAGAACTTCATCTGGTTTTAATTCATCATTTTTGTCATAATTCCATTCTTTTGCAATTTCTGGATAGCAAGAAGCCAAATCGTTATATCCTTTTAAAACAGTTCTAGCAGGAATAGAAGAATAAGGATCTCCAATCCCTAATTTTCTATGCCTTATAAGAGCTTTCCATGAAGCTTCAAAAACTTTATCATCTTTAAAAAGAAGTTTTTTCCACCAAACATATTTTGTCCCACCATCAAGACAATCCTCAGGTTTTAAATCACCATTTTTCTCATAGTCCCATTCCTCTAATAAGTCTTTTCTATTATTATGTATGCACCAAGTTTCAAAATCATTAAAACCTTTTAAAACTTTTTTATTTGTCAAATAAGGACACCCTGCATTTTGAATTGTTCTGGTATCTATTCTATCTTCCCATTCCAAAATCCAAATTTTACCATACCTTTCAGCCTCAGTTCTCCACCAAACCTTTTTATTAGAGCCTGCTTTGTAATCCTCTGGCTTTTTAATGTTTCTTTCACAATTCCACTCTTTAGCAATTTCAGGATGAGTTATAGTTAAATCATTTTTTCCAATAATTGATTTTTTACCACCACAATATGGGCATCCTTTTCCTAAAACAAAAACATTATGAGTATTAGCTTTCCATTCATGTCCGTTTTTACAAATAAACCAAGATGGCTTAAGAGAACCCTCAGAGATATTATCTAACAAAACTCCTTCATCCTTATTCTTTTTTTCATTCCATTGAATTTTATTTTCTCCATTAAAAAATTCTGGATATTTAGTTTTTAGATCATTAAAACCAATCAATATTCTTCTTCCTTCACAATATGGACATTTATTTTCTCTATCTTTTCTAAGAATATTCCCAAGGGTAGTTTTAAACTCATGATTACAAGTAGTTCCAATAAACCATAATTCCTCACTATTAGCTAACTCTAATTTCTCTGGATTAACACCATCATTTTTATCATAGCTATATCTAATCTTACTAGTACCATCAAATAACTCAGGTCTCAATTCTTTTAAATTTCTTATCTTACTCAAATATTTCCCTCCTTTTTATTTTTATTTATTATAATAATTATACCACAGAATAAACGATTCCGCTATAATTTTATAAAATAACAATAAAAAGAGACTATTTAACATAGCCTCTTTTTAAAAAACATTAGAAAATAATTTAAATTTTTTATAAACAACTAATAGCTTCACGAATACGTTTCGTTCTTTTTGTAATAAAGTCAACTGTATGTTTATTAGCTTTTATAGCAGCCAAACAGTCCTTTTCAGAAGGATTCTTAATATACATAATATTCATAGGATCAAACTCAATAGCCGCTTTCCTCTCATTCGCTGAAGGTTTTGATATAAGCTTTATGATCCATCCATGTTTAGCAATTACAGAAGAAAGGTCTCTTCTCCTAAACTCTTTTGGAAGAAGACTACAATCAGAATGTAAATCAAAATAATAATCAATTAAATCATCATCAATATAAATAAACGATAAATTACGTCTTTCATTTCTAAGATACATCTTTCTTAATTCTAAAGGCATATCTTCTCTATTATTAAGAAAATGAAATGCATAGCCCTCTAAATGATTATCAATAATATATTTATAATCATCTTTGGTTAAAGATATTTCCTTAGGAAATTGCCATGTATGAAGTGTATATTCTTCCTTACCATCTGCTTTCATTTTGCATAGTTTTTCAAGAAAACGCTTAACAACAATTCTTTCTAAATCTTCATCCATAATAGCTTTTACTTCATCATATTTTACATACATAGGTTCAATACACACAAGCTCTTTTGCAATAGTCTCTGTCATTTCAACATGCTTTAAAAACACGCCTTCTACAAAACAAAACGCTAAAGGCCATTCTAAATTAACTATATTTTTAATAGCTTTAAGAGCAAGCTCTTCTGAAATATAAGGTAATGGCCTTTTAACATCTTTTAAATAACTATTTGCTTTTTCGAATTCTTCAAGAAGAATAGTATCAGTAGGATTCTTAATTTTCCCTAAAAGATAACCTCTTTCTTTTAAAGCAACTCTCATCATTTCTTCTGTTGGATTTTCTGTATCACAAATTAAATATGGATTTTTCTCTAAATCTTCTAATGTAATAATTTTTTTAGTCATAAAATTTTACTTTACAGTATGCTACTTTATTACACGCTATACTGTGTCCTCCTTTCCCCTTTAACTTTTTTAATTTATATAATAATTATACCAGACAAATAGATAAATTAAAAAACAATAAAAAAAGGCCCTAGAGCCTTTATAAAGCAAGAAATTCATCAACCACCTCCAAAGCACCATAAAGATCCCAGGTATCTGCCAAACCATAAATCTTCTGTAACAATTTCTTAAACTCCTCATCCTCCTCTTTTTCAATATAGTCGAACAACAGATTCAGCCCCTGAACCACAAGGTCAGGATCTGAATCCAATCCATAAAAGAAATACCATGCCACGTCATTTAATACTGCCTTTTTCTGATCGATGTTTTTCATATTTTTCTCCTCTTCTCTTCCCACTCTCATTAACTTGTAATATAATTTTATACAATTTAAAATAAAAATTCAAGATTTATCTTAAAATACAAAAACCACTATTCATAATAATTATAAGCTCAGACTTAACAGATGGATATAAGGTTTATTATTTTAGTCTATTTTTTAATTATTCTTTCAGTTTATCCTTACTAAAACATAATACATTTGCTCAGCTACACTATTTATGTTTTAATGAACAAAAAAAACCGATAACTTAATTATTATCGGTTATATAATATTATTTTAAAGTATATTTTATTGTCAAATCCGAAATAACATAAAAATATCTCTAGCAAATAGGAAACCCATTACCAGAGATATTTAAAATACAATACGCTAAAAAACAACGTATAGTGCTATGCTATTAACGAACTTTATTAAAGTTTGAAGTCTTCATTTTACATACTTTAACCCATTCTTTAATAAAATCATCAAGACCTGGTTCAGTATCAGAGTTTCTGTTACCAAAACCGTGGACTTGTTGAATAACAGAGTCATTAGTAACTTCTACTGTAAAGAAAGGTTTATCAAGGTCTATCTTTTCTCTTATAAAAAGAATATTGGTAATATTGTTAACAACCCTACCAATATAGCTTCTCACGCAATGACGTAGCCTAAGACCTTCTCTTGCAAGTTCTCCGCTACATTTAGGAGCAATAACAGCATATTTATCATTTTCATATAACCATTTATCCCATTTTGAGGACATATCTGAAAACTTTTTATCCTCAATATCTCGTTTCTTTAATAAGAAAACTTCCATTACCATATCATGCATGTCTTTAATAGAATCAAGATTGCACTCATCAAACTCAGGTCTAAAATGAACAGTATCATTTAATTGTTTAACCATATCAAGATAATCCTTATAATCTTCAAGATGACGAGGAGAGTTTTCTATATTTCGTGAATAATATCCTTCACGTTCAAACCTCTCTCTATTTCTTGCTTCTACTTCACATTTCCTTCTAATAAGAAGAATTAAGCTTGGAGCCATTTTTTTCATAGCAGATATACTGAAAGTTTCCTTTAAAAGACTAAGAATAGTAACCATATTACTCATATAGGTACTATGATGCCAAGACTCCCAAACCACAGGGAATTTTTTAATTTCATTATGAGCATCAAGTAGATATTGAAGTGTAGTATCAAACGTATCATTATCAATATCTTTTAAATTTTCTCCAAAAATTCTTTTCATATAAGGAATAGGTGTAAATAGATGATGATTATAATACCAAGATATTTTTGCACAATCCTCACAATACCAACTAGAATTTAAAATTTCAGAAAATTTCTTTAGCTGATATTTATTAATCCCCAAACTATTTGTAAGTGATTTTTTATTTTCAATATCTCCAAACATAAGACTTAAAGATTCAATAATATTTCCATAAGAAACATTTGAAATTCTTGCAATAACCATATCCTTAAATCCTTGTTTAGAGAGTTGTTCAATTACAGGATAGGTAAGTAATGCCCAAATATATTTACCCATCACCTGAGGAGAGACATCTTTTACAATACTTCCAAAATACTCAAGTTTCGTACCCTTTACAATATCAACATCAAAGTCTTCAAGGGTAAAATCCCAATGAATAGCCTGACTATTAAGACGCATATCTATCCATCTACCATCATTAGTAGGTCTGCAAGCAATTACATTTTTTTTCGTAACATAAATCCTTGCACCATCTACCATAATTCGCTCAGTGGAATTTTTAACCATTGTTCTAACAACACACATAGGAGTATTGTCCGTTGTTTCTACCTTTTGAATAAAAGCCATATTTTCATTATAATCATCATTATAACAAATTTCTGGAATACTGATTGCGATTAACTTATCAATCTTAGATTTTGTTTTTGTCTGTCTTCCTTTTGGCTCTTTATACTTTAAGAATGTAGCAAGTGTTATCCCTGATTTTGAAATATCAACTGTTTTATTTCCGCCAACATTACAAATTCTCGGAAAAACATTAAGTAAAGGCTTGATTAACTCCTTAAAAGTTTCTCCATTAATTCCAACAATATCGTCTGTAATATTGTCAATTTTAAATGGAGCTTTACTGTTGAGCTTCTCATGCCACACCATAGGTTCATTATTACCCCAATGATATCTTCCTTGAGAATAATCATAAAACCAACCACAGTCTGAGTAAGCAAGTTCTTTATTAGAACTAATAAAAACTTCTCCACATTTTTCCCATTTCCTCATAACACCTAAACTATCCATAATTCTTTCAATAACCATTTTTGTTTCGATTGAAATAGAAGTATCTTTTAATTGCTTTTTATACTTTGCAAAAACTTTTATGTCTGACATTTTGACACTTCTTGCATTAATTTTAGCCTGCCCAAGAACAAAACCATCAAGCTCAGGGATATATTCACAATAATACCTACATAAATCCCTAGAAACTCTTTCTATAACAGAAGCGTTGGCTGGACTATCAACTACCTCACTAAGATAATATCCAATATCTCCAGTTTCAAGATTACAATACATCTCAATAGGACTTTCAGAACTAAATCCAAGCTTAACTTCACTTTTATTTGGTTTCGTTTTCTTCCACTTAAGAACAGGTGTTTTTGTAACAGGAATCTTATACCCCTTAAAAAATTCGTTAATAGTTGCAATATCTTTCATTTAAAATCCTCCTTTTCTCTTTTAAACACTTTTTTATATTATACAAAAAAATAAGCAAAAAAGAAACTTTCTCGCTTATCAGTTTTTTTATAATAAAAAACCACCTTGCAGTGGTAACGGGGGTTCCCATTGCAAAGTGGCAAACCTGAACAAATCTTAAAAAAGATTCATCCAGGTCGAATAGTAATTATATGCGATGTTGAAAAGGCCATTGGCCTCTTTCTCATCCATGCCAGCAGCGAGATTTTTTTCCCGCTCTTCCTCCAGCATGTCAAGAATTACATCTTCTGTGTAATTTTTTGTCATAATTTCTCCTTTCTCCCTAATAGGGATTACAACAACCATCTATGACGAAATGGCTGAGGCACATGTGTGATCGGCATCCTATTATGTAATTTGTATTTAGGATACACATGTGATTCGAATGGATTTATGGGCTTTCGTAAACTAGTACTGTCTAGTTTTTGTTAGTACCTACTTGCCTTTTACCATTCTTTTTGTAAAACCGATCTCTATGTTATTTTTTTCGCCTAAAAACTTAAAGTCACAGCAAACTTTAGTTCCTGAATAAGGAAAGAAAAATAACTTGATAAAAACATTATAAAACAAATTAAAATAAGAGTCAATATTGCAAAATCTAATTATTTTTACAAGCAAAAAAGTCCAAACACTTTGCTCGGGGAACGTTTTAAACGTTATCAAAGTGTTGGACTATTTGTTACTCACTACTTAGCAGTGGATGGTATGTACTTTCGAAAAACCTTCCTCTGTTATTGAAAATATTATTCGCTCAAACATCAAGCGAATAATCCTATTAGGTACTTCTTTCCCTGTTAACACCTCTCTTTAAGGCTGTTTCAACAGATAACACAAAGAAGAAAGCATCAGTATAGTCGAATAATCCCAAAAAACTGTAAGGCAGTGCCTCTAAAAAGCCCTGCCCTAACCTCATCAACGCAAATAATTACCATTATTTAAAACCTTGTATTAAGAAACAAAGTATTATACAATATAACTAAAGATACTTAAACGTAATTTACTACATTTAAATTCTTAATATATGAAGAAAGGAGAACAGCGTCATAACGTAGTTACACAGCTACGCTGTGTACGCTGAAAGAGTTATATGGAATTTATTGGAGCTTTTATTGGAATTATGGCAGTAATCATGATAATTGCCCTTATTATGGCTCTTGCAAGTTATATTGTAAATGGTCTATTTTTAATGGGAATTGCAAAAGAACATAATATAGAAAATCCTTGGATGGCTTGGGTTCCTGTACTTAATAGCTATTATTTTGGCAAAGTAGCAGGAAGTATTACAAATGATAATAATTATGTTAAAAATTATTTAATATCATTTATTGCATATATTGTTCTTGTAACAATTACAGGAGCAACTGAATCAGCTATTTTAGGATTATTAATGGGAATAGCAGCTATTGCATTTATTGTATTTTATTTCATCGGATTAAATAAAATATATAAAGTTTATGTTCCACAGAGTGCAACTGTATTTACAGTTCTGTCTATAATTACTATTGTACAATTTGTTCTTATGATATATTTATTAACTTCAAAAATTGGAAAAGGCCAAGTACAAACTGATTATAATAATTATCAAAATTATAGATAAAAAAAGGCATGCTTTATGCATGCTTTTTTGCTTTTCATTTATCTAATTATAATATATAATGAAATAAAAATAAATTTACGGAAAGGAGAGCCGATATGTATTTGTTAGAAGCTTTTTACTCTTTTTTTAAACATGGATTCAATATTATACCTATTATTATGATATTAATGTATATTATGCAAAGTATATTCCTAGTAAAAGTAGGTAAAAATCAAGACATTAAAACAAGTCCATTAGCATGGATTCCAGGATTAGACTTTTATATCTTTTGTTTAATTATTCAAAGACTAAATGGAAAGAAATTTGCCATAAAATTAATAACAAGTACAATTATATTTGTTTTATTTAAAACTATACTAAATAAATTTATTGGAATAAATGGAAATTTTTTTATTAATATTATCTTTTTAACTGCTACTATTATGATGTTTATCTTATTTGTAAAATCATTAAAGAGAATATTTTCATATTATTTTAATAATAATTTCAATATAATCTTAATAATAATTTCTATCTGGTTAGTCATACCATTAATAATTATTGAAGCAATTATTGCATTTAATAAAGTAAAAAAACATGAGATAAATAAGAAAAAATAAAAAATTCCCATATATCAAGAACATTCTTGACATATGGGAATAAAAAGTTAATCAGTAATAATATGTACTTCGCTAAAGCCTTCACTCTTTGTAGGAGCTACTAAATCTTTAAACATTCTTTCAATAACCTCAACAGGAACCACTCTATCTCTTTTGTTATTTCGTTCAATAGCAGTTTCAATAGGAATATCAAAAAAATAAGCTTCAGCGCTATCATAAAGACCAGCAAAAGATTTTAAAATACCTTTTCTTGTTTTTGCCGAAATATTTGTTGCATCATAAACAACATCCTTACCTTCTTTAAGAGCCTTCTTTACTCTGTAATTCAATGTTCCAAATACAGAAGCATTACAAAGATGAATCTTTAAAGCAAGAAGTTTTTCATCAGATAAGTCACTTGTATCAATCTTTTTTTGCTTAATCTTTTTTGCAGCATATTCTTCGGTGTACTGAAGATTAGCATCTCCAAAAAGTTCCTCACGAATATTATCAGAACTTAATACAATAGCACCAGGAATAGTAGCTGCTAAAGTAGATTTTCCCGAACCAGGAACACCTACAGGAATAATTAATTTAGACATAAAAACGCCTCCTTTTCTCATGTTTAATATGTAGTTTTCACTTTCATAATAATTATACCAAAATTTAAAAATAATTTCTAGCGGAATATGAGTTTAAAAATTATATTGAATATTTTTATGATATGTTCTATAATTATAGTAACATTTAACGTAATAAAATAGTTATGTTATACGATATTAAACATAAAAAGAAAGGAAAAGAGCGCATACGCTGTAATACACAATATTATTATGAAAAAAAATATGTTTAAAACTTTATTATTATCTATTTTAATACTAAGCCTATATGGATGTGGTATAAAAAATGAGACTCCATCAAAACAAACAAAAGAAAGTCAGACATCACAAAAACAATCAGAAGAACAAATAGAACTACAAAAACTTGATTATAAAATGGCAGAACTTAATACATATAAAGATAATGAAGACTTAAATCACATATGGATAGCAATCGAATTAAATTCAAAAGGCTATTTTATTGATACTACAAGATTAGATTTAAAAAATAAAGAACAACTTATTTCTGGCTCAATTAAAGATGGTGGCTATAATGTAATGATTTATGAAGGTTTTATATGTGAAGACGAATCACATAACACAACTCCCCAAATGACAGGTACTTTATATGACTACGATAAATGTATTTATACTATTGAAATTGTAAGCAAAGATTCTATTAATTCAAAAGATATTACTGCTTCATTAAATATTATATATGATTCTAAAGAAATAGAAACTATAGAAGCTAAATGTAATACTAAACCAAGCGAATTAACACTTAGACATAAATATATCCATAGCAATATTCCATTTGAAGTTAATGGTAATTATTATCTTCAAGATACTTCTCTTATCGGAAATGGAGATAACTTTAAAAGTTGGAAAATTATTCCTATAAAAGGAACTTTAAAAGAATTATCAAAAAGTCTTACCAATAATTCTACAAAATTTATTATGGCTGATAAAGAAACTCCTTCTACTTATATGAAAGAAGAATTAAAAGCACCTGATGGATGGAATTTTTTTGCTAGAACAGATAAGTTTAATGAAAACTTAGAAATAGGTTGGGAAAAAGATAATGAGTCTTTAGATTTAGGAATAGTAAAAAAACTTTATAAATCAGTTCTTGAATATACAGATGATGAAGGAGCTATGTTTTTTATATTTTAAATATTTAAGAGAGATTTCTCTTAAATATTTATTTTTATTTTTTGATGTGTTATAATTTTGTTATAAAGTTAATTTTAACAAGTACAGAAAGGAGGAAGAATTATGTGCAGTAAGAATAAAGAAGCAAGATTTTTTGAATTAGCGAGGCGGCAGGCTGAAAATGGACAATTCCCGCACAAAATTGGTTGTGTGGTTATATATAAAGGAAGAGTAATCTCAGAGGGGTATAATATTAAAAAAACACATCCCTTGCAATTAAAATATGATAAGGAAAGACCTGACCTTGAAGAAGGAAGCCCTAATATCCACTCTATGCATGCTGAAATAAATGCATTAGTAAAGATAAAGGATATGGATATTGATTGGAGTAAGGTTGAAATTTACATATACAGAATTACAAAAAGGATGCCATTTGGACTGGCTAAGCCTTGTCCTAGCTGCACTGCTTTTATAAAAGATCTTGGAATTAAAAAAATACATTATACCAGTAATGAAAACAGCTACATTACTGAGTATTGGAATTAAAGCTTTTACATACATTTAAAGACCCAGTTTATTGGGTCTTTTTTATTTTTTGCTTCAAAATTTTTACATACTATTGATGTATAACAATTTTATAAAAGACTACTTTTTATATGTATAATTTATCACTTTTTTTGTATTTTTATAGCGTAGAGCAGCCGTATACGCCAATGGCGTGCTCTAGCACATATAGCGTAGCTATACAGTAATACTATATTTATCTTTAAAATATATTTGCTTTTATATAGAACACATGATATAATTATTATATAAATATAAGAAATGGAGGACGATTATGGATAAATTTGTAAGCGAAGATAAAATGACGATAAAACTTCCAATACCACTTGGAACAACAGTTTATGGATTTACTTTAAAATGTTGCGACGCATGTCTGTTTCAAAAAACAAAATTTAATAATACTTATCCTCCTTCTAAATATGGTGACAGATGTAATTCAAAAATGCCTTGTCATACAAGATTTGGAAGGGTGACAGCAGTAGAGTTAACATTTGAAAGTATGAAAAATATTTTAAAAGGATGGGGTGTTAGGTTTTTTGAGACAAAAGAAGAAGCGATGGCTAAAGGAGAAGCTATTGCTAATAGACATGCTAACCAGATGAAAAGTATGGGATTTAATTTAGATGAAAATAATTATTGTATAAAAGAAGAAAACAAATCTTCCAGTCCAATTAAAGCATATTGGCATGGAGATTATGATGATGAACTAAAAATTACATAGTTTTTTAGTATCGATATTGACAAAAAGATATTTGTGAAGTATACTTGATTCAGTGGATAAAGTTAAAATCTTATAAATATTAACATTCGTGTTAATTAAAAGATATAAGATATATAAGAATACGTGATCCACTGCTCCTTTTCTCTCAAACCGAGGAAGCCTGTGCGTTGGGCTTCCTCTTTTTCTTTGCATATATAGTTATTTGACATTATATAAATATTGAATATATAATATATTCAGGAGGAAAAGTACAGTTATGAAAATTACTGTACTTTTTTGTTATAACTAAAAATTAAAGGAGAATAAAATGATAACTTACGAGTTTGTTAAAAGATTAGTTGATATAGTAGTCAGTTTAATTGCACTAATTTTATTATCTCCTCTTTTTCTTATTGTAGCTATTTTTATAAAAATAGATTCTAAAGGAAAAGTTTTTTATACACAAGAAAGAGTAGGACAAAATCAAAAAAAATTTAAAATATATAAATTTAGAAGCATGATAGCTGATGCAGACAAATATTTAGATGAATTAAAAGATAAAAACGAAAAAATAGGTAATAGTTTTAAAATAAAAAATGACCCAAGAATTACAAGAGTAGGAAAATTTATTAGAAAATATAGTATTGACGAATTACCTCAATTTTTAAATGTTTTAAAAGGGGATATGTCAATAGTAGGCCCCAGGCCTGCACTCCCAGAAGAAGTAAAAAACTATTCATTAGAAGAAAAAAAACGATTAAACGTACCTCAAGGAATAACCTGCTTATGGCAAATATATGAAAGAGATAATCCTGACTTTAATGTGCAAGTAAAATTAGATAAAGAATACATAAAAAAAAGAAATATATTATTTGATATTAAGCTTATTTTACTAACAATTCCAAATGCATTATCAGGAAAATCAGCTTATTAAATAGAAAGGATAATAATACAGCATAGTGTAGATATACAATAGCAGCACACCGTAGGCGGTGTTATACATAACGCTATGCTGTAAAGTGAAACTTATATGATTGATATATTAATTCCATTATATAATAACGAAAAATATATAGGAAAATGCATAGAAAGTATAAAAGAACAAGATTTTAAGGATTTTAATGTTTATATTATTGATGATGGTTCAACTGATAATTCTCTCCAAAAAGCTATTGATGCTATAAATAAAGATGATAGATTTTTTATATTATCAAGACAAAATAAAGGAGTTTCTATAACTAGACAAGAACTTATTGAACTTGCAAAAAATAAATATATAACATTTATCGATTCTGATGATTATTTTTATTGTAAGGATGCACTTACAAAACTAATAACAACAATAAAACAAGAAGATTCAGATATTGTTATTTGCAATATTCTAAAAAAAATAAAAAATAAACTCATAGATAATAGATGTTCAAATAAAAAAATAGAAACTGTAGATAATATTAAAGCTTTGGAAGATCTTTTATATATAAAACATAATGGAGCGACTTTTTGTGGAACGTTATTTAAAAGAGAGCTTTTCAATAATATAAAATTTAAAAAAGATATGTTATATGAAGATACCGATGTTATTTATAAATTAGTAGATAATGCAAAAAAAATAACATATTATAATACACCTATTTATGTATATAGAATTAAAAAAGAAAATTCTATTATGCGAAGCTCATTTTCTGAAAAAAATATGATTTTAATTGATATTTCAAAAGATATAATAAATTATATTAAAGAGCACCATCCTGAGCTAGAAAATGCAGCTATTTATACTATTAATAATAATTGCCTTGAGTTACTTAAATTAAAAGTTCTTTCTAAAAAAGAATATGATGATAATGAAAAAATAATTAAAGAAATAAGAAAAAATAAAACAATTATAATTAACGATAAGAATTCTAGTAAAGGAAAAATTATTCAAACAAAAATAGCTTCTAAAGGTGAATTTTATTTTAAAATATTAATGTTTACCTATACTAAAATATTACACAAATATTAATAAGGAAATAAAAATGATAAGAATTTTACATGTTGTAAGTCATATGGATAGAGCAGGACTGGAAACTGTCCTTATGAGATATTATAAATATATAGATAAATCAAAAATACAATTTGACTTTTTAGTTAATAAAAATAAAAAAGGTGCATATGATGATGAAATTTTAAAAATGGGAGGGCATATATATAAAACATGTGGACTTAATCCTCTTTATATTAATAAATATAAAAAACAAGTAAAAGAAATACTAAAAAATAATCCTGATATAAAAATAATTCATGGTCAAAATGATGCATCTCAATATCCTGCCATAAAAGCAGCTAGTGAAATAAATTTTCCAATAAGAATATCTCATAGCCATAATACATCTGTTGATATAAATTTAAAATACCCATTAAAAATGCTTTATAAAATGCTAATTCCCAAAATCGCAAATCATTATATGGGATGTGGAAGAGATGCTATTAAATATTTTTTTGGAAAAAAAGTAATCAAAAATAATGATTATATTATCATAAAAAATGCTATTGAAATAGATGAATTTATATATAATGAAGATATCAGACAAGAAATTAGACAAAATTTAAATATAAATGAAAACACTTATTTAATAGGTCATGTTGGAAGATTCTCAAATCAAAAAAACCATAAATTTATTATAAAACTTACAGAAAAATTAAGTCAAACCAATCTTGATTTTAAAATAATACTTATTGGTGAAGGAGAACTTGAAGAAAAAATAAAAAGACAAATAAATAAGAAAAAGTTAGATAAATATTTTATATTTACAGGAAATATTTCAAATGTAAATAAATATTATCAAGCTCTAGATCTTTTTATATTACCATCTAAATATGAAGGACTTCCTTTAGTGGGAATAGAAGCTCAAGCTTCTGGTACTAAATGTTTATTTAGTGAAAAAATCACAAAAGAAGTAAAAATTACAGATTTAGTAACATTTTTACCACTTAATATAAATATTTGGAAAGATAGAATATTAAAAGAATGCAAAAACATAACAACAAAAAAAGACATGACAAAAAAAATAAAAAAAGCAGGATATGATATAAAAACTGAAACCAAAAAATTAGAAGAACTATACATATCTTTAATAGAATAATTAAAAGGAAGGGATTTATATGAAAATTGCAATGATTGGTCATAAACAAATTCCAGGAAGATCTGGAGGAGTAGAAGTTGTGGTTGAAGAACTATCAACACGAATGGCATCTAATAATGAAGTAACTGTTTATAACAGAAAAACCAAAGAAAAACAATTAAAAGAATATAAAAAAGTAAAAATAAATACAACTTTTACAATTTCTAAAAAAAGTTTAGATGCTTTAATTTACTCACTTTTTGCATCAATTAAAGTTTTGTTTAAAAAATTTGATGTAATTCATTATCATGCATTAGGCCCTTCTGTAATGCTTATAATCCCTAAAATCTTTAAAAGAAAAACTAAAATAGTAGTAACAATTCATGGACTGGATTATAAACGTTCTAAATGGGGTGGATTTGGAAGTAAGTATTTAAAATTAGGAGAAAAAATAATTGCAAAATATGCTGATGAAATAATTGTATTATCAAAAAACATGAAACAATATTTTAAAGATAAATACAATAGAGAAACTACATATATCCCAAATGGAATTCCTAAAGGAGAAAAAAGAAAAGCAAACATAATAAAAAACAAATACAATCTTAATAAAGATGGTTATATTCTATTTTTATCAAGATTAGTTCCAGAAAAAGGATTAGATTATTTAATTGATGCTTATAATGAACTTGACACAGATAAAAAGCTAGTAATAGCAGGAAGTAGTAGTAATACAGATAAATATGTAAATAGTATATATGAAAAAACTAAAAATAATCCTAACATAATAATGATTGGATTTGTTTTTGGAGAAGAGCTTTTTGAACTTTATAGTAATGCATATGTATTTGTACTTCCAAGTGAAGTAGAGGGAATGCCATTAGTTTTGCTTGAAGCATTATCGTATAACATTCCTATTATTACTAGTGATATACCTGAAAACATAGAAGTTATTGGAAATGAAAATACTTTTAAAAATAAAGATTATAAGGATTTAAAGGAGAAATTAAAAAATCCTAAAAAAGCAACTGTTAATTTAGATAAATATAACTGGGAGAATATTACAAAACAAACGCTAGATTTATATCGTAAATAAATTTTTACAAAACCAAGGAGAATAAAAAATGATTAATACAAATAAAATACAACACCTATATTCAGGTATTGGTAGTAATTTATTTGTTGCTATAAAGAAACTGGATATAGATACATTAATATTAAAAACAATATTATTATTTCCAATAAGCACTATTGTACAAGGAATATCAATTTTTAATCCTATTAATAAAATTTTAATAGGAATATTGGTACTAATGTTACTTTTTTCAAATATAAAAAACATAAATAATAATTTAAAATACTTTTTCTTAAAAATAATTATGTTAACAATTTCTCTTGTAGGAATAATCTTAACAGAAGATTTTAATATAAATATTAATAACTTTTTTTATTATCCTTTATTTGGATTATTCTCGCTTTATATTGCTGAAAATAATAAATCTTTTAAACAAAAAATAACAGAAAACATAAACTTTATAAAACTAATAATATATATTTGGAGCAGTCTTGTATTTGTTTCATTTTTTATAAAATCATCATATAAGTTTATTTGGGATGATTTTTATTTTGTCTCTTTTTCCAACGATATTCCACATAGATTTGCTTCATCTTGTATATTTATATTAATTCTTATTTTTGTGTGGATAAAAGAAGAAAAAAATAAAACAAAGTTTAATAATATTAAAAAATATTTATTTTGTATATTACCATCTATCTCAATACTTTTATCTGGTGCAAGAGTTTATTTACTTGTTTTATGTTTTATTCTTTTTAGTATTTATTATAATGAATGTAAAACTATGAAAATATTTTGGATATCTTTAATTCCAATTGGAATAATATCTTTAGTTTTTATTTTGATATCTCCAATGGGTGAAAAAATTTACACAGTTTTAAATAATAAATATAGTAAAGATATTTTATCAGCATTTACATCAGGACGCTCTGAATTTTGGATATATGACTTAAAATATTTTTTAAAATCCAATATTTATTTTAAACTTTTTGGAAATGGTGTTTCATTTATATTTAATGTAAATCATGCAGCAATAGGAATGAATATATATGCACATAATGATTTTATAAATATTTTACTTTCATATGGATATATAGGACTTACAGTATATTTTTTAATAATTTTTAACACAATAAAAAGTTTTTTTAAGCAAGAAAAAATCAAGAAAAAATTATTTATACTAACATTATTTGGGGCATATTTTTCTTGTGCATTTTTAAATGGATTTTACGTTTATTTATGCACTCTTTTATCATTTCCATTTTTACTGTATTGTAGTTTAGACAAAGAAGAAGGTTGTTATGAATAAAAATAAAATAATAATAAGTATATTAATAGGAGTTTTAATTATATTAAGTGCTATTTTTATGAAAGATACAAATAGAACACAAATTCCTATTAGATTAGAAAATAATTTAGAATTATTTGTAGATAAACTACCAGAAGAATATAAAAATCTACAAATAAAAATGCTTACAAATTATTCTATTCCAAGTTCCCAAATAAATATGACAAAAATTTTAGATAATCAAAAAGAAAAAACAGTAATTGCATTTTGGATATCAGGAATAGATAATATTGGTGATGTATTCGAATCCCTATCGATTTATGAATCAAGAAATGAAAAGAAAAGCTATATAGAAATTTTAAATAAAGATAAAGATAATATTTATGTTATTGCTATATGTGAAGGATATGTTGATTTTGGAACTATGTTTGTAACTATGAATATAAAAGATCCTGTACTTGAAAAAACTTTAACATTAGAAGGAACAGTTTTAAATGAAAAACAAAATAAGAAAAAAGATATTCTTATAGGAGATATTTTTTATGTGATGGATGAAAACTTTTGGTATAGATTAGAAAATGAAGAATTGAAAATTTCAGATAAGAAAAAAGATAAAAAAGGCGTTTTTTATGAATGTGAAAAAACATTAAACTTCTTTACATTTGGATATTACACTAATATTGATACTAAAAAATTACAACTTCAAACAGAGCTTTCTTATAATTATGATATAAATTATAAGATTTATGAGATAAATGAACAAAAACAAGAATACAAAAGACAAAATACAACAGGATATAAACAAATAAGTATTACTTTTAAGATATATACAGATAAATTAACAGAAGATATTATAAAAGATATAGAAAACTCAATTATAAAATACGAAGATAAAAATATTTTTCTTAAAAATTAGAAGGCATTAGCCTTCTTTTTTTATTGCTAAAATTTATGTTATGTTATATAATTATTATATAAGGAGGAAAAGAGCATACAGCGTAGTTGTTCAGTATAGTAAATGCATGTATAGCGTTGCTGAGCAATACTATGTGCAACGTAGTTGTGCTCTGTAACGATGTTATAATGAGAGATAGTGCAAAAAAATCAATACTTAATATATCATTAATATTGCCATTACATATATTGCAAATTTTAATAAATTTTGTAGCAAAGACAGTCTTTATAAGAAGCCTAGGACAAGACTACCTTGGAATAAATGTATTATTTGGAGATATCACCAATCTATTATCTCTAACAGAATTAGGTCTTGGTAGTGCAATTATGTTTGCTTTATATAAACCACTAAACACTAAAGATACCAGACAAATATCAGCAATAATAAATTATGCAAAAAATTTATTTAATAAAATAGTAATTGTTATTATCATAATTGGGCTTTTAATAATTCCTAGTCTTAAATATGTGGTTAATAGTAAGATAAATATGGAATCAATAATCTTTTATTATATTCTATATCTAATAACTGTGGCTGTAACATATTTTGCGACTTATAAAACAACTCTTATAACAGCTGACGAAAAAACATATATTGTAAAAGTATACTACACAATAACAAATGTAATAAGAGCAGTAGTACAGATGTTTCTGTTAATAAAAACAAAAAATTTTATGCTCTATTTACTAATGGGAATATTATTTAATTTACTTTATAATTTAATGATAACAATAAAAGTAAATAAAGATTATCCATTCTTAAGCAGTAAGCCAAGACTTAATAAAAAAGAAAAAAAAGAACTATTTATAAATACTAAAGCAGTTTTTAAACATAAAATCGCAACTCTTATTTTAAATAGTACAGATAATATTTTAATATCTAGTATAATATCAACTGCAGTTGTGGGAAAATATTCTGGATATACTACACTTTGTACAACAATGATTGGACTTATGGGAAACTTTTATAGCGGAATTGTTCACACTGTAGGAAAACTAAATGTAAATGATAATGCAAATGAAAAACACAAAGTTTTTAATTATGTTCATATATTTATATATTTATTAGCAGGAATAAGTTCTGTTTGCTTTATATTACTTGCAAATGATTTTATAAATTTATGGATAGGAAGTGAATATATATTAGATGATAAAATACTAATTGCAATAGTGTTAAATTTTTATATTACCATTATTTCTTATCCAGTAAATATATACAATCAAACAACAAAACTTTTTACAAAAACACAAAATATAGTAATACTAACTGCTATATCTAATATAGTACTTTCAATATTTTTAGGGAAAACTTTAGGACTATTTGGTATTTTAATAGCAACAGCAATAGCAAAGTTAATAACATGTTTTTGGACGGATCCTTATATTTTGTTTAAAAAATATTTTGAATGTAAAAATAAAGATTGTATTCTTTATTTCCTAAAGGTCTTTATAGAATTTATATTTGTATCATTAACAGTACTACTTTTATCAAATCCATTATCACAAATAAAAGCAGAAACTTGGAGCGCTTTAATTATAAAAGGAATAATTAGTTTAATATCAACAAGTATTATTTTTGCAACAACAACACTTGTAAATGACGATTATAGAAAAATATTAGTAAAAATAATAAGGAGGAAAAAGAATGGCTGATAAACCTATATATTCTAAGGAATCAACTGAATTAGAGAAACTATATAGTAAACTTATTGGTAGACACAATATGCTATGCAGTATTGAAAAAACATTTGAAGAAAATAAAACACTTTCAAATTTCTTTGAAGAAGCAAAAGAAGAAGTATTAGATTCTGGAAATCAAAGCATAAGTAGTATGTATGTTATTGCACTTAATAATATAGCAAGAAACATAGAAGACAATGAAGACACTCCTAAAGAAGATGAACTTTTATTAAAAGTTTATGCTTTAGAATCAGAAAATAGAAAACTAAAAAGCAAACTCGAGGAAATTAAAAAAATTATCTAAGATTAATCATATGCAATAACCATAGGTTATTAAGCATATGATTTTTTTTGATTTGAATTATCTTAAGTTATGGCCTATAATATAATTAAAGAAAAACACAAGAACAAAATTAAGGAGGATCAAAAATGATAAAAGATAAAAACATTGTAGTAGGAATTAGCGGAGGAATAGCTGCTTACAAAGCAATCGATGTAGTAAATGCCCTTACTAAAGAAGGAGCAAATGTCAATGTGATTATGACTAAACATGCTTTAGAGTTTATTACCCCACTCGCACTTGAAACATTATCTCACAACAAAGTAATTACAGATATGTTTAGTGAAAATAATTCAAAGTTTGTAGGGCATATTTATTATGGACAAAAAAGTGATTTGATAGTAATAGTTCCAGCAACAGCAAATATTATAGGAAAAGTGGCAAATGGTTTAGCAGATGATATGCTTTCTTCTACAATAATTGCAGCTACAGTGCCTATTCTTTTTGCACCAGCCATGAATGAATATATGTACAAAAATCCCATTGTACAAGATAATATAGATAAATTAAAAAGATTTGGATATGAATTCGTAGAACCTCAAAGTGGACATCTTGCTTGTGGAACAGAAGGTGTTGGAAAACTTGCAAATACAAAGACAATTATTGAAACTATAGATAAAAAATTAGGTTAAGAAAGGAGAGTGTTGTATGAAAATATTAATGGTAGGAGGAACATGGAATAAGGAAAACGGAAAAGAGTCTGGTCTTATTAATAAAATGTATCAGGAGCTAAAGAAGTTAACTAAAGATATTACCTTTTATAATGGAGGAAAATATGAAAATCTAGAAAAAATTATTGACAGCGCATCTTTATTTGATGTTATTTTCTGGATGGCAAATGTTGATAACTCTCTCCCTAAAGTAAGAGATATCAAAAAAGTAAACCCTTATGCTTTTGTTATTGGCTCTAAAAGAAATGATAATAATAAATACTCTTTTGTAGAAGTATTAGATAGAGCACTTCTAAATAGACATAACCTAACTATTCAGTTTTCAAAGGAAAATACAAATACATTTAAAATGCTTGTTTTCGATCCTTTAGGAACAAATTGGTATGAAGGATATGATTTAAATAAATGTGTAGAAAGTATTTATAAAAGAGTATCTTTTGTTTTGACTACTAAAAGAGATAACACATACCCTACTAATGAAGAAATAGAAATTCCAGATAATGAAGAATTTTTTGAATATGTAAGAGAGGTTTCTGAAATTTTCCATAAAACAATAGAACATGCAACTGGAGTTACAAGATTTCTTGGAAACGCAAGTTTTATGTTAGGTAGTAAAGATTATATATATGTAACAAGAAGAGATGTTGATAAAAGATTCATTGATAAAGACCATTTTGTAGGAGCTTATTTAGGAAAAGACAAAAAAACATATTATAGTGGCCCCTATAAGCCCTCAAAAGATACTATTGTGCAATTACATCTTTATAAAAAACTTTCTAATATAAAATATATTATTCATTCTCATTGTTATGTAGAAGACGCACCATTTACAAGCATTCCAGTACCATGTGGGGCACTTGATGAAATTACTGAGGTAATGGATAGTATTAAAAAAGATTATAACAATAATCTAGAACTTGATTATTATGCAATAAATTTAAAAGGACATGGATGCCTTATTATGGGTAGCAACGTCGATATTCTAAAGAAAACAAAATTCTTAACAAGACATTTACCAGAAAAAATAAAGGAGGAGTAAAATATGATTAATGTAGTAATTACATCAGGAGGAACTAGTGAACCAATTGATAGGGTAAGAAAAATTACAAATAGTAGTACAGGTCGTTTAGGAGCAAATATTGCAAATAAATTGATTCAAAGAGAAGATATTGGAAAAATATTTTATATAACTACTAAAAAAGCTATAAAACCACAAATTGGAGTTTTGGTTATTTCAGGGCTTTCTAAAAAGCTAGAAATAATTGAAATAGAAACAACTTTAGAATTAAAGAAAGCTGTAGAAAATGTACTTCTAAATAATAAAGTAGATTATTTTATTCATGCTATGGCTGTATCTGATTATTATGTAGACTATGTTTCTACTAGTAGCAAACTTGCGAATGAATTAAAAGATTCAACTAATTTTGAAGAAACGTTAAAAAATCCTATTAATAAGCTTGAAAAAACAGAAAAAATTTCATCATATGAAGATAATTTAATTGTAGTTTTAAAACAAACTCCCAAAATTATCGGATTAATAAAAGAGATTTCCCCCAATACTCATCTTTTTGGATTTAAGCTTTTAGATAGTGTAAGTGAAGAATACTTAATAGAAGTGGCAAGTAAACTTAGAGATAAAAATAATTGTGATTATGTTATTGCAAATGATCTAGAAAATATAAGAAGCGGAAACCATAGAGCACTCATTATTGATAAATTTGGAAATATTGAGATAGAAGAAAATAAAGATAATATTGCTATTAATATTGCAAATAAAATAAGAGAGGTATAAACCTCTCTTATTTTTATTAATAGCTATAACCTTCATCATCAAGTTCTTTTCTTATATCATAGCCTTTTTGTAAAAGGTGCATTTTCTTACAAGCACTGCTTAAAGATGGCCCACTTGTTAAAAGTGGTCCAACAACTCCTAAACAATACTCATAAACACCCCAAAATTTCTTTCCTTTTTGAACAACGCAAAAATTTTTACTTTTTACAATATTCATATTTCACCCCTTTCTCTAAAAGTTTTTCAAATTTCAATTTTTGAAAAAACATCAGCAATATCTTCCCTAAAAACCAAATCAGCCCACTTATCATAATCAGTTTCAGTTCTATTTATAATAACAAGGCTATCTCCTTCAAAGTAAGAAACTAAACTTGCTGCAGGTTGGACAGTAAGAGATGTACCAGCCACAATAAGCATATCTGCATCCATAATAACATTCATCGCATTATTTAAAGCTTCTTTAGGAAGAGCTTCTCCGTAAAGTGTAACATCTGGTCTGATAAGTCCTCTACAACCTTTACCGCATTTAGGAATGTCATCAGAACAAGTAAAAATATAATCTTTTTCATATTCCTTTTTACATTTTGAACAATAAGTTCTTTGTGTGGTTCCATGAATTTCAAAAACATTTTTACTTCCTGCTTTCTGGTGAAGACCATCAATATTTTGGGTAATAACTCCAAGCATCTTACCTTTAGCTTCAAGCTTTGCAAGCTTTATATGTGCAATATTAGGATGAAACCTCCTTACATCCATAAATTGTCTATAAAATTTATAAAACAACTTAGAATTATTATATAAACAATCTCTAGATAGAAGATATTCAGGTTCCTTATTGCTATAAACTGACTTATCCATATTATATAGACCATCAGCACTTCTAAAATCAGGAATTCCACTAGCAGTAGAAACACCTGCTCCACCAAAAAACACAATCTTTTGATGTGTCTTTATCATTTCATTTAATTTTTGGATTCTTTCATCCATATATAGATCCTCCTCTCTTTGCATTTACTTCTAAAATCATTATACTAAATTTTAAAAAAAGATGGTAGATATACTACCATCTTAAAATAAAATTTTTAGAGTATTTTTATTATTAAAGTAAATCCTTATGATGATATTTCTCACCATCATCACAAGTTACTACAACACTCTTATTAGTTACATCAGTTTCAATGACAGTTTTTATCTCCCCTGTTTTTTTTATTTTTACTTCATCACCAGAATGTAATTTTTCTGCTACATTTTTATTCATAAAATTTTCCTTTCACAAAATCAGGTAATCTAGTTTATTAGTGTTAGTTATATATCTTTCGTAAGCTTCCTTATACTCCTGTCCAAACTTCTTATACAAAAATTCTTGCCAATTTCTATTAATTCCAATTGATTCAAAATCATAAAGTCTAGCATTTATGTTTATTGAACATAGATTATTATTTGCATTTATATGGTTTGCCATATTTTCTAAATTTTTGTTTAAGATATTTTTTCTATCAAAAAATAACCGAAGATAAGGTTCTTTAGTACAATTACAAAGATTTACAGAAATAGAATTAAAATCAAGACCATAAACAAATTCTGCAATATCTTTTATTTTTAACCGTTGAATAAACACAAAACTAACCTCCAATATCTTAAATAACATAACCATATAGTATTTACCATATAGCTTCGTAAATTATATAAGGTCTTTTTAATCATGAAAAAGACCAAGAAAAATTTGGTTTGCTGTTCTTGGAGTAAAACCAATAATATCAGCTCCTACATTATAAGAATTTTTAACCTTTCTCATAACTTTACAAGCATCATTTTCGTTATTATGAATATGTCCAAAAAAGTGACAAGCCCCTCTATAAAATCCAGGCCACTCTGCAAGTGGATAATGACAAAGAACAATACTTTTCCCATTATCGGTAATGGTTAATAAATCATTAATAGATTCAAAATATTTTGAAATACCTTTTTGTTTTAACATTCTGTGATCATGATTTCCTACAATAAGATGTTTTTTACCATTTAATTGTTTCAAATAATAATCATAACCTTTAGAAGTTTTAAAAATCAAATCACCAATAATATAAACATCATCAGTATCAGTAATTACACTATTCCATCTATTAATTAAATCATTATCCATTTCATCAACATCCTTATAAGGTCTATTTGATAAACGAATAATATTAGCATGTCCTAGATGAAGATCTGCAATATAGTAATTCATTAAAAATATGCCTCCTTTCTCCAAAACTTCTTATACTTATTATACCATATAAATAATAAAAAATCAATTAAAATTTTATTTTAAAACTTGACATTATTTTCATGAACATTTATAATTATATATTGAGAAGTCTGAATACATTAAAGTAAATAATGAAAACAAAGATTTTTAAATCAATTTATATAAATTGATTTTATTCTAAATATTTTAGAGAAAGGAGATTACAAATATGAAAAAGACGATGAAGATTACAATGAGTTTAATTATTATGATGATGGTACTTGGAGGACTTGCTGGTTGTGGAAAATCAGAGGAAGAAAAAGCAATGGATGAAATTGCAGAGCATCTCAGAGATGAAGCAGCAAAAGATGGTGTTGACCTTGATAATATGGTCAGCGAAGAAGCCGAAAAGTACAACTCTGAACTTGAAGCAGGAAATAAAGCAATCGCTAATGAAAATGAGTTCAAAGAAAGCCTAAAGAATAATGAAATGGTGCCATTAAAAGAACAGTATGAAATCTATTTAAATGCTACAGATTCAGCTACAGCAAAAAAGGCAGCGAAAGAGTTTAATAAAGCATATGATGAATACCTAAAGGCAGCAATCGGAGAATATATTGTAGATGAGTATAGTGCTTCTGAACTACTTCGCCAAAATGATATTCGTGTAACAAAAATAACAGATTCTGAGATTCAAACAAGAGTAAACTATCTTGATAATTGTTATGGACAAAGCTATAACAAAATACAGCTTTTTAAAGATAACAACAAAAACATTAGTATTCTAATGTATAATGAAACAGACGACCAGATAGTAAGTGATGTAGTGTTAGTTTTTCCTGACGGAAAAGCATTAACACCAAATCTCTCAAATATAACTGAACCAATTCAAAGTATAAGTTTTGTGGTTAATAATAATAGCCTAATCATTACAAATTATAGTTGGGCATATGAATTTACACCAGAAAATGTATCAGGAGCATCTATTGGAAATGCTGATGGTTCACCTGTATTTCCAGAGGGAGATTATAGCTATAGTACAGAACTTTGGGAAAATACAATTGAAGAGTTTAACCGTGTAACGGAATAAAATACGACTTTGAAAACACGCAACCAAGTTGCTTTATATATACCTCATAATAAAAACTCAAAAAAGAAAATAACAACTAAAGAGAAATCTTTAGTTGTTATTTTTTTACAAAAAAATAAGCCTTACGAATTCCTCCGCAAAGCTAAAACCTATATACGACTAATCAAGATTTAAAAACATTTTTTCCAGGCTAAAAATATTCATTTAATCTTTTTATTAATCTAGATTATTAAGCTGTAAAAATAATCGTTAGCACAATTACTTTTATAGCTTAACAATCCATATAAGCCTGTAATCAACATCCATTGATATCGAACTAAATTATTATCAATAAACTAGGGAACCCCATGATACACAGACTTAAAAAATAAAACACTTTAAACATCTATATTGTATCAATTAATAAAAGAAAAGTAAATAAACGAAATATAATTATAATTAGTAATATATATTGTCAAAAAGTAAAAGTAAGTATATAATTAACCAGAAAGGATAAAGATTTAAATGTTAAAAAATATTATTATAATTATTTCTATATTGTATGTTTCATACAATATAATCACACACACATCATCATTAAAAGTAAGACTAAATTTAAAAAAGAGCATAAAAAACAAAGAAATTATAAAAATGAATGGACTTACTTTTGATTTTAGAAATACTTTACAAAGGATACAACTTCTACTTGCAGTAAATGAAGGAATATTTAATACAATAGAAATAATAGAAAAAGAACAAACAAATCCCAATATAATTGGACTTAGAAACTGTATGTTAAAAATAGCAACAAAAACACCATTAGATGAAACAGATACTATAAGTTTAAAATATGCTGAAGAAAAAGTTTATAAACAAATTAATAAAGCAATTAGGTTTGATTTATTAAAACTTTTAATAAATGGAACATTTGCACTTATTATTCTTTATATTATAATTTCTACAACCTAACATATGTGTTAGGTTGTTTTGTTTTTTATAAAAATACTGTACAATAAATTAAATATGTGTTATAATTATCATATAAAAATAAGAGGAGGGATATATATGGATATCATAAAAACGCATAAAAATTACGAAATAACAATAAAAGAAAATATGTATGACCATGTTACAAATATCTTTGAACAAAAACTTCATGATGAAAAAATAGTTAGAAAAATTAGATTTATATATGGAATTATTTCTGCTATCTTGCTTCTAATTTGTCTTAATATTTTATCAAAAAACAATCTTAATGAATTAAAAGAATCTTTATTTACCATTATTGCATATGTAAGTGGTGCTTCATTAATATATGCTTTTTATGATAATAGAACAAAACTAATAAGAAAAAAATCAAAAGACATATATTCTAAAGAAATAAGAAACGAATTTAATTTTTTTAAGCATATAGAAAATGCTGATATTATAAATATAAAAGAAAGTAAAAAAGAATACGAGATTTCTTTTAAAAATAAAAATAATCACATAGAGAATGCAAAAATTTCTAAAAATAAATTTTATAAAGAAAAACAAAAATATGGTAATGAAAATATAAAAGTATTAGATTTTACAGAATTTGACTGGGAGGCTTATATTGAAAATTATCTAAAAAATTATGGAAAGGGGAACGTATGATTAAAGAGAAATTTAAAGATACAAATTTAAAAATAAAACTATTATACTTTATTCAATACATAAATATATTAATGTTTATAATGGGGGCTGTTTCATTCTCCCATTTAGAAGACTCTTTCTTTGATTTTTTAGTAACCTGCATATCTTTTATTTGCATAATTTTTTCAACAATAGTAATGTTTTGCATATCAAGAGAAAAAAGTTCTGATTTATTAAAAAAATCAAAAATACTTTTTGTAATAATATCAATACTCACAATTGGAATTATAAGACAACTAAATATAAAAGTACATTTATTTGAAAAAATTAATGAAAGCTTTCTAATTTGTTCCTATATCTCAATAATATTAACAATTATAGTGTTTTATATAATATCAACAGAAAAAAGTTTTACATAAAAAATGCAAGCCCAAGGCTTGCATTTTTATTTATTATAGCATCACAGATTCTTCTTTTATAGAAAAATCTAAAACATCGCATTTAGGAACTTTATAGTAAAATCGATTTAATATGTCTCCTAAATGTGTAGCGAGCAAGTAATCTTTCTTTTTGGGAAAAGCTCTTTTAGAAATAATAAAACAATCTTCAAATTCTTCGCATTTAATATCAGAATTATCAAATCTTTCTTCAACAACAATTTCTTCACCTGTCACCATTTTAGCTACTAATGAATACTTTATATGTGGATATTTTCTTATTTCAGATGAAATAAGCTTAGAATATGAAGTAAGATAAAGCTCATTATTTCCATAAAATAACTTATACAAACCATCACAAAAGTTAATCCAATCTTCATTTTCTCCAAATTTAGGAAGATAAAAATGCTCTTCTTTATTTGTCTTTGGAATTTCTCCAGTTAGAGAATAATTAAGATACATAGAAAGTATAGTTCTGCTTACATCAGCAACACAGCTACTTGTTTTTCGCTTCTTTTCAATGAGTTTTTCGATATTGCTCTTCAAAAAGCCATAATACATAAAAATAAACTGTGGTTTATAGGTATCTTTCACATTTTCTTTTTTTTCTGCATGTAAAGACTTTGTTACCAGTTCTAGAAGTTGTTCTAATGGAAACATAAACATTGTATTAAAGATATCAGGATTAGTAAAATCATATGGTGAACTTACTAAAGAATCCAAAATATCTCTTGCTGCTTTTCCATTATTTAACTCATTTTCAGTTTCAAGTCCTTTAGAAAGAGCTGATAAAACACTCTTTAATTCTTTTTTTGCATCTTCCACTATGATTTTCCCTCCTTCTTGTCTAAAATGTAATAGATATCTGCAGCCCAACCATTATATCCAGGACCACAAATAGGATCTCTGTTACAATCATGTGGAATACGATGGACTGGCTGAGAAACTAGACCTTCTTTATTAAGTTTGTCTAAAACCTGTTTTACAAAATGAGGCTTGACATGTAAAGAATAAGCAATATCTTCTGCATTAATAAAAGAAATATCTCTTTTCTTTGCATCTTCTATTACACTTCTTACATGAGCTTCGATTTTCTCTGGCTTCATCTTCTTAAAAGAAGGTTTGAGTGTTGCAGTGCTTGGACGTTCTTCTTCAATTCTTTTAATATCACATTTAAGAATAAGAATTTTGTGTTCCAGTCTTGCAATCTCCTCACTGTGATTTTCACCCTTCTTTTCTTTTCTTCTTAACCTGATAATAGAATTTGTAAACCAAAAGATCTCATTTTTCATACTCTTAATCTTTTGATTATTCTTTTGTGGCCTAATAACAGTATCAGTGTGCTTCCCACCAATCCCATCCGCTACATGATAAATATCCCTTTCATCTCTAAACATTTTTTATCCTCCTTTTCTCTTTTTGTGGTAAAAACACTTTATAATATAATTATACATTAAATTTATAAAAATAAAAAGATAAAAATTAACTGGAAATATAATGAAAAAGATTAGAAATACTTGCCAGATTTCTTGACAAAAAAAATTAAGAAATGTATAATACATATAAGAATTAAAAAATATCTATGTAACCAATAAGATATTTTTTATAAAAAACTAAAGAAAATAGAAAGAGTCAAGCGAGTCTCACCTTGCTTGACTCAGATAATTCACAGCCACAACCTGCGTCTTATCACTTTTTCTTTAGATAGTATAACACATATTTTAAATAAAATCAAGATGATTATTAAAATATGTGGTATGAATTTTATATATAAATAAAGCTTATTATATAAGTCATATGTAAAAAGACTATCTAAAGAAATATCCTAAAATAATTACTTTATAGTTATACTATTAGTAATATTAGGTAAACGTGTGAAAGACTAACTGTGAATTATCATGGTTAGTCTTTTTTCTTTGTTTAAAACAAAAATCAAATATAAAAACGTGAAAGGAAAATAGATGAATACATTATACTTTGAAAATAAAACAAGAAAAGGCTCTCATATAAGTGGCCACTTTATAAAAATTAATACAGAAGTAAGAATTACTATTGGTGGAGATATAATTATGATATCTCCCATTAAAGATATCCACAAAATATCCATGTATGCAAGTGTAGTATTATACGCTATTATCTATAATATAGATAAGCAAAATGTCTGCAAACTTAGTATAGATGGGCTTAAAAAATACATAAAAAAAATTAAGAAAAAATTTAACATAGACAAATCTATGTTTCATATGTCAAACATGAAAAGATATTTAGATACTTTAGTCAAATATAAATTTATTTATATAAATGAAGAAGGAAAAATTATACTTTCTCCTCTATTTGGAACTATAACTAATCCTAGAGAGTTGAAGACTATCAATGAAATGGTTCCAGAAGATATGAGATATATTGGTATTCAGGACACATGTGACGAAGTTGTTCCTAAAAATCCAAATCATCCACTTACTGTTATGAAATGTAAACATTTAAATAAAAAATACACACACGAAGATGAGTCTTATAATGGAACTAGACAAATTAAAGAATATAAAAATGAAGAAGGAGACACTATAAATATAGCTGTTGCCAAATATACATATAGAGATTTTACCCAACTTAACCTAAAAAAAGAAGAGACTGAAGAATTAATAGCTATGGCTATAAAAAAAGAAATTGATCTTAGATTTTTCCTAATTGCTAGTATTAGCTTTTTCGATTATGACAATATTGTTCATATATCTAAATACAGACTTGCTAAAAGGTTTGACTGCTCTATTAGAACAATAGACACTAAAGTTAAACAATTAGTTAATGCGCAAATTTTTAAGAAAGAACAAATGGATAGCGAGAAAAAAAGAGAGAAACTAAAAAAAATAAACAAAAAAAGAAAGAAAAATAAAAAACCTTTATTAAAAAAGATTTGTAATAAAGTTGTGTTATTCTTTAATGCTCATTTAGCAGTAAAAACTAATTTAAAACAAAGAATAAGTTTTTGGGGAAAAAGTCTTACTGATAAAAGCATTGTGTATTCCAGTAAAGAACTTTCTGCATTAATAAAGGGAGATTTGTTTCTTATGAAGCTTGTAGGAAAAGAAGAATACTGTAGACTTAAAGGAATTGAGTATAAACCATATAAAATACTATAAAAATATTTTTTATTTAATAAATAAAAATCAACGTAATTCTAATAATTTTTAAAAAATAAAAGATTTACGTCTTTTTGTGGTACAAAAAATAAAATTAGACTTAAATAAAAAGCTTTGGCTTTTATTTTTTTTGCCTAAAAATAGTTATAAGATAAAAAATTGATAATTAAAATAAATTTTTATATGAATTAAGGCTGAAAAATATTTAACATTGAAATTTTTACAAAGCGCTTTTTAACGCAAAGCCTTAAAAATAAAGGTTTGTAAGAATTTTTCAAAAATTCAACATATGAGGGATCTTAAGATCAAACTTTTTTCTTAATTTTTTAAACTTTTAATCTAAAACTAA
>OFGE01000530.1_pt1 | contig 41172 bp, 34 predicted proteins | sample 1521681 | NCBI WGS metagenome assembly OFGE01 (sample SAMEA3504093, study PRJEB24116) | mouse gut metagenome | biome: mouse gut; feature: mouse-associated habitat; material: faeces | place: Denmark | collected 2011
AATTCGACACTTAAATTGTAAGACAGGTTAAAAGTTATGTCTACTTTTTTATAGAGAAAAGAAAACTGAAGAATTATTTAAATCCTCCAGTTATATTATAGAGCCTTAAAAGAGAGATACATCTCTCTTTTTCTTTGCATTTAAGATAATATTAGATATAATAATAAAAATGGAGGAAAGATGGATGAAAATATTATTTAGTGATTTTGATGGGACTTTGGTAGAAAATGATAAGGTATTATCTCAAAAAAATAAAGAAATGATGAAAATATTACAAAAACAAGGACATTTGATGGTTATATGTACTGGTAGAAATATTAAAGAATTTCAAAGGGATCAAGAAATATTTGATTTTCCATTTGATTATCTTGTTTTGAATAATGGTGGACATATTGTTGATAAAAACTATCATACTTTATATGAAAAAGTTATTGATAAACAAGTGGGAATAGATATTTTAAATCATACAACATCTTATCCTCATATGTGGTCTTATTTTTGTGATGGTAAAGAAACATATGCTTATAAAGATGGTATAACATATGATCATAGTATAGGAGATGTTGAAATTGATGCAGACTTTATCTCTTTATATCATCAAGCTCATCATTTTCAAATTATTTGTTTTAATCAAGATGATGCAGGTATGAAAGATACAAATATATGTTATGACTATGTTAAAAATAATTATCATGATGATGTTGAAGCTTATTTTAATTTACATTATGTAGATGTTGTTCCAAGTGGATGTTCAAAGGGAACAGGTGTTCATAAATTATTAGAATTACTTTCTCAAAATATAACAGAAGTTTATGCGGTGGGTGATTCATATAATGATTTATCTATGATACAAGAAGCTACTTATGGATATACATTTTGTTATGCTCATCAAGATATTAAACAAGCAACTGATAGACATGTACAATATGTTTATGAAGTTATTGAAGATATGTTAGGAGGGAAATATGATGACTTGGCAAGATAAACTCAGACAGGTTGATCCTTATGAGGCAGGAGAACAACCTCAAATTAAAGACCTTATTAAATTAAATACAAATGAAAATCCTTATGATCCAGGTATAAAAGTTAAAGAGGCTATACAATGTTTTCAATCTTCAGAATTAGCATTATATCCCAATCCAGATGCTGATGAGTTAAAGCATGTTATTGCTAAGTACCATGGTTTAAATGATAACCAAGTTTTTTTAGGAAATGGTTCTGATGAAGTTTTAGCACTTACTTTTTTAACATGTTTTAATGGACAAGAACCTATATTGTTTCCTGATATTAGTTATTCTTTTTATCCTGTTTATTGTCATTTGTATCATATTCCTTTTCAAAAACAACCATTAAATGAATTATTTGAAATTGTTAAAGAGGATTATTATCAACCAAATTCTGGAATTATCTTTCCAAATCCTAATGCTCCAACAGGTTGTTTAGTTTCATTAGAATTCATAGAAGATATTTTAAAACATAATTCGAATAGTGTTGTTGTTATTGATGAAGCTTATATTGATTTTGGTGGTCAAAGTGCAGTTCCATTATTGAAAAAATATCCTCAACTTCTTATCATTCAAACATTTTCTAAATTTAGATCATTAGCAGGGATTCGTTTAGGGGTTGCATTAGGGAACCCAGAACTTATTTCTAAGCTTTATGATGTAAAGAATTCATTTAATTCATATCCTATTGATAGATTAGCACAAGTCATAGGAAAGGCAAGTATGGAAGATAGTGAATATATTCAAAATAATGCTCAAAAAATTATAAAAACAAGAGAATGGTTAAAAAAGGAATTAAAGGCTTTAGGTTTTGTAATGCCAGATTCATATGCTAACTTTGTATTTGTTAAGCATCCAAAGTATGATGCAGAAACATTATTTCATGAATTAAGAGCAAGAGGAATTTTAGTACGTTATTTTAAAAAAGAAAGAATTAATCAATATTTAAGAATAACGATTGGTACACAAGAACAGATGCAAAAATTAATAGAAGAAATAAAATTCATTTTATAAAAGATAAGACAAGCCAAAGGCTTGTCTTTATGTTCTCCAAAGGAAATCCATATAAATTTGATTTTCTTTTTCCCAAGAGGCTTCATTGTGTTTTCCATTTGTGATATTAATACAACAAGCAATACCTCTTTTTGTAAATTCTGAATAAAAATAAGACAATAATTGTTGCACACTTTCTAAATGTTTTTGTCCATATGTTTCCCTTTTTCCATGACTTAAATAGACTCTCGTATCTGGACTCATTTGAGTTTTTTTTAGTTCATCTTTTAACTGATATTGACAAATACTGATGGATGATGATAAACATGCAGCTTTAGAAAAATACTGGTTATATTGAATAATTGTATAAAGTGCCATAAGTCCTCCCATAGAGCTTCCACCAATACCAGTACATTCTCTAAATGGAATTGTGCGATAATGTTGATCAATAAATGGTTTAAGTTCATGAACAACCCAATCCATTAATTCTTTTCCTTTGCCTTGAATATCTCCTAAATGAGTTCCACTTAATTCATAGGGACAAAATTCATTTAATCTCTCTCTACCTTTATGATTACATTCTATACCAACAATAATAAAATCTTTACCATAATCATCTAAAAATTCTTTAAGTCCCCAAGATTTTCCATATGTTGCATCTTCATCATTGAATAAGTTATGTCCATCATACATATACATAACAGGATATCTTTCATCACATTCATAATAATGTTGAGGTAAGTATAAATGAATTGTTCTCATTAATTGAAAAGGGGTTATACATATATCAAATTTCTCTATCATAAACTAAACCTCCTTAATCTATATAGTACACCTTAGAGTATACTTAAAGTCAAGTATTTATAAAAATAAAGTATTTTTCTTTTTTGTAAGTAGAGAAGTATGGTATAATGCAAAAAATAGGAGGAAGAATATGGATAGAGATTTTGTTGTTATTTTTGATTTAGATGGGACTTTGTTAAATACAGATTTATTAATACATAAATCTTTTGAACATGTTTTTCATATATATAAACCAGATTATCAATTAACAGAAGAAGAACATCTTTCTTTTTTAGGTCCACCTTTAAGAGAATCATTTCAAAGATATTTTCCCAATACGATGATAGATGAACTGGTTGCATGTTATAGAGAGCATAATCATAAAAATCATGAAAATTATGTAACCATTTATCCAACTGTAAAAGAAACATTAGATATTTTAAAACAAAAAGGTTATCCATTAGCACTTGTTACAACAAAATATAAAGAAGCTGCTTATATTGGTTTAAATCTTTTTGATTTAACAAAATATTTTGATATTATTATTGGTGGAGAAGATGTTATTCATTCTAAACCTCATCCTGAAGGATTATTGAAAGTTATGAAAGCAACTGACTGTCGTCAAGGTGTTATGATAGGTGATAATGTGAGTGATATTCTTTCAGGAAAGCATGCTGGTATTTATACAATTGGTGTGAAATGGAGTCCAAAAGGTCAAGAAGAAATCAAACAACTAAAACCTGATTTGATGATTGATCAGATGAAAGAAATAATAAAATTTATAGAAAGGGTGAGTTAAATGTTAGATTTAATTATTGTTGGCGCTGGGCCAGCAGGGTTGACAGCAGCACTTTATGCTTCTCGTGCTGGAGCGAATGTACTTGTTTTAGATGGAGGAGCACCAGGAGGAAAGCTGAATTTAACAGCAGAGATTGAAAATTATCCAGGAACAAAAATGAAAGGACCAGAGCTTGCTTACTCTATGTATGAACAATGTTTATCATTTGGAGCAAAACAAGAGTATGGTGAAGTAACAAAAATTGAAAATAAAGAAGATTATAAAATTGTTTATGTTGGTGATAAGTCATATGAAGCACGATATGTTTTGATTGCTACTGGGACAAAGGAAAGAAGGATGAATATTCCTTTAGAAGAAGAAATGACAGGAAGAGGAGTTTCTTATTGTGCTGTTTGTGATGGCCCTTTTTTCAAGGGAAAAACTGTTACTGTAATAGGTGGGGGAAATTCAGCTATTGAAGAATCTATCTATTTAAGTGATATTGCTGAAAAGGTCAATATTATTGTTAGACGTGATGTTTTACGTGCAGATCAATATTTAGTTGATAAATTAAAACAAAAAGAAAATATTGAAATTCATTTTTTAAAAAAACCATATTCTATAGAAGTAACAGATCAAAAAGTAACTGGATTAGTTGTGTCTGATTCTAAAACAGAAGAATTATCTACAATTACGACACAAGGTATTTTCCCTTTTATAGGGTTAGATCCAATTACAGATTTTGTGAAAAATTTAGATATCATAGATGAATACGGATATATTTTAGTGGATGAAAACCAAGAAACAAAAGTCTCAGGAGTATTTGCAGCAGGTGATGTTACATCAAAACAATTAAGACAAGTTGTAACAGCTACAAATGATGGTGCAATTGCAGGACAGTATATTGCATCATTATTAAAATAATATTGAGTATAATATTTATATTTTGAAGTGTTTATAAACAGTTCTTTTTTAATAAATACAAATTTTAACAAAAATATATTGAATTTTATAAAAAATATGATATGCTATCATTGTAAATTAAATTAGCAAACCTATTGAAAGATAGGGACGCAAAGCTATAGGGTCTTTAAAATGACAGCCAGTTGCAATTATTTATAAACTATATGTGATTATATTTAATGATAATGGCTCTATTTATAAGATAAATGGAGTCTTTATTTTTTAATCATGTTCATAATTTTATAATTAATCGTAATGGCTCCTGACTTTAAAAGATAGGAGCTTTTATTATGATGAGAATCTAAAACAATGAATTAAGACATTGTTATGGATTGTATAATAAGGACTCTAAAATTTTAATAAAAAGAATAAAATTATCAATAGGGGATAGAGGTTGAATGTGATTATGAGAAAGATAAAAATATTGATTTGTTTAGTAATGATGTTTTCATGTGTATGTATCAATGTCATAGATATTTTTGCATTAGAAGAAAAAGAATATGGTTATTTAGATTTGGATTATACACCTGAACCAAGAAAGGCAAAATCTACATATGCTAGAAATTATGCAATACAACTACCTTCTTCATACAATACAAAAGGAACACAATGTGTTACTTCTGTTAAAAATCAAAATCCATATGGAACATGTTGGGCATTTAGTTATATTGCTTTAGCAGAATCTTATATGATGAAACAAAAAGGTGCTTCATCTGATATTGATTTATCTGAAGCGCAATTAGCTTATTTTCTCTATAATAATAAATCTCGTTCTTTAAATGATCCTTTAGGAAATACAAAAGGTGATGGTATTCATACCTTAGGAAATGATTATTGGGATTTAGGAGGTAATTCTTATTTTGCAAGTCTTTGGTTATCAGGTTATTGTGGAATGACTGATGAAAGTTTAGCTCCTTATTTAAGTGTTTATGAAAGAAAAACATACACATTAAACAATGATATTGCTTATAATCGTAATAGAGTTCTTTTAAAAAACGCTTATTTTTTAAGTGATGAATCATCAACATTACAAGATGAAGTTAAACAAGCTATATATAAAAATGGAGCAATTGGAGCTGCTTATTATAGCAAAGATAGTCTTTATTATAATCAATCAACAGCAAGTTATTATTGTTCTCAAGAGCAACGTACAAATCATGCCATTACTATTGTTGGATGGGATGATTCTTATTCAAAAAGTAATTTTCGTTCAAACAATCAACCTAAAAATAATGGAGCATGGCTTGTTAAAAATAGTTGGGGAAAAAGTTATGGAAAAAATGGATTTATATGGATATCTTATGAAGATAAAAGCTTAACTGATTTTGTTAGTGCTGAATTTGATAATGCTTCTGTTTATGATCATAACTATCATTATGATGGAGGATTAGGGCTAGGATATATTTCTATTTACTCTGGTAATAAAGTAGCTAATGTTTATCAAATCAATGGAAATAAAAGTGGTGGAGATGAATTATTAAAAGCTGTAAGTTTTGGATTGGATTCAACAGATACAAATTATAGTATTCAAATATATAAAAATATTAAAGATCAGTCCAATCCATTAAGTGGAACTGAAGCATTATCAGAACCAGTAAAAGGAAGAACAACTTATGCAGGAATCTATACAATTGATTTAAATGAAGATGTTCGTTTAAGTCAAGGTGAAACTTATTCAATTGTTATAACATTTACAAATAATGATGGAAGTAAAATTAAAGTTTATTGTGATAATGATGCAGATTATGATGATTTTCAAACATTCAATGAAACAAATTATAATCAAAGTTTCTATATTTCTGGTAATTATGTACAAGATTTAAAGAATAATAAAAGTGATGATTCTTTTTCTGTAAGAATTAAAGGTTTAACTGTTGATGCTGATAGAAAATTATTAAAAAATATTCAGTTGAATAAAAGTAGTATGACAATGAATGTTGGAGAAACAAAAAAATTAACATATACTCTTACACCAAATGATGTTCAAAGTCAACTTATTTGGAAATCTAATAATAAAAATGTATTAACTGTTGATAATAAAGGACAAGTTCATGCTATTGCAAAAGGAACAGCAACTGTTACAGTTACAGACAAAAGTGGATTGTCTTCAAAATGTTCTATAACTGTAAATCCAATTGTAAATGCTTCAAGTATTCAATTAAATAAAAGTCAGCTGACTTTAAATATTGGAGAACAAGAAACTTTAAAAGCGACTATTCTTCCAAATAATACAACAAATAAGAATATGACATGGAGTTCAAGTTATGAAAAAGTTGCAACTGTAAAAAACGGAGTGATAACAGCTAAATCTGCTGGAACTACAACAATTACAGTTCATACTATTAATGGAAAAAAAGCAACTTGTACTGTTCAAATTAAAAAGCCAGTAACTCCTCAAGTTATTTCAAAAGAATCTATTCAAACAGAAGAAAATCAATCAAGAAGTATAGCAAAAGTATCTTTAAAAATAGCAAAAGTTACAGTAGGAAATATAACTTATACTGGTAAAACAGTTCAACCAACAATAAAATTGACTGTAAATGGAAAAACATTAAAAAAAGGAGTAGATTATTCTTATACTTATTCAAAACAAAGTCAAGCAGGAAAAGTTATAGATATTAAAATTATTGGTAAAGGTCTTTATGTTGATAGTATCAATAAGAAAGTTTCAATAGTGAAACAAAATGTATCAAAACTTACATATTCAAAGATCAGTAATAAATCCTATACAGGAAAACAAATTAAACCAAGCATAACAGTAAAATATAGTGGAAAGACATTGAAAAAGGGAACAGACTATACAGTAAGCTATGGAAAGAATAAGTCAACAGGAAAGGCTACAATCAAGATTACAGGAAAAGGGAACTATACAGGAAGTATCACAAAGACATTCTATATCGTACCAAAGAAAGTAACAATCAGTAGTGCAAAGAGTAGTGCAAAGAAGAAGATCACAGTTAAATATAAAAAAGTAACGGGAGCAAGTGGATATCAAATAGCTTATCAAAAGAGTGGAAGTAAGAAGTGGACATACACAACAGTGTCAAGCAAGAGTGCATCAAAGACACTAACAAAACTCACAAGCAAAAAGAACTATAAAGTCAAAGTGAGAGCTTATAAGACAGTAAGTGGAAAGAAATACTATGGAACATATAGTGCTACAAAGACTGTGAAAGTAAAATAAAATGAAAAAAATGATAAGAACAGATTCGATTTGAGTCTGTTTTTATTTTATATAAAGGAAAAATATGAATTTATTAAAATAATTATTCTAACACCTGAAAAAAGGTGTTAGAATAAAAGAGTAGAAAACATTGATTTTGTATATTGTTTATAATGAATATACAAGGAGATGATTTTATGAGAAAAGATTATAATACTGTTGTAGATATTTCATTGGTGGAGGAAAAACATTATTTATTGAATTTATGTTTAACAAAGAGAATTCAATATTCTTTGTATCAATGTTTTTCAATAAAGCAAATTAATAAGATTATTAATCAATCTCAAATAAATAATACACTTTATAAACAAGCATTAATTATGTTATATCAATCTAAAGATTTTGAATCTTTAGAGAAACAACTTATTTTCATGAATAAATATTTTGATAATCAAGATTATAAAGATTTAAAGAAAGATTTATTTCAAAAAATTAGTCAAAAAAATATAACAATACAAGAATATTGTGTTTTAAGGCATTTAATATCTTTTGAAAAAATTTCTTTTGAATACTTTATAGAAAAATTACATTTCAATTATGGTGTAAGTCATTTAGAATGTGCCAAGATATGTTTAATTGAAAATCATTCACATCTTGCATATAAATATTTAAAACAATTGAATCATTGTCAGGATCAAAATATTTTACAATTATTAGATATAAAAGATTATTTATTATTAAAAAATGATTATCAAGAAAAGAAAAATAAATATATTTTATTACCAACACATTAAGGAGGATATTATGGGAGAAAAAATGTATTATATTTTAAAAATAATTCAAGAAAATGAAAATTCTGCAATAAGTGCAAAAGAGATTTTAAAAAGATTAGAAAATTATAATATATATATTGATATAAAAACTGTATATTCATGTATTAAACAGATAAATAAGTTCTTTTATTTTTGGATAGAAAAAGAAATGATTATATCTATACATAGTGTTGGTTATAAAATAGAAAATGAATTTTTTTTAGATGGAGAATTACAATTTTTAGTAGATAATATTTCATTTCATGAAGATTTAAAATATGAAGATAAAGTTAAATTAAAACATAAACTTTCTCATTTATCTTCTTATCAACAAAGAGCACGTTTAGTTCAATATCAACCTCAAGATAAACAACAAACATTTTCTTTTATTTTAAATATATCCACAATCATAAAAGCAATTGAAAGAAAAGCTGTCATTTCTTTTCAATATATTAATTATGAAGTAGCACATAATCATTTAATAGAGGTTCCATCTCAAAATGGTAATGATGGAAAACAATATATTATTTCTCCATATCAAATTGTTCCACATAATAATCATTATTATTTAATTGGCTATAATCAAAAATATAAAAATGAATTATCTATATATCGTATTGATCGAATGAGACAAATTATGACAATTCAAGAGTCATTTATAGAGATGAGAGAACAATTTGATATGAGTAAAGAAATTGATAAAATGATAAATATGTATAGTACACAAGTTAAAGATACATTACAAATAGAATGTCATCAAAAAATTTTAAGAGAAATAGTTTCTCATTTTGGTATGGATATGGAAGTGAAGAAACTTCATCAAAACAAATATTTACTAACAATCTCAGATGTTTCTATATCAGAAGGTTTAATAGGATGGATTTTTATGTTACAAGATCAAATAAAAGTTATATCCCCAATTTCATTAAGAGAGAAGATTCAAGGAAAAATAGAGAATATGGCAAGTCTTTATTAAGTTATGTTATAATACTATGGGGTGATATCTATGCAGAAAATTATGATTGTAGAAGATGATGAAGTTATTTCATCAATATTAAAAAAGCATCTGAGTAAATGGAACTATGAAATTTATGTTGTTGAAAATTTTGAAAATATTTTAGATGATTTTATTCAACAACAACCTATACTTGTATTGTTAGATATATCATTACCTTTTTATAATGGATATCATTGGTGTCAAGAAATTAGAAAAATTTCAGAAGTCCCAGTTATTTTTATATCTTCTATGAATGAAAATATGAATATTGTTATGGCAATGAATATGGGAGCAGATGATTTTATATCTAAACCATTTGACTTAAATGTTATTACTGCAAAAATTCAAGCATTATTAAGAAGAACATATTCATTTACAAAACAGTATCAACTTCTTACATATAAAGATTTGACTCTTAATTTATTAAATGCAACTATATCATATCAAGATATAGTGATAGATTTAACAAAAAATGAATTAAAAATTTTACAATTATTATTTGAAAAAGCAGAAACTTTTGTTTCAAGGGAAGAAATGATGATGGAACTCTGGCAAACAGAACAATTTGTAGATGATAATACTTTAAGTGTTAATGTCAATAGATTAAGAAAGAAATTAGAAATTTTTACAATATCATCACTTATTCAAACAAAGAAAGGGATAGGGTATCAATTATATTATGAAGAATCTATATAATTATTTAAAATATAGACAATCACTTTATATTTTATCAATTCTATTTATAGGTTTATTTAACCTTATTTTATATTTATATGATATATTGAGTGAAGCTATTCAATATGCAACATTATTATGTATAGTTATACTGATGACTTACTTTATTATAGATTACTATCATTTTTATAAAAAGAGACAACAACTTCATTATATTCTTTCTCTTAAAGAACCATGTATATCAGACTTACCATTATCACATAATCAGATAGATCAACTTTATCATGATTTATTATATAAAATAGATGCAATTCATCATCAATTAGAAAGTAAAAATGAACAAAATTATCATCAAATGATTGATTATTTTACATTATGGGTACATCAAATTAAAACACCAATTTCAGCATTACACTTATTGATTCAATCAAAAGATATTTCAAATAATGATTTATTAATACAAATTTTAAGAATAGAACAATATGTAGAAATGGTTCTTCATTATATAAAAATTGATCATATGTCAACAGATTTAAAGTTAAAACACTATTCATTAGAAGATATTATTAATGGTGTTATTAAAAAACAAGCAACATTTTTTATTTATCAAAAAATTCAACTCAACTTAGAACCAATATCTTTAAAAATTTTAACTGATGAGAAGTGGATTACATTTGTTATTGAACAAATTATATCTAATGCTTTGAAATACACAAAACAAGGAAGTATTCATATTTATGTGAAAAATGAAACTTTGTACATTCAAGATACAGGAATAGGTATTCAAGCAGAGGATTTACCAAGAATATTTGAAAGAGGTTTTACAGGATGTAATGGAAGATTAGATAAAAAGGCTAGTGGTTTAGGCTTATATTTATGTCATGAAATTATTTCTAATTTAGGTTATAAGATTCATATAGAATCACAACTAGGGAAAGGAACATGTGTATCTATTAATTTTCATATTGACGAATTACAAGTTGAATAAACTTACATCAATGTAAGAAATGTATGTGAAATTGTAAGATAAATCAATGGTAACAATAACTCTTTTTGCGTAAACTAGAGATATACAAAGGAGGAAAGGTTATGGCATTATTAGAAGTTAAAAATTTAAAAAAGATATATTCAACACGTTTTTCAAATCAACAGGTTCAAGCATTATCAAATGTTTCCTTTACTGTCGAAGAAGGGGAATATGTAGCTATAATGGGTGAATCAGGAAGTGGAAAAACAACTTTACTTAATATTCTAGCATCATTAGATAAACCTACAAGTGGTGAGGTTCTTTTAAATGGAAGAGATATTACACATATTAAAGAAAGAGAAATTGCAGAGTTTAGAAGAAAAAATTTAGGTTTTGTTTTTCAAGATTTTAATTTATTAGATACTTTTTCAATTAAAGATAATATTTTCTTACCACTTGTTTTATCAAAAGAAGTTTATCCTGTCATGAATCAAAAATTAAAAGTTCTTGCACCTAAATTAGGGATTCAAGATTTATTAGAAAAGTATCCTTATGAAATATCAGGTGGACAAAAACAAAGAGTTGCAGTAGCAAGAGCATTGATTACACATCCACAAATAGTTTTAGCAGATGAACCAACAGGAGCTTTAGATTCAAAATCAACAGATCAATTATTAGAAATTTTTGATAGTATTAATGAAGAAGGACAAACAATTTTAATGGTTACACATAGTACAAAAGCAGCAAGTTATGCAAAAAGAGTTCTTTTTATTAGAGATGGAGAAGTTTTTCATCAAATTTATAAAGGAAATCAAACGAATCAACAAATGTATCAAAGCATTTCTGATACATTGACACTACTTGCAGCAGGAGGGAAGTAATATGAAACTTTTCTTCTATCCAAGATTAGCATTAAGAAATATTAGAAAAAATGCTAAAATTTATATACCTTATTTATTAACAAGTACATTTACAGTTGCTATGTTATATATTATTCATAGTTTATCAGTAAATGGTGGCTATGAGTCTTTAAAACTAGGAAAAAGAATATTACCAGTTATTATGGATTTAGGAACATGGGTTGTTATGATATTTGCAATTATTTTCTTATTTTATATCAATAGTTTTATAATTAAGCGTAGAAAGAAAGAGGTTGCTTTGTATAATATTTTAGGTATGGAAAAGAAGCATATTATGTATATGATGTTTTATGAAACATTAATAACATCATTGTTTTCATTAACTGTTGGTATTTTATTTGGAATTATTTTTAGTAAGTTATTATTTTTAGTATTAATACATTTGGCTCATATTTCTACACCATTTCAATTTGTTATTCCAATGGAAAGTGTTTTATTAACATGTACACTATTCATTCCTATATATTTTGTTTCATATTTATTTAATGTTATTCAAATTCAATTATCAAATCCAATAGAGTTATTAAGAAGTGGACAAACAGGTGAAAAAGAACCTAAAGTAAAATGGATATTAACATTAATAGGTCTAGGAACTTTAGGAAGTGGCTATTATATTGCACAAACAATTGAAAATCCAGTAGAAGCAATGCTTTTATTCTTTGTTGCTGTTGTTTTAGTTATTATAGGAACATATTGCTTATTTACGGCAGGTTCAATAACTTTATTGAAAATTTTAAAGAAAAATAGAAAGTTTTATTATAAGACAAGACATTTTACTTCTGTTTCACAAATGATTTATCGCATGAAGCAAAATGCAGTAGGACTAGCAAGTATCTGTATCTTGTGTACATGTATACTTGTTATGTTATCATCAACAGTATGTTTGTATATAAGTGTACAAGATAGTTCAAATATGATGGTCAATGAACAATTAAGGTTGGTTTTAAGTTCTTCTGATGACAATAATGTGAATAGTCAAGAAATAAATCAAATTTATGATAAATGTATAAAACAGTTTCAATTAAATGGTATAGAAGTACAAACAGTTATTAAAAAGAAATGTTATCTAGCATCAGGAAACTATTCTCATCAAAAGTTTTCTGTGGGTGGATACAATCAGAAAGAACATACAAGTATAACAGCAATGAGTTTAGATGAATTTAATCAAGCATTTCATAAAAACTTAACATTAAAAGAAAATGAAATTTTAGCTGCATGTAATTTTGAAACATTAAAAGATTCATTAACAATTAATAATAAAGTATTCAATATTAAAGCAATTATAGATGAACCTTATTTTCTAGGGCAAAAGTATTCAGATATTGATAGGGATATGACAGTTGTTTTTAATAATGATAAAATATTAAATGAGTCATTATTTAATACTGATTATTTTACAAAATCATGTATGTATATTTCAATTGATTTTAAGGATATTAAAGATAGTGTAAAAGCCTTAGATATTGTTGAAAATCATATACCAGATGATGTTGATATGTACTCTCAATCACAATATGAATTACAAGAAGAATACTTAGAAGTTTTTGGTAGTTTGTTTTTTCTAGGTATATTTTTAGGAGTTATGTTTTTAATGGCAGCTATTCTTATTATGTATTATAAACAATTATCTGAAGGATATGAAGATCAAAAAAGATATGAAATTATGCAAAATGTAGGAATGAGTCGTAGAGAGGTTAAACAATCTATTCGTTCACAGGTTCTTATTTTCTTCTTTTTACCACTTGTTGTTGCTACTATTCATATGGCATTTGCATTTAAAATGATTGTTAAAATGTTTAGTTTCTTAGTGCTTTCAGATTTATCTTTATTTATTTGGTGTACAGTTATTTCTAGTATGATACTAGCAATTATATATAGTATTGTTTACTATTTAACTGCTAAAGTTTATTATAGAATTGTAAGAGTTGAATAGTATGAACTTGGAGCTTTTTTCTCCAAGTTTTTTGTATATACTACAAAGAGTAAGATGAATATAATAGATAATTAAAAAACCTTTGCAATTCAATTCAGCAAAGGTTTATCGTTTTTTAAAGTAATCCCATTTCAATCATCTTTAAACCAATATCAACAGAGTTATAAGCAGCACCTTTCATAAGTTGATCTGCAACAACCCATAAGCTTAAAGCATAATCATTATCTAAATCTTTTCTCACACGACCAACATGAACCAATTCATCACCAATAAATAAATTAGCCATTGGATAAATTTGATTTTCTATATCATCATATAATTCAACACCATGAGAATTTGATAATAATTCAAAAACTTTATCCATATCAATTGGTTTTTTTGTTTCAATATAGACAGATTCACTATGCCCTCTTAAAACAGGAACACGAACACATGTTGCATTCACTTTAATATCTTTATCAAAGATTTTCTTTGTTTCATTCACCATTTTCATTTCCTCTTTTGTAAAATGATTATCTAAATCAAATTTATCAACTTGAGGTATACAGTTAAAAGCAATAGGGAAATGCTTTTTATCAGAAGCACAAGGCAATGTTTTAGCCACAGGTTCTTTTCCATCTAATACTTCTTGGGACTGTCTATAAAGCTCTTCCATACCAGCAACTCCTGCTCCAGAAACTGCTTGATATGTAGAAACAATAATTCTTTCAATATCAAAATACTCATTTAAACGATTTAAAGCACTTACCATTTGAATTGTTGTACAATTAGGATTAGCAATAATACCTTTATGGTTTCTTAAAGCCTCACCATTCACTTCTGGTACAACTAATGGAACTTCTGGATCCATTCTAAAATGAGAAGTATTATCAATATTAATACATCCAGCTTTTACTGCAAAAGGCATATATTTTTCTGAAATACTTCCTCCAGCACTCCAAAAAGCAACGTCTACATTTTCAAAAGAATTTTCAGTTAATTCTTCAACGACAAATTCATGACCTTCAAATTCTACAACTTTTCCAGCACTTCTTGCAGAAGCTAATAATTTTAAACTTTCAAAAGGAAAGTTAAATTGGAAAATACATCTCAACATTTCACGTCCTACTGCACCAGTAGCACCAACAATAGCAACTTTATATTTCTTCATTTTTATATCCTCCCTTATCCTAAAAATGCTTCATGTAATAAAACTTGTGCTTTTTTCACATCATCTCTATCAATATAACAAGAAATATTAATTTCACTACATGATGTCATTTCAACATTAATATCATTACTCATTAAAGTATTGTATACTTTTTGGAACATTCCTTTATTGTTTTTAATACCAACACCAATAACAGCAACTTTTCCAATATTACCTCGTACAATTGTTTTTTGAGGTTTTAATGTTTCCTTTAACTCATTAATGACTTCTACAACACTAGGTACATCTTTATCATTAATAATTAAAGATATATCCATTTTTCCTCCACCAACTAATGCTTGATTAAAGACATTCACATTTACATTAGCATCTGAAATTTTTGCAAAGAGTTGTCCAGCCCCATTGACTTTTGCATCAACGCCTACAAGTGTAATTCGGGCTTCGTTTTGAGAACCAGTAATTCCAGAAATAATTAATTGATCTAAATGGTCTTTCATGATTTTATCATCTCCTAACACATATGTTCCTTTTTGATTATCAAATGAACTTCTTGCATGAATTACAATATCATGCTTAGCTGCTAATTGTACACATCTATGATTAAGTACCTTAGCACCATTTTTAGAAAGTTCTAACATTTCTGCATAACTTATATAATCTAATTTTACAGCATCAGGCACAATACGTGGATCAGCTGTATAAATTCCATTCACATCACTATATATCTCTACTTCATTCGCATCAATAGCAACTCCAATAGCCACAGCAGATAAATCACTACCACCACGACCTAATGTTGTAATTTTACCATTTTGTGAATATCCTTGAAAACCAGGACATATAATGATATCAGATTTCTTTAATTTTTCTAATATATGAGCACCTTCAACCGTTGTAATTGTAGCATTCATATGTCTTGCATCAGTCATAATTCCTAACTCTCTATTTGTAACTGTTTCAACAGAATAACCCATTTTGGATAATTCGCTCTTACAAACAAGCGTTGAAATTATTTCTCCCATACTTGTTAAACGATCAATTTCTTCATCAGTTAACATATCTGTATCAACAATTGAAAGAAGTGTATCCGTTGCATAAGGATCATCATATCTTCCCATAGCACTTACAACTGCAACAACTTTATTACCCTTTTCTAATTCACGGATAATATTTTTATACATATGTTCACGTGTTTGTTCACTACGTGTTGAGGTACCACCAAATTTTTGAACAATAATATTCATTTTATTAACCCCTTACTTTAAATAAATGATATGTTTTATCTTGTAATTGTCTTTGTAAATCCTCAAGTTCAATATGATTTGTAATATAAATATGATCTTTATTTTGTGAGAAATAAGTTTCATAATCTAAATCATCTAAAGGATGATGACATCTTACATAATACTTAGAATAAGTGATAGGATAAACATCATGACAACAAACATAATCATGAGACCATATATCTTGCTTATGAGTTTTCATAATATCACTTACAACAGCACTAGCAGTTACATAACGACCTGCTCCCTTACCATAAAAGATTACATTTTCTAAATAATTACAAGTAACCTCTACTACATTATATGCTTGATTAACATTTGCGACTATATCTTTTATACTAATTAAAGTAGGAGAAACGTCCATTCCAATACCATTTTCTAATTTCTTAGCTTGAGCAATAAGTTTAATACGATAACCTAACTTTTTAGCATAATCCATATCCTTTTTGGTAACATCTCTTATACCAGTTGTTTGAATTTTATCAAAATCAAAAAAACGTTCAAAAGCATTCATGGCTAGAATTTGGATTTTGTGTGCAGCATCTATTCCATCTAAATCTAAACTTGCATCTGCTTCAACATAACCCAAACCATCAGCAATCGTAAGAGCTTCATTAAAATCCAAATTATCAGTTTCCATAAGTGTTAAAATAAAATTCGTTGTTCCATTGAGAATACCTTCAATTTTTTCAATTTCATTAGCAACTAAATCTTCTTTAGCAGGAACAACAATAGGGATTCCTCCACCAACTGCAGCTTCATAATAAATTTTAACATTGTTTTTCTGAGCAGTTTCAAAAATTTCTTGACCATAATGAGCAATTAATGCTTTATTTGCTGTGACAACATGTTTACCTTTATTCAATGCTTCTAAAATAATATTTTTAGCAATTGTTGTACCACCAATTAACTCAACAACAACATCTACTTCATCATCATTAATAACATCATGATAATCTTGTGTATAAATAATGCCCTTAGGTAATGTTACATCATCTAAAGAACATCCATATTTAATAATAACATCAGTATTGAATTGTCTTTCTAATCTTTCTTTTTGTTCTGTAAGAATTTCTACAACCCCAAATCCAACAGTTCCAAGACCAATAATTCCAATATTCATATATTTCCCCCTTAAAAAAATAAAAACCTCATAAGTTTGAGGCTTTCTTCTTTATAGTTGTTATAAAATAAGACAGTCTCTTCTTAACATTTTCGCATCCTCAATCATAGATATGGAAATGTTAATGGTTTTTATCATGAGATTGTCCTCCTTTTATTATTTTAGAAATAATATCATCTTTATAAATGTTTGTCAATTTCTTTATCATTATTTTTTGTAAAAATACAAAAGATGGGTAAATCTTTTAGAAATATATAAATAATTGGCAAATATTTACAACTTTACCTCTATTCATAAAATCAAAAATTATTTGTTTAATATATAGAGTGTTTGTTATAATGATAGAGAAGGAGAATTAATATGAATATAGAAATGATAGATATAGAAGAACCATTAAGATTAGGCTATGCCAATATAATATATCAAGGAAATGATGGAATTATCATTCATGAATTAAGAAGCGATGTACTTATGGTAGCAATGAGTGATGTTAAACATTTTATGGAAATATATGAGAAAAATTGTTTGCAAAGTTTTACAATAATAAGCACAAAATCAAAAGATATCAAAGATATATTAACCAATAAATATCATAAAACTTTTCAATTTGCATGTTATCAAGCTGTTTATACACATGGTGAGAAAATAGATATGATTTACCCACAAGATGTATATATTCATAATTTGACATTAGAGTTCTTACCTCTTATAAAAAAATATTATGAACATAGTGATGATGTTGAACATCTTAAAAATATCATAGAAAGAAAACACTTATGGGGAATATTTGAAAAAAATGAACTAGCTGGGTTTATTGGAATACATGATGAGGGAAGTATGGGAATATTAGAAATGAGAAATGAATATAAAAGAAAGGGTTATGGTTATTTATTAGAAGGATATTTAATTAATTATTTTATTGATCAAGGATGGATACCATTTTGTCAGATTATTCAAGATAATTTACCTTCATTAGCGTTACAAAAGAAATTAGGATTAAGCCTTTCAAAAGGTTTATCTTATTGGTTATTTGACTAAAAAGTTTTGCCTTTTCATAAAGCATCTTATATAATGAAATTAGTTTAAGGGGAGATTATATGTTTAGTGATATTGAGGTATTAAGTAAGTTAGGAAAAGTGAAGTATAAAATTATGAAAACTGATCCATTGCGATTTTTTGCAAGATCATTTATGGCGGGAGCTTATTTGGGGGCAGCTGCTATTTTATCTTACACTTTGGGAGCACTTTTACAAGATCATGGAGTGATAGCTAAAATTGCTGTGGCAGCAACATTTGGAATTGGATTGGTTGCTATTGTTTATTTAGGTGCAGAACTATTTACAGGTAATTGCTTTGTAACTATTATGCCCGTATTAAAAGGGGAATTAAAAATTAAGGATATTATTCCAATGTGGATTGCTTGTTATTTGGGTAATTTTGTAGGTATTGCTGTTATATGTTTTTTGTTTATAAAAAGTGGAGCACAGTCTACAATGCTTAAGCCTTATTTAGAAACACTTATGACAGCTAAATTGCAATTTGATGTTTTTGATTTATTGATTAAAGGTATACTTTGTAATTTTATTGTATGTATAGCTGCTTATTCTGGTATTAAGATTAAAGACGAAACTGCAAGATTAATTGTTATTATGGTTTTTGTTATGGCATTTGTTTTACCTGGATTTGAACACTGTATTGCGAATATGGGTATTTTTACAATGGGTGTTACACAATTAGGCTCAACAATTGATTGGTCTATGTTACCATTACATATGCTTATTTCTACAATAGGTAATATTATTGGTGGAAGTCTTTTATTAGCAGTTCCTATTTATATTGAATTTAGAGAACCTAAATTAGTTAATAAAAAATCAGAATATAAAAATTAATGAGGGAAAACATGGAAACTACCAGATAAATTTGGTTGTTTCTTTTTTTATTTTGAGAAATAAAAATATTGTTATTTCAAATAAAAATAAGAGATTTTGTATCAAAAAATATGAAAATTATGCTATTTTTATTGTAAATATTTTATAAAAATCACAAATAACTATGTGAATATATTGACAAGATAACTAAAATAGGAATATCATTATGATGAGTGATGATGTTTGCAAGGTATAAATTACAACAAGTCCTCAAGATAAACAGAGGGAACAGTCAAACCACTACGATTGATAATTTATTCCCTAATGAGTAGAACAATAAATTGGTGAAAGGAGAAAAAAATGAAAAAACAAAATAAAGTCATATCTTTAATAGTCAGTGCTTTTCTTTTGTTGGCAGGATTTGGAGAAATAATTTCTGTTAATGCTGAAGATGTTGATGAAAATCATTCTTGTACATTTGAAAATCTAACAATTACAACAAATGATGGAAGTGCATTGACTTATGGAACAGCTGTTGGAGATTATGATGTTTATTCCAATGGTAAAGTTCTTTATATTAATACTAACAAAGCTGTTACAGTTACAGGTACAACAACAACAGCAACTCTTGCTATTGCAAAAGGGACAAAAGCTGATGTTACTTTTAACAATGTAAGTATTACAAATACTGCTGCTGCTCCTGTTGATGTGATTGCCAATAATGTTAGTGATCCAACAACATTGCATTTAACATTAGCTGATGGGAGTACTAATACATTAAATGCAGGAACTGGACCTCATGCAGGTATTCATGTAGCTTATGGAGCTAAGTTAATTATTGATGATTCAGTGAAAAATTGGGCTGAAGTTGAAGGTGGAAGAATTGTTGATGAATATGATGACAAAGGTGTCCAAAAACCAGCGTGGTTAATGGATAGTAAGAATCCAGGAACATTAACTGTTAGAGGTGGATATTTTAGTGCTGGAATTGGTGGTCAAGCATCAGCAAGTAGTACATCTGCAGGACAAAATAGTGGTGCTATTGTTATTAATGGTGGTAATATTATAGCTTCAGCACCTTATGCAAACCAAAATTGGAGCGGTGGTTCTGGAATTGGTGGAAGTTCATATGGTGGAGCTGGTTGTCATCTTGATGGTGGAGGTATCATCATTAATGGTGGAAATATTGATGCAACTGCTAGTTATCATGGATCAGGAATTGGTGGTGGCTGGCATGCTGGTGATATTCCAGGAGTAGGTAATAAATCAACTGCAACAGGTGATATTACAATTAATGGCGGATATGTTAAAGCAACAGGAAAAGATCATGGTAATGCTTTTGGTGGCGCATGTGGACAAAAAGATAATGTTGGGCATGGAGCTACAGGAGCTTCTCATAAAATTACAATTACAGGTGGTACCTTATTACCACAAGCAACTTCATCTGGTTGGTATGGAGTTGGTGCTCAAAAAGCAAATGTCATTGTAACAGGTGGTTCGTTTTATCCAACAAATACTGCTAATAGTAGTGCAAATGGTGGTGCAGGAATTACTGGTGCTTCAGTAGTTAGTGCTGATGGTACAAATCTTACAATGGTTAAAATTGCAATTGGAGCAATGGAAGATGTTGAAGTTGGCGATAAAATTTATGATTTTACAGTTACAGTTGATGGTAAACCATTATCTGATACAGAAGGTAATTTTATTAATTATGGTTTAGCTAATAGAGTAGCTGCTGATCAAACACTTTATTTCTGGTTACCAACTTCTGCGACAGGAAAAAGTGTAAGTATTTCAAATGTTACATTAATGAAATCTGATGGGAGACTTATAAAGGCTGAATATCCATTCTCTTTACCTTCAGTAGGAACAGGAGATACAACAAAAAGATGGGTAACATTTGAGGTTGATACAGATAAGTTTTCAAATGAACTTAAAGGGTTGTTATCTAAAACATATGATGGTCTTGGATGGAATCCAAAAGTTTTAGCTGGAGAAATTGTGAGTCAAAATATTGTTCTTCCAGAACCAGCAGATGCAAAAATTGATAAAGAAGATCAATTAAATTTCTCATCAGTTCGTATTAAAGATTGGTTTGGTAATGCGACATCAGATTCAAGTACAACAGGAGAAATTAGTACTACTGGTACATATACAATTACAGTTAACTATGATGAGTTTAAAAGTGATCCAAAATTTAGTCAATCTTTCTGGGGACATCAAACAACATTAAAGTCAGTTATTTCCCCTGCTAATAGTCAAATCACAAATTTAAAAACAAATTCAACATGGCAAGATGAAACTCATAGTAAATTTGCAACAATAACATTAACTGCTGATGTATTACCAGCAAAGGGAGAAGCAAAAACATGTGCAGCACCAGATGGAACTGTACAATTCTATATTAATGGAGTTAAAGTAGGGAAACCAGTTAAGGTTACAGAAGTTACAAAACCAGAAGAAGATAGTGAAGACTATGCTTATTCTACTGCAACTTTGACAATTGACTTTATCAAAGATTCATTAAAGTACCCTATTCCAGAACTTGCAGATGGAACATTCCAAGTTGAAGCACAGTATTTAGGTGGAACAAATTATAATTTAGCAGAAAAACGTGCAACAGTTACAGAAGAAACATCACCAGAGGAATTCCCATTTATTACTCCTCCAACACCAGTTATTGATCCTGATGATGGAGAAGATGAGGATAAACCAATTATTATTCCTGACAGTTTTGAACTTGAAGGTGATGAGGATAAACCAATTTTACATGGTTATGCTAAAGATTCAATGAATGTTTCTGTTGTTCCTAATAAAACAATGAACACAGAAGAATTTAAAGAAATGTTTGGAAATCGTTATGGATTTGTTAATAAAGCTGGGGCAGCTTTAGAAACAGAAATTTCTGAATTTGAAGTTCAAAATAGTGATAAAGAAGTTGTTACTGAAGTTGATCTTTCAAAAGTTGCAACTTATACTATTATAGCAACTGTTACTGATAAACAAGGTAATAAGACAACTATTAAACTTGCTTATAATTTAATTCGTTTAAATGTTGATGTTGATGGCGATGGTGAACCAGATATTAACATTGATACAGATGGCGATGGAAAACCAGATATCAATATTGATACAGATGGTGATAATAAACCAGATATCAACATTGATACAGATAAAGATGGTGAACCAGATGTTAATATTGTAGATAAAGATGGTGATGGAGAACCAGATAAAAATATTGATCCAGATAGTGATGTCAAACCAGATATTAATGTAGATACAGATGGTGATGGTAAACCAGATGTGAATATTGATACAGATGGTGATAATAAGCCAGATGTCAATATTGATACAACAGGTGATGGAAAACCAAATCTTAATGTAGATACAGATGGTGATGGTGAACCAGATATTAATATCGATACAGATGGTGATGGCAAACCAGATTTGAACATAGATGAAGATGGTGATGGAAAACCAGATAAAAATATTGATAGAGATGGTGATGGAAAGGTCGATATAGAAGTTCAAGGAGATGACTTCAAAGATAATCACTTGCAAAAAGTCAAAACAAGTGATGAAGCATTAGTTAATGAAATGACAACATTAGCAGTAACATCTTTATTTGTAGCTATTCTAGCATTGGTTTATAAAAGAAAAGAAGATTAATAGTTAATATTAAAAAAATAAGCTATTTATTTTAGGTGGGAGTATGATATACTTCCACTTTTTTATAAAGAGAGAAATATGTTTTTTTAATTGCTTGTTTTTCTTGAAAAGTATCAGAAATAAGAGTAAACTATTATGGAAATAATGATAGGTGAGGAGGGATATTTTTGGATAAAATTATTCATGATATTGTTGCGGTGGATTTGGAATGTTCTCAACATGTTGAAGAAGCAAAAAAGAAAAAACAAGATGTTCAAGCAAATATGAATGAAAAGAAGAAAGAAATATATGATTCTTTTGTTAAGGAATATCAAGTTAAGATTGATGCCCATAAAAAGGAATTAGAAGCACAAATCCAAGAAACAAAAGTTAGAAATGAACAAGAATATAAAGATTCACTTCATCAGCTCTCAAGTCTTTACGAAGAAAACAAAGATGAATGGATTAATACAATTGTTAGTCATTGTAAAGAAATTTAAAGAAGAGGTGATCTTATGAGTTCTTTTTCATCAAATGCTATTCTTGCAAAAGCAAGATCTATGTATTCACATAGATTAACTGAACAAAATTATGAAGAATTATTGAAAAGAAGAAGTATAAACGATTTGGTTTCCTATCTTAAAAGCGATACAGCTTATCATCATATTCTTTCAGAATTAAAAGAAACGAATATTCATCGTGGGCAGTTAGAGGCTTTATTAAATAAAGAGATTTTTTTAAGATTAGATAGACTTATGCGTTATGCTTCTAAAAAAGAGCTAGAATTTTATCGACTTGCTGTAACAGAATTAGAAATTCAATTAATATTAACAAAAGCAAGATTAATTGTTTCTGATATGTATACTGGTTATGAAATAGAAATACCAGAATACTTAAATAAATATGCAAGCTTCCAGCTTTATGGATTATTAGGTGTTAATGATTATGATGGTTTAATTCAACTTATGAAAGGAACAAAGTATTATCATACTTTAGTTAAATATAAACCAGAAGATGATCAACCATTAAATTCTAATATGTTAGAATTAGATTTTAAACATATTTATTATCAAGAGTATACTGATACTGTTAAACGATTATTTAAGGGGAAAAAGGGTAAAGATTTATTAACAATGATTAATACATCTATTGAATTACAAAATATTACAAAGATTTATCGTTTAAAGAAATATTTTAATGCGACACCAGAACAAATTAGAGAAACATTATTTTTGGAACATACTCGTATTCCAAAATCAATGATGAATGAAATGATTGAAGCTAAAGATGCTTCAGAGTTTTTAAAGAAACTTGCTCAATCACCGTATAAATTATATATAGATGATAATGAGTTTGTTTATATTGAATATTATACAGAAAAGATTAAGTATAATTTAGCCAAGCGTTTTATGCGTTTTTCAACAGATAGTGCATTAGTATTTATGACATATAAAATTGTATATCAAATTGAAATTGATAATCTTAAACATATTATAGAAGGTTTAAGATATGGAGAAAGTCCAAATCAAATAGAAGCAATGCTTATATATTAGAACATTCAATATGATTATTTTAAAATGTTATCTATAATGCGAAAATTGTCATACTATTAAAAAATAGACAATCATTTTTAATGAATAAAGTGTTGAAAGATTAACAGAATAAAGAAAGGAGAAATATATGGCAATAGCGAAATTGAAGTTACTTGAAATTGAGTTTCCTCAAGAAAAGTATGATGCAGTTTTAATGAAACTTGCAAAACTTGATGATTTTCATCCTGAATATGCTTCTCAAATTGCTGATTCTGTTCATGGATTATCAGTATTAAATAGAGAAAATCCTTATGCTGATTTAATTACTCGTATGGAAGAAACTAAGGATAAATATCAGGTGAATTTACAATGTCAAGATATTGATGATACTAGAATGAATATTATTCAAGCTGATACATTTTTTTGTAATGTATTAGAACAAGCTTCACAATTCGAAAAAGTCAAAAAAGATTTACAAGAAATGCTTACAGAAAATGAGGCAGCAATCACTCAATTAGAACATATGATTGATTCTGATTTAGATTTTGATAAGTTAGTTGCTTGTAAATATTTAAAGGTAAGGGTAGGTCGTTTACCAACTATTCATTTAGATAAACTTCAATATTATGGAGCTCAGGAGTTTTTATTTAAAGTATTCCATAAGGGTGTAAAAGACACATATTGTGGATATATTACAACAAAATTAAAAGCACCAGAAATCGATAATATTTTCTCTTCATTATATTTTGAAAGAACTTATATTCCTGAGTTCGTTCATGGTACTGCTGAAGAAGCATTACAAGTATTAAAAGAGGAAGATGAAACAGCAAAAAAATATGTTGTTACGCTTGATGAAAGAATAAATAAATTATTTGCTGAAAATATAGATGAATTAAATCGTATTTATTCTATTTCTAAGAAATTGAATGAAACATATGATGCTCAAAAATATGTTGTTGTTTTTGGACAAAATTCAGCAGTATATGGTTTTGCTGAAGAAAAAGCATCACAAAAAATAAAACAAGATTTTGAAACATTAGAAGGTGTTCATGTAGAAGTGAAATCAGCAACTGATGATTCACGTTTAACACCACCTACAAAATTAAAAAATAATTGGTTCTCAAAACCATTTCGTATGTTTGTAGAAATGTATGGAATGCCATCTTATACAGACTTTGATCCAACTAATTTTGTGGCTATTAGTTATACAATTTTATTTGGTATGATGTTTGGAGATGTAGGTCAAGGTATATTGTTATCCATTGTAGGATATATTGCATATAAATTTAAAGGTATGAAACTTGGAGAAGTTGGTATGCGAATTGGTATATCAAGTGCTTTATTTGGGATTTTCTTTGGATCTGTTTTTGGTAGTGAAGAAATTTTAACACCATTTTTTATACCAATGGAGAAAACAAGTACAATGCCATTATTAATAGCTGCTATTGGTATAGGGGTTACACTTATCGTAGTATCTATGGTTATGAATATTATTTTGAATGCGAAAAAGAAGCATATTGCTGAAATGTGTTTTTCTCAAAATGGTATTGCAGGATTGGTTTTTTATGTTTCTGTTTTACTTTTAGTAGTTAATATGATGATAGAAGGCATTCAAATTCCTTTTATTGGAAGTTTGGCTTATATTGTTATATGTATTGTTGTTCCAGTGTTATTTATGTTCTTAAAGGAACCTATTGAAAGAAAAATGGAAAATGAATCTTTATTCCCTAATGGATTTGGAGGATTCTTTACTGAATCATTCTTTGAATTATTTGATATTATGTTAACATTTATTGCTAATACGATGTCATTCTTACGTGTTGGAGGTTTCGTATTATCTCATGCAGGTATGATGTTAGTTGTTTATACATTAGCTGAAATGGTTAATGGAGGAGAGATTAGTTTATCTATTCCATGTTTATTGGTTTTGGTTTTTGGAAATATTTTCGTTATGGTACTTGAAGGAATGATTGTTGGTATTCAAGTTCTACGTTTAGAGTTTTATGAAATGTTTTCACGTTATTATGAAGGAAAAGGAAAACCTTTCCTATCTATTAAAGAAAGATAAAGATATATTAGGAGGAAATTTATTATGACTATTTTAACATTTATTTTACCATTAGTTGCTGTTGTTTTATTATCATTACCATTAGTAAGAATGTTTACTTCTAAAGTAAGTAAAGAAAGTGCTAAATGGCGTTTATTAACTCATGTTGGAGGATTCTTTGGAGCTGTTGCTTTAACATTATGTTTATCAATGAGTTCAGCATTCGCTGCTGAAGGTTCAGCTATTGTAGGAACATTAGCTCAAGGTTTAGGATTTATTGCTGCTGCTTTAGCAACTGGATGTTCTGCTTTAGGTGCAGGTATTGCCGTAGCTGCTGCTGCTCCTGCTGCAATTGGTGCATTCTCTGAAAATGATAATAACTTTGGTAAAGCATTAATCTTCGTTGCCTTAGGTGAAGGTGTTGCTATTTATGGGTTATTAATTTCTATCTTGATTATTAACAATTTAGGTTAATTCATAAAAAGAAAGGTCTGATTATATGAAATTTTTCTTAATCAGCGATAATATAGACACATTGATGGGATTAAGACTTGTTGGAATTGAAGGAAAGGTTGTTCATACAAGGAAGCATTTTCTTGAAACACTTCAAGAAAAAATGAAAGATGAATCAATTGCTATTATTTTAGTAACAACAAAGTTGATTGAAATGTGTCCAGATATTATATCTGAGATAAAATTAAAACAACAAAAACCTTTAATTACTGAGATACCTGATCGTCATGGAAATTCTAAAATTGGTGAGACTATTGATGGTTATGTATCAGAAGCAATTGGAGTGAAGTTATAGGAGAATATGATTATGCAAAATATTGATCAAGTATTTCTCTATATGAAAGATGAAATTGAAAGAGAAGCAAGTAATGAGGAAAAGGCTATTTTAGATGAAGTGAAAGCTTTGGAAGAAGATATTTATGAGTCTATGAAAGCAGAAGCTCAAAAAGATGCTGATTTAAAGATGAAACAAGAGATTGAAGAAATGACTTCTAATGCTTCTACTGAGATTTCTGAAAGTCATATTGAAAGAACAAAAAAACTAATTGAAAAAAGAGATGGATATGTTAAGACTATTTTTAATGAAGCATTTGAAAAATTAGTAGCTTTTACAAATAGTGATGATTATGTGTCTTTTATGTTTGCAAAAGTGAAAAAAATTGCTAATAACTTTAATGAAGATTCTGTAATGTATATTGCAGAAAAAGATTTGAAAATGAAAGATGAATTGATTAAAGTTTTTGGTAAAAATATTAAAGTTGAAGTGAGTAGTGAAATTATAATAGGTGGCTTTATTGTTGAGAATAGAGATTTACATCTTATTGTAGATGAAACATTAGACTTTGCTTTAAATAATCAAAAAGAATGGTTTAATAAAAATTCTGGATTAATTATAAAATAAAAACAAGGGGGATTAAAGAATGACTGAAAATGTAATTTATTCAATCAATGGTCCCGTTGTTACAGTAAAAGATACTGATGCCTTTTCAATGTTAGAAATGGTATATGTTGGAAATGCAAGATTGATTGGAGAAGTTATTTCAATTAAAAAAGAATTTACAACAATCCAAGTCTATGAAACGACAACAGGATTAAAACCAGGTGAACCTGTTTATCCAACAGGACAACCTATTTCTGTAACTCTTGGACCTGGTATTTTAAGAAATATCTTTGATGGGATTGAAAGACCCTTAGAAGAAATCGCAAAGGAATCTGGTTCATTTATTCCAACAGGTAGTCATGTTGACCCACTTGATAAGGAAAAACTGTGGGATGTAACTATGGTTGCTAAAGTGGGTGATCAAGTTGTAGGTGGAGATGTTTATGCAACTATTCCAGAGACTGATTTGATTGTTCACAAATGTATGGTATCGCCATATACAAAAGGAAAAGTTATTGATGTTGCACCATCAGGTCAATATAAAATTGATGATGTTATTATGAAGATTGAAACTGAAAATGGACAAATTGTTGATTGTACATTAACACAAAAATGGCCAATCAAACAACCAAGACCAGTATCAAAACGTTTACCAATTTCAATGCCACTTGTTACTGGACAACGTGTCATAGATACATTATTTCCAATAGCTAAAGGTGGAACTGCAGCTATTCCAGGAGGATTTGGAACTGGAAAGACAATGACACAACATCAGTTAGCAAAATGGTGTGATGCAGATATTATTGTTTATGTTGGTTGTGGAGAACGTGGTAATGAAATGACACAAGTTCTTGAAGAATTTAGAGAATTGATTGACCCTAAGTCAAACAAACCTTTAACTGATAGAACTGTATTGATTGCTAATACATCAAATATGCCAGTAGCAGCTCGTGAAGCTTCAATATATACTGGAGTAACATTAGCAGAGTATTATAGAGACATGGGATATCATGTTGCTATTATGGCTGATTCAACTTCACGTTGGGCTGAAGCATTACGTGAAATTTCTGGACGTTTGGAAGAAATGCCAGCTGAAGAAGGATTCCCTGCATATTTACCATCACGTTTATCACAATTCTATGAACGTGCTGGATATATGGATAATTTGAATGGAACAAAAGGTTCAGTAACAATTATTGGTGCAGTATCTCCACAAGGTTCTGATTTTTCTGAGCCTGTAACTCAAAATACAAAACGTTTTGTGCGTACGTTCTGGGCATTAGATAAAGCATTAGCTTATGCACGTCATTATTTTGCAATTAACTGGAATCAAAGCTATAGTGAGTATGTTCCTGATTTAGCAAGATGGTTTAATAAGAATGTAGATTCTAAATTTTTAAGAGATCGTCAAGAATTATCTAGTATTCTTGCTGAAGAAACTAAATTAATGGAAATTGTTAAATTAATGGGATCAGATGTTTTACCAGATGATCAAAAATTAATTATTGAAATAGCAAAGGTTGTTCGTGTTGGTTATTTACAACAAAATGCTTTCCATCCTGATGATACTTATGTACCATTAGAAAAACAATTAAAAATGATGGAAGTTATCTTATATTTATATAAACGTGGTAAAGAAGTTATTAATACTGGTAAACCAATTCGTTTAATTTTGGAAACAGGTATTTTTGATAAAGTGATTAAAATGAAATATGATGTTCCAAATAAAAACTTAGAATTATTTGACGAATATTATAAGGATATTGATGCAGCAGTTGCATCTATTGACTAAAGGAGGAGTATGTTATGAGTCTTCAATATATAGGGTTGAATGAAATTAACGGTCCATTAGTTGTATTAGATCATGTAAAAGATGCATCATATGACGAAATGGTTGAATTACAATGTAAAGATGGTTCTACTCGTTTAGGACGTATAGTTCAAATAGAAGGAGAGAGAGTAGTTGTTCAAGTCTTTGAAGGAACAAATTCATTATCTCTATCTAATACAAAAACAAGATTATTGGGTCATCCAATGGAATTACCTGTATCTAAAGAAATTTTAGGGCGTGTTTTTTCAGGAGCTGGAAAACCCATTGATGGGTTAGGAGATATCTATGCTGAAAAATCTATGGATATTAATGGACAACCATTGAATCCAGTTGCACGTGTATATCCAAGAAATTATATTAATACAGGAATTTCTTCTATTGATTGTTTAACAACACTTATTCGTGGACAAAAGTTACCTATTTTTTCAGGGTCTGGGTTACCACATAATCAATTAGCAGTACAAATTGTTAAACAAGCAAAAGTTGCTGACGATGAAGGAAAAGGTTTTGGAGTTGTCTTTGCAGCAATGGGGGTAACAAATGACGTTGCTGATTATTTTAGACGTTCATTTGAAGAAGCTGGAGTTATGCAAAGGGTTGTTATGTTCCTTAACTTATCAAATGATCCAATTATTGAACGTATTTTAACACCAAGATGTGCTTTAACAGCAGCTGAATACTTAGCATTTGAACATAATATGCATATATTGGTTATTTATACTGATGTTACATCATATTGTGAAGCATTACGTGAATTCTCATCAAGTAAAGGAGAGATTCCAGGGCGTAAAGGATATCCAGGATATTTATATTCTGATTTAGCTTCTTTGTATGAAAGAGCTGGAATTGCTAAATCTGCACAAGGTTCAGTTACACAAATTCCAATTCTTACAATGCCTAACAATGATATAACACATCCTGTTCCGGATTTAACAGGATATATTACAGAAGGACAAATTACACTTGATTCTGAATTAAATGCAATGGGGATTTATCCTCCAGTTAGTGTTCTGCCATCATTATCTCGTTTAATGAAAGATGGTATTGGTGAAGGATATACAAGAGCAGATCATTCAGCTGTTTCTAACCAATTATTTGCAGCTTATGCCCATGTTCAAGATGTAAAAGCATTAACATCTGTTATTGGTGAAGATGAATTATCTGTTATTGATAAAAAATATATGGAATTTGGGCGTTTGTTTGAAAAACACTTTGTTAATCAAGGATTCAATACAAATAGATCTATTGAAGAAACTCTTGATTTAGGATGGACATTATTATCTGTTCTTCCAAAGAGTGAATTAGACCGTATTGATAATGCTGTATTAGAACAATTCTATAATCATGAAAAAGCTGTAACTCAATTTGGTCTTTTAGAAGATGATACAATTAGAGAGTTACAACAGGCAGTAAATAATGGCTAATCAAGTTTTTCCTACAAAAGGAAATCTTATGGCAACCAAAAAGTCATTAGAACTTGCATATTTAGGTTATGACTTGATGGATAAAAAAAGAAATGTTCTAATTAAAGAAATGATGAGTCTACTAGATGATGTTAAAGAAATAAGAAATGAAATTACTGATTCTTATGAAAAAGCATATTATGCACTTCAAGAAGCCAATATGTCTTTAGGTATTATTAGTGATATTGTCGAAGCTGTTCCTATTGATACAGGAATTAGTGTTACTTATCGTAGTGTCATGGGAGTAGAAATTCCTAAAGTTATGTATAAAAAAACACCTCTTCGCTTAGGATATGGATTTGAGCGTGCTAATTCTAAAGTGGATTATGCATATAGATGTTTCTACCATGTTAAAGAATTAACAGTTAAATTAGCAGAAATAGAAAATGCAGTATATCGTTTAGCCAATGCTATTCGTAAAACACAAAAAAGAGCAAATGCTCTTCAGAATATCTCTATTCCTGAGTTTGAAGCAACTGTTAAATTTATTAGCGAGGCTCTAGATGAAAAGGAAAGAGAAGAATTTTCAAGACAAAAAGTCATCAAAGCTCAAAAAGATAAACAAGACATGTTAAAAAAGCAATAAGATATTTGAAATCTTATTGCTTTTTTTAAGAAATTCTTAATCATTTTTTAATGAATACTTAGAAAATTTATAGATAGTTTTATTATATAATCATAATATGGAGATGATTATATGAAAAAGAAAATATTAATGATGAGTATATTGTTATTAAATTGTTTAATTATGTGGTTTCCATGGTTTAAAACAATGGATGGAAATAGAAATATACATGGATTAATTATGTTAAAGAATCCCATTGCCTTGACTTGTTTGATATTATGCTTTATCGGAATATGGATAAAACACCAATATAGTGAAATTTTTGAAACTATTGGTTGGATAGGTATGATGACAATGCAAATCTATGAATTTTTAACATGGCATATCAGAATATCAGGAGGAAGTATTGATTTTCAATTGAGTTGTCAATTAACATATTCTTATTTTTATTTAGCAGTTTTTATTTCTATGATTTCATATATTATATACAAGTTTATTTTAGGTAGATTAAAATTTGAACAAGAATATATAGTTTATGTATAGAACTCTAAAATATTTGAGTATTTTAGAATTCAAGTTCAATTTGATATATTTTTCCCCATAAATAGATTTGGTAGAAATAAGCCATAAGTTGAGGACCCATCATAAGTTGACCAAACCACGGAGATTGGAAACTCTTTCCTTCACTTTCAACAAATTCAATCAGTTTATCTTTATTAAAAAATGAATAAAGAATATTAGAAGAATCAGATAATGATTCTTTTAATTTATGAGAGATAATTTGCGTATAAATTGGTGAATGAGTTTTAGGATAAGGATTCTTTTTTCTATGAGCTATATCTTCTGGTAAAAATTCTTCAAAAGCTTTTCGTAAAATTCCTTTCTCTTCATCACCATAAAACATATATTCAACAGGCATATTATAAAGATATTGTAATATCTTTGTAGATGCAAATGGAACTCTGACTTCGATAGATGAACGCATCGTTTGACTATCTGCTCGTGTCAGTAATGTTTGCATAAACCATTCTGTATTTAAATAAATCAATTGTTTTTTCTTATCTTTAGTATGAATTTCATCTAATGATTGACGATATCTTTGTATAATATAATCTTTTAAATTCAAACTTTTAACTTTTTCATTAAATAAATCCATTTTTAAATCTAAATCTCTCATCCATGGAAAATAAGGTTGACTATATAATTCAGCTTTATAAAACCAAGGGTAACCTCCAAATATTTCATCAGCACATTCTCCTGATAAACAAACTTTATGATTTTGAGATATTTTTTTAGAGAATAATAAGAAACTAGAATCAACATCTGCCATACCAGGCATATCTCGTGCTATTAAAGAAGTCTTTAAAGAATTAACTAACTCTTCTTGTGATAAAATAATTTTATGATGATCAGTTTGATAACGTTCAACCATTTCATTGATATATTCATCATCCATTGTTGTTTGATAATCATAAGATTGAAAATATTTTTCTTGATCTTCATAAGTGATACTATAAGTTGATAAATCTTGAATATATTGACTTGCTATAGCAGTAATAATACTTGAATCTAATCCACCAGATAACATTGTTGACAATGGAACATCACTTAATAACTGCTTTTGAACACTATCAATCACTAAATGTCTTACTTTTTGTATAGTTTGAGCTAAGTTATCAGTATGTGTTTTATCCTTTAACATCCAATAACGACAAATATGAGGTTTATCCTTAAAATACATATAGTGTCCTGGTCTTAAAGAATATATATTTTTATAAATAGTATGACCTGGTGTTAAACTTGGTCCAAGCCCTAAGAGTTCTTTCACACCATTTTTATCAACAACAGCCTTACCAATATAGCTAAGTAAACATTTCATTTCACTTGCAGCAATAATTGTATGGTTTATTATAGTATAATAGAGTGGTTTAACACCTAAAGGATCTCTAGCAAGAAATAATCTTTCACCATCATTAATAGCAAAAGCAAAAATACCTTCTAAATAATCAAGACATTTTTCTTTCCAAGCAATATAACTAGCTAATAAAACTTCAGTATCACTTGTTGTAGAAAAAGTAAATCCTAATTCAAGTAATTTGTTTTTAAGTGCTATCATATTATAAATTTCACCATTATACGTAATATGATATGTCTTTCCTTGATAAGTATAGCTCAAAGGTTGATTACCATTTTTTAAATCAATAATAGAAAGTCTACGATGTGCCATTATACAATGTTTATTCCATAAAAAATCTTCATTATCAGGACCACGATATTTTAATAAAGAGGTCATTTTTTTGATTTTATCATCATTTTTTGATAATTCTTCTAAATAATTTCCAACAACAACTATTCCACACATATATTTCACCCTTTAAATCCTATGAGAAATTTTATAAAAATATGATAGAAAAGTAAGAAAAAATAAGTATAAAGTTGAGACGCATACATATCTGTTTCATGTTATGATGTGTGTGGGTGATAAAGATGGAATGTCCAAGATGTCATAACCGAGATAATCGTTATCTATATGAATATTTAGGAGAATATTATTGTCGAAAATGTATTATGTTTTCCAGAGTAAAAACAAATGATTTTCATCTTACAAAGAGAATAAAGTATCCTTATCAAAATGTATCTTATTCTCTTGATTTTGAACTTTCTTCAAAACAATTAGAAATTTCACATCAGTTATTAAAGAATTATAAAGAAAAGAAAAATTCTTTTGTTTGGGCTGTATGTGGGAGTGGTAAAACGGAAATTGTGTTTGAGGTTATTCAATATGCTTTAAATCAAGGAGAACGTGTATGTTTTTGTATACCAAGAAAGGAATTGGTTAAAGAGTTATATCAAAGGATACAATCATGTTTTCAAAACATAGAAATAGGTTTATTATATGGTGGATATGAAAAAAGGAAAGATGCTCAGTTTATCATATGTACAATGCACCAATTATATAAATTTGAAAATGATATTGGGTTTGATTTGATGATTTCTGATGAAGTTGATGCTTTCCCATTTTATGGAAATGATATTTTAGAAAAGATATTTTCGCAATGTTGCTTAGGAACATTTATTAAATTAAGTGCTACCTTTACCCAAGAAGATATTCAAGGTGGAGAATTATTGGTGATGAATAAGAGATACCATAATATTGATTTACCAATACCAAAGAAAGTCATATGTCCTTATTGGTTACAAAAGTGGTTCCTTCTTCTTATATTATTACAAAAGAGAAAGAGATGGATTGTATATGTTCCAACAATTCATTTAGTGAAAGAAATTGTTGGTTTTTTAAATCTGTTTATAAAGAATGTGCAAGGAGTTTCCTCTCAATCGTTAAATAGTCAAATATATCTTCAGCATTTGAGAGAATCTTCTCAATATGTTCTTGTATCAACCACTTTATTAGAAAGAGGAATAACAATAGAAAATGTTCATGTGATTGTTTTCAATGGTGAACATCAGATATTTGATGAAAGAACACTTATTCAAATAGCAGGTAGAGTTGGTAGGAAGCCTCAATACCCTTCAGGGGATATTTATTTTTTAACATCATCTCAAACAAAGGCTATTAGACAATGTATCAAAACAATCAAAAGACTCAATCAAATGAATGTTTAATATGCTTTGAACCATTATTAAAAGAAATATCCTTTGTCCATATCATTAAATCATTACCTGTTTGTTCTCATTGTTTAAAACAATTTAAAATTCTTAATATTCATATTTTATTCCATCATTATCCTTTGCAAATACTCTATTTATACAACACATTTTTTCAATCATTATTATATCAATACAAAGGTCTATATGATTATGCTTTAAAAGATACATTTCTATGTTTATTTTCTGATGAACTGATAAAAAAATATTCAGATTATGTGATAGTAGTAGCCCCAAGTTCTCAAGAAGATAATCTTGTAAGAGGCTTTGCTCCTATGGAAATGATAGCAAAGACAATTCATCAAAATGTATTTACAGGATTATATAAAAAAGAAAAGTATAAACAAAGTGATTTAAGGTATCAAGATAGAAAGAAAATGAAAGAAAAGATAGGGATAAAAAATGGTAAACAGTTAAAGGGTAAGAAAATATTAATTTTAGATGATGTAATTACATCAGGAAACACACTTTTGACTTGTTTATCTTTAGTGTTATTGCAAAAACCTCAATGTGTAGAATTACTTGTTCTTTCAACAAAGAAAGATATAGAAGTTTTATCATTTGAAGAAGGAGAAAAATAAAATTTCTCCTTCTTTATAAAATAATTTTAAAAGAAAATTATACATTTTTCTACATATTAATTGAAATATAGATATTTTTAAATAAAGTGAATATATAAATATATGATAAAAATAAAAGTATCGACAAGATGTGAGGGATTCTTTAATAAATATTACATATAATGGAATTGACCATGAAGTAAAGGAGTGTTACAAATGCAAGGAAAAGTAAAATGGTTTAATGCTGAAAAAGGGTTTGGATTCATTGATAGAGGAGAAGGTAAAGATATTTTTGTACATTACAGTCAAATTGTTCAAGATGGATATAAATCTTTGAATGAAGGTGAATTGGTAGAGTTTGAACTTTATCAAAGTGACAGAGGTTTACAAGCAAAACATGTTGTCAAGATTTAGAAACAAGGAAGACTTGTTTCTTTTCTTTTTAGTGGATATTATAAAATTTGTTTAATAAATGGAGTCTATTTCTCATAAAAAGCTAAAATAAGAGTTGTTTATCCTCTTTGTTTTATAAAAATAGTATGATATAATGTATAAAGTTTTAGTATGCATGAAAGGAGAATTATTCATGGCAAGTAGAAAACAACAAATTAGAAAACAATTAAAAAAGAAAGAAGCAAAAGAAATAGAAGAATTAGGACTTAATACTAATATAGAAGTTGTTGATTTAAATGATGACTTAGGTGAAGATATTGAAGTTGAAACATTTGAAGATAGTACAAGTTTATCAGTTAAACCATTGGAATTTAATACAACACCACAAAAGACAAAAAAAGGTTTCTTTGGTTCTATTAAAAGTGCTTTTTCACAAGATAATAAGATATTAAAAAAATTAGAAAAACAAGCTCAAGAAGTTTTAGATTTAGAAACAAAATATCAAAGTATGAGTGATGAAGAATTAGCACATCAAACAGATCTATTAAGAGAAAAATTATCTCAAGGAAGTACATTGGATGATATTTTAGTTGAAGCCTTTGCAACAGTTAGAGAAGCTGCATTTAGAAGATTAGGATTAAAAGCATTTAAAGTTCAAATTATGGGAGCAATTTCTTTACATAATGGAGATATTGCTGAAATGAAAACAGGAGAAGGAAAAACTTTAACTTCTATTTTTCCTGTGTATTTGAATGCTTTAGATGGTAAAGGTGTACATGTTGTTACAGTTAATGATTATTTAGCAGAACGTGATAAAACTGATAATGGAAAGGTTTTTGAGTTTTTAGGACTAACTGTTGGTTTAAATAAACGAGAACTTTCAAATGATGAGAAGAGAGAACAACATAGTTGTGATGTAACTTATACAACAAATGCTGAACTTGGTTTTGATTACTTGAGAGATAACATGGTAACACGTTTAGAAGATAAAGTTTTAAGACCTCTTAATTATGCTTTAGTTGATGAGGTTGACTCAATTTTAATTGATGAATCTAGAACACCATTAATTATTTCTGGAGGGAAGAAGAATACAGCTGCTTTATATGTTCAAGCAGATAAATTTGTAAAATCATTAAGAGAAGAAAAAGATTTTGAAGTTGATATAGAAAGTAAGACAGTAACATTAACTTCTGAAGGTATTGCAAAAGCAGAAAAAGGATTTAAACTTAATAATTTATATGATCCTGAACATACTTCATTAGTACATCATATTAATCAAGCTTTAAAAGCTAATTATACAATGACAAGAGATGTTGAATATATGATAGCAACTGAAGATGGTAGTCGTGATATTCGAAATGCAAGTATTATGATTATTGATCAGTTTACAGGGCGTGTTATGCCAGGGCGTGCATATAGTGATGGATTACATCAAGCTCTTGAAGCTAAAGAGGGTGTTCCAATTAAAGAAGAAACTGTTACACTTGCAACAATTACTTATCAAAATTTCTTTAGATTATTTAATAAATTAGCAGGTATGACAGGAACTGCTAAAACAGAAGAAGAAGAGTTTAGAACAATCTATAATATGCGTGTTATTGAAATACCTACAAATAGACCTGTTATTAGAGATGATAAACCAGACTTAGTTTATGCTAAACAAAGTGTAAAATATAAAGCCATATGTGATGAAGTTGAAAAACGTCATGCTTATGGACAACCTATTTTGTTAGGGACTGTTTCAGTAGAAACATCTGAATTATTAAGTCGTATGTTAAATAAACGTGGTATTAAACATAATGTACTGAATGCTAAAAATCATGCAAAAGAAGCATTGATTATTGAAAAAGCAGGTGTTAAAGGTGCTGTTACTATCGCAACAAATATGGCAGGACGTGGAACTGACATTAAATTAGGTGAAGGTGTTGCTGAAATAGGTGGTTTAATGGTTATTGGTAGTGAAAGACATGAATCTAGACGTATTGATAATCAGTTAAGAGGGCGTTCTGGACGTCAAGGAGATCCAGGATGTTCATTATTCTTTGTTTCTTTTGAAGATGAATTGATGCAAAGATTTGCTAGTGAAAGAATTCAACAGTTTACTGGTTTCTTAGAAGATGAAGCTATTGAAAGTAAAATGGTTACAAAATCAATCGAAGGAGCACAAAAACGTGTCGAAGGACAGAACTTTGATATTCGTAAACAACTTCTTCAATATGATGATGTTATGAGACAACAACGTGAAATCATGTATAAAGAACGTGATGATATTATGTCACAAGATGATTTGGCTGATATTGTTAAAGGAATGTTTGAACAATCTGTTGAACATACTGTTAGAAAATTCACAAAACATGATGGTAAACAAGATGTTGTTGATGTTGATGGTGCATTAAGTTATATATCTAAAAATTATATGTTATTGGCAACTTTAGTGGCTAAAAATAAGGATTCAATAGAAAATGAACCTCAAAAACTTATGAATAGTTTATCTGAGATTACTTTCTTACAATATCAAAATAGATTTAATAAAGACTTACCTGCTGAAATTAAACTTGATTATGAAAGAAGAGTTTTATTAGGCGTAATTGATCATACATGGATTAATCATATTGATGCAATGCAAAAATTGAGAAATGGAATTTATTTAAGAGCATATGCACAAAAAGATCCATTACAAGAATATACTGAAGAAGCATTCTATATGTTTGAGGAAATGACAAAATCAATTTCTGAAGATATTACAAGAAATATTGTTCATATGGGTATTGCTCCTGGAAGTGAACAAGAGAAAGAAATTCCTTCTGTTCAAATAGAATTGGAATTTAATGATTAATGGAATTATATGAAATAAAAAATGGGCTTGAAAAAGCCCGTTTATTACTCAATGAGTTATCTATTTCAATAGATATTGATGCTTTAAAGAGAGAAATTGAAGGATTAACAGTTCAAACATTAGAAGAAGATTTTTGGAGTGATCAAGATCACGCTAAAAAAGTATATGATCAATTAAATGAAATGAAAAAAGTTGTAGATGTTTATGAAGAATTAAATGTTTTACTAGATGAATTAAATGAAACATATGAATATGTTAAAGAAACAAATGATCAAGATTTTAAAGAAGCATTGGATCAAGATTATGCTACTTTTGAAGAAAAATTAGAAGATTTTGAAAAAACATTATTATTTGCTGAAGAATATGATCATCATAATGCTATATTAGAAATTCATCCTGGAGCAGGAGGAACAGAATCACAAGATTGGGCAGCAATGTTGATGCGTATGTATCAACGTTATGGTGATAAAAAAGATTGGAAAATAGAAGTATTAGATTATTTAGATGGTGAGGAAGCTGGATTAAAATCTGTAACAATGCGTTTTGTTGGTTATAATGCTTATGGGCATCTAAAAGCTGAAAAAGGGGTTCATAGATTAGTAAGAATTTCACCTTTTGATTCATCTAAAAGGAGGCATACATCATTTGCCTCAGTAGATGTTATGCCAGAGTTTAATAATGATATTCAGATTGAAATTGATCAAAATGATATTAGGATTGATACATATCGTGCCTCTGGAGCAGGAGGGCAACATATTAATAAAACAGATTCGGCTATTCGTATTACGCATATTCCAACCAATATTGTTGTTACTTGTCAATCTCAAAGATCACAAATTCAAAATAGAGAACAAGCAATGATTATGTTGAAATCAAAGCTATATCAAAGAATGTTAGAGGAACAGGCTTCTAAATTGAGTGATATTAAAGGAGAACAAAAAGCGATTGAATGGGGTAGTCAAATTCGTTCATATGTACTTCATCCTTATTCGTTAGTTAAGGATAATCGTAGTGGATATGAAAGCAATAATCCTAAGAATATATTAGATGGAGATTTAGATAATTGTGTTTATGCTTATTTAAAATCGATGGTAAAGGAAGATGTAGATGAATAATGTTGTTAAATTTTTAAGGGATAGTATTTTAGTTATTATTGGAAATGTTGTTTTAGCATTTGGTTATGCTGTTTTTGCTATACCTTCAAATTTAATTGTAGGAGGAGCAACAGGATTATCACTTATTGGAGAACATTTTTTATCAATCAATTATTCAACAATTGTTTTTGTAATTAATATGTTGATGTTAGTGCTAGGATATTTTGTTTTAGGAAAGAAATTTGCAGCTGGTACAGTATTAAGTTCATTTCTTTTTCCGTTCTTTCTTGCTTTATTTGAGACGATTCCACAATTTCAAAATATAACAAATGATATGCTATTATCAGCTATTTATGCAGGAATCTTTTCAGGAATAGGATTGGGAATTGTATTTAGATTAGGTTATAGTACAGGTGGGATGGATGTTCCACCATTGATTATTCATAAAAAAATGGGTGTTTCATTAACACTAGCTATTAATACAGTAGATGTTATTATTTTAATAGGACAAGTTTTCTTTACTAATTTTGAAGGTATTTTATATGGAGTGATTACAGTTTTTATTACTTCATTTGCTATTGATAAAGTTAGTTTTTTAGGAGAAAAGAATTTACAAGTCCTAGTTATTTCTAATAAACATGATCAAATAGCAGAAGCTATTTTTAATGAAATAGATCGTGGCTGTACTTTTGTGAATGTAACAACTGGCTATCTTCATGAAAAACAACATGC
>OFGE01000531.1_pt1 | contig 41129 bp, 39 predicted proteins | sample 1521681 | NCBI WGS metagenome assembly OFGE01 (sample SAMEA3504093, study PRJEB24116) | mouse gut metagenome | biome: mouse gut; feature: mouse-associated habitat; material: faeces | place: Denmark | collected 2011
CAAGCTCTAAAATCCCAGACTCTGGATTCCAGACTCTAAGTTCTAAAATCCTATATTCTGGATTTCAGACTCCAAGCTCTAAAATCCCAGACTCTGGATTCCAGACTCTAAGTTCTAAAATCCTATATTCTGGATTTCAGACTCCAAGCTCTAAAATCCCAGACTCTGGATTCCAGACTCTAAGTTCTAAAATCCTATACTCTGGATTTCAGACTCCAAGCTCTAAATCCCAGACTCTGGATTTCAGACTCCAAGCTCTAAAATCCCAGACTCTGGATTTCAGACTCTAAGTTCTAAAATCCCAAACTCTGGATTTCAGACTCTGAACTCTAAACTCTGAATTCTAATTGTAGCAAAGATTCACGGAATTGTCTACTGCCCCGACAGCACCATATCCAAAATATGTGCCAGAGGTTCACAGGCATTCATGGCCTCCTGCACTGTATTGTTCTGAGCCCCCAGTTCAATCAGCAAAGACCTGGGACACAAATGCATGTTATACCGATAGCCTTTCAGGTAAATTTTCCTGGTAAGCCCCGGATAATACTCCATGGCTTTCAGCTGCATCTGGAAAGAAAAGGCCAGATTGCTTCCCAGATTTTCATTGTACAAATAGGCGATATTTCCGGTCTTTTTCGTGCGGGAGAGACCGTTGAAAAACATAAACCGGGCCGTGGACCGCCCGTCCAGATCCATCACAAGCCTGGTGGTCTCGGGCATCTCATCTCTGTGCAGGTCGATAACCACCTGAATCGAGGGATTTTCCCGCAGCACCCTCTCAATATCCTCCAGCGCCACAGAGTAGGCGTCATCCCTTGCCTCCACGTCAAACTGTCCCTCATAGTGTAGAACTTTGTACCCATAGACTTCCGTCAGTATACGGGTCAAATACTCCCCCACTCCCACAATGGATGTGGACGAATCCCCAGGTACGGAATCTGCAAAAGTTTCCTGAGAATGAGTGTGGTAAATCAGAATCTGCGGGCCCTCCCCCTCCTTGGAAATGGACATGTCCGCAGATAAAAACTTCTCCACATTCAATTGGTCGCTGCCTGCCATGGTATTGGCGTCAATGGTATAAAACTGCTGCACCAGGGCCTCATAATTTGCCAGCGGCCCTAAGTCCACCTGGCTCTGTCTGGCATGGGGCAAAAACGAAAAAGAAGAAGGCGTTTGCTGCATTTGCTGCATCTGTTGGGCCGCCTCATTCTCCGCCTTCAAAAGTTCCTCAAAAGCCTCCCCATCCGCTGCCGGGTTCGTTTCCGGCACAGTGCCCGGATCCGTTCCCGGATCCACCTGCCCCTCCCCTGTCATCTCTCCCAGCTCTTCCTCCCAGGGGTAGGTGCCTTCCTCCGCTTCAGCCAGCAGAATAGTGCGGAAATCCGTCTCTTCCTCCCCATCGGAAAATCCCTGCCCCGCTATGTATCCGTAAAGAGGAAAAAGACATTCTATCTGCCCCCGCAGCAGCCAGTGTGCCCCCCTGCCGCCCTGGGCTGCAAAGGAAAGTCCGGGCACAAAATATTCGTAGATCAAGGATTTTATACCGGCGGCAATGCTTCCGGACATTCCCGTTCCCTGTGTTACGCCTCCGCCGCTGCCTGCAGCGCCGTTCCGGAACGTAACGCCCACGGCCCCATCCCCGGACGCTGCCCCACGGGACGTGCCGCCCACGGCCCCATCCCCGGACGCTGCCCCACGGGACGTGCCGCCCCCAGATCCGCCGCCCTCCGTCCCGTCCAGCATCACGCCGGAGGGAACGACGCCTTGTCCCCCGGGCCCGGCGCCGCAGCCCTTTATCCCTGCAAGTATCCCCAAAAGCAGAACTGCCGCCGGAAGCAGCCGCTTCTTCAAGCCGCCTGCCAAATCCTTCCTGTTTACAGCCACGCACTTCCCTTCCTGCCATAAATATCCTGTTCAGTATATGACAGTCTTATCCATTCCATGAATAAGCCCGGGGTGAGATTCAAAAATAAGAAAATGCACAGTCCCCTATGCCATAAGATTCTCCCCAATGGCAATGTTAATCCCCTCGGATACCGTAAAACTGACCCTTTTAATCACGGCATCTATGTCCTTGCCCGTCATGTACATATTGTTCAGCTCGGCAAAGCTCAGTTTCTGCCTCTCCTTGAACCTGGCCCCCGCCAGACTTTTTTCCTCCTCCAGCAGTTTTTCCAGGGCGTCGTTCACAATGGTAGCCGCGTCCACCACCGTAGGAATGCCGATGGCGATCACAGGCACCCCCAGACTCTCCTGAGTCAGGGCATTCCTGTGGTTTCCCACACCGGAGCCCGGCTGGATCCCTGTGTTGGTGATCTGAATGGTGCGGTTAAGCCGCTTTGTGCTGCGGGCTGCCAGCGCGTCAATGACAATCAGCGCGTCCGGCTCCGTCTCCGCCACCACCCCCTTGACGATCTCCGCCGTCTCCATACCCGTCTTGGCCATAACCCCCGGTTCCAGGGCGCTGATCTGATTCATCCGCTCACAGTTGTAGGCGGCCTTTCCATACTCCTTCACAATATGCCTGGTGATAAACAGGTTGTCCACCACCTGGGGCCCCAGGGCGTCGGCCGTCACCTCCCGGTTGCCCAGACCCACCACCAGAATCGACTGCTCCTGTTCCGCTCCCGGCAGCAGCTCCAGAATCTCCTGTGCCAGACAGCAGGAGATCTCCCTGTGGTAGCCGTCGTCCGGCTCCACCATGGCCGGGGCCTCCATGGTCACATAGATCCCCATGGGCTTTCCCATAGCCTTCGCCGCATTCTTGGTGTCAATCATCACTTTCGTCACATGGATGTCCTCTTCCTCCAGATCATATTCCTCCACCCTGACCCCGCGGAGCTCACTGTCCGCCTCGGTAATGCTTTCCCTGGCCTCAAGGGCCAAATCCGTCCTCATCTGAAAATTTTCCATAGCTCCTCACACTCTCCCAAAAAATTTCAGGTACTGTATTATATTTTGGTCAATTTTTCGTAGAATATGTCTTGACAAACTTTCTAATATTTACTAAACTAAAAAGGTATGTTTACGTTAGTCTTCCGTGTCGGGCTAAGGTGAAACGACAGCTAACTTTTAAATTCACGTATACAATTGGAGGTGTAGGACTTGGCTAACATTAAATCCGCAAAGAAGAGAATCTTAGTGAACCGCACGAACGCCGATAGGAACAAGGCTATCAGAACCCGTGTCAAGACCGCAGTCAAAAAGGTATATGCCACCATTTCATCCGGTGACAAGGCTGCTGCACAGGCTGAACTGGCCGCTGCCACCAAGGTGATCGAGATGGCAGGCAGCAAGGGCGTCTATCACAAAAATAATGTTGCACACAAGGTTGCCCGTATCAGCAAAGCCGTAAACAAGATGGCTTAGGTATTGTGGGAAAATAAGTGATACACACCGAACATAGGATGTGTAAAAAAAGGCTGCCCCAGTCAGTGGGACAGCCCTTTTTGCTGTGTTTTTTCAAAATAACGGATTCAGGGCCTGCGGCTTCCTCCCCCGTGGCTTGCACCGCTGCTGCTGTGGTGGTGCCCTCCGCCACCGTGGTTTGCGCTGCTCCGGCCTCCGCCTCCGGTGCTGGCGGCAATCCGTCTTGTCACCACACTTTTTCTCAGAAAGACATCCGTCCTGTCATGAAATTCCGGCTTTCCTCCCGACACATAGGCGTTCACCGCCACCGTGTTGTCCGCCTTCTTCTGGCTGGCCCCCGCCGCAGCATACATTGCCGCCACGCCGATTGGGAGAAAAATCACCATCCCCCAGCCAAAAGGAATCTGCAAAGAATCCTCCAGCAGATCCCCCACCTTGTCCACGTAAGCCTCATAAGCCTTGAAAGGATCCCTGTCGTGGCGGGCATCCACCGCGTCAAAGATTTCCTCAATGTCGTAGGTGCTGAGAGCCCTCTCCACCTTTCCGCTGGTGGAAAGCACCTCCCCCTTCTGTCCCTGGTACCAGTTGTACAGAAGAAGAATTCCGTCTCCCTCGTATCCCTTGTTGTAGCCAAACCGGTTCTGGTCCCAGAAATCGTCAGCTATGTCCTGCATGTTCCGCTCCCAGTCCTCCCACCGCAGGCCGTACTGCTCCATGGCTTCTCTGCCCTCCACAGGCTGACTGATGGTCATCAGCACAATGTCCGCCTGAATCTTTTCCTCCATCCGGGCAATCTGCTCCCGCAGAGCCTCCTCCTCCTGAGGGGTGAGCACCTCCCCATAGTCGAACACCCTCTCCGTGGGCGCCTCATTGTTGGCTCTGGGCGCGCTGCCCCGGGTCTGTTTCACGGCCCACAGCGCCACACAGGCCACTGCCGCCAGCCCTATGCCCAGGAACCAGAACCGGAAATAGTGCAGGTACTGCCTCCTGGCTTCTTTTTTGTAATCGTTATCCATATTCCGCCTCCTGCCCGCCCCTGCGGGCCAGTGCCAGTGTCCTCCATCCTTGCGTCCCCGCTGCCGCCCTCCGGCTCCCCTGCCAATTTGTCTGTCACAGCAGTCCCAGCATCACCTGCAGCAGCGCCAGTATCACGGTCAGGCTGCCCCAGAGTGTTCCCACATAAGCCCAGAACTTGCCGCTGGAAAAAGGCGCCGTTCCCACAATCTTTCCCGTCTGCCCGTTCACATAAAAGGGATACTCCTGGCCTTTGTAAGAATATATGTACTTCCACACAGGAAGAAGCCCGTAAACCGCCCCGCTGTCCCTGACCTGAATATCCTGATGCAGGGTTTTCACGGTGCTGTACCCCCCATAGCTCTCCCGCAGAAGTTTGGCGGCGTCCTGGTTCATCATCGTCCTGGCCCGGTTTTCCACCACATCCCAGGTCATATTGTATTTCTCCCCCCAGAACCCCGACATAAACTTAGGATCAAAATCAGCCATCTGCCCATACTGGAACGGGGCAATCAGCTCCATCACATCGTCCGGCATCTGCTCAGAGGCATCCACAGGAATTTTTTCAAATTCAATGCTCATACGCCGTCCTATGGCATACACGGAAGTCTCCGTATACTCCTTGTCACCGCTGCGCCAGACCTTGATTTTCGTCCCCTCTCCCTGAAAAGAACAGTCTGTCTGATAGTCATAGAACCAGTAGGGCACATAGATCCCCTGCATGCTGTCCAGACGGGCTTCTGAGAGAAAATCCGTGGGCGCAAACAGACAGCGCCTGAACTTTTCCCGAAGGGATTTCTTGCAGGCTTCCTTGCCCATCTGGAAAGGAATAATCATTCTGGGAGTATACTCCCCCTCCACTCTCTCATTAAAAATCAGATAGCTGTCACAGTAGGGGCACTGGGCCGCGGAAGTATGTATCTGCACAGGCACCTGCCCCCCGCAGTTGGGACATATGGCCAGATCCCCCGTCTGCCCCTCCGTCCTCTCCCCGGTTTCCCGGCTGTCGCAAAAAGGACAGTACATGCCGCGCTTCTCCGGGCTGTATACCACATTTCCCCCACAGCTTCTGCACTTATAATACATCCTTTCATCCTCACTTTCGTATCCACATTTCCCTGCCCTGCACCTGCCCTGAACAGGGACAGGACAGGGAGACAGTCGGCGGCTCCGGTGTCAGTCCGCAGCCCCAAATCCCTCTGGAGTTTTGCCGTCAGCCCACAGACTCAGCTTCACTCACAGAGCACCACAACCTTAAAAGGGGTGGTCTGAGCCGGAATACTCCTGGTGGAACTGCCGTAGGTTACTACCAGACTGTGGTTCGCCGGACTGCCCTGAAAATACTGGTTGTTAGTCGTCCGCACATCCACACTTCCGTCCAGATTCAGCTGAAGCGTCTGGTCTTCATTCACCAGAGATGCACCGTAGTAGCCCACATTCACCATACGCCCGTTCTTTACCTGGGCGGCGGCCACCGCGCTGTACTGGGGCGGATAGATCAGCGGCATGGGCGCGTCGGCCGCATACCAGAAAGTACACATCATCCCCACGGAAAGGGTCTCAAAATCCACCACATAGGTGGCAGGGGTAAGGATAAAATTCACCGTGTTTCCGTCCGAATCCTCCACGGTGGCAAAGATCATACAGCCGTTGGCGCGCCTGCCGCCCATCCTGGCAGGCACCATCTCCACAATGGTCCCTGTCACAGAGCCAAACCGGCTTCTTTTAAATGGCATTTTGTCTCCAAAACCAAAATCCATAGCATCTCCCCGAATCAAATAATCCGTCCACATATGATATGCGCTTTTCCCCAAAAAGTGCCTGGCCCCTAGAGTCAGAAAACATCCCTCACGGCCCCGGCAGAAACGCCCCCCGGGCGGAGACAATGACGCCGCCCCCCAGCACATAGTCGTCCAGGTAGAAACACACAGACTGCCCCGGCGCCGGGGCCCTGACAGGTTTTTCAAAACAGGCCCGCAGCCCCCCGTCCTCCGTCTTTTCCACCCTGCAGTATTCTCCCTTATGTCTGTAGCGGATCTTGGCGAAAGCCCTCACGGGCGCCTCCAGATCCTCCACTCCCATAAAATTGACCTGGCCGCAGCAGACTTCCCTGGCAAAGAGAGCTTCCTCCCTTCCCACCACCACCTCATTGGCGGCAGGACGAATCTGTGTCACGTAGACCCGCTCCCCCATGGGCAGGCCAAGTCCCCTTCTCTGACCGATGGTGTAATGGGTGATCCCCCTGTGCCGGCCCAGAACCTTTCCCTCCTCATCCACGAAATTTCCCGGACCGGGAACCCGTTCCCCAGCCGCCCTGTCAATAAACCCGCCATAATTGTCATCGGGCACAAAACAGATCTCCTGACTGTCCGGCTTCTGTGCCACAGGAAGCCCCGCCTCCCGGGCAATGGCGCGAATCCGGCTTTTCTCATACTCCCCCAGGGGCATCAAGGTACAGGACAGCTGCTCCTGAGTCAGACTGTAAAGCACATATGTCTGATCTTTGTCCGACGACACACTGGATCTGAGGGAAAAACGCCCGTTGGGAAGTTTTACCACCCTGGCGTAATGCCCTGTGGCAATATACTGCGCCCCCAGCTCCAGACTCCACTGCAGCAGAGCCTCCCACTTGATCCGCCTGTTGCAGACAATGCAGGGATTCGGCGTGTGCCCCCGCAGATATTCTTCCACAAAATAGTCCTTTACACAGCAGGAAAATCTCTCCCTGAAATCCACCACATAGTGGGGAATCCCCAGTACCTGCGCCACGGCCCCGGCATCCTCCACCGTCTTCCAGCCACAGCCCGCCTCCTCCTTATCAGAAAGAGAAACGCCGCCGCACTCCTGCCACAGCTGCATGGTAACTCCCACCACATCATATCCCTGCTCTTTTAAAAGGTATGCCGCCACGGAGGAATCCACACCCCCCGACATGCCCACCACTACCCTTTCCTTCATTCCCATCCCCTTCCAGCCGTCCTCCCGGGAAAATGATTTCCCCTTTTGGAAAGACTTCTTCTCAACACAAGACAGCAAGACCTTTATGGATTCCATAAAGGCCTTACAGTCCGCAGCAACAATATTATAAAATACCCTCTCGAAAAAAACAACTGTCAATTATTTCACGATCCTGTAATATGCTCTGGAGGTGCTTCTGTAGCATAGGCTGTATACCAGGCCAAACACCAGGCATCCCCCCACCGTACAGCCAATAAGCAGTCCCTTCTCAAAAAAGCCTATGGCCCCCAGAAGAAGATATACCATGCGCATGCCCACGGCCGTGTGCAGTATGGCTCCCAGAAGAGGCAGCCCGAACACGGTGCTCACCTGCCTTTTGATGGTACAGCGAATCTCTCTGTCGCTCATCCCCACCTTCTGCATCACCTGGAAATTCTTCTGGTCCTCAAACCCTTCTGTGATCTGTTTATAGTACATAATAATCAGCAGGCAGATCAGGAAAATAGCCCCGTAGAAAACGCCGATAAACAGCAGTCCGCCGTACATGCTCTCCACTTCCTTTATATGTTCCCGGCGATCCTCATATGTGGCAAATCCCGCCTGTTTGGACACATACTTCTCCAGCTGCGCAGAAAAGCTGTCCACCGCCGCCTCCTGGCCCTGGGGCTGGAAGCCATAAATATAACTGATTTGTTCTCCGCCGTCAACCCCATAGACCGCCGCTGCTTTTTTCAGCTCTTCCCTGTCTGCAAATACCACCAGCACCATATTTCCAAAGGTATTATCCGGCTGTTTTGTCACCAGTCGGCTCTCCTGCATTTCCCGTTTTACAGTGTATTCCAGGGTTTCAAAACAGATGCTTTCCTGCCCGAAGTCAGGACCCTCAAAGAAGACCAGCACTTCCCCCGCCTGCAGGTTCTCCTGCACTCCCTCCAGAAGACAATATTCTTCCTGTGTCATAAAGAACACGTCCGCCCATCCACTGTAATCGTAAGGTTCTCCCTCCACCTGCAGAACATTTCCCTTCCGGTAAGCCCGAATTCCCACATAAGAGTAATCCAGTTCCAACTGGAGTTCCACTCCGCTGCGTGCCGCCAGGGCGGCGGTCTCCTGCTTCAGCACCTCCTCGTCCATCCTGTCATTTCCAAGGAAATAAATCTCGAAATCCCTGATAAAATTAGCCCTCACAATGGAGTCCATTCCCAGGTACAGCGCCACCGTACAGACCACGGTGATAACCACCATGGTGGAAAATATACAGATATTGGACAGGCTGGCGGCATTCTTTTTCATACGGTAGAGCATGCCGGAAATGGTCACAAAATTCTCCTTACTGTAATAGATTTTTTTCCTCTTTTTAAAGAAGCGCAGCACCGCAATACTGCCGGAAGTAAACAGAAAATATGTGCCCACAATCACCAGAAACACCGCCAGGAAAAAGTCCAAAAAGATATAGGTGTCCAGCTGGGCTTTCAATGCCAGACGATAGCCCATAAGCAGTGCCGCAGCTCCTGCCAGGCTCCACAGACCAATCCATCTGGGCTCTTTCTCCCCTCTTTTGGAGTCGCTCATCAACTCAACAGGGTTTGATTTTCCCACCTGAACCAGGTTCACAAACAGGTTTAGACCTGTGATAAATGCATAGAACAGAAGGGTGTCCGTCACCGCCCTGGGACTGACAGAAAACTCCACATTGATGGGCATTTTTGCCAGGTTCAGAAGCAGCAGAAAGATCAGCCTGGAGAACAGAAGCCCAAGCCCAATGGCAGCAGCCGTCACAATCACATACATGGCCGCGCTCTCCCAGAACATCATAATGCCGATATGCTTTTTCTCCAATCCCAGGATACTGTACAGCCCCAGTTCCTTCTTGCGCCGCTTGATAAGAAAACTGTTGGTGTAGTAGAGAAAAGGGATCATGATCAGTCCCAACAGGCCAAATCCAATCGTGACCAGTATCACGGCATACACCCCTCTGGGCAGTGTGTACATAATGTCATTCTTCAGAATAAGGTCAAACACAAAGTAAGTAAACACGGCAAAGATACTCACCCCGATATAGGGGAAATAGATGGATCCGTTCTTACGGATATTCGCCCCGGCCATCCGGGGCAGAAGCAATGTATGGTTTTTCATTGTGGCTCCTTTCCTATGAGATGATTTCATTTAATTTCATACCGCCGCCGACAGGTCTGTTTTTTCCGTCTGCAGTATGGTCAGCGTATCCGAAATCTTACGATACATCTCATCGTCCGTGAGCATGCCCCTGTAGATCTGATTGAACACGTTGCCGTCCTTGATAAAGAGCACCCTGCCCGCCCTGCTGGCCGCCTGAATGCTGTGCGTCACCATGAGAATGGTCTGTCCATCCTGGTTCACCTGGGAAAAAATGCGCAGCAGCCGGTCCGAGGCCTTGGAGTCCAGAGCTCCTGTGGGTTCGTCCGCCAGCAGAAGCTGCGGCCTGGTGATAAGGGCCCTTGCCGCTGCCGCCCTCTGCTTCTGCCCGCCGGAGACCTCGTAAGGATATTTTTCCAAAAGCTCCTCAATGCCCAGCTTTACCGCCAGGGGCTGCAGCCGCTCCTGCATCTTCTCATACTCATATCCCGCAAGCACCAGGGGAAGAAAAATATTGTCCTTCAGGGACAGGGTGTCCAGAAGATTAAAGTCCTGAAACACAAATCCCAGATTGTCCCGGCGGAAGGCACAGAGCTCTTTCTGCCGGATATCCGCCATATTTTTTCCCGCCAGAATCACCTGCCCGGCAGTTGGTTTGTCCAGGGATGCCATAATATTCAACAGGGTGGTTTTCCCCGACCCCGACTCTCCCATGATGGCCACATACTCTCCCTGCTCCACCTCAAAATTTACATTGTCCAGGGCCTGCACTCTGTTGCCGCCCAGACGCGTAGTGTATACCTTCTTTAAATTCTTAACCTCTAAAAGTGCCATAACGCTCCTCCTTGCCTCTATCTCAATGCTCTCATGTAACTTCTGTAAACACATTATACAAAAAGAGGAAGCGCACTGCCATAGAACTGCCTTGCATTTTTTCCGGCAATCTTACGGTTTCGTAAGGATTATATTTAACAGTGAATTCCCTGTGATACTACATCAGCGGCGCCATCACCTTCATCAGCTGTCCCGTGAGTTTTACCGTCCACTTTTCCTTCCGTACCGTCTCCCTGGAGACCTGCCTGCTCTTTGCCGCCGCTGCCTGAAAATCCGCCTCAATCTCCGAAATACAGTCTGTGCCGTACATGTATGTGGCACACTCAAAGTGATGGTAAAGGCTGCGGTAATCCAGGTTGATGGTTCCCACCACCGCCTCCCTGGCGTCGCTGACAAACACTTTTGCATGGACAAATCCCGGAGTGTACTCATAGATCTTCACCCCTGAATCCAGCAGGGAGGCATAATGAGTTTTTGCCAGAGCATAGGGCACTTTCTTGTCCGGAATCCCCGGCAGCAGCAGAGATACCTCCACCCCCCGCTCTGCTGCAAACTTAAAAGCCGTCTCCATCTCTCCGTCCAGAATCAGATATGGCGTCATAATGTGTACATACTCCTGGGAACGATTCAAAATATCCATATATACCCTCTCCCCCAGCTTGTCGTCGTCCAGGGGACAGTCTCCATAAGGAATCACATAACCCGCCGCCCCCTGCGCCGGCAGCACCGGGGCAGAGAGAAATTTCTGATACTCCCCTTCCCGCTCATCAATGCCCCACATCTGCAGGAACATCAGGGTAAAGCTTTTCACCGCCTCCCCCTTGAGCATAACAGCCGTATCTTTCCAGTGCCCGAATTTTTCCTTCTGATTAATGTATTCGTCCGCCAGGTTTACCCCGCCGTTAAAAGCAGTATGCCCGTCAATGACCAGGATTTTCCTATGGTCACGATAATTGTAATAAGTGGAGACAAAAGGCGATAAAGGAGCAAACATCTTACACTGGATACCTGACGACAACGATGCAGATGGAAATTTAGACAAGTGAAACATGTGGTTAATTGGTGGGGGTTATACTAGTTCAGGCCTCTCTTTCCCAGGTAAAGCATTCTCTGGAATCACACTGTGTCTATGATACACCATACAGTAACTGTACAGTCAAGGGAAAAAGTCTAATACATAAAAAGAGCTGCGCACAAACCATTTTGTGCCGCAGCCCCTTCTTCGATATTCCCACAGGGAACCTTCTTATTTTTCAGCCTGCTTAGTCTCCTCCGGCGCCATTTCCGGCCGGATAGCCTTGGTGCGGATCTCTTCACAGATCTGGTCAAGGAACTCCGCCAGACTTTTAGGACCTTCATCTCCGGCAAAACGGCTCCTCACAGACACAAGCCCCTGTTCCTCCTCCTGCTGCCCCACCACCAGCATATAGGGCACCCTGGCCAGCCTTGCATCCCTGATCTTGAAGCCAATCTTCTCAGAGCGATTGTCCACTGTGGCGTCGATATCCCTGGCCAGAAGCGCCTTCAGCACTTTGTCCCCATAGGCTTCATACTTCTCGGAGATGGGCAGCACCCTCACCTGCTCCGGACAGAGCCATGTGGGGAATTTTCCCGCATATTTCTCAATCAGCCAGGCCAGAGTGCGCTCATAGCAGCCCATGGATGTTCTATGGATAATGTAAGGGCGCACCTTCTCCCCGTTTTGATCCACATAGTACATGTCGAAATTCTCCGCAATAGCGCAGTCAAGCTGAATGGTGATCATGGTATCTTCTTTTCCATACACATTCTTTGCCTGGATGTCGATCTTGGGCCCGTAGAAAGCCGCCTCGCCCTCCGCCTCCACAAAACTCACATTCTTCTCCCGCAGCACCTCCCGGAGTGCATCCTGGGTGCTGTTCCAGTAAGCCTCATCCCCCAGGTACTTCTCCTTGTTGGCAGGATCCCATTTGGACAGACGGTAAGTCACCTCATCCTGCAGCCCCAGCGTGCTCAGCACATAGTAGGCCAGGTCCAGGCAGTTTTTCAACTCCTCCTCCGCCTGGTCCGGCCGCAGCACAATATGCGCCTCCGTGATGGTAAACTGCCGTACCCTGGTAAGCCCATGCATCTCGCCGGAGTCCTCATTCCGGAACAGAGTGGAAGTCTCGCTCATTCTGTAGGGCAGATCCCTGTAGGATTTCTGAGAATTTTTATACACATAATACTGGAAAGGGCAGGTCATGGGACGCAGAGCCATCACTTCTCCCCCGGCGGCCTCATCCCCCAGAATAAACATCCCCTCCTTGTAGTGATCCCAGTGACCGGAAATCTTATACAGGTCGCTCTTGGCCATAAGAGGTGTCCTGGTGCGGACATAGCCCCACTCCTTGTCTTCCAGATCCTCCATCCACCGCTGCAGCTTCATAATCATCTTTGTGCCCTTGGGGGTAAAAAGCGGAAGCCCCTGGCCTATGACGTCCACCGTGGTGAACAGCTCCATCTCCCGGCCCAGCCTGTTGTGATCCCGCCGCCTGGCATCCTCCATCCGCTCCAGGTGAACTGCCAGATCTTCCTTCTTATTGTAGGCTGTGCCGTAGATCCGCTGCAGCCTGGCCTTATCCGAATCCCCCCGCCAGTAGGCCATGGAGGAAGAAGTCAGCTTAAACGCCTTCACTCCCTTTGTATTCATCAGATGGGGGCCGGCACACAGATCCACAAAATCTCCCTGCCTGTAGAAAGAAATCTCCGCATCCTCCGGCAGTTCCTGGATCAGCTCCACCTTGTAGGGCTCCTGCCGCTCCTCCATAAGCTTCACCGCCTCCGCCCTGGGCAGGGTGAACCGCTCCAGCCTGGCTCCTTTTTTAATGATCTTCTTCATCTCCGCCTCCAGGGCATCCAAATCCTCCCTGGAAAAAGGCTCGTGGTCAAAATCATAGTAAAATCCCGTATCAATGCTGGGGCCAATGGCCAGTTTCACCCCGGGAAACAGATTTTTCACCGCCTCCGCCAGCACATGGGACGCCGTGTGCCGCAGCGCCGCCAGCCCCTCCGGACTGTCCGCAGTGCAGATTGCCAGAGTGCAGTCCTGATGAAGCACCCTGCGCAGATCCGCCACCTGTCCGTCCACCAGGGCACAGCAGGCCGCCCGGGCCAACCCCTCGCTGATATCCATAGCCACATCGTACACACTCAGCGCATTCTCATACTCCCTCACCGAACCGTCTTTTAATGTAATTTTCATTTTTTACCTCCTTTACCCACGCCCACTCATACTTCAGAAAGAGCCAGCACAAAAGTGCAACAAAAAAGCCCCTGCAATATCTCTATTGCAAGGGACGTTCTCTTCCAAACGCGGTTCCACCCTTGTTGCAGCTTCCTGTCCGGACGCTGCCACCTTCTTTTGCTCGTAACGGGAGCTGCCGTGCCGTATTAGGGCCACTCCGAGATGGTCTTCAGAAGCTTCCTGACAAACCGCTCTCAGCACCCGGCCTTTCCGGGGCGGTTCTCTCTGGGACATTCCACATCCTACTCTTCTCTTCTTCGTTTTTTCTATCATAATACTTTTGTTTGAAAATGTAAAGCCCCAAATTTTTCGCGGCAGCGCCATTTGCTCTCAAACGCTGTAACAGCCCAGAGCCCTGTCTGAACTGTTACCAAATACCATAAAAATCCCTCTCGCACATCTCAGGACAGAACTGCACCGCCTCCAATGGCCTCCATAATATAGCTCTCCACATCCTGTCTGTTGATCTCCAGGGCCACCGCAAGCTCCCCGTAAAGGTTGTCCTCCGCCATATGGGAATACTTGGCATCCAGAGCAGTCTCTTTCCGTCCTTCCTCCAGGCGCTTCTGCTTTCTCTGAGAGGTGGTCTTGAGAATTTTTACCAGCTCCTCACAGTCATTGGCCTTGATACACTCTTTGTATGTCTGTTCTGTCAGCTTGTCGTTGGTTATGACCAGGTTGGGAATTTGGGGAATTGCCTCGATCAGTTTCTCCGCCTCTTCCTTTTTCAGCACCTTCCTCATGGATTCCCTGGGAGAATCCACCGGGACATAGACCGTGCTTCCACCCACATAGAGGGGTTTCAGGATATAGTACTCTCTCTCCTTGTCCACGCCCGAAATGTTCAAAGTGGTAATATTCTCCACGACACAGACACCTTTATTGCTGCATATGACATAGTCTCCAATCTTAAACACAAAACCCTCCTTTTCCGCTTACTTACTGACGATACCTTCCACTGACACTTATAACCATATTTTAACAGGTTTAAACCTAAAATGTCAGTAAATTCTGAATATTTCGGAAATTTCGTGAATAATTACTATATCATAGGAGGGTTTCATTGTGCAATACTAATAAAGAACACTCGTTTCCTATCTCACCTCATAGAGCAGACTCCCCAGTAACCTGTCTCCGTCTCATGGTATCCCTCCAGAACCAGCCCCAGCTCCTCAGCATTTTCAATCTCACCGCATGAAAAAAACTCTGCCCACGAGTCGAAAAACGACAATAAAAATCCTGCTGCAGGATGAACCGCAGTTAATATCAATTGAAACCGTGATCACAAAAAAGAAAAGAATACTCAAAAGAAAGAATCAGAAAAAAGAGAACAGAAAAAAAGAACAGAAAAAACGGAACATGATACCCCATCATATTTTCTGTGGATATGGCAAGATATCCCATATCCGCAGAAATCGCTCTGCATTACAAACCACTTCAGAATTGTCAAAATCAGCTTAATCTATCACCACAACACTCTCTATCACGGGCTGGTCCTCCCTGGCTATCATTCCGTTATCAGCCTCTTCTGCGGCCTCACAGACAGCGTCAACCACATCCATCCCCTCTGTCACATAGCCAAAGCAGGCGTACTCTCCGTCCAGGAATACAGAATCCTGATGTACGATAAAAAACTGAGAATTGGCGCTGTCATAGACATTGGTGCGGGCCATGGAGATAGCTCCCCGGGTGTGGGACAGTTCATTGGTCACGCCGTTTTTGGCAAATTCACCCTTTATGGTCTCTGCTTCCACGTCCTCAGAGGCGCCTCCCTGCATCATAAATCCCTCTATAATGCGATGGAAAGTCAAGCCGTCATAAAACCCATCCTCCGCCAGCTTCAGGAAATTTTCCACTGTAATAGGCGCCACTTCTTTGTACAGTTCCAGAGAGATCTTGCCGTAATCTTTTATGGTGATCTCCACATGATGTCTGTCCGGTTCTAACGGATTACTCACTTCCTCCCCGCTTTCCTCCCCGGCACTGCCGCAGGCCGCAAGCAGCACGGACATGACAACAGCCATCAGCAACAAAATAATTCTCTTCTTCATAATCCTCCCAAGCCCCTGCCGGGCCTCCCACCCGGTGTGTCTGACCGGGGCATATTCCAGACACAAAACAGCTCCGCACCTCCACAGGCGAGGGTAAACCTGCCCGCATTTTCCAGACACGGACAGGCCGTACATGTCCCCGGAAAACTTTCAGGGCATGAACAGCCTTTTCAGAACAACACTCTTTGTAAAACCGTCAGAACAGCCAGAAACAGCTATTCCGCCGCAGAAATCCCTTTAGATGGTAAGGTCAAACCGCTGTCCCACAGGATCCTGCTTCTCTTCTTTCACTTTGCTCCAGTCCACCTGGCTGATCTTCTCCGCCAGCTGCTCCACCGTGGGTGCAAACACCGTGGTGCGCTTTCCTGCAGGCCGGTCCGGACGTCCATATCCCGCCCCATGAGCATTGTCACGCTTTTCCTCCCGGCTCTTCTCTATGCGCTCCCGCTGTTTCTCACTGTTCTTCTCCAGCTCCGCAAAGAAGGAAACCTCCCCGTTGTCACCAATGGAAATGCCGATGCGGGTCACGTCATCCGCCTTGTCTCCCAGCTTCGCCTTCATGTCGTCCAGTTTAGCCACTGCATTGTCAAGAATTCCCATGTTCTTCTTCTTGACATCTTCATCCGCCGCCATCTTTTCGAGCTCATCGGTGCTCAGAAGTGCACTGTACTCACCGCTGCCTCTGGACAGAAGCGCCGCTGCCTCCTCGTCCGTCTCGAAGTCGGCCACGATAAAATCCATATCGCTGTAGGTTTTTTTCAGCTCCTTCAGCAGCTTCTTGGCCGCGGTGCTCAGAGCCGCCCCTGTCTTGCCCTCCTTGGCGGCATCCGTGTTCCTGGCTCCGGATGTCCTGGCGCTCCTGCTGTCGGCACCTGCCTGTGCAGTCCTGTCGTACAGGCCGCTCTGCTGCACATAACTTCCGATCTTTTCCATTCTCATACCTCCATGATCCAGACGTTTGAAACCGCTTTTCAGGCCCTATTCCACAGCCTGAAAACGGACCTTCCTCAAACTTCCCCTCCAACAATCCCACTGCGGGATCAATTTTTATTTCGGCATTTCATTTGGAAAACTTTAGCACTTCAGCCGCCTCCATCCCCAAACCTCTTCTTCAGGGCCGCCTCCACAAAAAAGATAGAGAACAGCATCACAAGGCACTCTGCCAGACACACCGCCCCGCCCCAGACTCCCACCAGATCTGTGTCCTTCCCCAGACAGGGCAGCATGGCTGCGGCGCCAAGGGGCGCCATTCCAATCCCCAGCCGGAACCAGAGCTGCCCCATATATTTCTGGGCAAAGTCCCACGCCTCCTGGCTGGACCTGGATCTGGCAGTACGGTACCCAAACAGGTCATTTATCTGCTTCGGCGGCCGCCGCCTGAAAGCCCACCCGCACACTGCCATAATAAAGGGCAGCAGCAGGTTCATACACAGCATAAATATCCAGAATCCCACACTTTCAACCTCCCCTCTTGTCTGCTTTTTAACATTACTCTTACTTTTTATACTTGCCAAAGGCCTTATCCATGTCCAGGTGTACATTTCGGAAAAACAGCACTGCCCAGACCAGGTATGCCACAAGGGCTGCATATCCGGAGATCCACACACTCCCAAGGGCGCCCAGAAACAGTATCGCCCCCCAGAGCAGAAAATCGTTCCGGCAATCTGCCGCCATGCGTTTTCTGTCATACCTGGCCCGTTCCTCCTCAGGCAGCCAGTGAAAGCCGCTGAGCCAGTTGGCCGCTTTCTCCCCTCCCAGGGCAAAGAAAAGAGCCATAAGCCAGAAGACCGGCACCAAAACAATACACATGTAAAAACCAGACATGCTTCCCTCCTCTCTCCAAAAATACGGAGATGAATTTTGCACTTCAGGGGCTGCTCTTTACTTTACATACAGACCATAAAGCTCCAATTTTGTATCGAACATCAGCGTAAATGTGACGCTTACATTGTCATAGGAGGCGTTCAGCTGTACCACCGCCATATGCTCCCCTTTCTGCACAATCTCGGACATATAGGCATTGCCAATGGCGTGAAGCTCCCCCCAGTCCTCCCCGATATAGCCGCGGATATCGTCTATGGTCATCTCCTCCATGACTTCCCTCATCTCCTGGGAGAGACAGGCGTTCAGTCCCTCCTGATCCCTTGCAGTCACCAGGTGGACCACCTCCTCCGCCCGGACGCGGAGCTCTTCCTGATCAAAAACACTGTTTTCCGTGATCTCATATCCCTTAGGCAGGATCCAGTAGAGCCACCCGGCCCCCACGGCCAGGACTGCAAGCACCCCGGCCAGAACCATCCACAGCATTTTGCCCCTTTTCTTCCCGTCCCCGGAAAGATTTTCATTAAAGTCCTCCGCAAGATCTTCCGGCTTCCCCATCTCCTCCAGAATCTCCCCAAGCTCCCGCCCCTCCCCCAGGGCAATCTCAATGTGAGATTGAAGCTGTTTTTTGATCTCTCTCTTTTTTAACCTGGAACACTTCAGGTGTCTGGCCACATGCCTTGTGTATTCCTGTACTGTCATTTTCCCGTCATCCTTTCCCGTTCCGGTTCCGGTATTATTTCCGCTCATACTTATTCTGAATCACCAGCAGATATACAGCCATGACCCCAATGCACTCTGCCAAAGTGCCCAGGATGGTGATCATGATTCCCAGGGGATTCCCTGTCAAAAGCGGCACTCCCAGAAAGATAAAAACAATGCCGTACACCACCCACAGTTTCCCCACAGCCCGGTTATATGCCTTCACATCTTTCATGGGAACGGTCTCTATATTGGCCCAGAAACACACAGCTTTCCGGGAACGCCAGGCCCACAGCCCCAGCAGCAGAAACAGACACCCTACGCAGAACCACATCAAAAATCCAACCATACACTCCTGCCTCCTTCCTATCGCCCTTAGGGCAAACCACAGAAAACCTTCTTTCCCGGCGCAGCGCACATCCTGCGCCCCGCCTCTTCCCAAATCACTCCAGGATCCCGTCCACTGTCCGGGAAAAGTCCCGCCACAGCTGTCTGAGACGCCGCAAAGTTTCCTGTCCTTCCTCCGTGATCCAATAATATTTTTTTGAAACTTCCCTGCCCTTGGGCTCGCTCCACTTTCCCACCACGAGTCCATCATCTTCCATTCGGTAAAGAATGGGATACAGGGTCCCTTCTTTCAGCAAAAACATCTCACTGCTCTTGTCCCGCAGCTCGCAGATCAGCTGATAGCCGTATTTTTCCTTCTCCGAAAGGAGCTGTAGAACCAGCATCTCCAGCACGCCTTTCTTCATCTGCTGCTCATATTTGGGCTTCAATCCGTCACCTCCTGACAGTTCTCATAAGCCTCCGGGCAGCTCACATATTTCCCCCGGCACATTGTATGGACTCTCTCTTCCAGAGTTTTCTCAAATGCCTTATCCCTGCTATTGATATGGCAGTCACCACCGTCAGAAACAGATAAGCCACAATCTGCATCGTTTCAAACGAAATCTTCTTGTTTGCCAGATTGATGATCATAGGAACCGTGTAATCCACCCCACAGTGGATCACCAGACACAACCCGATCCCCATAAAGTCTTTTTTCTGGTGGACACAATAACACATTAAAAGGCTCAGCGCCAGATGAAACACCATGGTCAGAATTCTCTCGTATCCAGCCATGTAATAAGAAGAAGCCGCAGTCTCTGTCAAAACCAATTCAGTCAGCTCCAGACTGGCGGCGTCACCTCCTGTCTGCCCGACCTGTTTCACCAGGGCATCAAAGCTCCCTGTATTGATCATAATGGTCAGAATCAGGTTGTTGACATAGGTCATTCCCACAATGACCATGGACTCAATGCCTCCGTGGCCCAGCCCTGCTGCCACCCCTCTCTCATAGGTCAGGCGGCTGCCCATAAGTTTAGCCGCCGCGTACCTTCCCGCCGTCTCAAATAATGCTGCGGTGAAAGCAAGCAGAAAAACATACAAGCCGTATTGTGTCAAAGAAAATCTTCTGTAATCCTCACTGCCGGAGAGCAGATTTATAATGGGCAGTCTCACCACCACCTGGGGTAAAAAAAATCCCGCCGCCCCAATAAGCCATGCTGTCCAGACGCCCTTTCCCTTATTCTTTATCCCGTAGACCAGATATATCACCAGGGGCAAAAATAAGGTGACTGCCAGAGTGATGCAAATTGCTACAATTGAAGATACACCTACCATAATAAATTCCTCCATTCCAGTTCCGTCTTTATTCCAGTTCCGTCTCTACGCTTCTGCGCCCTTTCCGGGAAGAAAACTCTGCCTGCACAGGTCGCAGTCAGATTTCTCTTCCGGGCGCTTCCGCTGCGAGACTGTTTTTGCGAGACTGTTTTTGTGAACCCGTTTTAAAAGGCTGTTCTGCGATGCGGCGCTATGTATTTAGCATTGCTAAGTGTATATTAATACAACAGTGAACAGTTGTCAATGGGATAGGTGATCCTTTGGAAAAAATTAAGGAAGTTCTGGCATTTCTCTTTAGAAAGTTGGTATATTCTTGGAAATATCAGGGATACTTCTTGATAAATCTAAACAAAAGCGGAGGAGATTTATTTATGAAAAAAACATTTATACTGTCGTTCATTCTGTTTTTGGGCATAATCATTGCGGCGGCGCACTTTTTCAGGCACGACCCATTGGATGAAGATTAAGACAAAAAACATATCCCCCCGCCTGCGCTGTCAGACGGGGGATATGTTTTTTATGTAGAATTTAGAGAAATGAATTGGGATACATCTCGCCCAGAATGAGCTTTTCCTGCGTTTTGAGGAAAAAGCACTCCCCCTGGTAAAGCTTTTCCTCACAGAGGCAAAGCAGAATCTCCCTCATTCTGAAGTTCAGTCTGTGATATACTCTGCGGTTCTCCCAGGGCAGGCCGGACACGTACTCCCTTCCCCGTTCCTCCATGACCTGCAGCTGCGCCTCATAGCGCCGGGGATTTTTCGCCGCAGTAAGCCCAAAGTCCAGAGAGGCATAGGAACTGTCCTCCCCGTTTTTTTCCACCAGGGCCTGGAGGCGGGACGCCGCCGCGGCGCCTGCCTCCCTGTACTCTTTCCACTCCCCCACGGCTGTATCCGTGTCCTCCTCCACAACCTGCCGAAAAGCCGCCCTGCCAAATTTGTCATACTCCCGCACATAGGACACTCTAGCCTTCTGTCTGCCGCTACCGGGTTCCTCCAGAAGTATCACTTTCATGTCCACAAGATTCTTCCATAACTCCTGCTGCACTCTCCCAAAAGGAGTGGGAAAAGTCAGCTGTTCCGAGATCTGCCTTGCCGTATAGCCCAGTGCGGCCAGGTGGCGTATGGCGCCTCCGCTGGCAGCCTCATAGGTAAAGTCCGACAGCGCCTTCTGAAAATATTTACTCTGCTGCATCTTTCTTCTCCTGCCTGCAAGTGATGTTCTTCTCTCTCAGAACTTGTCCAGGATACGTCCTGCCCCCCGCGCCGATTTCGCTTTCCTGAGAGAAAAGTCTTTTCATGGCATTTCAGTGTCCGCACACATACTCATGAAGAGTTCTCCGCACTGCGCCGGGACCTTTGTACAGCCGGGCCGTCATTTCCTCAATGCGCTCTCCCAGGCCCGCCGCATAAAGGTCCACACCGAAAATGTCCTTTCGGCCGTACAGTATTTTCAGACAGGAAAAATCCTGCTCCCCCTGTCTCACCTCCAAAGGGGCCACAATGGCGCTCAGTTCCCCAAGCAGAGGATCCGGTGAGGGCTCAAAGGGCCTGCCCTGGTCGTCTATGCCCTTCAGATACCGGCCGTAAGCCGCCAGCACCAGAGGCAGAAATACCAGGCCCTCCGTCCCCAGTCCCCTGGCCTGATAGGCCTTGACAGTCTCTCCGAAACGGATGGAAAGTTTCTGACTGGTATCGGTGGCAATGCGCTGGGGCGCATCCGGCAGAAATGCATTGGGCAGGCGGCGGTTCAATACCTCGTCCAGAAACGCTCCGGGCTTTATCACCCCGGGATCCGCCACTACGGGCATGGCCTCCCTGCGGCCCAGTCCTTCCAGCAGCCCCCGGATATCCTGGTCCTGCATCTGCGCGGAGATCAGTTCATACCCCAGCAGACAGCCGAAGACAGCCATTGCCGTGTGAAGTGGATTCAGGCAGGCGCACACTTTCATGCGCTCCGCTTTTTCCACAGTTTCTCTGTCCGAAAACAGCACACCACCCAGCTCCAGAGGCGGACGGCCATTGACATAGCTGTCTTCAATCACCAGATACTCCGTCTCCTCGGCATTCACAAAGGGAGCGGTATAGGTGTTTTTTTCCGTGAGAATGGTATAATTGTCCTCAAATCCTTCCCCTGAGAGCATCTGCTGCACCCTGGCATCAGGCCGGGGGGTGATCTTGTCAATCATGCTCCAGGGACAGGACACCCTGGCAGGATCCCGGACATAGGAAAGGAACGCGGACGGAACCAGACCCTGCCGCACCCAGGCCTCCCCATAGGCCGTCACCGCCTCCCTGACCCTGTCCCCATTGTGGGAACAGTTATCCATGCTCTGAAGAGTCAGAGGCCGGGCTCCTGCCAGATAGCGCTCGTACAAAAGCAGTGTTACCCTGCCCATGACCATCCCTGGGGAAAGGCCCCGTTCCAGGTCCTGGGCCGATACGCCGTACCCTTTTTCCGTGATGGTGAAAGAGATCATCTGAAGACCGGGATTCCGGAAAATCTCCACCAGGCGGGCCCAGTCCTGTTCAAACCAAGGGGCTGCCTTCAGGCTCTCTGTCACGGAGGCCACCACTTTTTTCTCAATGCTCCCCCGGGGCTGCAGCACCACCAGAAGGCTCAGATTGTCATAGGGCCGATACGCTTTGTCGATAATCTCGAAATCAAATCCTTCCGCCACAATGACGCCCCGGTCATATGTTCCGGAGTCCAAAACCCGCTGCAGCACCGCCGCCGGAAAGGCCCGGAAAAGATTTCCCGCCCCAAAATGCACCCACACAGGCGCCTTATGGGTTCTGGCCTTCAGGGCGCCTATGTCAAATTTCGGCATCTGAAACCCCTTTTTCTCCCACTCCTGTCCCATTTCCCCCTTCATGTCAGCCATTATGTCAGCCAGCTTCATGCGCTATTTTCCCGCTCCTTTCTCCTGCTGCGATTTTCTATTGCTTTCCCTGGAGCCGTTCCAGGGTGTCCCATATGCCCCACAGGTACATGATCCCCAGGGCTCTGTCATACAGGCCATAGCCCGGCCGGACGCTGCCGGGGCCCTCGTCCCACAGATGACGCCCGTGGTCAGGGCGGATATATCCGGAAAAACCACAGTCGTGATACGCCTTCATAATCTCCAGTATGCCTGTGTCCCCGTCGCAGTCTCTGTGGCTCACCTCGGAGAAATCGCCCCCTGGATAATGCTTCACATTGCGGATGTGGGCAAAGGCAATACGGTCACAGTGCCTGCGCACAATCCTGGCCACATTGTTTTCAGGATCCGCCCCCAGGCTTCCGGAGCAGAGGGTCAGGCAGCTGCAGGGATCGTCCACCAGTTTCAGGAAATAGTCCACCGAAGCCTCATCCACCAGAAGCCGGGGCAGGCCAAAGATATCCCAGGGAGGATCGTCCATGTGTACCGCCATTTTAATGCCGCACTTCCTGCAGGCGGGCATAATCCTCTCCAGAAAATATTTCAGGTTCTCCCAGAGTTTTTCCCTGGTAACAGATCTGTAGGCTTCAAACAGTTCTTCCAGTTTCGCCATCCGCTCCGGCTCCCAGCCGGGAAAAGTCATGCCCTGGAGATGATTTAAAATATAGTCCGCCATCTCTCTTGGGTCCTGGCGGATTTTTCCGGCCTCATAGTACAGGGCGGTGGAACCGTCCTCCAGGGGATGAAACAGGTCCGTCCTGGTCCAGTCAAACACAGGCATGAAATTGTAACATACCACCTTCACACCAAATTCTGACAAATTCTCAAGGGTGCGGATATAGTTGTCAATATATCCCTCTCTGGAGGGTCTGCCAATCTTAATATCGTCATGAACATTCACCGACTCCACCACATCCATGTTAAAGCCGTAGGGGGCCAGCTGTTCCTGTACCCCGGCAATCTCCTCCACCTCCCAGACCTCCCCGGGCATCTTGTCGTGCAGCGCCCAGACAATACTGGTGACGCCTGGTATCTGTCGGATATCTGACAGTTTGATCCTGTCATTGCCCTGGCCGTACCAGCGAAAACCCATCTGTATTCCCATCTGTCTCCTCCTTCCGCTTTGGGAGTCATGCCAGGACAGGAACGGTTCTCTTTTCCTGCCCGGCCTTCCTGGACTACCTTTTGTCTATCTGAATGAGTTTTGCGTTCAGGCTCTCCATAAATCCCTCCGGCATCATTGTCCCTGCCATCTGTGTCAGCTTTTCCAATGTCATTGTCTTCATCATGTCCCACATGCCGGTACCGGGAATCACCTTCATATTCGTGGCCAGCTTCACGGCCTCGGTCACAATGCCCATGGCCTCAAGGGACCGGGAGAGTTCTTCCATCGTATCCCTGACGCTGTATTTTCCCTCCGGAAATTCCATGGGGGCCTTTAAGTCCAGGCTGCCCGCCAGCCGGAACCAGTTGGCCACACCCTGGGCCCGCTCGTTCACCTCCGGAAGTACATAGATGGAAGGTTCCTGTTCTACTTTCTCCAGGGTTATGCTGTCCCACAGTTTTCCTGCCCGGGCCGCCACCGTGTTAAAGCCCTCCTTCAGCTCCACCTGAAACAGGAAGACTTTCTGCCCTTCTCTCTCCTCCAAAAGTCTGCCGTTGAGGTACAGCGCCACCCTGGGCTGATTGGAGTAAACTTTGACCTGAGTGGTCTCCCCTGCCCGCTGGGCATAGCGTCTGCCGCAGAGATGCACCATGGGCTCCCTGCTCCAGTAGGCCTGATACACATAGAAGCTGTCCTTCCTTGTTTTCCGGTCCATCGTCACCAGGCCCTTGTTGTTCCTTCCTGCCACCCCTCCCTCGTCCCTGGCCGCGCAGCCAAAGTCAAACATATTCCACACATGGCTGGACCAGATCCAGGGACGTTCCTCCAGCACTTTTGCCATATGCTCGTGGTAGAGAGCCTGATACTCCTCACTGTAGTCTTTACAGGCAGGGCTGGGCCCATGGTAAGTGAGAATGCCTTCACACCCATACTCGGAAAGCCCCAGGCAGGTCTTGGGGTGGAGCTCATGAAAATGGTCAAGCCAGGGACCGTTGTCCTCCATCCTGCCCCCGTACCATCCAAAGTAATGGTTATAGCTCTCCACATCCGTGATTCCGTGCATGGGCCCTTCCTGAGGCGTCATGGACACATGGGCGATGGTGGTCAGGCGGGTGGGGTCCAGCTCCTTGCACAGTGCATTCAGCTGGCGGTGGTTTTCCACCAGCTCCTCGGAGATGCCGCCTATAAGGATCTCATTGGAAATCCCCCAGAAACAGATGGAAGGATGGTTGTAATTCTGGATAATCAATTCCTTCATCTGACTGATGCAGTTCTGATGAGCCGCCGGGTTGGGGCTTCTGGAGGTGATAAAGGGAATCTCCGCCCACACCACAAAGCCCATCTCGTCACAGGCATCGTAAAAATCCTGAGAGTGCTGGTAGTGGGCCAGACGGACAGTGTTAGCCCCCAGCTCTTTAATTATCCTGGCATCTTCAAAATGATCCTCCCGGGTCAGGGCATTTCCCCTGTAAAGCCAGTCCTGATGGCGGCTCACTCCCCGCAGGGGCGTCTCTGTCCCGTTGAGCACAAACCCTCTCTCCGGGTCACAGGAAAAACTCCTGACTCCTGCCCGAACCGTCACCTCGTCGTAAGTTTCGTTCCGCCGCTGCAGGGTTGCCGTCACCGTGTATAAATAAGGGCACTCTGTGCTCCACAGACGGGCCTCCGGCACAAAAACCCATACCCGGGGCTGCTCCGCCGGGCGCACCGCCCCGGCCACCTCCCGCCCCTCTGAGTCTTTCACTGAATACGCTACGGTAAAGGCTTCATCTCCGTTGACCACCCAGGAGACCAGCTCAAAATCCGCGCCGCCCTCACAGGGTTTGGGCGTCACCTGCAGCCCCGGTCCCCCATAGTAGTCCAGGTCAAAATGCGTTGACGGCACGCTGATCAGGCGTACTCCCCTGTACAGCCCCCCGTAAAAGGTAAAATCCGCCGCCTGGGGATAGACCGCACTGTTCTTTTTGTTGCTGCAGGCCACCGCCAGAAGATTTTCCCCTTCCTCCACACACAGGTCGGTGATGTCCGCCCGAAACGCGGAATAACCGCCTTCGTGGTATGCCGCCTCCTGGCCGTTCACATAGACCCAGGCCTGCTGCCCTGCCGCCGGAAACTCCACATAGACCCTGCCTCCTTCCAGAGGCTGTCTGGGGGTGAGGAAGCTTCTGGCATACCAGTACCTGCCCCGGTCATAGCCATCTCGCCCGTCATGCCCGTCCACAGCGTTCCAGGTGTGGGGCAGGTCAACATGTTCCCAGTCCCGGGGCAGATCTGCCGGAACGCCTGCATCCCGGCGGATAAACCTCCAATCCTCATTCAATTGGATCACTTTTCGCATGGTGCAACCTCCTATTTTTGTTCCGCAATCGGTTCTTCTTTTTAACATAATATAATTGCGACAAAAATATACGCTCTTCCACAATTTTTTTCTAAATTAAAACAGGCCGGATGAAGCAGAGTTCATCCGGCGCATTGTTTTCTTATCTTTTACCTGTGTTTGTTCCTAATCCCGGGGCGATCTCACCGCTCTTCCGTCAATGAAGACATGTCTCACCCGGCCCAAGATGTCAAAGGGACTGCCGTCCACTATAACGATATCCGCATCCTTTCCTGCCTCCAGTGAACCCACTCTGTCCGCAATTCCCGCATGCCTGGCCGGGTTGATGGTAATGGCCTGAAGGGCGGCAAAAGGCTCCATACCCGCCTGTACTGCAAGCCCTGCGCACAGGGGCAGATACTCCTGGGGAATCACAGGGGAATCCGTGATAATGGAAACCTGACAGCCTGCCGCCGCAAGCACGCCGGGAGTCTGGAAGCTCTTATTCCGAAGCTCAAATTTGGACGCGCTGGTGAGGGTGGGCCCCACCGCCAGGGGCACATTCTCCGCCGCCAGTTCTTCCACAATCAAATGTCCCTCCGTCACATGCTCCAGGGTGATCTTCAAGCCGAACTCTCTTGCAATGCGCAGAGCGGTAAAAATATCCTCCGTGGCATGGGCGTGAGCTTTCAGCGGGATCTCCCCCTTCATCACCGGGATCAAAGCCTCCAGTTTCATGTCAAAACCCGGCCGTTTGGAGATGTCATCCCCTGCCGCCTGTTTTTTCTCCAGATACTCTCCGGCCTTAAACAATGTCTCCCGCAGCAGCGCCGCAGTGGTCATACGGCTGGAATCCTTTTTGTCCCGGTATACCCTCTTGGGGTTCTCCCCAAAAGCACATTTCATCGCCACACCATCCCGCACCAGCATCTGTTCCACTCTCTTCCCCACGGTTTTGATGGTGGTAAAAGTGCCTCCCAGTACATTCGCGCTTCCCGGTCCCACACAGACACAGGTGACGCCTGCGGCGGCAGCCTTGGGAAAGGCAGGGTCAAAGGGCTTTACCCCGTCGATTCCGCGCATCTGAGGGCTGATAATGTCATTCAGTTCATTGTAATCCATTCCTTCATAGCCAATGCCATAGCCGTCCAGGCCGATATGTCCGTGTGCTTCCACAAACCCAGGGTATACACCCAGCCCTTCCGCGTCCACCTGATCCGCACCCTCCGGTGCCTGAAGCCCCTCTCCTACTGCGGCAATCTTACCTCCTTCCACCAGGATATCTCCCCGAAAAGCTTCCCGGTGTACTCCATCATGAATCATTCCGTTTTTAATTATGAGCATAATTACTCCTCCCCTGTTCTCATTTTTATCAATGTAATAATCCTTTACCGAAATCATTTGTCATCTGTCGATGAAAGAGAGTTTCAGAATCGTCCGGTCAGTCTTCACCCGCCTGGCAGCCCCGATGCGCTCAAGATACTCCTCATCCGTCAGCCCTCCCCAGACATGCTCCGAGCGGTAAACCGTATGGCGGTTGCGGTAAGCGTGAACCGTCTCCATGTTGAGGTCGGAAATCTCCATATCCTCAAGAACCTTCATGTCCGACGTTTCTTCCGTCTGGTCACGAAGCCTTCTTTACCTCCAAACAATTGTTTTTTATGTCAAAATCCATGTATTCTTTACTTCCCTCCCGACTGCCACATATCTGCACATTGAAAGACAGTGTCTCTGCGCTCTGCCTCTCTCCAGGCACTCTCATTTTACCACAAAAAGTACAGGACGGAAAGCTGAAATACTGTATTTACAATTCTCCCTGTTTTTGATACAGTTGAATCTGCTCCGAATACATATCGTAATACATCCCTCTTCGTTTCATCAATTCATCGTGAGAGCCCTGTTCAACGATATCACCATTGTCCAGCACAATAATTCTGTCCGCCAAACTTACCATCCCCAAACGGTGAGATATAAAAATGGTGGTCTTCCCATTTGTTATGCTGTGAAACGATTCAAATATTTTTGATTCAGATATGGGATCCAAGGACGCCGTAGGTTCATCCATGATGTATAACACAGGATCCGTTTTTTGAGTATTGCGTGCAATCCCCAATTTAGACCATTCGCCCCCGGACATATTATATTGGTCGTCATTTTCTTCGCCAAGGAAAGTGCGTTCTCCCTCCGGTGCTTTGTCTATGATTCCCTCTATGCCCAAGACTTTGATAATATTGGGATTAACCATATCCCTTCCCATTTGAATATTATCCTCAATGGACAATGAATACTCCGGTGTATTTTGCATGATGTAAACCGTTCTGCTTCTCAAATCTTTTATACAATCCTTTAACTTTGTTCCCGCTATTTCTATATCACCAGATGCTGGTTGATAAAACCCCAGCAATATATTTACCAATGTTGTTTTTCCGCTGCCATTTTTACCAACTACCGCAATTTTTTCTCCTTCTTCAATGGTTACATTCACATTCTTCAATGCGTTCGTTTTCGTAGGATAGCTAAAGCTGACATTCTTTAACGCTATAAATGGCGCTTCTGTGTCAAACTGTATTGGAGTCCCTGAATCAGGTTCCTCCTCCAATTCGTGTAATTTTCTATAATCTTCAAAAGCTAAATGCAACGCGCCAAAATCACGAAATTTAGAGAACGCATTCATCAGGCATGTCTGCATGGAATCCATGGCCTGCATTAAAACAGTAAACGCTGAGATGCCGGCATTCTGATAGACAATTAACGCTATTGCTATTATCATACATATGGCCTTGCCAAAACTTTTTACAATATCTAATATGACTCCAAATAACGAATACTTTTTTGCGACCAGATAATTTTCGTGATGTAAGTCTTCGTTGATACCTTTCTCTTTATCCCCCAGGTATTTAAAACAATCATATATTTTAAGTTCTTTATTATAGTGCTTTTCAAACAGCATTTTGATTAGATACCAATTTTTTCTATGTTTTTTCCCCTGGTTCACCTCTTGAAAATAATTGTCAAAACACATTTTCTTGTATAAAAAGATATATGGAATTGTAAACACCACCAGGATAATCGGGACAGACCAGTGAATACCTATCAAAATCACAATTGCAGTAATCATTTGAACACTCATACCGATAATATCTAAAATCATAAATACCGACGACGCACATTTGCCCGGTATATTATTGGAGACGCGCTGAATTAAATTAAAGGTATCCGCGTTATCAAATTCAAGATAATTGATTCTCAACATTTTTTCCTGAATTTCTTTCTGCATGTTCATCTGTATGTCATGCCTTATCATTGTCATTAATCTTGTCTGAATAAAGGATAATATTCTCGATACTATCTGGAGCGATATGTACAATAACATAAGTGCGCTTATCAGCTTAAAGGAAAACATGTCCTCTGAAAACGAATCAAATATTTCTCTATTCAGTATTAAGAGTAAGGACGGTATAAATGATACCAGCAAATATATGATAACAATACAGACCGCTTTGCCTCTCCCGGCGTCAAAAAAGATCTTCAGAACTCTGTTCAGGGAATTGCCTTTCCTCATACCGCTTTCACCTCCTCATACCATTTTAACTGTTCACGATAAAAATTATAATAGAATCCCTTCTTTTCCATGAGCTCTTTATGGCTGCCGTCTTCTACTATCTCCCCGCCATTTACAAATAAAATTCTCTCAGCAAGATTCGCAAACCCCACTCTGTGAGATACAAAAACAACCGTTTTATCCTCGAAGGCTTTCTTTATCTCAGAATAGAGTTTCACTTCTGAAATCGGATCTAAGGAAGCAGTGGGTTCATCCATGTACAAAAACACTTTATCCCCATAGACCGCCCGCGCTATTGCAATCTTCTGCCATTGCCCGCCGGAAGGTATTTTGCCTTCTGAATCAAAGGATCTTCCAATAATATCGTCCATAGAAATATCCTCTAACTCTATTCCCACCATATCACAAATCTTTAACAATTTTCTACTGTCATCAATCTGAGAGACGTCTCCCAAGCCAATGCTCTCTTTTAAGGATAATTCAAACTTAACAAAATCCTGCCAGACTGCTCCTGCCTGTAATCTGTCAAAGCCATATTCGGCCCTGCCCCCCGTGGGCTCATACAAACCGGCCAGGAGTTTCACAAGGGTGGTTTTCCCCGCACCATTGGGCCCTATAATGGCAATCTTCTCTCCTGGCAAGATTTTCAGCGCAACATTTTTCAATATTTTGTCCTTTGCCCCATATGCAAAGTCAACATTTTTAAGTTCCATCATTATGTCTTTCCGGCTTATATTCTCATCTCCGGATGCAGCATTGCTTTCCAGAAATTCACACAGTTCATCAATATAAGGAACAGAATAGTGAACTGCTTTAAATTCCGAAAAAACTGACGCCATGATTCCATTAAACTGTCCCTGGGTCTGCCACACCATAAATACTATCGCTATGTCAACATTCCCCAACCCAAAGTTCCAAGCCACATAAAACAATGGGATAGTATTCAGGACAACACGGAGAACATCAAACAATAATCTTCGATTCTCCAATTTCTTCTCAAACAAAAAATCCTCTTTGTAGACAGCTTCATTCATGTTTTCCCAGTTTTTTTGGATAAATCCCCCCGATTGAAGCATCCGCATTTCCATAATAGATTCTTTCTGATAGAAATAAGATGCCATTTTATCTCTTTTCCGATACTTTTTTTCCTGACTATTTTGATGTTCCCACCGCAGAAAACCTTCATCAAATTCAAACAGATTGCACATAATCGCCACAACCAATATCATCATAAAAACTTCAGCGCCTGCGCGATAAACAACCGGAAAAATTAAAAGAAGGGAAACAGCGTTGCAGCTCAGCGAAATCGCATGTACTACATTTTGTGTCAGCATTGAATCTTGAGAAAACATTACCTCTCTCTGAAGTTTGGCAGTATGATCAGGATTATCAAAATAACTATGTTTCAGATTCCCCACCAGGGAATACACTTTGCCCATCAGTTCCGTGCCGACTTTTATCTGCATTTTCTCAAATAAAAGAAGGTTGCTGTATTTCGTGATCTGGAAAATGGCAGAGGCGAAAATTATTGCCAGAATCAAAATAACCACTGCCGTAAAATCGCCGCTGAAATCTGTTTCAACCGTTTTTATGATCTTATAATTAAATTCAAGCAGTAATGGGTACATAAAAGAAGTGAACGCGCATATCAACGCCACAAAAAAACATTCCTTCTTTCCTATGCTATATACAAATTTAAACATTTTCCTAATCGAGGATATCTCTTTCCTCACGCCATTCAACAATTTCATCACATTCACCTCTAAATTTTCAAATAACTGTTGACAAATCTACCACATCCCTGCCCCTTGCTTTTCTCCCTGGCCTCCTTCTCCCAATGGGGTTCTTTTCTCCCAGCGGAAATAGTTTCTTCCCCATGGGAATGGTTTCTTCCCAATGAGAGTGGTTTCTTCCCAATGGGAATGATTTCTTCTCATTATTATACAGGATATTATAAGAATATACAAATACAATTTAGTTTTTCGATAATATGTCTTTCTCCTTCCTGATTCGTCAGCGCCGGCAGCATTTCCCTGTTGCGCAAAAAAAGCCAGCCCGCAAAATTTACGGACCGGCTAAACTATCAGAAAAATATAATTGTCACTTTGTCAGAAAATCTACAGAAACAGGCTTCCTACCTGGAAAACCACAGTGCTCACCAGCCATGCCAGAAACAGCTGGAAGGCCATCATGCCCAGGGTAAATTTCCAGGAACCGCTCTCCTTTTTCACCGTTGCCACCGTCGCCACACAGGGCACATACAAAAGGCAGAAGAGCATCAGGCAGTAGGCGTTTAAGGGGCCAAAAGAAGGATTGAGCAGGTGAATTTTCTCCACCACCGCCCCCATTCCCGCCTCCGAACCTGCCGCGCCAAAAAGTACCGCAAAGCTGCTCACCACCACCTCTTTGGCGGAGATCCCCGACAGCAGCGCCACGGCAATCTGCCACATCCCTAAGCCCGCCGGGGCAAGCACCGGCACAAGAAACCGCCCCAGCATCGCCCCAAAGCTTTCCGCAGGATCTTCCACCAGGCCGGTGATCCCGAAGTTCAGCACAAACCAGATGGCAATAGAAGCCAGAAAAATGGTGGTTCCAGCCTTGGACAGGTAGTCCTTGAGCTTGTTCCAGACATAAATGCGAATGGTTCTGGCGTTGGGCCTTTTGTACTCCGGCAGCTCAATCAGCAGGGAATCGTTGGCGCTGCCTTTTTCCAGACGATTCACTCCCAGAGCCACCAGGATCGCAATGACCATTCCCACCACATACATGGAAAAGGCCACCAGCGCCGACGACTCCGGAAAAAAGATCTGGGAAAAGAGCACATAGATGGGCAGCCTGGCGGAGCAGGACATAAAAGGAGTCACCAGCATGGTCTTTCGTCTGTCCCGCTGGGTCTCTAAGGCTCTGCTTGCCATAATGGCGGGCACCGTGCAGCCAAAGCCAAGGATCATGGGAAGAAACGCCTTGCCCGAAAGCCCCACCTTTCCCATGACTGAATCCATCACATAGGCCACCCGGGCCATGTACCCGCTGTCCTCCAGAAGCGCCAGGGCCAGGAAAAGGATGAAGATATTGGGGATAAATGTCAGAATTCCTCCCACCCCCGCAATGATCCCCTCCACAATCAGGGAGTTCAGCCACCCTGCCGCCCCCATGCCCTCCAAAAGCCCGGCGGCGGCATCTGACACCATGTCAAGCCCTGACTCGAACACCCCTTTCAGGGCATCCCCCACCGTAAATGTGAGGAAGAAAACCAGACACATAACCAGTAGAAACATGGGAATCCCCCACAGAGGATGGGTCAGCAGGCTGTCGATCCTGTCTGTAGAAGCGGCCTTTTTCTTCTTATAAAATAGGATCTCTCCCATCACCTTCTCAATATGGGCATACTTGCACTGGATAATCTCCTTCTCGTAACTACGGTCCACCACATGAGCCACCGAGATAGGATGTTCCTGCTTTACCTCCTCATCGTCCTCCAGAAGCTTGATGGCGTGCCATCGGGCGGAGGAATGGCTGGGATAATGAACCTGCATCATAGCTGTCAGTTCGGTAATTTTTTCCTCGATCTCCTGGGGATAGTCCAGTATGTACTCCTCCATGCCCTCCTCACAGTGATGGATCACCCCATGGAGCAGAATGTCAAGGCCCGTTCGCCTGGCCGCCGACACCGGCACCACGGGAATGCCTCCCAGAAGCTCCGGCAGCCGGTGCATGTCAATCTCCATGCCCCGCTCTTCTACCACATCCATCATATTCAGGGCAAGCACCACCGGCTTTCCCAGCTCCAATAGCTGCAGGGTCAGATACAGGTTTCTTTCCAGGGAGGAAGCGTCCACCACATTCACGATCACCTCAATGTCATCATCCATTACACAGCTTCTGGTAACCTTTTCTTCTATGGTATAACAGGTAAGGGAATAAATGCCCGGCGTGTCCACAAGGGTCATGTGCACATCCTCATACTCCGCCTCCCCTTCTATCTTTTCAACTGTAACCCCAGGCCAGTTAGCCACCTTTAGCTTAGAGCCTGTTATGGCGTTAAAAAGTGTTGTTTTCCCGCAGTTGGGATTCCCCACAAAGGCTACATGGACTGTTTCCTCCCTTTTCATGCGGACACCCCCTTTACTTCAATTCCCTGGCTGATGTGCCTGCCTACCGCAAGCCTTGTGCCGCGGACACGGATGATCAGCGCCCCGTTCTTTTTCCTGTTCAGCACAGTGATGACCGTGCCATCATTTAAGCCAAGCGCCTGCAGGCGGCGGGTAATCCCTTCTTCCACACGCAGCCCCAGGATTTCATAACTGCTTCCTTTCGTACCTTCAAAAAGTGACATTGTTTTACCCTCTTGAGACATAAAATATCATTCCAAAGAACATTAAAGCACAATAGGGAAGCCTTTGCAAGGGGCATGTTTTTACATTAAAGGCGCTGCCACTTTCATCAGGCGGCCTGTGAGCTTTACAGAGAGTTTTTCCCTGTGGACAGTGTCCATGGATACCTGCCTGCACTTTACAAGTGTGGATTGGAAATCTTCCTCAATCTTTTCAATACAGTCCGTGCCGTACATATAGGTAGCGCATTCAAAATGATGGTAAAGGCTTCTGTAATCCAGGTTGATGGTCCCAACCACCGCTTCCCTGGTGTCACTGACAAATACCTTTGCATGTACAAAGCCCGGTGTATATTCATAAATTTTCACCCCGGATTCCAGAAGGGATGGGTAGTGGGTTTTGGCCAGGGCATAGGGAATGCGCTTATCAGGGATGCCTGGCAAAAGCAAAATTACTTCTACCCCTCTTTCCGCTGCAAATTTAAGGGCAGTCTCCGTTTCCCCGTCCAGGATCAGGTAGGGGGTCATGATATGCACATATTCCTGGGAACGGTTCAGAAGATCCATATATACCCGCTCTCCCAGTTTATCATTGTCCAAAGGACAGTCCCCATAAGGGATCACATATCCCTTCGCCTCTTTTACAGGATGGGGGGGACAAGAAAGAAAAGGCGCATATTCCATCTGCAGTTCGTCAATCCCCCACATCTGCAAGAACATCAAAGTAAAGCTTTGGGCTGCCGGGCCCTTTAGCATTACGGCAGTATCCTTCCAGTGGCCAAACTTGGGTTTTTGGTTAATATATTCATCGGACAGGTTTACCCCGCCGTTAAACGCCGTATGCCCGTCAATTACCAGAATTTTCCGGTGGTCCCGGTAATTGTAATGGGTAGAAACAAAAGGGGTAACAGGGGCGAACATTTTGCATTTGATCCCCAGCGCTCTCAGGCGTTTGGGATAATCGTGGGGCAGCAGCGCAAACTCACAGGCACCGTCATACATTACCCGGACATCCACCCCTGCGGCTGCCTTCCTTGCAAGGATTTCCAGGATCCTGCCCCACATAACCCCTTCGTCCACAATAAAATATTCCATGAAAATAAAGTGCCCAGCCCCTTCAAGCTGCCGGAGCATTTCCTCGAACTTATCCTCCCCCAAAGGGAAATAGGTGACCGCCGTCTGGTGAAATACCGGATGGCAGCCGCTTCTTTGCATATAATGGGCCAGGGATGCCGCACCCCGGTTTTCCTTTGTAAACTTCTCCATGGCTTCCTCCGGTTGGGGAAGGCAGCCCTTGGTATTGGAGATTATGTCATTGACACGTTTTTTCAAGGCCCTGTGCCCGATGTCGCTTTGGGTATACACAAACAAAAGCACGCCAAACACCGGCAGGAGCATAATCGCTATCAGCCAGGTGATTTTCGCTGTGGGATTAATCCTGCTGTTTAAAAGGCAGATCACCATAACAAAGGTAAACAGCACAGCGCCCCCAAAAATATGCGGCAGAAATTCCTTAAACCGCTGGAAAATATTGAACAGTATAAATACCTGTACAATCAATAGCAGCAAAATCAGCCCAAAACGGCTGAATATGGCGTGGACTATGCCTTTCTGCCCTTTCTTTAAAAGATTGAGCCCCTTATTCTTATAATCTTCTGCCTGCATCTTCTGTTCCTCCATTCCCGTTTGTCAGTTTTTCATTTGTTATCCCCCATTATAAACCTTACAGTAACAGTACGGTCAATAGGTATCCCCCAAAAGCCAGCATTAAAAGATGGAATACAGCAATACCCCTGCCAGCCCGGCCCCTGCCATTACATAAATTGGATTTGCCTTCCATTTTCGCAGGATAAACAGCCCTGCCGCAAAAATCACCAGGGAAATTTTATTGATGCCGCCTAGGCTTTCCGGAAGCGCCCGCTGGCCATAAAAGGATAGGATAGCCAGGGAAATTCCCGCCGAGGCAATCATTGCCACCACTGCAGGCCGGAGCCCTGCCAGCACCCCCTGGACGATGGTAAGCCCGCGGAACCGGTAATAAAGATACGCAAGAAGGGTAACGATCACACAGGAGGGCAGTATACACCCAACCGTAGCCACCACTGCGCCAGGGATTCCCGCCACCTGGATTCCCACAAAGGTGGCAGAGTTAACGGCCACAGGCCCAGGGGTCATTTCCGCAATGGTCATAATGTCTGCAAACTGCGTCATGGTCAGCCAGGGATGGAGGTCCACCGCCTGATACTGGATCAGGGGCATAGCCGCATAGCCGCCGCCAATGCTGAAAAGCCCAATTTGTACAAAGCTCCAGAATAATTCAAGGTAAATCATATCCCTGCGCCCTCCTTTTTCTTTCCCTGGTAAATGGTATCCGCCGCTCCCAGCACGCCGCACACCAGAATGATCAAAATGATATTAATATTAAAAAAACGCACGGCGGCAAAAGCAGCCAGCAGCACAAACACGGGAAGGAGCCGTTTTTTCTTCAGTATATCCTTCCCCATGGTAATGACCACATCAAAAATCACTGCTGCAACCCCTGCCAGCATTCCCGTCATGGCCATATTGACAATCACATTATCCCGGAATGCGGTGTAAAAGAAAGAAATCACAGAGATAATAATCAGCGGGGGCAGGACTGTACCAAGCACCGCGATTCCTGCCCCTGCAATCCCTGCCGCATGATACCCCACCAAAATAGCGGCGTTTACAGCGATAGCCCCAGGAGAAGACTGGGCAATTGCCGTCAGGTCTAACATTTCCTGCTCTTCTATCCAGTGAAGCTCCTCTACAAATTTTTTGCGCATCAATGGTATGATTACAAATCCCCCGCCAAAAGTACAGGCGCTGAGCTTAAACGCGGATAAAAAAAGTTTTCCATATTTGTCTTTATTGCCCTTCAAAACATGCCCTCCCGTTTCTCTTTTTTGTAATATGTTGTTTTCAAATATTTTTTAGGATGCTATCAGTATAACATCTAAGGAGCAATAATTCTATCTGTTTATGGCCACAAATACAGATTTCCGCCAGGCAGTTAAAAATCCCCTGTTTATTTGTTAAACAAACAGAAAGGGCATGTTCGGGAAAGAGCACATAAAAACAAACGCTGCCACGCTCCGCGGGCCAGCTTATTGTAACAATAACCCGGAAGGAGTTTTTTCTCCTTCCGGGTTTGGCCTCTGTCCTTATCATTATTCACTACCGTCTTCCAAATCCCCGGCAGCCCTGAAGTCTTCCAGGGATTTGCCAAAGAAACTATACAGGGAACTGTCGGCGGTATAAACGGTATCCTGCTCATTTACGCGGAGATAATAACTTCCGGTGATGGAATTATAATCTCCCAACTGGACCGTATACATATTGTTCTCCCACTGGAGGGTAACATTGACCGCCGCATCTGCCAGGCCGTACTGGGCCATATCCTGTACCTGTTCAATTTTGGTATCGGAGGTAATGGCGGATGCTTTTTCAAGAAAGGCTTCTACGCTTTCCCCGTCAATGTCGGCGCTTTCTTCTTCCAGGCATTTCCAGCGTTCCCCCTCCTTTACAAGATTTACTGTGCCGCTCCCGTTAATAATGCCGATTTCTTTAACCTGGGAGGGATCAATCTGAAGAACCTGGTAGCTTTCCTCCCCATCAGCGTCTTTTGACGCATTCTTTTCATAAATCTTTAAACCTGCCAGGGCTGCCGCCAAAATCAAAAACAGCGCGCCCAAAACAGCCAACTGTATTTTTTTTCTTCTATTCATAATAACCCTCTTTATAAAGTTCCCCTCTTCCATTCCTGATAACGCTATCTTTTCCGCCTTCCGAACCATACAAGGAAACCACCCACCAGAAAGGCAGAGGGAATGGCGATTACTGTGATTATGGTAAGCAGCAGGATACTGCTCTGGGCCATTGCCAAGAAGCTGACGTTATAGTTTTTTACCGGAATGGAAACCCCGGCAGTTTCTGTAGGGACAAGGCTCCTTATGGTTCCTGAAAACAGCTTCAGGTTTGTCCCTGCCACAATTTCGTCTGCATTTTGGGTGAAAATATATTCGCTGGAATAAATAGCTGCCTGGGAGGTTTCCTCTCCCACTGTCCGGCTGCTGGCCACTCCCAGTGCAAAGGGGCCTTCTTCATCTCCTTCCTGCTTGTCATAAGTGGCGATTTCCGTATTGCTTCTGGCAAAGCATTCCTCTGAGGCGGATAAAAGTGCTATGCCCTCCGCCCCTTCCTTTTCCGTAACCGAAAGCCCCCGGGCGTAGGGGACAAACACATAGCTTCCTCCGTTTAAAACGCCCTCCGTTATAGTGTCATAGGAAATATCCGGCAGCAGATAAAAGGGATCCTGATAATAATAATTTGCATCCCTTTCTATAAGCAGCCCCTGGGTTGCCTGCACACCGTAAAAATCAAGAATGCGGTTAAAATTTGTCAATTCCCTGTCCGAATATGCGGTAACTATCAGCATATTCCCGCCGCCTTCCATATATGCCAGCAGCTTTTCTGTATCATCCCCGGACAAATCCTCCGTAGGCCCATGGATTACCACACAGGCAGCATCCTCCGGGACTTGGCTATAGTTTAACAAATTGATGGTTTCATAGCCTACATTTGCCTTTTCAATGGCAGCCAAAAATTCTTCCTCAAAGGAAAGTTCCCCATGCCCTTCCAGCAGATAGATTTTGGGCATTTCGTCTGTGGCCACATAGGCAAGGGCGCTGGTAATCTGCCCTTCCCCGTCATACCCTGTGACTGTCTGGGAATAAGTGGCATAATCAAATTCCTTCTGATAAATTTCCCCATAATCAATTACCCTGCTTCGCTTCTGGCTCTCCACAATTACACTGTTGGCAGAGATCATGGCGTCTGTGTATTTTGTAAAAAATTTGGGGTTCACAGCCGGGTCTACATAGGACACTTTAATATGGGAATTTAAAGCCGCATAATTTTTCAGGGAAGCGTCCAGCACCTCATCTGCCTGTTTTTCGTTTGCCAGCACATAAATATCCACGTCCTCCTCCAGCCCCGCCACCATCTCTTCCGTCTCATCTGTGAGGGAATAAAGCTTGCTTGCGGTTAGGTCAAACACGGTATATTTCGGGGGAAGCTCCGCCAAAAGTACATTCAGCAGCACAACCGCCCCGGCACTTATTACAAGAACCGCCGTACTGTATGCGCCCATACTTACAGTACCGGTAGAAATCTGATACCGCCTTTTCTGGATAGACTGCACGGTAAACACAAGGGACAGCAAAATAACAGACAGAAAATATACAATGTCTGTCATTTGCAGGGAACCGTCCAGCAACCCTTCAAACCGCCCTGCCATATCAAAGGCTCCCAGTATCTTTGTAAGAAAATTCCCTGTAGGGGATATCATATTGCAAAGGCCGGACATCACATAACCCAGAAATAAAATCCCGAAGGTAAGCACTGCCGCAATTACCTGGCTCTCTGTGAGGGAAGAAACAAAAATCCCTATGGCGATAGAGGCAAGCCCGTAAAGGAAAAATCCCAGAATGGCAAGATAAGTTTCTCCAAAAGCAATGGTGCCAAATCCTGCAAGGACAAGGGGGTAAAGGCTTATGATCATTACCGGGATGGCAAAAACAGTGGCAAGCGCCAGAAATTTCCCCAAGACGATCCTGCCAACACCCACTGGGGAGGTCAGGATCAGTTGGTCCGTTTTCTGCCGCCGCTCTTCCGCCAGTATCCGCATGGTCAGTACCGGGACGCTGACCAGAAATAAAAATACGACTGATGATAGTGCATAGCCAATGTAAGGATAGCCCATAAAAAGGTTATACACAGAAAAGTAAATTCCCAGCAGGAACAATGTGGCCCCAATAAACAATGGCCCCAGGAAAGTGGTAAAATAAGACTTTAATTCTCTCTTATAGATCGCTGTCATTTTCCATTCCTCCTTCGCTTTCATTTTCCTGCCCGGGCGTTTCTTCATTGCCAGTAAGTTCCAGGAATATATCTTCCAGGGACTTTTCCAGGCGGTTCAGGGACATAATAGGCATCCCCTCCCCTGCCAGGGCAAAAAACAGCTCTCTGCGGATATCCTCCTTTGGGGCGGTTTCTATCACAAGCTTTACACATCCTGGCTCGCTGCTGTCCTCAAAATGATAGCCCAGCACCTGAGGTATTCCCTGGAGCAGGGCTTGTGCCTTTTCCCTTGTGCCTGCAATCTCTATTTCGGTCCTGGTCCTTTTGTTCCTTAAACCTGTAAGCTCTTCCGTCGTCCCTTCCGCTATAAGCCTGCCCCTGGAAACAATCATAATTTTATCGCACACTGCCTGCACCTCGGACAAGATATGGGAGCTTAAGATTACTGTGTGCTTTTCCCCCAGCTTTTTGATCAAATCCCTGATTTCAATAATCTGCTTGGGATCCAGCCCTACAGTAGGCTCATCTAATATGATTACCTCCGGATACCCCAGCACAGCCTGGGCAAGCCCTACCCGCTGTTTATAACCTTTGGACAGATTTTTGATAAGACGCCCCTGGATATCGCTGATCATAACAAGTTCCATAACCTCTTCAAGCTGTGGCTGCCGGTTTGCCCTGGGGATTTTTTTCAATTCCGCCACAAACTTTAAATATTCCAGCACCGTCATTTCAGGATAAAGGGGCGGCAGCTCCGGCAGATAGCCAATATATCTTTTGGCTTCCTCAGCATCCTTTAAGATGTCATAACCGTTAACGGTTACTGTCCCTTCTGTGGCAGCTATATAACCGGTCATGATATTCATTGTGGTACTTTTCCCGGCACCATTGGGACCTAAAAACCCGTATATTTTTCCTGGCTCCACCTGAAAAGAAAGGCCCTCTACCGCTGTATGGCTTCCATATCTCTTGGTAAGATTCTCTACTTTTATCAACGTTTTTCCTCCATTCCAGTTCCGCTTCTACCCTTCCATGCACTTTTTACTGCAGAGAAAATCCCGTCTGCCTCCGGCCGCCTGGATTTCCTCTGGTGCATGGTGCGGGCATCCGCTGGCAATAACCTGATTCATAATTTAACTCCAAATTGTGTTTGAAATGATAAGAATGGTGTTAGTCAAAAAATGGGTTGGTCGCCCTTATAAGTCCGTTTATTTGGACATT
>OFGE01000545.1_pt1 | contig 40597 bp, 35 predicted proteins | sample 1521681 | NCBI WGS metagenome assembly OFGE01 (sample SAMEA3504093, study PRJEB24116) | mouse gut metagenome | biome: mouse gut; feature: mouse-associated habitat; material: faeces | place: Denmark | collected 2011
CGATGAACATATCCCTGCAGTCTGAAAAGGTATTTTTTAAGGAAATCGGATGGTATTTAACAGTCATAAATTTTCTTCTCCGTGGGTTGTATGGTGGCGGGTGGTACTTCTATTTAACAATTGCCTAAAAGATGTTATAATACGGGAGGGAAAAACCGTTCCATCACAAATGATTCCATATTCCATGTACAACCGTTTACCAGCTGGTGGAAGAAATAAGAAACAAAGCTGGTATGGAGAAAAAAGACTGTGTGCGAAAAAAGTAAAGCAGCATGATTGATAAAACGCAATCATGCTGCTTTTATTGCATGGTATATTTTTATGCATGGTCAGGCTTAACAGCAGCCCTATGCAGACGTGTAAGGCAAGGGAGAACATGCGGAGATTATTGCTGAAATATTTGTTTTTTTGAATTCTTATACATAACATTTTATAGTAAATTGTTATCTTCAAGTATTCTATATCAATTTTTGTTTTTTTGCAACCCTAAAGAAAAAATTGTTAAAAATTCCAGTTTCAAGTCATTTTTTTTATAATATAATATTCTTTTTTGTTTAAATTCCACAAAGTTTATTTTCTTAAAATTGTTCAGAACGATTCTTAAAAAATCAACAAAACACAGACTGTGAATAGCAGTTGTGTGTTTTGTTTTTTTATAATACGATTAAAAACCGCATAAATAAAGGCTTTCGTGGATTTTGGAGCAGGCATGCAGCATAACAGTTTACTATAAAATGTTATGTTTTACAAGCGGCATATAAATCTCCAAAACCCCTGTAAAATAAGGAAAAGGCCAGATCCGGGCCGTTTGTGTACAACAAACTTCGCTTGTATCCGGACAGTTTGTTACAAGCAGGCATAAAGGAACGCATATTGGATTTTCTTGTAGTTTTTTGTGATTTTTACTATATTTTGGAATAGAAACTCAGAAAGTACCAGTAAATAGTACCAATTTTTTCATTAGTATTGCAAAATATAAGATTTTGTTATAGAATACTTTCAGATAACATTTTATAAGAAATTGTTGTGTTTAAGAAATTATTACGTTCCTAAATTCTTCCGGTATGCATGAAAAAAGCCCTGAAACATACTTGTCTCAGCGCTTTCATATATCTGTATTTCTTTTATCTGTTTTTTACCAGCATAACCTTGCACCGCTTTTTATAACAGGCAATCCCATATTTCAGAATATTCTCTACTCCATCATCTTCAAGGTCATCTTCATACTTTGTATATTCGATCTGTTTTAACGCCTCCTTGCATGCCCCATCCAGATTCCCGTCATGGGCATATTTTACTTCTATGATGATCCCCATATCCCCGGTATCCGGTTCTGCAAGGATATCCGCATAGCCCTCTCCCATTTCCCGGTTGGAAGAAATCCCCCACCGGGTTTTCACTCCTAAGATTCCAAGCAGAACACCATGATAAAAATTCTCTTTCATATCTGTTTTTACCGCTGTATCCCGGATACTGATAGTCTTCCGTAAATATTCCGTAAAAATCTTTTCCACATTTTCTGTATCCTCATTCTGCAAGGCATCGCAAAAACGATTTAGCGTATCCCCGTCCTCCCGGACATTCTCCTTAAAGAATTCCATGATCTGCGTCTCAAAAATATCCCTGATTTCCAGATTGGGGATCGCAAGTTTCATCTGCCTGCCTTCCGCTTTTCCACGCTGGGTCAGATACCCGGTAGTAAAAAGAAGGCTCCAGATATTGTCAATGGACTGATAAACTTCCACATACGTGAGTTCCTGATGGATCTCCTTTGTAATGACTTCCCCTGCCACCAGACGCTCAATCTCCCGTTTGGTCGTCGTATTGGCCGATTCTTGAATGAACCGTTTCACCGCGTCATTGCTGCTGGTGTTGATCCAATAATTTTCCGGCTGTACATGAGGCTCGCTTCTGATTCTGTCGCAATGGTTCAGCACATCCCACGGGCAATACACCTCTGCATTACCAAACTGGTAACCGTCATACCATCTTTTTACTTCCTCATAATGATCCATTACCCCATAATACTCCAAAAGGTCTTTCACTTCTTTGTCTGTAAAACCGAAGTATTCATCAAAGCGCTCATCTGCAATCGTCAACACTTTCAGGTTGTTAAGCCCGGTAAAGATACTCTCCTTTGAAATTCTAAGGCATCCGGTCAATACCGCTAATTTCAGACTGCTATTCGTCTTCAACACCTCTCCAAGCAGGCTTCGGATCAGGGAGAGCATCTGATCATAGTATCCGTTCGCATGAGCCTTTGCCAACGGAACATCATATTCATCTATCAACACAATCACTTTTGTACCATAATGTTTTTCCAGCATCCCCGACAACTGCCTTAAACTGCTGCAAAGCATACCTTCATTCATATTTTTATCCAAAAGAGCTCTGTACACTGCTTTATCATGCTCATTCAGCTTTTCACTTTCTAAAAGGGAATAGAACTTTGCCGCCGCTTCAATGATAATCTGGGCTGCCATTTGATAAGCGATCTCATAGGATCTCGCGTCAATCCCTTTCAGGGAAACCGAAATAACCGGATATTTTCCCATATGCTCCTCACAGAGCGCAGTTTCCTTTGAAATATCCAGCCCCTCAAAAATACGCTTATCCCCATTCAGTGAAAAAAAATGTTCCAACATACTCATATTCAGCGTTTTTCCAAATCTTCTGGGGCGGGTAAACAAATTTACTTCTCCCCAGTTGTTAAGAAGTTCCCTAATCAGCCCGGTTTTATCAATATAGTAAAAATCATCGGAACAAAGTTTTTCGAGATTTTCAATTCCTATCGGAAGTTTCTTCTTTCTCATCTCCATCTCTTTCCACGCTCCTTCCGTCAATTTCAAACCGTTTTCTGTCTCAGATTCTATTCCTATACATTATAACAACTAAGCGGCAGCTTTTCCATAGGAATCTTCCGTTCATTCTGTCCCGCACCTGCTGAACCTTTCAAAATGACTTTTTCCATATCGTAAGCTTCTTGGGTTCTTCCTCTGTTACCCCGCCGGCTTCCCTGACCCTGACGCAGTCTGCCTGCATTACAATCTCAACCTGCTTGTCCTCTTAATTGTAATTAAAGACATTCTCTTCAATCCCCCCAATCACAGCCTCCACATCTTCCTTCCTGACCAAAAACCGTTCCACCCCATCAATCTCCACAGAATCAAACTCATCATCAAATGCATAATAACACACCGAAACATCCGGAGCGCCTTCCATATTCCGATGAAACCTGACCACAAGATGAGGCTCATCCTTCCCGCTGCTTCTTTCCCCTTCCATTTCCGACACCAGGCCAACGCCTGAAATCAACTGATACAGGGCGGCAAACTCTTTTTTCTCTACCTCCTTCTTCCCGAATCTATACGAGTCTTTTGCCGCATCTACCTGAATCAAAAACTGGCTGCCATCCGCCGTAATCTCAATATCTTCCAGCGTCTCCGCAGAAATCAGCACAGGAATCTTCAAAATATAGTCAAAGGGTTTCCGGCCGAAAATCATCTGCAGCGCGGCTTCCTGAAGGACATACACCTGTTCCTCATTTCCGGCAACAGCCGCATAACGTCCCCCATTGCCGTCTTCCTTCCCCAGAATAACCTCTGCTGTCGTATCTGCTTCATCCGTACTCTTCGCCACAGAATCATCCAAAGTATCCACATACTCCACCCGATATCCCATATCCGAATCCTCAATCCCCGTGTCAACGCCTTCCAAAACCTCTGCCGGCATTTCAAACGTAATACCGCACAATTCCTGAAACATCTCAAACATGACTTCCGTATTCATGGTGGCATTCTCATCATAGGGATTTAAAATCTCCCAATAGTCAAACTGCATCTTATATTCCGCCGGTTCTCTTGAAATGTGAAGGAACTCCTCCCCGTCCTTCGTAAGAGAAACACTTCGTATCCCATTGGGGATAAACTGCGGCACAGACGCCTGCTTTAACGTCTTACCCTCTTTCCTGTCTTCGTCTCCACCTGTCCCGGTATTCCCTGCACGCTCCTGTGTTTCGGCTTTCGTCCGGCTCTGATCCGCCCTGTCGTCTTCTTCCTTTACTTTGGAGCATCCGGCTGACAAAAGAAGCGTCAGGCAAACCACAAATGCCGCAATCCTTTTTCCATGTTGTCTTCCCATCATTCTTGTTCCCTTTCCTGACTTCTTCCTAAAAAATCATATTCAAGCCATTCTCAAAACTTCCCCTCGTTCCCTTTACGAATCCAGCGTCACCAGAACCTCCACAGGCTCTCTCCCCGTCAGCCTCCGGCTCCTTTCATCCGGCTGGGACGTTCCGACGAACAGCTTGAACTTCTTACTGTCAATGTGCCGCTCCCCTTCCTCATCCACCACGCTCATCGCCCGGTTTGGAATCACAAGCTCAAAAGACTTCTCCTCTCCTGCCCTCAAAAACACCCGCCGAAATCCACACAAACTATAATTTGGTACAGCCAGCTTTGAATCCAAATCCTTGATATAGACCTGAACCACCTCATCCGTATCCACCTCGCCCTGATTCCTCAGAGACACTTGAATCCGGATATCCGACTCCTTCGTAACCTGCCCCGACCTATTCGCTCCTACTACCCTTACGTCACCATAAGACAGCCCGTACCCGAAGGGATACAGCGGTTCCTGCTCCATATACCGGTAAGTCCGGTTCTTCATCGAATAATCCGTAAACTCCGGCAGTCCCTCAAGGTCTTTATAAAATGTAATCGGCAGCTTCCCGGAAGGCGACACATTGCCAAACAAAATATCCGCCACGGCCCTGCCGCCCCTTGCTCCCGGATACCACGCCATCAGGATTCCATTACAATGCTCCTGGGCGTAAGCTAAGTCAATGGCGCTTCCCGCCATCAGTACAACCACCGTCGGTTTCCCTACGGCCGTAACCTTCTCAATCAGTTCCTCCTGAACCCTGGGAAGATGCAGATCTTTCTTATCTCCGGAAGCGTCACTGTTTCCCGCATCCCCTTCTTCCCCTTCCAGCGTCTCGTCCATTCCCACGCAAATCACTACCACATCGCTGTGTTCCGCCGTAATGACCGCCTCCGAAATCCTGTCCTGGCTCCACGCAAGGCTCTCCACCCGGTCCTTCTCCAAATGGCACCCTTCTGAATACAGCACACGCACCTCGTCGCCTGCCTCATCCTGAATCCCTTCCAACACAGTGATATATCTGGAAGAAGTTCCATGGTAATTTCCAATCAACGCCGCCCGGCTGTCCGCATTCGGACCCACCACGCCGATTGTTTTCACCTTGGACTTATCAATCGGAAGGACGCCATCATTTTTAAGCAGCACGCTTCCCTTTCTCGCCATATCAAGCGCCGCTTCCACATGCTCCCGGCACTCTACCACCTCATAAGGAATCTCGTCATACTCACTTCCGTCAAACAACCCAAGTAAGAACCTTGCCGTCAGCAGCCGCTCTGCCGCTATCGTAATATCTTCCTCTGAAACCAACCCTTCCTCAACGGCAGCTAAAAGATGCAGATACGTATTCCCACAGTTCACGTCACAGCCCCGTTTCAACGCCAGTGCAGCCGACTCCCTGGCATTTCTTGTCACCTGATGATTCTCATGGAAATCCTTGATCGCCCAACAGTCCGATGTAAAATGCCCGTCAAATTCCCATTTTCCACGCAGCACGTCTTCCATCAAATACTTATGCCCGCAGCATGGCTCCCCGTTAGTACGGTTATAGGCTCCCATCACAGACTCCACGTCCGCCTCCTTCACCAAAGCCTCGAACGCCGGAAGATAGGTCTCCCACATGTCCTTCATGCTAACCTTCGCGTCAAACTCATGGCGGATTGCCTCCGGACCGCTGTGGACGGCAAAATGCTTGGCGCATGCCGCCGCCTTCATCACAGGACCATCTCCCTGAAGCCCTTCCACGAACCGGACGCCAAGCCGGGAGGTCAGGTAAGGATCTTCCCCGTAAGTCTCATGCCCTCTGCCCCAGCGCGGGTCACGGAAAATATTCACATTGGGGGACCAGAATGTAAGCCCTTTATAGATGTCTCTGTCCCCATGCCGGGAATAAGCATTGTATTTCGCCCTTCCCTCCGTGGCAATGATATCCCCCACCTTCTCCATCGCATCCTCATCAAAAACTGCCGCCATGCCGATGGCCTGAGGGAACATAGTTGCCACTCCCGCCCTCGCAACGCCATGCAGCGCCTCGTTCCAGTAGTTATATGCAGGAACACCCAATCGCTTCACAGGCGCGGCGTCATATTTTAGCTGGGCCGCCTTCTCCATCAATGTCATCTTTGAAACCAGTTCCTTCGCCTTTTTTCTCGCTTTTGCTCTCTCTTTTCTATGATTTCCCATCATTTAAACTCCTTTTCTATCTTCTACAATAATCTATCAGGTACTTCTCCGTAAAGACTTCTCTCACATCTCGCATGCCCCCTGAATCTCCTCCCGGTACTTCGTCGGAGACTTCCCCGTATGCTTCTTAAAAGCCAGGGAAAAATAATTGGTATCCCGATACCCCACCATCAACGCAATCTCCCCAATCTTCAAACTGGTGGTATCAAGCAAGGATTTCGCCTTCTCAATCCGTTTCCGCACAATATACTCATTGCACCCCTCCTTCGTCACCCGCTTAAACAATCTGGAAAAATAATTAGGGGTAATATACAGCGACACGGCAATATTCGACACCGTAAGCTCCTCCGTCAGATGCTCGGAAATATAATATTTCGCCTTGGAAATAATCTCATGCACATTCTCATCCTGTCCCCCCAAAAGCTGCACAAGGAACATCTCCGTCACATTGCACGCCTCCTCCCTGGAAGCAGCGCGAAGGCTCTTAGACAGCGCATCTAACTTCCCAGAATCCGTCTCCCCGGCTTCCCCCGCATAAGAAAAATAAATACACGAAGCCAGCTCGAAACAAAGCCGCCGAACCGTCTGCCTGGATAGATTATAAGATTCTGACGCCTTCGCAAAAGTCCGGAAGGCTTTCAGAACATATTCCGTATTCCCAATATTGCTGCACATGATTTCCTTCAGCTCCACATAGATATCCTGAAAAATATGGTTCTTATTCTGCTCCCCCAAAAGCTGCACAATATCCTGTATTCCTTCCTTTTCCGTATCCAAAAGATGCCTTGCATCATGGTAAGAGACATAAAGCCCCTCTAACCGCTCCACAACACTCCCAATCACCATCTTAGGCTTACAGTCAAATTCATCCTGCAGGATGTCCGAGAGTTTCCTGGTCTTCTCAAGTACCGACTCCTCTTTCTCTCTCAGGAAATACACTATGATAATCGCCCCGTCGTCATCTGGGAACGTAATCCCCTCCTCCTCCGCATCCACGATACTGATGCAGATATTCTTCATGGACATCTCCCGGAAATTCTTCTCCGTCGGCTGATTTTCCAGACACAACGCAGGTGCAATCAGCATTGCCTGAAATCCGAAAAAACTGTCCAGTTTATAAAATTCCCGCAGCTCCAAAAGAAGCCGCGTGCTTTCTCCCCTGCGGTGAATCAGGTCACGCATACACCTCTCAAGACGCATCTGCTCCGCCATACCCCGCGTCCTCCTCGCCAGCATAGAACTCTTCTCCCTTGCCTCCTCTTCCTCAAGAAACCGGACCTGTTCCCGGATTGCCCGGGACAAATCCGACTCCTCCACAGGTTTCAGGAAAAAGTCCTGCACCTTCAGACGCAGGCTTTGTCTGGCATACTCAAAACTGTCATACCCTGTCAGCACCAGCACACGAAGCTTAGGAGAAATCTCCTTTGCCGCCTCAATCAGCTCAAGCCCTGACATCTCCGACATCCGGATATCCGTAATCAATATCTCCGGCCGATGCTCCCCGAGCAGTTCCAGCGCCTCCCTCGCCGAACCTGCCGTATAGACCTTCCCTACTCCAAGCTCCGGCCACGGAATCACTTTCTTGATACCCATCCGTATCATTTTCTCATCATCCACAATCAGTACCTTATACATGAATCATCTCCTCCCTGCATCAAATCCTCCTAATCCTCCTGCACCTTCGTCACATACGGAATCCGAATCTCCACGGTAACGCCGCCAAAAGAATTCCTCAGATAATGAAGCCCAAAACCAGAGCCATAGAGAAGCTCAATTCGCTTATTCACGTTCCGTACCCCATACCCAAAGGACTCATCATACTCCGACAACTGCTGGTTCATCTCGTCAATCTGTTTCTGGGTCATGCCCGTCCCCGTATCGGCAAGGGCCAGCTTCACCATATCCCCCTGGCGCACAGCCTGCAGGGAAATACTCCCCTCCTTCCCCTGTTTAATCTTAATGCCATGGTAAATGGAATTCTCCACCAAAGGCTGCAGCGTAAGCTTTGGAATCATCGCACCTTTACACTCCTCATCCATCCCGATCTCCATCCCGATAATATGGTCATACCGCATATTCTGGATAATCAGGTAATTCCTCACATGTTCAACCTCCATTTCCAGTGAAATCACGTCATGCCCCTTGCTTAGGCATATTCTGTAATACCGTGCCAACGCCTTCACCAGCGTGGAAATCTCATGGTTCCCGTCTGCCACAGCCTGCCAGTGGATACAGTCCAGGGTGTTATACAGGAAATGAGGCTGAATCTGGGACTGAAGGGAATTGAAGCGTATCTGCTCAATCTGGTGCTGCTCCTGCTTAACCTGCTCCATCAGGACTACAATTTCCTCCATCATAGAATTGAAGCCCGTAGCCAGCTTTGCAAAATCCTCCCCCATATGTCCAGCGTCAATCCTGACAGATAAGGAGCCCGCCGCCACGTCGTCCATATTCTGCACCACCCGGTCAAGAGGCTGGTATACCTTGCGGATAACCCGCTTCACAATCACATAACTGACTGCAACCAACACTAACAGAATTCCGGCCATAAGCCCAATGGTTCGGATACTCGGACGGTACAATTCAATCGTCGCAATACTGCTGATAATGTAAAAATTCCAGTTATATACCTTCTGATAGACATAGAGCCTCCCCTTCTGGTAGAAACTCCCCTGTCCCTCCCCGAGCCCGCTTATATAATCCACGGCCGTTCCGATCTTACTTGTATCCCCCGCTGCGACCACGGTCCCGTCTGTGCTCACTACCTCCGTCCGCCTCTCGTTTTTTGCCTCCACAACAATCTGTTCCAGGACAGGGTTAGAATAATTCAGGCACAAAAGCCCCCTCTCCTCATGCAGCTTTTCTAAACTGTAGACAGGAAAATATACGTTTGCCGTATACTGCTCTCCCTTATAATAGGCATTGGAAAATCCGATTTTCAACGTACTCTTCTGCCCGTTCTTACATTTTTCCAAATCCCTTTGATACACCTGATGAAACTCCGACGCAGTAAGCGTATCCCTACCCCGATAAAGATAATCATCCATCTGATAGCTGATGACAGCGATAAAATTCAAATCCGACGACATGTTCAGGTAGCTGGATAAGACATTGTTCGCCTCCGTAGTCGCCAGCGCATATTCCAGCGTATGCTTATCGCCGCATTTCAGATATCGCTGCACGTAACCGTCGATAACAAGGGCAACGGACATCGCCTTATACTCCTCAAGCTTATTCTGGTAATTCTCCGCCAGCGTTGCATTCTTATCCTGCAAAAGCTCGATGGACTTATCCTTGAGCGAAGTAACAGATGATATTGTAGATACAATCAGGACGATCAGTGTCGTGAAGGTGATAGATACGCTGACAAGCGCCTGCATTTTCCGGTCAAACTTCCATCTGCCAATACATTCTTTCCATCTCTCCATAAATATTTCCCTCAAATTTTGTGGGTTCTTCCCACTCCATGCCATTTCCCGGCAATCCGTTCTTCCGTTCCCTGTCAAGAGTATACCTAAAAAAACCGCCTCTGTCAGCATTTCTGTACACGGAAATATACGGAAAATACCGACAGGGGCAGTTTTTCTAAGTTTCCCCGGCGTCCTGCGCGGCTAATATCCGTCAAAACCACCTGAGGTATCTCACTATCCCTTCACAGCGCCTGCGGTCATACCCTTGACCAGCTTATCCTGGAAGATGATAAACATAATAATCATCGGCAGCAAGGTCAGGGTCAGGACTGCCATAATCATCGGCGTATTCATGGAATACTGCCCCTGGAATTCCCAGATTGCCAGAGGGAGCGTCCGGTTCGCCGAAGACTGAGTCAGTGTATATGCGAAAGAAAATTCATTCCACATGTTCACGCCGTTGTAGATTGCCAGCGTCGCAAGTCCCGGCTTTGCCAGCGGCAGAATCATGGAGAAGAACATCTGAACCTTCCCACATCCGTCGATTTCCGCCGACTCTTCAATCTCCCGCGGAATCTCCTTCATGAAACTGGTCAGGATAAACACAGAAATCGGCACGGCAAACGCAATGTACGGCCCAATCAGCGACCAAATACTGTCATACAGTCCTGTCGCCTTCGACATTTTAAATACCGGAATCAAGGTAATATGCACTGGAATAGACATACATGCCACAATTCCCGCATAAATCGGGTTCGCCAGCTTAAACTTGAACCTCGCCAGAGGATACGAAGCACACGCCGAGATAAATAAAAGCAACAGAAGCGAAATCGTCAGAACGATCACACTATTCATAAAATACCTGCCAAATCCGCCGGTCAGCACTTCCTTATAGTTTGTAAAATTCAGAGAGTCCGGGAGATTAAAGACTCCCTTTGTAAGCATCTCGAACTTCTCCTTAAAAGAGTTCAACACCATAAAGATAAACGGCAGGAACGAAACCACCAGATAAAAAATCGCCAAGGCAAACGCGATTACCCAGCATATGATACTCTTTCTTTTATTCTTCTTATACAGATCCATACCCTATGCCTCCTCTTTTCCGTTCAGAATCTTCATGGTAATCAGGGATACCAGCGTAATCAAGATGAACATACCGCCTGCCACGGCAGAACCATAGCCCATGTTAAAGACGCTGAAAGACTGCTTATACATATAAGTAGCCATCAACTCTGTTGAAGTCCCGGGGCCTCCACCCGTCATAACATAAATCAAGTCGAAATATTTTAGGGAACCTACCATCGACAAAATAGCCGCGCTTTTCATAGACGGAACCAAAAGCGGAAACGCTATTTTCCAGAAATACTGCCCTCTGGTAGCGCCGTCAATCCTTGCCGCCTCAAACACATCATAAGGTATATTGGTAAATGCCGCCATAAAATACACCATATAAAACGGCGTAAACTGCCAGCAGATGACCATGATAACCGTCAGAAGCGCCGTCTTTGGATTCCCTAACAAATCTACGTTCCCCCCGCCGAACCAGCCGGAAATCGTGCTTACCAGACCGCCGTTGGTGGCCAGCGCATAGGTAAACAGGAAACCAATCGCAACCGATGACATCAGCAGCGGAATGAACCAGATTACCTTAAAAATAGTAAGCTTTTTCCCGCCAAAATCAAGGAACGTCGCCAGCGCCAGGCCAATTGGAATCTGGATACAGATAGACAGTACCATGATTACCAGATTATTGCGGAACGCAATCCAGAAATTCTCATCTGCAATCAGCGTTTTCCAGTTCCCAATCCCGACAAACTTCTTCGCTGCCGAGATTCCGTTCCACTGATAGGTACTCGTAATAAACGTATCTATAATAGGGTAAACTACATAAATCGCCATCAAGATTGCCACAGGCGCCAGGAACAGCATCGCAACCCTCCTGGTGTCCCTCTGCCTGAGCTTCTCAAGAGAAATCTCCTTTCCACCCATGTTCTAAAATCCCTCCTTCTCTGCAAGGAATGCCTGAAAATGTTTTCCCATTCCAAAAGCATCCTTCCTGTCTTCACACGAATATAAAAAGGGAACTTACGGAAAATGATATGATACGCTAAACATTTCCCGACAGCCCCCTTTTTGCATAAACGATACCCCTACTCTGCCTTATTTGCCAGATATTCGTCCATAGCTTTCTGCATAGCCTCCTGCGCCTCCTGCGGAGTCTTCGTCAGACCGAATACTTCCTGCAAGCCGTCCAGATGCGCCGTAGCTACTGCCGGCGGCAAATACTGGTCATACCATAACTGAATCTCAGATGCATTGTTCGCTGCCTCTACGACTTCCTTCGTAATAGAATCTGTCAGTTTATCCTCAATTCCGATGACCGGAGGAATCTTTCCGTTCTCTACTTCAAAGTCAATCACTTCATCATCCAAATGTGTTTCCGCACACTCAAAAGCTGCTTTTAACTTATCGCCTTCACAGTTAAATACGATGAACTGGTCGCCGACCGTACCGATCATGATAGACGGGTCAGCCTCAGACTCTTCGATTGCCGGGAACGGGAACCAGCCGATCTTCTCATAGAATTCCGCACTGTCTGTTGCAAATGTACCCGTATACCAGGAGCCACATAACAGCATGCCTGCCGTCTCCTGATACATCAACTGCTTCGCCTGACCGTCATCCTCACTCAAGGAATTCACGCCGTCCGGGAAGTATCCTGCTTCTACCCACTCCTGAATCTTCTCGCCGGCTTTGATGAAACATTCGTCCGTGAACTTTCCTTCCCCTGCAACCGCCTTCTGGAACGGCTCAAGACCGCCGTAACGCGCCGCAAGGTTCATATAGTACATGGAACCCGTCCACTTAGAACTATTCGCTAACGCAAAAGGCGTAATGTCATTTTCCTTGAGCGTATCACAGATTTCTTCCAAATCGGCAAGCGTTTCAGGCTCTTCCAGTTTATACTTGTCAAACATTTCTTTGTTGTAGAAGATACCGGACATTGATACATTCTGATATGGCACTGCATAAATCTTGCCATTATAAGTAGCCTGACCTACCGCTGATTCCATCAATTTATCCTTAATATCAGAATCGCCGAACAGATCATCAATTGGCTGTCCGAACCCAGAATCAATATACTCATACATCGGGCCGCCCGACCAACAGGAATACATATCCGGACACTCGCCTGAACTCATAGCGACTACCAGCTTTTCCTTGTATGTATCATTCTGCGTGGGAATACTCGTGACCGTATATCCCGACTCCGTCTCAGAGTTAAATTTCTCTACTGCCTTCGTGATTACATCCTTATCCGGGCTTTCTGTTCCGATATTCCAGTAGACGATCTCCTTGTCACCGCCGGAAGCGCCGGAAGCGCCTCCACCGTCTTTACTGCCGCCGTCTCCGCCGCTGTTTCCGCTGTCACCGCCGCCGCATGCCGCCAGCGACGCAGTCATCGCCGCCGCCATAGAAAGCGCCATAAGTCTTGCAACTCTTTTCTTCATCTCTTTTCCTCCTTTTACTCTGGTTTCTGTATCCGGTATCAGATACCGGATGTGTCTATGGATATATGATAGCATTGTCAATATTTGATTCCCATAAAATAAAATGTCAATTTTCTATAAAAATCTTACCTGCAAACACAATTTTATATACATAGTCACGATAAAAGAATTTTCAAATTCACTTGTCGGAATCCGATTTTAGTGATATGATAGACAGCGATGAAAAATATAGAAAACGAAACGAAAGGAAACGAGAACGTGACCTATAAAGAAGCAAGGGTATATTTGGACAGTGTGTCGAAATACGGAAGTGTACTTGGTCTGGGTACGATTCAAAAGCTGTTGTGCGGACTTGGGAATCCACAGGATGACCTAAAGTTCATACATATTGCCGGAACCAACGGCAAAGGCTCTGTACTTGCATACACCTCCACAATATTGAGCAAGGCAGGATACAGAGTAGGACGATATCTCTCGCCCACAGTTGTTTCCTATCTGGAACGGATTCAGGTAGACGGACAATGGATACCGGAAGACGTATTTGCCAGACTGACCACATTGGTCCGGAAAGCTATTGCCCCCATGGAGGCAGCCGGTGAGACACACCCGACTGTATTCGAGATAGAGACAGCAATAGCTTTTTTATATTTTCAGGAACAAGGCTGCGACCTCGTCGTGCTGGAGTGCGGTCTTGGCGGCGCAAAGGACGCCACGAATATAATCGGCGCTCCCCTTCTCGCCGTGTTCACCTCCATCAGCCGGGATCATATGGGAATTCTCGGGAACACGCTGGAAGAGATTGCCTCTGATAAATCAGGCATCATCAAGCCGGGCTGTACGGTCGTTTCTGCAAGCCAGCAGCCGGAAGCGGCGCAGGTATTGCGGCAGCGTTCAAAACTGCTTGGCTGTCCCTACATAACGGCGGATTTAAGCCTTGCAAAGCTGGTTGAAGAGAGCTATCAGGGCCAGATTTTTTCTTATAAAGAGATGGATGCGGTGTACTGCCCCCTTGCAGGGCGGCATCAGCTCGGCAATGCCGTGACTGCACTAGAAGCCGTCTTTGCACTTCGCACACTTGGCTATTGTATTTCAAATGACGCCATCCGGCAAGGCTTGAAAGAAACCGTCTGGCGCGGGCGTTTCACCTGCATCAGTACAAAACCTCTCTTCTTTATAGACGGGGCCCACAATGAAGATGCTGCAAGGAGGCTCCGGGAATCTTTGGAGACCTATTTCCCAGAGAAACATTTCATCTATATTATGGGTGTGTTCCGGGATAAGGAATATGAAAAAATAGCCGGTATCATGGCCCCTCTGGCAAAATCCGTGCATACTTTGGCTCTTCCGGACGCCAGCCGTACCCTCTCGGCGCAAGAGCTTGCCAGTGTCATGGAGAGGCATTGCCACGGCGGTATTCCTGTCCAGGCGGAGGAGAATCTCGAATTGGCTATAGAAAATGCTATTGCCGATGCCGGGGAAGATGACGTTATCATCGCTTTTGGCTCCCTCTCTTATCTTGGGGACGTGATGCTTATGGTTCAAAACTCAATCATTTTCAGATAGAAAAAGGATTCAAAATTATGGTAGATCAAGACAAAATCAGACAGGCTGTCCGCATTTTATTAGAAGGAATCGGAGAAGATATTACCCGGGAAGGTCTCATGGACACACCGGACCGTATCGCAAGGATGTACGAGGAACTCTTCGCCGGAATGGAGGAAGACGCCGGAAACTATTTAAACAAGACATTTCACGCTAAGGACTGCGACATGGTAATCGAAAAAGACATTACCTTCCATTCCATCTGCGAGCATCATATGCTGCCCTTTTTCGGGAAAGTCCATATTGCCTATATCCCGGACGGCAAGGTGGTGGGGCTTAGCAAGCTTGCCAGGACAGTCGAAGTATTTGCAAGGCGTCTGCAGCTTCAAGAACAACTGACCGGGCAGATTGCGGACGCACTTATGGAGCATATGAAGCCGCAAGGCGTCCTTGTCATGGCGGAGGCAGAGCATATGTGCATGACTATGCGCGGAATCAAGAAGCCGGGGAGCAAGACGGTGACGCTGGCGCGGCGCGGGGTTTTTGAAACCGACCCGGAGCTGGAAGAACGTTTTTTCCGGATGCTTGGGTTACGCTGACATGCCTGCGAATCAGAGACTTCGCTTCATACAAAACCACCCTCTCTTCTGCTCCTTACTCCAAAGGCTTCAGGAGCTTGAGAAAGACCGCATTTTCTGCTGCCACCAAATGAACCATCTTCTAGATGTCGCCCGGATTGCCTATATCCTGAATCTGGAAAGGGACTTGGGCTTCAGCCGCGATCTGGTCTATGGGGCGGCTCTCCTCCATGATATCGGGAAAAGCCGCCAGTATGAAGCAGGAATTCCTCACGAGGCTGCAGGAGAAAAGCTGGCGGCGCAGATCCTTGCAGAGATGCCGGACGAGATTGCATTTACCGAAGAAGAACAACGGCAGATTCTTACGGCAATCCGCGGGCACCGGCGGCTGCGTGAGGATGCCGAACCGCTGGAAACTATTCTGTATGAGGGCGATAAGACGTCCCGGGCATGTTTCTTATGCCCTGCCAAAGCCCAATGCAACTGGAGCGCTGAGAAAAAGAATATGGAGATACTGTTATAATCAGGAAGGAGCATTTATGTTTATTGGAAAAAAAGAATTCGACACAACTAGAAATACTTACATCATGGGAATCCTCAACGTCACGCCGGACTCCTTCTCTGACGGAGGCAGATACCAGGACATAGACGCGGCGCTTAGGCACGCGGAAGAAATGGTTCGGGACGGGGCCGACATTCTGGATGTGGGCGGCGAATCCACCCGCCCCGGTCATGTACAGATTACGGACGAAGAAGAGATTGGACGCACCGCACCGGTCATTGAAAGACTCAAACAGGAATTTGACGTCCCAATCTCCATTGACACCTACAAAGGTTCCGTAGCCCATGCCGCGCTTCAAGCGGGAGCCGACCTGGTCAACGATGTCTGGGGGCTGAAATATGATTCCCGCATGGCAAAACTCATCAAAGACTACGGCGCCTCCTGCTGCCTGATGCATAATCGGAAAAAGCCTGTTTACGAGGATTTTCTTGCGGATTTTATGGATGATATGCGGGAATGTCTCCGAATTGCCAAGGAGGCACAGATTGCAGACGACAAGATTATTCTGGACCCCGGCGTTGGATTCGGGAAGACGTATGAGATGAACCTTGCAATTATCCGACAGGTGGGCAGAATGCGGGAATTGGGGTATCCCATTCTTTTAGGCACTTCCCGCAAATCCGTAATCGGGCTCACCCTTGACCTTCCTGCCGGCCAGCGGGAAGAAGGGACGATTGCCACTACCGTTTATGGGATGCTGAATGGATGCTCCTTTGTAAGGGTTCATGACGTAGCGGCAAACCGCAGGGCAATCCGGATGACAGAAGCGATTCTCCGGCAAGACGATACCGTCTGTGTACAGCGGTGATCCCGGAAAGACAGCGCAGCGTAGCAACGATTTCAGCGCTGTCTGAATAGCTATGCAGCACATCAGAAATCAGGAGGATATATGGATAAGATTACAATACAAAACCTCGAAGTATTCGCCCGCCACGGCGTATTTCCGGAAGAAAACGTCCTTGGGCAGAAATTTATCGTCACCGCAGTTTTATACACCGACACGAGAGCCGCCGGAAAGACGGATGAATTGGCGGCTTCCATCGACTACGGAGAAATCTGCCAAAAGATAGAACATTTCCTGACCGACCACACCTTCCGGCTGTTGGAACGCGCCGCCGAAAGCCTTGCCGAAATGCTCCTCCTCCAAACGCCCCGTCTTCAAAAGCTCCGTCTGAATATAAAAAAGCCATGGGCGCCCGTGGGTCTTCCTCTGAAAACCGTCTCTGTCGAAATAGAGCGGGGATGGCACACGGCATATATTGCCCTTGGCTCGAATATGGGCGACAAGGAACGTTACCTCAATCAGGCAGTGGAAGCCTTAGGTAAGGTTCCTTCCTGCAAGGTAGAAAAGGTATCCTCTTTCTTAACCACGAAGCCTTACGGTATGACAGACCAGGATGATTTCCTGAACGGCTGTTTATGTCTTAGGACTTTGTTAACCCCTCGGGAATTATTGGATGCGCTTCACAGAATCGAACAGGACGCCGGAAGGGAGCGTATCGTCCATTGGGGACCAAGGACATTGGACTTAGATATTATTTTCTACGACGACCTGATTCTGGAAGAGAATGACCTGTGTATCCCCCATGTGGATATGCACCGGAGAGACTTTGTATTGAAGCCGCTCCATGAGATTGCTCCTTATAAGCGCCACCCATGTACACGGAAAACTGTCCGAGAGATGTTAGAGGGGCTATGCCCTCTCTAACATTACATTTGTCACATCTTCTTCTGACACCTGACACTACCATTCTATACGCCGAAACATTATACTAAAAGCATCAAATACCAGGAGGCGATTCTATGCAGTCAACCAACATAATCCAGATAGAAAACTTGGTTAAAAGATACCAAAACCTGGTGGCGCTTGACCACCTGACATTAAGCATACGGGAGGGCGAGATCTTCGGGCTCCTTGGCCCCAACGGCTCCGGCAAGACTACAGCCATCAACTGCCTGCTCGCGCTGCTTAGGTACGACAAAGGCACAATTACCGTTTTCGGCAAAAATATGACCCCAAACAGTTACGACATCAAGATGCAGATCGGTGTCGTGATGCAGAATGTCGCCGTATTCGAGCAGATGACCGTCCGTGAGAACATCGACTATTTCTGCGGCCTGTACATCCGGGACAAGGCAAAGCGCAGGCAGCTTGTTGAGGAGGCGATTGCTTTCACAGGGCTTGAAGATTTCACGAAAATGCGCCCTAAGAAGCTCTCCGGCGGTCTGTTAAGAAGGCTTAACATCGCCTGCGGCATCGTCCACAAACCCAGGCTTATCATCATGGATGAGCCTACCGTTGCCGTAGACCCCCAGAGCCGCAACAAGATTCTGGAAGGAATCGTAGAGCTGAACCGGCAAGGCTCTACCATCATCTATACCTCTCACTACATGGAAGAGGTAGAACAGATCTGCACCCGTATCGCCATCATCGACCACGGGCATGTATTGGCAACAGGAACCACGGAAGAATTGAAGCAAATGATCAAGACCGGCGAGACCATCACCATCGAAGCTATCCCATTAGACGAAACCTTGCTTTCCGGAATCCGGGAACTTCCCCACGTCTTTGATGTAAGCTATGAAGACCAGATATTAAAGATACGGCTTGGCACGGCAAGGCACAATCTGGTGCGCATCCTGAATTATTTACAAGAGAAAGACGTCCGTTTCGGCAGAGTCTTCTCGGAGCTGCCCACGCTCAACGACGTTTTCCTTGAGATTACAGGCAAAGAGTTAAGAGATTAGGAGGGATAAGGAATGTTACATTTATTCAGATACCGTTTCCTACAGACCATACGGAACTTCCCTATTATGTTCTGGGCGCTTTTATTCCCAATCATACTCGGAACCCTCTTCTACCTGTCTTTCGGAAGCGCCGGGCTTGAAAGCACCGGGGAATCTAACTGGGACAAGATTAAAGTCGCTGTGGTCAAAGAAGGGGACGCCTCAGAAAATGCCCGCGCCTTTGAAGAATTCCTGGCACAGATGGACGGTGAAATGCTGGATATCCAGGACATTTTCCAAGAGTCCGAAGCGCTGAACGCACTGAACGAAGAGACCATCTCCGGAATCTTCTACGTCAGGGACACACCTTCCCTCACCGTCGCCAAAAACGGCCTGAACGAAAGTATCCTGACTTCTGTCCTTGAGACCTACAACCAGAACGCCTCCATGTTCCGCGAAATCGCAATGACCCATCCCGAAAGCATTCCGGAAGCCGCAAAAGCCATGGAAGAGTATCGGTACGTTACCTCTGAGGTCTCTTTAGGCGGCAAGGACTTGAACCCCAATGTCCAGTACTTCTTCGCGCTGGTGGCCTATGCCTGCCTCTCCGGGGCATTCTTAGGCATCCAATCAAGCGTAGACGGACAGGCGAATATATCTGCCCTTGGAGCAAGGCGCAGCATTACGCCGACACATAAGCTTACTCTGGTACTGATCGATATGACTGTGCTATTTATCATTCATTTTTTCAATATCCTGATTCTGTGCCTGTATATTACCCAGGCTCTTGGAATCAGCCTGGGGGATGACATCGGCGCTTTGCTTCTGGTGGATTTCATGGGCAGCATGATTGGAGTCTGCTTAGGCGTCGCCATCGGATGCCTCGCCCGGATATCCTATGGCATGAAGATGGGCGTCTGTGTGCTGTTAACACTGTTCCCCGGCTTCCTCGCGGGACTGATGTTCGGTAATATGAAGAATATCATTGAACTTCACTGCCCCATCATCAACCGCATCAACCCGGCGGCCGTCCTAAGCGACGCATTTTACTGCATGGGCATCTACAACGACATGGAACGGTTCTCCAGATGTCTTCTGATTCTGGCCGTGATGAGTGCGCTGCTTCTTACCGCTGCATTTTTAGGCATAAGGAGGGAACGTTATGACAGTATATAAAGGATTTCTTACGATTACCCGGCGAAATATCCGGATGATGTTTCTGTATCTCGCAATCTTTCTGTCCATATCGGTCATGGTACAGGTGGCGACCGGGGGAAATGCGGATGAATTTGAACAGGTCAGCCTGAATATTGCCGTAATCGACAAGGACGGCGGCGAACTTGCCAAAGGTCTTGCCGATTATCTAAGCCACTATCATACGCTGGTGGATCTTCCCGACGACCCTTCCATTATCCAGGACCGTATGTTCTATCGGGAAATCTATTATGTAGTGACAATCCCGGAAGATTTTGAGAAACGATGCCTTTATGGGGATGAAATGCTTCCGGTAACGAAGGTTCCGGGCAGCAACAGCGGATTCTATGTGGATCAGCAGATTAATACATTCATGAATGACGTCCGAATCATGGCAAGAAGCGGTTTTCCACTGTCAGACGCCATCCAAAGCGTCATTGACAACAGCACGGACAAAGCAAAAGTGACCCTCATTGACAAGAATGGTTTCGGCGGGCAGCAGCCGCTCCACGCCTTTATGTTCCAGTATATGCCCTATATCCTGATTTCCATCCTCTGCTATTCCATGAGTTATATCATGATAGCCTTCCGCAATCAGGATGTGAAGAGACGGATGATGTGTTCGGCGGTTCCGGCACGGAGCCAGAACTTCCAACTGATACTCGGGTTTGCTACGGTCGGGCTTGCCGTCTACGGCATCTGCGCCCTTATGCCATTCCTGATGTACGGGAAGACATTTATCAATGACCCGAATATGCCCTACTACCTACTCAACAGTTTCCTTATGATGCTTGTCGCACTGTCGCTGTCCTTCCTGATTGGTACGCTGGTGCATAGCGAAGATGTCATCAGCGCCATCGTCAACGTTGTCTCCCTTGGCATGTCCTTCTTGTGCGGCGTGTTCGTTGATTTGGAGATATTAGGAAAGGGGGTACGGACATTTGCACAGTTCCTTCCGGCATACTGGTATGAAGTTGCCAATGGGCTTCTGGCAAATAACAGTACTTTCAGCCATGCGCAGCAGACGTCACTCTATACCTGCTACGGGCTGCAGCTGCTGTTTGCCGCCGCGATCCTCGGGGTCGCAATGGTAATCTCCCGTTTCCGTCAGACTGCTTAGGGACCTGACTCTATCAAATGCCTGAATCCATCCGTACCTTGGATTCTTTTCGTCCGAGGTACGGATGGCTCACCCCTCACCTCTCCCCTGCTAAATAAGCCTCCCCCAACACCTGCTGCACAGCAGGGCAATTCGCAATCAGCCCGTAACGGAAGTGAATCGTCCCTCCGACAGCATCATCTGCACTGCAGGCTGACATCTGCCTTTGAATCTCCCCGCCGCCGTACCAAGGATTGTTCCCATCCTCCCCGGCTTCCACCGTCTTATAATCTGCAAGCCCTACATAGAGGCTGACATCCTTTTCTTTGGCCTCTTTTGCCACATTGGACCACCACCCAAGCAGCGCCGAAAAATCTGCCGTCGCATGTCCGATTTCCCAATATAACTGGGGAGCAATATAATCCACCCAGCCTTCCCTCACCCAGGTCCTGCTGTCCGCATACAGCGAGAAATAAGAAGAAAAGCTGCTGGTCGTCGCACTGCCCTCCGGGTGCATGGTATTGCTTGCCCAGATACCTGACGGGCTGATTCCAAACTCTAATTCCGGATTTACCTCGTGAATGGACGCGTCCAGGCCGCTTACCAGAAGATTGACATTATTCCGCCGCCAGTCCCCGATATCCGGAAACTCTGTGCCATAAGCCGCATAAGTACCCCCGTCGTTAAAATCCGCGCCTGGATAGAAATAATCGTCCAGATGTATCCCATCCACCTGATACTTCTTTATCATCTCCATGACGCCGCTAATCACAAGCTCGTGCACCTCCGGAAGCCCCGGGTTGAAATAGTATCCCTCTCCATACTGCACCACCCAGTCCGGGCGCTGCCTTGCCGGCGACCCTTCTGCCAGATTCTCCCACTCGGAAGCATCCCGTGCAATCCGGTAGGGGTTAATCCACGCATGCAGCTCCAGCCCCCGCCTGTGGGCTTCGCTGACCCAGTACGCCAGCGGGTCAAAATCAGAATCCGGCGCCACCCCCTGCTGCCCGGTCAGATAGCGGCTCCAGGGATAAATCTCCGATGGATAGAGAGCATCCGAACAAGGACGTACCTGCAAGAACACGGCATTGAACCCACTCTTGTCCGCTCCGTCAAGGACAGCGTCCGCCTGGGCGCGCAATTCCTCAGCCGATACAGTCGGTACGGCAGGATAGTCCAGATTCTCTACGCTGGCAACCCACACGCCGCGCATCTCCCGGTCTGCTTCCCGTTTCATGGCGGGTTCCTGTTCTGGCTTGTCTTCGGTCTTCTTCTCATGAATCCCAAAAAAGACCGCCGCCAATATGATAAAAACCAGACTTACGGCTATCTCCATTAAGGTTCTCTCTAATCTTCCCATTTTTCATGTGTTCCTTTTCATACTTTCTCTATACTCTATTCAGCAAAGAAGCCTTTGATGAACTTAATCATCAAAGGCTTCTTTCATTTTATCCATAAAACCTTTTCGTTTCTTACCCGTCTTCGTCTCCTTCTCACCGGAAGCCGACTGCAACGTATTGCCGGACAGCTCGTCAAACCTGCGAAGCGCCTCTTTTGCCTCGGAACTTAAATGCTCCGGCGTCTGGATGACCAGCGTCACATAATGGTCTCCCCGTACCTGTGAATTGCGGACCGACGGAACTCCCTTGCCTTTCAGCCTCACCTTCGTATCCGTCTTTGTTCCCGGTTTCACCGTATAGATGACCTCGCCGTCCACCGTCTTTACGCGGATATCCGCGCCAAGGGCTGCCTGTGCAAATGAAATCGGAACCGTTGAGAAGATATGCATATCCTGTCTCTGGAAGATTGGATGTCTGGAAACCACAACCTCCACCAGTAAATCTCCCCTTGGGCCGCCGTTTACCCCCGGCTCGCCTTTCTCACGAATCCGCACACTCTGTCCATTGTCGATTCCGGCAGGAATCGTCACGGCAATCTTCTTACGGTTGGAGGTATATCCCGTTCCGCCGCAGTCCGGACACTTATCCCGGATAATCTTACCTGTTCCACCGCAGTCCGGACAAGTCTGTACGTTCTGAACCATCCCGAAGAAGGACTGCTGGGTATAGACCACCTGGCCTTTTCCTCCGCACTTAGGACAGGTTTCTGGTGAAGTACCCGGTTTCGCACCCGTACCGTTACATTTCGGACACGGGTCTTTTAGTACCATATCCAGCTCTTTCTCACACCCAAACACAGCCTCCTCGAAGGTAATCCGTACACTCTTGCGGATGTTCATACCCTTCATCGGTCCCTGACTCGCGCGTCCCCTGCGGCTCCCTCCAAACAAATCCCCAAAGATATCGCCAAAGATGTCGCTGAAATCCGCACCGCTGAAATCAAAGCCGCCAAAGCCGCCGCCACCTGCGCCGCCTTCAAACGCAGCATGCCCGAACTGATCGTACTGGCGCCGTTTATCCGGATCGCTCAACACTGCATAAGCCTCTGAAGCCTCCTTGAACTTCTTCTCGGCTTCCGCATCTCCAGGATTCATATCAGGGTGGTACTTCTTGGCAACCTGTCTGTATGCTTTTTTGAGAGTTGCGTCGTCAGCGTCTTTGCTGACGCCCAGCACCTCATAATAATCTCTCTTTGATTCTGCCATTGTTTCTCCCTTTCTTTCCTCACGCAAAAACCTGCTGACAGCCAAAGTCTGACAGCATGTTACAGCATATTCCGGTATATACTTACTGTTTTATAAACGTTATATCAGGTAATTATGGGGAAATCTTATATTTCCCCATAATTACCTGTATAAATCCGGATGAACTGCGGACTTTAAACCTCTTTGTAATCTCCGTCTACAACATCATCTCCCTGGAATCCTTCCGGAGCCGGGCCTGCTCCCGGGTTCGGGCCTGCTCCCATATTCGGGTCTGCTCCCTGTGCCGCTTGGCCAGCCTGCTCATACATCTTGGTAAATACCTTCTGCGCGCTTCCCATTAATTTCTCTTTTGCCGCCTTAATCTCAGCAATCTGCGCATCCGTCATATCGTCCATATTGACCTTCTCAAGAATCTCTTTTAATGCCTTGCAGTCAGCCTCTACTGCCGCCCTGTCTGAAGCGTCAATCTTATCTCCGACCTCGCCTAATGCCTTCTCTGTCTGGAACAGCATGGAATCCGCCTCATTCTTAGCATCGATTCCCTCTTTGCGCTTCTTATCCTGAGCCTCGAAAGCCGCCGCTTCTTTTACGGCCTTGTCGATATCTTCATCTGACATGTTGGAGCCTGCTGTAATCGTGATATGCTGCTCTTTGCCGGTTCCAAGATCCTTTGCGGAAACATTTACGATACCATTGGCATCAATATCGAACGTAACCTCAATCTGCGGTACTCCACGCGGAGCCGGTGCGATTCCGTCCAGCCTGAACTGTCCAAGGGACTTGTTGTCTCTTGCGAACTGTCTCTCGCCCTGTACAACGTTGATATCAACGGCTGTCTGGTTATCTGCCGCCGTTGAGAAGATCTGGCTCTTCTTAGTCGGGATTGTAGTATTTCTCTCAATCAGCCTTGTGGCAACACCGCCCATCGTCTCAATAGACAGTGACAGCGGAGTTACGTCCAGAAGAAGGATGTCTCCTGCGCCTGCGTCTCCTGCAAGCTTTCCACCCTGTACGGACGCGCCGAGGGCTACACACTCATCTGGGTTCAGAGATTTGCTAGGCTCTTTTCCTGTTAGCCTCTTTACTTCCTCCTGTACTGCCGGGATACGTGTAGAACCGCCTACCAGCAATACCTGGCCAAGCTCGGAAGCGTTGATTCCAGCATCGGAAAGCGCTCTCTTCACCGGCTCGGAAGTCTTCTCAACAAGGTCATGGGTCAGTTCGTCGAACTTCGCCCTTGTCAGGTTCATATCGAAATGCTTCGGTCCTTCTGCCGTCGCTGTGATAAATGGCAGGTTGATATTCGTTGTGGTTGCGGAAGACAGCTCTTTCTTCGCCTTCTCTGCCGCTTCTTTTAATCTCTGGAGCGCCATCTTATCCGTAGATAAATCCACGCTTTCCTGCTTCTTGAATTCTGCGATCATATAGTCCGTAAGTTTCTGGTCAAAGTCATCTCCGCCAAGACGGTTATTTCCTGCCGTAGATAATACTTCGATGACGCCGTCGCCAATCTCGATGACGGAAACGTCGAACGTACCGCCTCCTAAGTCATAGACCATAATCTTCTGCTCTTTCTCGTTGTCAAGGCCATATGCAAGCGCCGCCGCCGTAGGCTCATTGATGATACGCTTCACATCTAAGCCCGCAATCTTACCGGCATCCTTGGTTGCCTGACGCTGTGCATCATTGAAATAAGCAGGTACAGTGATAACCGCTTCTGTTACCTTCTCGCCCAGATAACCTTCTGCGTCTGCCTTTAACTTCTGGAGAATCATCGCTGAAATCTCCTGCGGAGAATACTTCTTCTCATCGATGGTCACTCTGAAATCGCTTCCCATCTCTCTCTTGATTGAAGAAATGGTTCTCTCTGCGTTTGTCACCGCCTGACGCTTTGCAGGCTCGCCTACCAGACGCTCTCCCGTCTTGGAAAATGCCACTACGGACGGTGTGGTCCTTGCGCCTTCTGTATTTGCGATGACCGTCGGCTGGCCACCTTCCATAACTGCCACACAACTGTTTGTTGTACCTAAGTCAATACCTATGATTTTGCCCATTTTTATTTCCTCCTGTTAATTTGCTACTTTGACCATGCTGTGCCTTACTACGGAATCGCGGTACATGTAGCCTTTCTGGAATTCCTCAGCTACCGTGTTCTCACCGAAATTCTCATCCTCCACATGCATCACCGCGTTGTGGAAATCTGGGTTGAATTCCTGCCCCACTGCCTCAATCGGCTTGACTCCTGCGCTCTCTAACGTGGTCATTAATTGCTTATACACCTTCTCCATCCCCTGAATAAAGGGATCTTCCTTTTCCTCCTCCTTGACAGCCCCAAGCCCTCGCTCGAAATTGTCAACTACCGGAAGAATCTTATCTATGATATCTTTCGCACCTATCTCGTACATCTGGGACTTCTCCTTATCCGTACGCTTGCGGAAGTTATCAAACTCTGCCATCTGACGGGTGAGCCGGTCTGTCAGCTCTTCAATCTTCTCGTCTTTCTTATCCTTCTTGGGCTTCTTTCCAAAGAACTTCTTCCCGGATTTCTGACCGTTCTCTCCGTCTTTCACATCCCCTTCCTGGTCTTGGGCTTCTGCGTCTTCGCCGTCTTCGCAGCCCTCCTGTCCTTCGGCATTCTCTGTTGTCTCGTCTTCACAGCCGTCCTTAGGTTCTGCCTCGTCTGCCGCCTTGGAACTTTTTGACTCCTCTGCTGCTTTCTTCGCTTCCTCTACGGCTTCTTTTACCATCTCTTCCTGGCTTTTCTCCTTATGCTTCTCCAAGGGTTATTCCACCTTTCTATTCTTTTTTATGAAACATCTGATCCAGCTCGTTCTGGAGCCTTTTCATTGACTTTAATACATGTTCATAATCCATTCTCTTTGGTCCGATAATACCTATCGTTCCCTTCATGCCGTCACCTAATTCATAAGTTGCGGTAACAACGCTGCAGTCTTTCATCGTCTGAACCGGGGTCTCATCTCCAATGTATACCTGAATTCCGGTATTGTCATCCTTCGCTAGTGTCTGTGTCACTAGTTCCGTCAACTGCTGCTTTTCCTCAAACGCATTGATAATCTCCTGTGCGCTCTGGTTATCGCTGAGTTCTGGATACTTAAAAATATTCGTCGCACCGCTCGTGTAGATCTGCATATCCTCATCTATCTGAATCGCATCCGCCACTGCATCCAATACATTACTGATTACGCTGCTGTGTATTCCTGCCTGTTCTTTCAGCCTTGCAATCAATCCCAGATTGATCTCTTCAATGGACATGCCATTCAGCGTCGTATTAAGGAGCATATTCAGCTTCAACAGATTCTCATTGCTTAGAGCCTCATCCACACGGATAATCTTACTCTTAATTACATTGCCGCCAAGTACGATTACCGCAATCACCTGTTCCGCGTCCACCATAGATAACTGGATAAACTTAATCTTATTCGCGTTATTCATAGGAGTGGAAACCATGGTGGCATAATTCGTATTGCTTGCCAAAACTCTCGCTGCCTGCTTGAGGAGCTGTTCCATCCGGTCTGCCTTGTCAAGCATCTGCTCCTGCATCTCATTGAGTTCCTGCTCCTTCTCCTCCATCAGCATATCTACATAAAGCCTGTAACCCTTATCCGAAGGAATCCGTCCCGCCGATGTGTGCGGCTGCATGATGTATCCAAGTTCTTCCAGATCAGCCATCTCGTTGCGGATCGTTGCGGAACTCAAATTCAAATCCGTATACTTGGAAATCGTCCTGGAGCCCACAGGTTCGCCCGTCTCGAGATAATTCTGGATGACTGCATGCAGAATCTTCATCTTGCGGTCACTAAGGCTGTGTTCTGTCACGGTCTGCTTCCTCCTTTCGGATTCTTCTGTTAGCACTCTACATTTTTGAGTGCTAATATCTTCGACTATTAATGTATCACTCCCCATTTCTTTTGTCAACACTCTTTATATTTTTTTTATACTTTGTCGGACGATAGTCCGCCCGCCCCTCAGGGGCATGCTTTTCGGGACGCCAAAAAATGTGTCAGCACACTAGAACCGGACGTGTATATTACAACGATGGAAAACAAAGATGGGGAAGAGATTCCATTTATATACGAAAGCAACCAGTCATGGATGTACTGCATACATCAAGAACTTTCCGATCATGAAATCCGCGACATATACAAGGGATTATGGGAAATCGAAGAATCTTTCAAGATTTGGTAATTATGCGCGTTTTAGAGCTGCTCATAGAAAAACGCCATTCTTTGGCTTAGACGATCAAAATAGTCAGAAATCCGGTGAAGGCTGAAAGCCCGTTTAATTCAGCCTTCACCGGGTTCCTGTAAGAAAATATAATTGGTCAACACCAAGGAAAGAGGTTCGATTTTTTCACAAATCGTTTTACCCTACCCAAATTTGTATCTTAGTTTAAAAAACGCAAAAAAGATTCGTAAAAAAACTTCTCCTTTTTTTCTTTACTATCCTGAGGTATTCCTAAACTGTCAAGCGCCTTTTGAACCGCTGCTTTTGCTGAATACACAGTATTCCCCAGGATATCACGTCCTCCACCATTATAAGCGCTCACCAATGACATGGCAAACAGACTCGTAAGGCACGTAAGCTTGCCTCCTGAATTCACTCCATACCCATACCCATTTATACCACATTCTTTCTCCGCTTTATTCCAGGCTTCTTTCACTTCATTTGGCGCTTCCGATCCCAGAATGTCCAGTCCATCAAATGACTTTTTGTTTTTGACACTCTTATTATTATAGGTATTCACATAATTATTTGTACAAAAACCTATTTCCATGAAAATCCATCTCCCAGCTTATAAAACATTAATCCATGTACTGAACTCTTTAGATACATCTTCCCCATATCCGTATGTAAATTAGCTCAACTCAATCTTTGCCGCTTCCTCCGGCTTAAACTCATTCTCCAAGTCATAGATATTATGCCCGGTAGACTCCCCCAATACTCGTCCCTCCAAAGAATAGCAGCGGATGAACCTCTTAACATCAATACTGGACCAATGTTCCACATCCCAGCTCATGTAGCCGTCCGCATCCGACTTCTTCTCCTTCAGATAAAGATCTACCTGACGGCCATCCCGCATAATGTCAATCAGGCCCTTGGTTCCATTTACTTCTACTTCTTCTTTTTTTACTGCGTCATACACTTTCATTGTTATATTCCCTCCTAAATATAAGAACGCCCCGGCATCTTTCCTGCACATCCCGGCTTTCGCCGCCGCACAGGGCTTTACGGAAACGCTCTGCTTCTATGCTTCGATTATACTCTCTCAGATATAAAATGTAAACCCCTCCTTGCTACTGAGCGGATTCCCGGATAAATTCCATCCACTCCCGGATTTCCTTCTCATGCCCGTTGATCCCCGGCTCATAGAACCTTGCGTCCCGAATCTCATCGGGAAGATACTGCTGCTTTACATAATGGTTGGGATAGTCATGGGCATACCGATACCCAATCCCATGTCCAAGTTTCTTTGAGCCTTTATAATGGGCATCCTGCAAATGGGCCGGAACCGTAGTTTTATGGCTCTTTACATTTTCCAATGCGGCGAAAACAGCATTACATGCCGAATTACTCTTAGGCGCCGTCGCCACATACAAAACTGCCTGAGACAAGATAATCTGCGCCTCCGGCATCCCAATTCGCTCCACCGCCTGTGCCGCTGACACCGCCACGGTAAGAGCCATAGGGTCTGCATTTCCCACATCCTCAGAGGCACAAATCATAATCCTTCTGGCTATAAACTTAATATCCTCCCCCGCATACAGCATTTTCGCAAGATAATAGACCGCTGCATCCGGGTCGGACCCCCGCATACTTTTGATAAATGCAGAAATTGTATCGTAATGGTTGTCCCCCGTCTTGTCATAACGCACCACACGCTTCTGGATACACTCCGACGCTACCTCCAGAGTGATATGAATCTTGCCGTCCGCACCCCGGTCCGTCGTCAATATCCCAAGCTCCACGGCATTCAGGGCATTCCTGGCGTCCCCTCCGGAAATATCTGCCAGGAATTCCAGCGCATCGTCATCTATTTCCGCATCGTAGCTCCCCATGCCCTTTTCCACGTCATAGACCGCCCGCCTAAGCACCGTCTTGATGTCCTCCTTATCCAGAGGATGCAGTTCAAAGATGCTGGATCTAGAAATCAGGGCGCCATTTACCTCAAAATACGGGTTCTCCGTGGTCGCCCCTATGAGGATAACCGTCCCATCCTCCACAAATGGAAGGAGATAGTCCTGCTGCCCCTTATTGAATCTGTGAATCTCATCTACAAACAGAATCGTCCGCTTCTGGTACATGCCCAGCGTCTCCTTCGCCTGCTGCACCACGGCTTCCATATCCTTCTTCCCTGCCACCGTCGCATTAATCTGGCTAAACTCTGCGCTGGTCGTATTGGCAATCACCTTTGCAAGGGTCGTCTTCCCCGTCCCCGGCGGCCCGTAAAAGATAATGGAGCTTAACTTATCCGCCTTAATGGCGCGGTACAGAAGCTTATCCTTCCCGATGATATGCTGCTGCCCCACCACTTCGTCAAGGGTCACAGGGCGCAGCCTGGATGCAAGCGGCGCCTCCCTGTCCATATTCTTCTCTCTTGCATATTCAAATAAATCCATAATCAGATTCTCTCCCTCTGCCCTATCTGCCGGCAATCTCCCGGATAACCTCTCCGGCAATCAAAAGCCCCGCCACGGGAGGGACAAAGGAAACACTGCCGGGAACAGCCCGTCTTCTCCCCTCCCGCGGGTTTTCCGTCTTCGCCTCGCCTGCTTCCCCAGGAAAGGACGCCGGCACAGAAACCGGCTTCTCCGGCGAGTACAATACTTTCAAATGTTCAATGCCCCTTGCCCGCAGCTCTTTTCTCATTACCTTGCACAGCGGGCACACGTTGGTCTTACTGATATCCGTAATCTCAAACAGCTCCCCGTGGAGTTTATTGCCGGTCCCCATACTGCTGATGATCGGAATCCCAGATGCAAGCGCCCTCTCTGCCAGGGCAAGCTTTGCCGTCACCGTATCAATCGCATCAACGATATAATCCGGTTTCTGCGCAAAAATCTCCCCGATATTCTCCGGCAGCACGAAACATTCATAGGTGACAACCTCCGTCTGGGGACTGATGTCTGCAATCTTCTCCCTCATCACCCTGGTCTTATACTGCCCCACAGTGCTGTGCAGGGCAATGGACTGACGATTAATATTCGAGATGGAAACCTTGTCATGATCCACTAAAATCAATTTTCCGACGCCGCTCCTGGCCAGAGCCTCGGTGCAATGGGAACCCACGCCTCCTAAGCCTAACACCATGACGGAAGCCTCCCGAAGGCGGCTTAGCCCGCCGCTCCCCAGCAATAATTCTGTTCTGGCAAATTCATTCCCCATTCCCCTTCTCTCCTGTCTCACAGTCTTTTGAATGAAACCGCCCTTACATTAATCCATAAGCAGCTCATCCACCGTCACAAATTCAAATCCCTTCTTCATCAAAATATCCACAATCCTAAGGGCAGCGTCCACACTGGTATCATAACAGTCGTGCAGCAGGATAATATCGTGATCCTCCGCTTCCGACACTACCTTATTCACAATCTCTTCCACATTCTTCGTGGTCCAGTCCAACGGGTCGATACTCCACATCACCGGCATTACGTCCAGCTCTTCCTCCAGTTCATCCTGCCAAAGCCCGAAAGGCGGACGCATGTACTCCACATGTTTCCCTGTGATGGCGCTGATCACACGGTCCGTCTCCATAATCTCCTTCTTCGCATCCTCATCCGACAGCTTGGTAATCTCTACATGGCTGTAAGTGTGGTTCCCAATCAGATGTCCCTCCTCGTCAAGGCGCTTAACCAGCTTGGGGTTCTCCTCGGCATTCTTTCCGATAAGGAAAAACGTTCCCTTGATTCCCCTCTCCTTCAACCCGTCCAACAGCCGCCCCGTACAGCCTGCGCTAGGGCCGTCGTCAAAGGTGATGGCAATCTGGGGCGCCACTTTGTCCACAGAAGCCTCATCCTCATCTACCGTCTTCTTCACCGCCTCCTTACTGTCTGCCCTCTGCCCTCCGGCGCCATTGCCGCCCAGCGAAATTCCCAGAAAATGAAACAGACAGAACATATAGAGCACACCGCACAGAATCAATATCTTACAGTATTCCCGTTTTTTCATATCCACATTACCTCAGATTACGATCCCCTTCCTTACTAATGTATGTAGGGGGGATACAGGAAAATGCAATAATGTGCTAACGTTTCTTTACGCTAAACCCAAACCGGCCAAGCTCCTTCCCAAGCCCAAAGTACTCTCCATGGGAATACGTAAGAAGCCCTGTGGAATTCAACTCAAACTTCCCGTCCTTCTTCATATATTTTTCATCCACCTGAACTGCCACAACCTGTGCAAGGAACATATCATGAGAGCCAAGCTCCTTCACTTCCGTCACCTTGCACTCAATATTGACCGGGCTTTCCAGAATCACCGGGGCATAGGAAAGCTTCGCCGCACCGCCCTTCGTCAGCTTCATCTCCTTCCATTTGTCCACATCCCTGCCGGACTTCACGCCGCACCAGTCCGCGGCAAAGCCAAGTTTCTCTGTAGTCAGGTTAACCACAAATTCCCCTGTCTCCCGAATCATAGGGTAAGAAAAACGCTCCGGCCTTACGGAAATGTAGAGCATGGCAGGGTCAGAACAGACCGTCCCTGTCCATGCCACCGTCAGGATATTCGCATTTCCCTTCCTATCCGCTGCGCTTACCATCACGGCAGGAAGCGGGTACAGCATATTCCCCGGCTTCCAAACCTGCCTGTTTTCTGATATTTCCATGTTCCGTCTCCTCCTTCTCATTCAGCTTTTGCCGCTTAAAAGCATCTTCCCTGCCCATAAATTTACTGCTGCAATGTCCCGACTAACGTAGGAATCAACTGCTTTTTCCTGGAAACCACACCTTTTAGCACCACCTTATCCGTGTCCTCCCCAAGGTCAAACGCGTCGATAATATATTCCTTCGCATTATTCCCCACGCAGAGCAGTTCCGTGGATTCATCCAGAATATCTGTCAGCATGAAATAAACCATCTGGAGGTTATTCGATTTCAGTACCTCCGGCAGATGAGGCGTCAATACTTCCCGTATTTCCTTTAGCTCATCCTTATTCATGGAATTAATCTGCCCTACGCCGAACACCACGTCGTTGACCGTGAACTGCTTAAAATCCTGGAAACAGATCTCATCCGCACTCTTTCCAGTAAGGCTGCTTCCAGCCTTGAACATCTCTCCCGCCATCTGCTCCAAGTTGATATCCGCCAGTTTCGCCAGCTTCTTCGCCGCCTTCTCGTCCACCTGGGTACAGGTAGGCGAACGGAACAGCAGGGTATCCGAGATAATTGCGGAACAGAGCAGGCCTGCAATCGTCGGCGTAATCTTCACCCCACACTCCTCGTACATCTGGTAAACGATGGTCGCCGTACATCCCACAGGCTGGTTGCGGAAGAACACAGGACCCATAGTCTCAATACTGCCAAGCCTGTGATGGTCGATGATTTCCACGATCTCCGCTTCTTCAATCCCGTCCACCGCCTGGGATTTCTCATTATGGTCTACCAGAATCACCCGTTTCTTACTCACATCCAGAAAACGCCGTCTGGAAATAAACCCTTTGAAGCGGCCGTGCCGGTCAAGAATCGGGAAATCTCTGAACTTCTTCTTCGTCATAGAATCCTTGATATCATCCACATAATCTGTCATGCGGAAGGTCATAAGCGGCGCCTTCGTCATAAAATGCTTTACCGGGATACTCTGGTTAATCAGCCGCGCTACCGTATAAGTATCATGGGGCGTACTGATAATCACAATACTCTGCTCCTCGGCTCTCTTAATCAGCCTTTTTGACACTTCCGCCCCCTGGCACACCACAAGGCAGCTTACGTCAATATCCACGGCACACGCCTGAGACTCGTACCGATTGCTCAAAATAACCAGATCGTCCTTCTCGATAAACTCCTCCATCAGCTCCGGGCTGGATGCTCCCACCGTCACCTTCCCTCTGGTAAAATATCCGTGCTCATTCCCGCAGATCAGCGTCCCATCCAGCGTCTCCACAATATTCTTATACTGCGTCTTTGCCTCAGACAAAATATTGCTGTCATACACATCCATATATGAAGTTGCGATATCCCCCGTCGAGATTACTCCCACCAGTTCCTCATCCTTCAAGATTGGAAGGGTCTTGACATTCTGCTCCTTCATCTTCTCCCAAGTGGCCTTAATCGACACGTTCGGATCTACGCCTTCTATCTTATGTATGTCAATATCTTTCACCTGCAATTTCACGTTGGACAGAAGCTCCGGCGCAGCTACCTTGAACCGCTTGAGCACATAGAGCGTCTCTTCATTAATCTGCCCCGCCCTTTTTGCCACATACTCATCGCCTGTCATCTCTTTCTTCAGATTGGCATAGGCAATCGCAGAACAAATCGAGTCTGTATCCGGATTCTTATGCCCCACAACATATACTTTTCCTGTCTTCTTTCCCATTGTTATCACTTCCCCAAAATCAGATTTCTTTCGCTTCTAATAATAAGAGTGCCATCTTTTACAGCTTTCGTCAACCATAAATTTTCATGAAATATCCATATTTTATTTTTTCTTTGAACATTTTTGTTAATTTTATGTTATAATTAAAAAAGTACGCTGATACCTGCACAGGTTGTCAGCCCGCAGGCTGGTGACGCATGATACTTGGAATGGTATGTGACGACGTACAAGTCTTGCTAGCGAAAGGGAATAGATACTATGAGTGAAGAATTATTACAAGAAACAGCAGCGGAAGCTGCCATCAGCAACACGGAAGAAACCATGGCAGACTTTGAGGAACATTTTGACGATGCCAATCCCTGGAATCTCGTAGCATCCTACAAAGAAAAAGGAACCGTTCTCCCCGTTAAGGTCGAGGGGATCGTGAACGGCGGCGCAATCGCCATGGTCGAAGGGCTGCGCGGATTCATCCCCGCATCCAGGCTGTCCCTGTCCTACATCGAAGACCTTGAGACTTATCTCCTCAAGGATATCGAGGTAAAAGTCATTGAAGTGGATCAGGCAAGCGAGCGTCTGGTACTCTCTGCCCGGGAGATCCTCAAGGAAAAAGAGAAGAAAGCCATGGAAGAAAGAATCGCCAATGTGAAGATTGGAAGCGTTGTAAGCGGAACGGTAGAGAGCATTCAGAACTATGGCGCATTTATCCGTCTCGAAGACGGGCTGTCCGGCCTGGTCCATGTTTCTCAGATCAGCCAGAAGCGCGTGAAGTCTCCTAAGGATGTGCTGAACACAGGCGATGAAGTAAAGGTGAAAATCATCGGGCTGAAAGACGGCAAGATCAGCCTCAGCATGAAAGCCCTTGAAGAAGTAAAAGAAGAGCCGGTTGAAAAAGTGAACATTCCTAAGTCTGAGAGCATCGGAACCAGCTTAGGAGATTTGTTCAAAGGAATAAAGTTGAACTAGCCATCCATGGGTTCCGGCAGACGTATGCCGATAAGAAGAAAGGGGTGCCATCTTACGGCATCCCTTTTCTTTTTCTATAGCGGCAAGTCCTTCTTCCAGAATCTCAGCGCCCCCACCCCATAAGCCACTACGGCCACACCGGCAAGAACCCCCAGTTTCCAGACAAAATCATAATTCACCGCATCGCTTCCCACCGTCTCCATGGCAGTGATATCCAGAAGCCCTACAAGCGTCAGCTGGTTAAAGATGTCAAGCTGTTCAATCCCCACGCCCATCTCCACCAGCTTATCAGACCCGAACACGCCAAGCAAGGAAGCGATAAAACACCAGACCGTAATCCCTCCGCCAAACGTAAGCGCCCTGCTGTTATGGTTGAACAGGCAGCTTCCCAGATAACAGATTGCCGCAACCGCTTCCACCAGGACATACATCCCGGCAAACTTAACCACGGTAGCAGCCACATCGGCATCCCCCGCAATCTGTTCATTCAGCACACATTTGACTCCGCAGACAATCCCTGTTACCACCAACGGAACCAACAACATGAATACCATATGGGTAAATGCCACCGCCCCGCGCTCCGTTGGGGTAGACAGGATATACGCCATCGAACCGTCGTCCACCTGCGCGGCAATCAGGGCATTGGACGCTGCGACTACCAACAGGAAGATAGGAATCAGTACGATAACCTTGTAATACATCGTGTCAAGGATGACGCTTGGGTCCATCTGCGGAACCTGAATTCCCATTTTTGCCATCCTCTCAACCATCGCCGTATCTGCACTGCCTGCAAGATCCGTCTGGATGGCGTCAATCGCAATCGTTACCACACAGCTCATCATCGACATAACCAGGACCACCGCCAAGGCAAAAAACCAGAAACTCCTGATATCTTGCCCAAACAGCGGCCTTGAAAATAATTTTGTTGTTTTCATCCCTGTCACTCTCCTTTACGAATCGCCTCTTTAAAATAAGTCTCAAGGGTCGTGTGCTTCTCCTGAAACTCACAAATCAGATACCCCTTCAAATGCTGCAGCAGGATTACGATATCCCTGACAGGAACCGTCACCTCACAGGAACGCCCGCCTACAATCTTCACGGTGTCAAACCGGAATCTGTCCACAAAATCAGCCCTGTCCCATGCGGTATTGAACGTAATGCCAAACCATTTATTTTCCGGATTTCTTATCTGGTCAATATCCACCGTCTCCACGACTTTTCCCTTGTGGATAATCGCCGCCACGTCACAGACCTCTTCAATCTCCTCGAAAATATGGCTGGACATGAATATGGTCTTTCCCTTCGCCTTCTCTTCCCGGACCAGATTCAGGAAGGCGTCCCGCATCAGCGGGTCAAGCCCCGTGGTGGGCTCATCCATAACCAGAATCTCTTTATCTCCCATAAGGGCCGCAACAATCGCAGTCTTCTGCTTCATCCCCTTGGACATCCGTCTCAAATTCGCCGACGGGTCAAGCTGCAATATGTCAATCAACCGCTCCATATATGTAAAGTCCTCAATCTCAAGATACTTTGCAAAATAACGCAGAAATTGCGTCCCTGTGCGAAAGCGCGGAAACTCTATCTCCCCGGGGACATAACTCATAAAATGTTTTAACATCGTGGCGTCTTTCCATGCATCCCTTCCTTTTACACGGATACTTCCCCGGTCAGGTTTCAGGAAACCCATCAGATTGCGGATCGCCGTCGTCTTCCCGGAACCGTTCGTACCGATAAAACCATAGACCATGCCGGGCCGGATGTCAAAGCTCACATCAAAAATGCCGCGTCCCTTGCCATAATCTTTCGTGACGCCGCTAAATTCTATGATATTCGTCATGGTTCATCCACCTCCCAAATCCCGGCGCCGCCCTCCGGCTCTCCCTGCAATTCATCCTCTTTCTTGTAGAACTTCATAAAATGATCCTCCAGAGTATATGGAATCTCACTGATGTCCGTGACATTCAGCCCGGAAAGAACCGGAATCAGCCGGTTCAGCCCATCCATGTCCACCATAAGCCGCACAGTCAGCCGGTTCGGGTCTTTGTTGGTACACAGAAAATCATTTTCGTTAAAACGGTTATAATCCCGCTCCGTCTCAAAGGAAACTTTATATATCCACTGCTTCTGTTCCTTTAACTCATCCGCACTGAAATCCGCCGCAATCCTTCCTTCCTTGATGATTGCGATACGGTCGCATACGGCGTCAACCTCATGAAACATGTGGGAAGACAATAGGATGGTCTTCCCTCGCTTCTTCTCTGAGCGGATAAAGTCGATAAACACTTCCTGCATCACCGGATCTAAACCGGAAGTAGGCTCGTCGAGAATCAGCGCCTCGGGGTCGTGCATAAATGCAGTGATTACAGCCAGCTTCCGCTTCTCCCCAATACTCATATCACGGATCTTCATACCCATATCCAACGGAAATAACCGAAGCAGCCTGGCAACGTAATCCGACTCTGTCCCAGTATCCTTGGATTCTTCTCCTGAAGCAACCTCAAGTTTTGCCCGGGAAGAAATCTTCTCCATCTTCCGCAGCTTTCCCATATAATTGAGAAACCGTCTGGCCGTCATCATCTTCGGGAATGCAATCTCCCCCGGCAGATATCCTACCAGGCCTTTTAGCTTTGCCCCATTCTTCCGGCAGTCCATTCCCCAAATCTCGGCTTCGCCCTTCTGTGGCTTTGTAAAGCCCATCAGGTGGCGGATTGCCGTCGTCTTGCCCGCACCGTTCGGGCCGAGGAATCCGTAACATACCCCCTTTTCCACATGCAGGGAAATATCAAAGACGCCCCGTCCCTTGCCATAATCCTTCGTCAAATTTCTGATGTCTATCACGTTCATAAGGCTTCTACCATCCCTTGAAAAATTAATATAATCGAAAAGGTACTATGCTATTTTAATGCATAGAGCCGTATTTTTCAAGATTTTCCCGTCCCGGACATAAAAAAGAAATCAATCTGGCGAAACTTTGCAGGTACTTTTGTCTCTCTTCGCTTGCTTATATCTGTTTCAGATATGTTTTTGTTTCTGTAATTATATTATAACTTATATCCGGATATCCGCTAAGTGTTTTATAATGTTTTCGGATATATTCTTGATTTTTACTTGTGTTTTGTATCCAGAATCCATCAGGCAATACTCAGTGAATTACACACCGTCATAAACAATTATATCAAGTTTCTTTTCTTTTTTCTGCAAAAACAGCAGTCATAACTCCAATTCCCATTCTCTTTTCCCGGCATGAAAAAAGTACCGCAACCCCTGGAGATTACGGTACTTATCTGCCTTCCGGCATATTCAATTCACAAGATATCTTTAGAACTTCCCAGCCTTCGCCGCTTCCTCGATCGAAACTGTCATCCTTGATTTTATAGGGTTTTAAGGGCTATTTGTGTGCTACTTGTGTGTAACGCACCTAAATTTTTATCAATTTTTGAACACTTACAGACACTTTCTTTAATCCCACGTTAATTTGTATTCCAACACATGGCTCAACAATTTTCTTGGTTCAACATTAAACTGCTTTGCTAATTTCTGTATTCTCTCATCCAGCAAATGAATATTTTCTTCCTCACATCTACGAATATCCGCTTCCTCATGCAACAAAAATTCTGAAATACCATTAGGCTCTGCCCCAAGTTTCTCAAATAATCTTTGACTTGGATAATTTTCAGCATCAATTCTTACACGAAATTCCGACACATTCAGACGATTCTTTATTTCATCTAACATAACGCTAATTGCTCTATATCCAATTCCTTTGTGTTTCCACTTATTCAAAATTTCTATCGCTATCTCCCATTGTTCATGCGTAGTATTCTTTATACCACAATATCCGGCATATTCATTATCCACGATTACCGAAAACATTAATGCTTTATACTCTATATGTTCATTCCATAACATATTACGATAGGCTTCTTCTTTCATCATTGACTTAACGATATTATTTTCCTTTTGCAATTCAATAAATATGTGTTTATCCGAATCCTGTACTTTTCGTAATATAATTTCATTTTCTGTAATAATACACTCTCCCATTGCCCAGAACTTTTTATAAATCTTTTTCCCCATTTCATCATTTGTAGCAATATCAATTAAACGTTCTGCCAGCAACGTATTCTCTTTATCCTTAAGAAAATTGATTGCTTCTTTCTTTTTTTCTTCAAAGGTTCTTCCATCTTCTTTTTCTATAATGTTCATAACTTTATGTATTGAATCTTCTATTGAAATTTTCATAGCGTTAGCAGCTAATGATTGATTTTTCATCTTAACGACCTCTTCCATATAATGATAATTTTTATTTTATCACAAAACCGCCTTTTTGCATATTTCAAAAATATTTTAGAATAACAGCAGGACTAAGCCTTTTTGAAAATGTCCGGCAGAAAAAGGCACTAACTACCCCTATGCGGCGTTTCCCTATAAAACCCCCACGGCATGATATTTTATGCAAAACAAAAGGGTATCTATGTAGCCGATACCCTCAATAGGTTTATGTGCTATTATGCTATTTCTTCTTTCAATTCTTTCTTGTATTTGTAGTATGTTCCTTTTGATGTGTTATGCAAATATTCCCTCAATATCTTAGCATCGGAATATTTACCGTCAAAATCCTTTGATAAATCCCTTATAGTTTGCTTTATATGATCTGCTTTATCTGTCTTTATATTGCAACTTCCCTCTGGCCTGCCCTGCCTCTTACTTGAAGTAGCCTTACCCTCTGTCACTCGTTTAATAAGAAACTGTCTCTCATGCTCTGCCTGTTCAAACGCAAGCCGGATATTGTCTTTCAAGTTCTCCTGCTCAAACTCTGCCACAAGTTCAAGTATTCCGTTTATGAGATTATCCATTTTCTTATTACTGGATGATACTTTCTCTATATGCTTTTGTGTCCGGCGTTTATATTCGTCTGTATCTATATGCCGCTCTTTCAGAAACACAAGGGAAATACCCTTGCTCAAAAGTTCCATATACAGAGAAAAGCCTTCATCAGCATTTCTTGACATTCTACTGACTTCATCAAATATTATTGTATCTCCCGGCTTTACCTTATTCAGCAGTTTTTTAAACTCTGCCCTGTTATCTATGTCTTTGCCAGATTGCTTTTCGGATATAATGATTGCATCACCATTGAATCCTATAATATTGTTTATCTGCCTTTCTACTTTCTGTTGGATTGTAGAAACTCTTACATAACCGTATATTTTACACATAAGCTGTTCCCTCTCATTCCCTAAAACAGTTCAAAAATAATTATAAATAAATTTATACTAAAATTATACTTGTTGTTGCTGTTATTGTCAATAGAAAATGGTATATTTTAATCTATAATTTTTTTAGACTATTCAAAAAGAAAAATAGGAAAATAATACTTGTAGGGGAATCTGGGAATTGTCATAAAAGAAAGAATATGATAGAATATCAGAGAGGAACAATCGTGTTGCAAGGTGGTAACCTCCCAAAACTTCATGCCCGGTTTGCCGGAGTACATAAGAGGGGAGGTGGCGCA
>OFGE01000555.1_pt1 | contig 40275 bp, 37 predicted proteins | sample 1521681 | NCBI WGS metagenome assembly OFGE01 (sample SAMEA3504093, study PRJEB24116) | mouse gut metagenome | biome: mouse gut; feature: mouse-associated habitat; material: faeces | place: Denmark | collected 2011
GCTTGAACTAGGAACTGGATATGAATAATATAATTTTGTTAATAATTCTTATATAAAGTAAAATTAAATAAGAGCAATAAAAAAAATATATATGTTAATAATTTTTTAAAATAAAATCTACCCTACAAATTATAATTTATCTTTTATAAAGATACACATTTTGATTTTTAATAAATTTAGTCATATATTTAAAAACATTAATAAAGCTCTCTCGACTAATACCTAAAATGCTAATTAATAAGATAGGGAGGAATAAAGAAATAAAAACATAAATTTTAGTATTAAGATTAGTAAAAAATATATTAACAAAAAAGTAAATTATAATTCCAATAACTGTGTCTATTATAGCAGTACTGTAATCTATAAAACCCAACAATTTTGGTTTGAAATTATAATTTTTTGGAAAAATGAAATGCATGAGACCTCCTTTCTAAATTAATTTGCAGAAAAAGTTGAAATTCCTGTTGATACAGTAGTCGAAATTCCTCCAAATAATTCTTTAATATAATTATTTGCTCTAGTTAATGCATAAATGATTCCTATATATAAAAGTTTTGAAATTGTAGAATTTGATGTAATTTGAATAGAGAAGGACAAAAGTAAAATAAAAGATACTAAAATTTGCACTAATAAAAGAGAGAGGAAAGTTTTTATCCATACTCTGAAAAACCATTCAGAAGTATTAGTAATTAAACTTAAAAAAGCAAAAGGGCTAATTAGAACAAAGATTTGAATCATAATGTATCTAAGGGAATATGTGAATAAAAGATTTATTAATCCAAAAGTTGTAAAAGATTTTATAATTCCGTCAAAAGAAAAAATATTTAAAATATCTCCAGAAGAGTAAATGTTTTCATTTATATTATCTATAAAATTTGAAAAGGTAATTGAGGTATTGTAAAGATTTAATCCGATATCTGAAATACAACAACTTATAATATAAACTATATTTATAATTTGTTCACATATCCAAAGTGAAGAATTCATTATTGCAATAAAAATAATTGCTTTGAAAATAAATTGTTTTGGACTATCTATTTTGGAATATGTTAAATGTGAAATTAAATAATTTATAGCATAATAGATTATAAAACCTAAAATTAAACTATTACATATTAATAGAATTCCTTCTGATGCAGACGTACCAAGAATATTTTGAAAGGAATTATTTTTTATAATATCTGGGGAAATAAAAGTTAAATTGTCTAGGGTACTATATATAGTATTATCAATAGATGAAAATAATTGAGAAAACAATTCGTTTATTGAATTCAAAATAACTTCTGTTAAGTTTATTTTTTCTTCTTCCATAAAATATAACTCCTAAAGTTTTAAGTTAGTAAAGTTTGGAATAGAGATAAGATTAAATCAATACATAAAATAAATCCATAAGAGAATAAACTTCCTTTTATTAATTTATTTGCTGTACGAATCTTTTCCTCATCACCAAAACTAAACTTTTTCATAAGAACACCAGTACCTACAGCAACAGCTGCAGCAGGTGTAGACATTTTTACAATATAACTTTCAATTTTTTCAAAAGCAGAATTTAAAGTTGAAACTAATTTTGGATCGGCTGCAAATACACTAGTACTATAAGTTGTTAAAAATAGTAAAGAAATCATTGAAGTATAAAGTAATTTAAATTTCTTATTTTTCATTTTTACTCCTTTTATAATATATTTAGGTTTTTAATTATGGTTTTACCTATAAACCATTACAAGTTTTATATCTTTTGTGTTTTAATTCATCTAACACTAAAAAGTATTTTATATCTCTATAACTTATAATATAAAGACTTTGCTCAAATTTGCAGACGATTTTGTATAACAAAATCGGTGCACTGAACATTTCTTAGGTGTAGAATTTTTAATTCGTACAGATAAGTTATGCGTAGCTTAGAATAAGCATAGCTGATAAGTTATACAGAGGAAAAACGAGGCACATAATGTTACTAAAGTGATATAGAATTTTAAATGTGCTTCTTTTATTCTTTAAAAAATTATCTTAAAAATTTATAAGTATCTTCTTCGTAATATGGTATCATTTGTAGCTCTGTTGGTTTTAAAATTTTTAATCCATCAGATATAAAACTTAAACACCTAAAAGTTTCAAGTGTTTGTGAAAAATAATTGGTATCATATATATAATCTTTTTGAGTATATGTATTATAACTTTCTGATAAATTTGAATCTCTTGACATAAGAGTATTTGTTATTAAATTTAGTTTTGTTTCTTTCGCATTTTCAGAAATTGTTGTAGAAATCTTTTCTTTTTCTTCTTTTCCTATTTGCTTTTGGGCTTCTTCAATTGTAAATATATCGTCAGTTCTAAACCAAAGTTTATTAATCATATTTTGCAATATAACTTTAGTAGCAGACTCATCTTTTAATGCGTTTTTTATTGATGAATAACTTTGTGTTGCTACAATATTAATACATTTTGCTTCTCTACATTGTGCAAAAAAGTCTGCATCTGTAATTGTTACATATTCGTGAAATTCATCAGAAATAAAAGCACTTTTTCTTAAAATACTATTATTTCCAAGTCGTGACATTACTTCAGTTTGAAAATCAAGTTTTAAATATGCAGCTATTATTTTAGATAAATTTTTGTATTCGGATATATTCATATTTAATACTACAATTTTTCCATTATCTAACACATCTTTAAAACCATAAAAATTAATTTCATTTTTTGGGGGACAAAAAGTTTTTGAAACATTATAATCAGATACAAAAATGCTAGTAATTCTGCTTATTTCGGATTTTAAAATTGAAATTGTTCTTGAATCTAAAGAAAAATATTCTTTTTCGAAAAAATCAATACAAGTTAGTAAATTGTATACATCTGTATCATCAAATTTTCCTTGTCTAAATAATATCTTTAAAACTTCTAATTTTTCTTGATAATATTCAGGAAACATTAGTAATTTATGTATTTCAGCAAAAGAAACATAGCCATCATTATATAATCTGCAAAATTTTATACTTTCAGCTAATATTTGTTCTGCTTTATCAAGCCAAAAAGATTCAGAATTATTTGGACTAAAAAGAGATAAAATAGTTTTTAGTCTATTTGCTAAAACAATAGGTTTTAAATTTGGTTTATCTAACGGATTATATTTAAATCTGCCAGATAAATCGATTGTAATAATATCTTTAAGTCGATTACTATTATTTGCATATTCTAAAACTTTTTTAAAATAATTACCTTTTACATCTAAAATAAGCATAGATAATTTTTCAAGCTGATTTGAAGCTTTATGATTAATAAGTTGTTTTGTAAAAGGATACATTGCTGATGAAGTTTTTCCTGTGCCAATAGTTCCTGTTATTAATATGTTTTGATATAATCCTTTTTCAGATATAAAAATAGGGATATTATTAGATATACCAATTAATAATGATATTTCAGAAGAATTTTTAGGTAATAATAATTTTTTCTTGCTTTTTACATTTGAATATTTTGAATAAAGCATATTTGAAATTTTATTGAAAAAAATAAAATAAGATATGAAATAAGAAATTAAATAAAATTTTTTTAATAAAATCCAAGTGTCTGGATATACTGAAATTATATCAAAAGGATTAATAGCATAAGGAAAAATAAGACTTTTTGCATTAAAAATAGGACTAAAAATGCTGAATATAAAAATAATAGCAAAAGGAAAAGAAATAATATAAGTTATTACTTTAAAGAGTAATTTTTTCAACATTACCTCTTTTTATTTAATTGAATTTTTTTATAGTTTAACTTGGAACCTTGCAGATTATGCAAGAAAAAGATTTCTAGTAAAGAATACAAAAAGCAAATGATTATAAATATATTTATACCAAAACTTATGAAAAAGAGGTTAGTAAGGATTTCCATAAAATCACCCCTTTTTAGTAAATTTGAAACATAATACAACATTTTTTGCAGTTTGTCTATACTTTTTGGAAAAATTGTGCTAAAATATTTTATGAAATTTAAATCTAAAGATATCTCTTTTTTGTTATCATAATTTATAATATAGATTACAAAAAAGAGTTAAAAATAAGAATTTACTTGTTATCTTATATTTAAAAATATACCTAATATAATAGCAATTTTGTGTGAAGTTAAAGTTTGGATTGCAAGTAGAGTGAAGGAAAGGAGAAAATTATGATAGATAAAGATATGAAAATAGGAGATTTACTAGAACAATTTCCTGAAAAAGCAGATATATTATTAGAAGCTGGAATGCATTGTTTAGGATGCCCAGCATCACAAGCAGAAACTTTAGAAGAAGCTTGTGGAGTTCATGGAATAGATGTTGAAGATTTAGTAAAAGAACTAAATAAATAATGATGAAAAATGGCTACTTTAAATTTAGTAGTCATTTTTTTGTTCTATAAAGAATTTAACAAAAGCTAGATTAACATATAAATTTATCATAAACAAAATAATTGATTTCATTTAATGTATGTTATAATAGAAAAAAAGGAGATATAACATTATGAAGAATATTGAAATTACGTGTGAAGTTTTTGAAAAAATAGAAAAAATAAAAAAAGTTTTATTAGAAAATGGATTTAAATATATAGAAACTTTTACTTTAGATGATATATATATGTATAATAAAGAAAATAATCAATTTTTTCTAAAAGATGGAAAAATATCAGATACTTTGATAATAAGAAGTGTTGATAATAATAACAAACAGATTATTTGTAAAAAAAGAAAATATGATGATGAAGGACTAGAGATTAGTACAGAAGAAACAGTATTAAAAGTAAAAGATATAGTTGATAGTGAAAAATTTTTAAATGTATTAGGATATGAAAGATATTTAAGAATGATTGATACTAATTATATGTATGAAAACGAAAAATATGTTGCATATATACAAGAAATAAAGAATTTAGGTATTTTTCTTGAAATAGAGATAAAAAATGATAATGAAACTATATATGATTTGATAAAATATGTAAAGGGATTTAACTTAAAAATAGGTTCTAAATTTGATATTAGAAAAGCAGAAGTTCTTTATAATAAAAATAATATAGATTTTAAATAAAATAATGATTTTTTTAATAAATTAATGTATAATATTGACAGCAAAATTTAATGATTGTATAATACAAACATAAGTTTTGTAGAATGGTAAAAATATAAAAATATTAAGAGAGGTTATTTAGAATATAACATCTTTAAAATTTAAGGAGAAATTAATGAATTTATTAGAAGGATTAAATGATAAACAATATGAAGCAGTTGTTAATACAGAAGGACCATGCTTAGTTATAGCAGGAGCAGGAAGTGGAAAAACAAAAGTATTAACACATAAAATAGCATATTTAATGGGAGAAAAAGATGTTAAACCTTGGGATATATTAGCTATAACATTTACAAACAAAGCAGCCAATGAGATGAAATCAAGAGTTGAAAGTCTTGTAGGAGATGTAGCAAAAGATATGTGGATAGGAACATTCCACTCTATTTGTGTAAGAATTTTAAGAAAACAAATAGATAGAATTGGTTTTGATACATCTTTTGTTATTTTTGATACTTCAGACCAAAAAACTTTAATAAAGCAAATAATAAAAAGTCAAAATTTAGATGATAAATTGTATACAGACAGATCTGTATTATATGAAATTTCTAATGCAAAAAATGAAATGTTAGAACCAGAACAATATATGGCAAAATATAAAACAGACTTTAGAAAAGAAAAAATAGGTGAAATTTATCAAATTTATCAAAAAAGACTAAAAGAAAATAATGCAATAGATTTTGATGATATAATCAATTTTACTATAAAAATTTTATTAGATAATCCAGATTTATTAGAATACTATTCAAGTAAGTTCAAATATGTTTTAGTAGATGAATATCAAGATACAAATAAAGCTCAATTTACATTAGTAACATTACTTGCTGGTAAATATGGAAATATTACTGTTGTTGGAGACAACGATCAAGGAATTTATTCATTCAGAGGAGCAGATATTACAAATATTTTAAACTTTGAAAAAGACTTTCCAGGAACAAGAATAATAAAATTAGAACAAAATTATAGATGTACACAAAGTATATTAAATGCTGCAAATGAAGTTATAAGAAATAATGAAACTAAATATGAAAAGAAATTATGGACAGATAATGAAAGAGGAGCTTTGCCAAAAGTTTTCAGAGGAGATAATGAATACGATGAAGCAAACTATATAGTAAGACAAATAAATACTTTGAAAATGGAAGAATATTATAAGTATTCAGATTTTGCAGTACTTTATAGAATGAACTCACAATCACGTAGTATAGAAGATATTTTAAGAAGAGAAGATATCCCTTATAAAATAGTTGGTGGTCTAAAATTCTATGAAAGAAAAGAAATAAAAGACATCATTGCATATTTAAGATTAATACATAATACATCAGATAACTTAAGTTTAAATAGAATAATAAACGAACCTAAAAGAGGAGTTGGAAAAACTAGCTTAGATAAAATTGAAATCATTGCAAATGAAAATGGAATTTCAATGTATGAAGTTATAAAAAATGCAGATGTTTATGGATTAAATAGAGTATTTTCTAATACTAGAGAATTCATAAATATTATAGAAGAATTAAAATGTAAAAAAGATGATATGAAGCTTTCAGATTTAATAAAAGATACTTTAAATCAAACAGGTTATACAAGAGCATTAGAACTTGAAAATACAGTTGAAGCAGAAACAAGAATACAAAACTTAGACGAATTTTTAACTGTAGCAATTGAATTTGAAGATGAATCAGCAGATCCAACATTAAGTGAATTCTTAGAAGGAATCACTTTAAGTTCAGATCTAGATAATATGGAAGAAGCAGAAGAAGCAGTTACTTTAATGACATTACACAGTGCAAAAGGTCTTGAATTCCCAGTAGTATTTTTAGTTGGTATGGAAGAGGGAATTTTCCCAGGATATAAATCAATTGGAGAACCAAAGGAACTTGAAGAAGAGAGAAGACTTTGCTATGTTGGAATAACAAGAGCAAAAGAAAATCTATTTTTAACTTGTAGTAAACAAAGAACAATTTTTGGTTCTACAAGTTGTAATTCAGTTTCTAGATTTGTTAAAGAAATCCCATCAAATATGTTAGATGGATATGAAAAAATAGAAGAAAGAACAAATACATATAATTTAAACGAAGATAGAGAATGGACATATGGAAACTCTAGAAGAAATAGTTATGGTAGTCTTTATGAAAGTCCAGTATCAACTTATAGAGATATAGAAAGACAAGGTTCTAAACAAACAAGTACAACTTTCCAATATAGAAGTGCAGATAGCTTTTTACAAAGTTTAAATAAAAAGCAAAATACTTCAAATGTTGATTTATCTAAATACAAATCAGGTGTAAAAGTATATCACAAGAAATTTGGAGAAGGAATTATTAATTCTGTTGAGGCAGAAGGAGAAGATTTAAAAGTTGATATTAATTTTGATAAAGCAGGACATAAAAGATTAATGGCAAAATTTGCAGGATTAGAAGTTGTAGATTAAATTATTAAGTATAGAAATTTTATATTGATTTCTATACTTTTTTCTTTTATTATGTAATTGATTAATAGGAGTTATGAATATGGCAATGTTTTATTTAATTAGACATGGTAAAGCAGATTATACATTATATTTTCTGTCAATTTTTAATTACAAGATATTGTTTTTTTCTAGCCAATTAAAGAATTTTGGATAGTCCCCCTTAAATTGTAGTGGATTATCATCTATTAATTTTCTAATTTCTTCTTTCTTCATATAATAAATTTGTTGAATTCCGTCTTTATCGTAATTCAATTTCCCATCATAAACTAATTTATACATCTTAGAAAAAGCACTTGTGTCAATATCATAAGGCTTAAAATAACCTATTTCTTCTAATTTAACATCTGTAATTCCAAGTTCTTCTTCCAATTCTCTGTATGCTGCTTCTTCATATGTTTCTCCTGAAGATACATGTCCACCTACAGAACAGTCATAGCAATTCGGAAAAACTTTTCTATTTGCACTTCTTTTTGGAACTATTATTTTATTATCACTTGTAAAGATCATTATGTTTATAACTCTAAAATTTCTCCAATTGTTTTTATATATAATATTTCTATCTTCTTTGCCTATAACGTTATCGTTTTTATCAACTAAATCTAAATATTCAATTTCTTCCGTCAATAATTCCACCTCCTTTTTTAGCTATATTAATTAGAAATTCACTAACTTTCTTACTTTTTTATACAATACACTTATTTTACACTCAAGTGTTTAATTATTCAACAATTTTGGGAATATTTTACCACTATCTTAATTCTATTTTTTAGTTCCACTGTTATAATGTGTTGTTTTTTCTTTTAAAAGATATAAATTGTTATGAAGGCAATAGTATGTGAGGAAATAAGTTAGTTAAAAATCTAACTTTGATTATTTAAAATATAAAAATTGAGAGAATACACATAAGAAATTTTGTACTTAAGTGAATTCTCTCAATAATAAGTTTTATTATAAAATATCTTTCAAATTTCTAGCCATTTGAACACCACTAGCAGAAGCCATAATTAATCCACGAGTAAGACCTCCACCATCTCCAATAGAATATAATCCTTCAATACTAGTTTCGAAGTTATTATCAATATCAATTTGATTAGAATAGAATTTAATTTCAGCAGCATATAAAAGATTATCTGGATGAGCAAAACCAGGAACAACTTTATCCATAGCTTTTATAAATTCTAATATATCAACCATAGTTCTATAGCCAATTGCATAAGTAATATCACCAGCAACAGCAGTTTTTAAAGTTGGAACTACACTGTTGTTTTCTAAATCTTTTTCCCAAGTACGTTTACCTGCGAAAATATCTCCAAGTCTTTGTACTAGAACATTTCCTTTTCCAAGTTGATTAGCATTTTCTGCAATATTAATACCATATTTAATAGGCTCCTTAAAAGGATCATTAAAATGATGAGAGGCAAGAAGTGCTAAATTTGTATTAGTACTTTTTCTATCTTTATAAGAATGTCCATTTACTAAAGTTAAATTATTATCATAAACTTCATTAGCAACAAAACCACTAGGATTTTGGCAGAATGTTCTAACTTTATCTCCATAAGGAGCAAGTCTTGCAACAAATTTTCCTTCATAAAGGTATTGATTTATGTCTTTCATAACACTATCTGGAAGTTCATATCTAACACCAACATCTACAACACCAGCGCGATTTTTTATATTATGTTTGTTACACATTTTTGAAAGCCAATCCGCACCTTTTCTACCAATACCAAGAATAACTCTATTAGAATATAGTTCTGTTTCTTGAGATTGATTAGAAGAATTAGAAGGTTCTATAACAACGCCAGAAACTTTATTATTTTCTACAATTAAATCTTTAACATTAGTATCGAACATAATTTCAACATTATTAGCTAATATATAATCTTGAATTTTTTTATATAATTCATGACTTTTTTCAGTACCAAGATGTCTAATAGGACAATTTGCTAAAGTAATATTATTTTCTTTAGCTTTATCTGCAATTTTCTTGATTTCATCTAAATGTTCTAAACCTTCAAGTTTTGGGTCAGCTCCAAATTTTAAATAAATTTCATCAGTATAAAACATAAGATTTTTTGTTTCTTCAACACCAAGATACTTATCTAAAATACCACCAACTTCAATAGTATCACTATCTTTGTTTGGAAGAGTAAGCTTACCATCAGAAAAAGCTCCTGCTCCTGAAAATCCACTAGTAATATTACAGTAAGGTTTGCATTTTACACATTTACCAGCTTTTTCAACAGGACAACTTCTTTTATCTACAGATTTTCCCTGTTCAATTAAAAGTATTTTTTTATCTTTTGCAATGCCAAGCTCGATTAGCTCATATGCAGTGAAAACACCGCTAGGCCCAGCTCCGACAATAATTAAATCATATTTTTTATTCAAAGTCATCACCTCACGTGTATTATTATACACTGAATTATAAATAAAGAAAAGAATTGTTTTTTTATCTATAATAGTGTATAATAATTGTTAATATATATAATAAAAAAGCGAATTATTTAAAGAAAAATACATAATTTGTTTTTATTTTTTATGAGTAAAAGTTAATAAGTTATTATATAATTAAAAACATATCTATAAAGTTTATACTAAATAGATATGTTTTTTTGATATGTATAAATATTTAATTAATTATTTTTCATCTGGTTCTGGACCTTCTGCTTTCTTCATTTTAGCTTCATATCCTTTATACCATTCAGCAAATTTAGGATCTCTAGGTGAAAGTGTTGGTTCAAGATCTATTAATGATGCACTGTCAGATATTTTATCAAAAGGGAACATTATACCGAGATGCATATCCTAAATGAAGAAATTTCATATAGATACCGAGTATTATTAGTCCAATTTATATTTGTATATTTTTTTGTTCCTAAAGTTGAATATATATTAGGTATAGCTTGATGTACTGTTTCAAGCTGACCAAATAAGTATCTTATATTTTTTTTATTTTCTAAAATTTTCTGATTACTAAATGTAATTGGTTTATCTGGATTTTCATAGCCGTTATTTGCTGGAAACAAAGAACTAAGTATTTTAGTTTCGGTTTGTTCATTTGCTAAGCATCTATTAAATAATGTTTCTACATTATCTTCATTTAAATCCATTGGTACAAAATCAATTTTCTTTTTATTTTTAAATCCCATATTATATAATCCTTTCTAAATATATCTATAATATTTTACCATAATTTACATAAAATTGCAAATTTTCTTTATATAAAAAAACATATCTATAAAGTTTATACTAAATAGATATGTTTTTTATATGTATAAATATTTAATTAGCTATTTTTCATCTGGTTCTGGAGCCTCTGTTTTTTTCATTTTGGCTTCATATCCTTTATACCATTCAGCAAATTTAGGATCTTTAGGTGAAAGTGTTGGTTCAAATTTCATAGAATTTGCCAATACATTATTATTTAATATATAGAAAGGAGATATGATATTGATAGCATGGCCTAAATGAAATAACTCCATTATTACACCATCATTAGTTGTCCAATTTTGACCATCATATTTTTTATTACTATTTTTTATAGGAATTCTAGTTATATTATTATGACTAGATTGAAGTTGTCCATATAAAAATTTTATAGTATCTGTATCTTCAAAAAGTTTTTGCTTATCAAATGATATCTGTTTTCCTAACTTTGAAAAACCAGTAGATTCTCCATATAAAATAGAATGTATAATATTTTTTTCATCAGTAGAATCTGTTATTAAGCATCGTTTAAATATTGCCTGTACATTCATCTCATTTAAATCTAAAGGTTTAAAATGATTGTTTTCATTAGTTTTTTTATATTTATCTCTTAATCCCATAAATACTCTCCTTATAAAATAAATTCTATAATATTTTACCATAATTTACATAAAATTGCAATATAAAAGTAATAAATTTGAGAATATATCGTAATTGTAAATTGTAGTATTTATAAATAGAATATAATTGATAGATTATATTTAGGAGAATATTATGGCTTCAGATACAATAGTAAATGAATTATGGGAAATTACTAATAGAAATAGTGATAAAAAAATAGAAAGAGAAGAGTTTGAGGAAGAACTAAGAACGAGTGTATTTGCTAAATTAAAAGAGATGTCACCAGATAATAGCATAAATAATATAAATGATGAGTATGCAAGAGCATTACCTGTTATTTTACATCAAGCAGAAGTGAATCCAGATTCTTTAGGACAAATACAAGGTGGTAAGTTTACCATTTCAAGTGAAATTATATCTAAAGCTGTAGAGACAGTTAAATATGAAAACAGGTTTATTCCCAATACAGATGAATATAATCAAAGAATATCAAATGAGAATGATAACATAGATATAAAAGAAATGGTATTAAAACTTGCAGTAGTTGATTTAATGTTAAATAATTATAAGAATTTATCAATAGTAAAAAGGCTCGTTTATAAGTATATAAACGAGTCTTTTTATCTGTACCGATTAATAGCGGTTAATATTGGAGATTTAACTGGATTTTTTAGCCTGATATTCTTTGTACCACTCTGCAAAATTTGGATCATTTGGTGCAAGAGTAGGAGAACACATATCAATAATAGTGAAAATTTTTTCAGGATTCTTTTCCGACCTGACGAATGGAGTAAGGTTTCCAGTAGCAAGACCTAATTCATAGAGTTGAATAAGAATATTGGAATCAGTAGTCCATACTTTACCAGAGTAATGAACCATACCATAATCGAAAGGCAATATTCTACTCCCAGAATGAACAGCTTTAATTTGTCCCAATAAAAACTCGATATTTTCTCTGTCTTTCTCGAGTGCTTCTTTTTTAAATCTAACAAACGGAGTTTCTTTTCCGGTGGATGATTTTTTGAAGACTTGGGCATAAGCTGTTCTAATTCCAACTTCAGGTTTTTCAAGTAAACAACGATAGTGGATTGCTTGGACAACTCCTTCTGTCAGTTCTTCTGGTGTAAAAATATTCCGAGTTATTTTTCCATTACGAAATCCCATATAGATCTCCTCCTAATATAAAATTGTTAAAATGTTACTATAATAGTTTACCATAATTTACATAAAATTGCAATATAAAAGTAATAGAAATGTTAATATATAGTAATTGTAAAATGAAATAGTTATAAATAAAATATAATAGATATATTATATTTAGGAGAAAATTATGGCTTCAGATGCAATAGTAAATGAATTATGGGAAATTACTAATAAAAATAGTGATGAGAAAATAGAAAGAGAAGAGTTTGAGGAAGAACTAAGAGCGAGTGTATTTGCTAAATTAAAAGAGATGTCACCAGATAATAGCATAAATAATATAAATGATGAGTATGCAAGAGCATTACCTGTTATTTTACATCAAGCAGAAGTGAATCCAGATTCTTTAGGACAAATACAAGGTGGTAAGTTTACCATTTCAAATGAAATTATATCTAAAGCTGTAGAAACAGTTAAATATGAAAATAGGTTTATTCCTAATACAGATGAATATAATCAAAGAATATCAAATGAGAATGACAAAATAGATATGAAAGATGTTGTATTAACTGCTGTTGTGATTGATCAAATGCTAGATAACTATAAAAATTTATCTAATGAAGAAAAGAAAGGAATAATAAATAATTTTAGAATATTAAGCTCTGAACAGATAGAAAAAGTATTTAATCAAGAATTGGAAGCAATTGAAGAAAATGAAGATTTATCGCAAGAGGATAAGACAAATGCTAAAAGCGCAATTGATATTGGTCGTCGTTTTGAAGAATTCAGAAAAAATATGAAAGAACATCCTGGGGAATCAGAAAAATTAATGGACATGTTATCAAAGGAATTTCCTGACGAAATCGATCAAATAAGAAATCAATTAAAAAATGAAAACCTTGATAAAGAAGTTAATAATGAAGATGTAGTAGATGCATATATAAAATCGATTCAGGGAAAAATGGTGAAAATATCCCAATTAATTCAATCAAAAAATGAAACAAAAGAAGTAGAAAATGAAGAATATAAAGAATTAATAAGTCAAATTGATTATATAGACAAAGTAGGAAAACTTATAAAACATTTTGATGAGGAATTTGCTAAAGATATTGAAATATTTAGTCAAGATGTAGATAAAAATTCATTAAATATTGAAACTGATATTAAAGAAAATACACAAGATGGCAAAGGAAGTATAGAAGAGAAAGATTCAAGTAAAGAAATTAAGCAAATTCCACTTATGCTTCTTAAACAAGGATTTTCACAACAAGATATTACAGAAGGAATTAATCAATATAAAGAATATTTAAAAAGTTTTGATGAGGAAATATTAGAGCAAATAAAAGATCTTTCTGAAAAAAAATTTCTTGAAAACATTAAAGATGATTTTAATGATATGCATCAAAAAGGAGAAGTTAATGATAGTGTTGGTAAGATACTAGACATTATGTCTAATATCACATATCATGGGCAGATAAGAGAACTATTAACTATTCCTGAAAAAAGGAAAGAATTTTTTGAAGAACTTGAAAATACTGCAAATATGGACTTAGAAAAAATACAAAATGAAATTACAAGTGAAAAAGACACTGAATTAATAAAAGATACAGAGCTTGTAGAAATATTTAAACAAGCAAGTGTAGAACTTGCAGTAGGTGAAGTAGAACAAACTAGAGGAAAAGGAGAAGTAGATAATTCTGCACCACTTCCAAACACTGAAATGGACAATACATATATTGTAAATGGTGTTCCAATGAACATTGATGAGGAATGGTTACAATTTTTTCAAGAAGCACAAGAGCGTGGAGAAGATTTAGAACAAGCATATGAAGAATATAAAAAGCAAGAAGAGCTAGAAGAAATAACTACTACAGCCAAAACAGAAGAAAAAGATAAAAAAGAAGTTTCACAAGAAAATGTTGAACAAGAAGCAAATAGAAAAGAAGAAATTATTATAGATGAAGAAGAAACATCTAAAGAAACTCCTGATGAAGAAACAGAATTAAGTTCTGATATACTAGAAAATAGTGAAAATGGAATTTCTGAATTAAGTGCTACAGATAGTTTGAAAAAAACAAAGAAATCTAAAAAAGTTGCAGTAGTTGAAAAAGATGAAAATGGAAACTTAACTAATGTTCAAGTATTTAAATTTAATCCAGTAAGTTATACTAAAAATGCAGGATTATCAATGCATGAATTAGACGAAGAAATAAAAGAATTTGGAGAGTTAACAGCTCAAAAAGATGAAATCAATACAGAAAAAACTGAAGAAGAAGTAATAGAATAAATTATTAAATAGTAATCTTACACTCTATAATTTAAGAGAAAAATCATATAAATTAATGCAAAATAACATATAATTTATACAAGAATAAAATTAAATTGTATAACCCCAGAATTTTTTGAAGATGTAAAATGCTTCATAAATTTTCTGGGGTTTATTAATAAAAAATATGTTTATACATTTTCTTGTTATGCCTAATGTTTCATTTTGATTAAATTTTTGTAACTTAGTTGAAGTTTATACTTTTTATAGATAAAATGAAATTATAGGATAAAAAGGGGAGGTAGATTCATGAGTAATGAAATAAAAGATTCAAAAAAAATAGAAAATGAATCTGCCGTTTTGGAAGATTATGAAGTAGAAGTTGCAGAAAAGAGAGGTTTTTTTGCTGGTATTATTGATAAAATAAAAGGAAAAAATAGTACTAAACTTTTAACTTCAGGAAATAAAGATAACTTTCAAAAAACTAATAGAAGTATATCTAGTATGTGGGCAGTAGGAAGTATAAGAAGAGGTTTAATGCAAGGATTAGAAAACTTAAATAGAACTTTATTCGGACAGGCAGAAAAAGTAGATCAAAGCAATATAACTACAGAGGTTGTTGGAAAAACACCACAGAATAGAGAAGACTTATCACAAAATGCTGAAAAAACAGCTTCTTTTGAACCTGTTATCCCAATATCAAAATCTGCTCAATTAAGAAGTGAAAGAATTATACCACAGCCAGTAAAAACAGGAATTATTAATAATGCTAAATCAGCAAAAGATGTTCAAGAAGAAGTTGTAGAAAATCATGGATTAAAAGCAGAAGAAGTCACAGTTAGTGAAGAATTTGTGGAAGAATTTGAAGAAAAAGATAATATTATTAATGAATTAACAGCAGGAGATATTATAAATTCTAATATTACAAAAAATATTCAAAATAAACAACCAGTAATAAGTGTAGAAGAAATAAAAGTAGGACAAGCACCAACTAAAGATAAACAAATAGAAACAGAAGATGGACCAGAATTATAATTAACCAAAGAAAATGTTGGAAAGGACTAAAGTAAATGGCAGTAAAAATAAAGCCTGAAAGAGCATATGCATATGCTGAATTACTTGAAGTTCTAAGTTATATGGATGAAGAATATACTAACAAGATTCCAAAAAAACTTATGGCTTTATTTAAAGAAAATGCATTAAGTACATATGAGAAACATATAGATATAAATAAATCATTAGAAGAGCAGAATATTTCTAGAAAAACAACTGCTTTAATTGCTGTGCTTACAGTTCAATATTGGTGTGAAAATGAAAACCAAAAACAAGAACTTTTAAATATATTTAATGAAAATGAAAGAAAGTATCAAGAAGAAATAAGAGAAAAATATAATCCTGATAATATATTTGATAATTCTAAAAATATTGATAGTGCAACAAAAGAAGATAATGAGGTTATTACAAATGAATCTATAGAAGAAAGTATTTCACAAGAAAAAGCAAGCTCTAGTGAAAATTCAGGATTACTTATGGATTACAGTAGTTTTCCTTGGTATAAAAAAGTATTTACAAAAGTTAAAACTGTTGTATTTAATTTCTTTAAAAATATGAAAAAATCAGCTTAAAATAAAACCTGAAATATTAGAAGTTATCTAGTATTTCAGGTTTTTTATCATATAAAATATGTTCTAATATGAGTTATATATTTTTTCATCTTATAGAAAAGTTTTCTGAATTTTCTATAAGATAAAGCCTTCGTTCGTCTTTGAATACAAATTTATTCTCTATTTATGATTCATTAAAGATTTAATATATTCTATTTCTTCTTCTTTATCAAGTCTCATAAATATTGGTTCAGCTTTTTCAACTACTTTTGTATTTTCTTTTATAGCATTTGATTCATTAATTTTATCCCAATTAAGATTATCCAATTCAATACCTAATTGTTTTAAAATTTGTTCTGATGTATTTCTTATATATGGTGAAACAATAATAGCAATTTTTCTTAAAGCTTCAGCTAAGTTAAACATTACAGAATTTAGTTTTTCTTTGTTTTCAGGCTCTTTAGCTAAAACCCATGGTGCAGTTTCATCTATATATTTATTTACTCTTGAAATATATTTCCAAGCTTCTTGAATCGCATTGCTAATATGGTATGAGTCCATTTCTTTTTCTATTTTAGAAATTTGATTTTGAGCAAATTCATTTAAAATATCATCAAAGTCTGTTTTTTCTGTAATATTAACAGGAATTATTCCATCACAATATTTATTAATCATTCCTATAGTTCTATTTAAAAGATTTCCTAAATCATTAGCTAAATCAGAATTATATTTTTCAACAAAATCTTCAGGAGTAAATGTTGCATCTTGTTCGAAACTCATTAAACGTAATAGGTAATATTTTGTTGCATCTAATCCATATCTATCTATTAAAGCTTCTGGATATATTACATTTCCAACTGATTTAGACATTTTTCCGTCTTTCATAACAATCCAGCTGTGTGCATATATTTTTTTGGGTAATTCTAATCCTAAAGCATGTAAGAAAATAGGCCAATATATTCCATGGAATCTAATAATTTCTTTTCCAACAATATGCAAATCAGCAGGCCAATATTTTTTAAATAATGAGTCATCTTCAGACATATAACCTAAAGCAGTAATATAATTTGTAAGGGCGTCTAACCATACATATAAAACATGTTTTGGGTCATCTGGCATTTTTATTCCCCAGTCAAATGTACAACGACTAATACATAAATCTTCTAAACCAGGATCTATGAAGTTTTTGAAAATTTCATTTTTTCTAGATTCTGGAACAATAAAATCAGGATTTTCTTTATAAAAATCTTTTAACCATCCTTCATATTTTTTCATATTGAAAAAATATGATTCTTCTTTCATTTTCTTAACTTCTCGTCCACAATCTGGGCACTTTCCATCAACTAATTGAGTTTGTGTGAAGTAATTCTCACATGGCATACAATACCATCCTTCATATTCACCTTTATAAATATCTTTGTTATCTAAAAACTTTTTAACTATTTTTTCTACAGCTTCACAATGATATTTATCTGTAGTTCTAATAAATTTATTGTATCCAATATCCATCAAATTCCATAATTCTAAAACATCTTTTGCTATATCATCTACATGTTCTTGAGGAGATATGCCATTGCTTTCAGCTACTTTTTGAATCTTTTGTCCATGCTCATCAAGACCTGTTAACATGTAAGAATCAAAACCTCTTAATTGTTTATATCTTCTAATACAATCAGTTAATACTTCACAATAAGCTGTCCCAATATGAAATTTACCACTAGGGTAAAATATTGGAGTTGTAATATAAAATTTATTTTTTTCTTCCATAATAATTCTCCTCCATTTTAATTAAAAAATATGTATATGTTCGGACACAATATACTTAGCATATTATATATGTCTTTTCCTAATATGTCAATGTTTGGTAGTGTTACATTATTTGACAGAATATAAAAAAAGTATATATAATATGTAAAATAAGAAGGGTTATAATTATGTATATCGATATTTGTAACAAGTATGAGTATTATAAACTTATACTTATATATTTTTAGATAGGAGATAATAATGAATAACAAAGTTTTTGAATTTTTTAAAGAAATAAGTAATATTCCGCGACCTTCTGGAAAAGAAGAACAAATAAGAAATTATATAGTTAACTTTGCAATAGAAAGAAATCTTAAATATATAAGTGATAAATATAATAATGTTATTGTTTTTAAAGAATCTACAAAAGGTTATGAAAATAATTCAAGCATAATATTACAAAGTCATATGGATATGATTTGTAATAAAACTAGAGATAGTAATCATAATTTTAATACAGATCCATTAGAATTGATTGAATATGAAGATTATATAAAAGCTAATAATACAACACTTGGAGCTGACAATGGAATAGGAGTGGCAATTGCATTAGCAATTTTAGATGATAACAATTTAAAACATCCAAAACTTGAAGTTATTTTTACAACAGAAGAAGAAACAACAATGAATGGTGCAAAATATATAGATGTAAGTATGTTAAATAGTAAAAAAATGATTTGTTTGGATAATATGTATGAAGATGAACTATGGATAGGATGTGCAAGTTCTCATGAATGGACATGTTCTTTAGAGTCAGAATATGAATTATTAGAAGAAAATGATTTTAGTTCATATACAATAGATTTTTATGGATTTGCTGGAGGACATTCTGGAATTGATATTGGTAAAAAAAGAGGAAATCCTATATTATTAATGGCTAATTTATTACAAGAATTATCAATACAAACAAAAATATATATTAATTCTATTATAGGTGGTACTCGATCAAATGTAATACCAATAAAGTGTAAATGTAATATTTTTATAAGTGAAAAAAACATAGATATTGTTGAAAAAATTATATTAGAAAATAAGCTAGAAATATTGAAAGAATTTGATTTTGCCAATAGAATAAAAATTGAATTTTATAAAAATAACAATATAAAAGATAGAAAAGTTTTTAGTAAAAAAAGTATGAATAATATGTTACAATTTTTAAATAGTTATAAAAATGGAGTGCAAAGATACGACAAAAGTGGAAATGTTATATTATCTTCTAATTTTGGAGTTATTGATTCAACACATGGAGATATTCAACTCGACTTCTCAATGAGAAGTAATGAAGAAATATATGTTTCAGATTTTATAACTAATATTGAAGAAAAAATAAAAAAATATAATCTTCAGATTAAAAATTTTTTAGAATTACCTGGTTATGAACATAAAAAAACATCCGAGTTTATTAATAAATGTAAATATGAGTATATTAAATATTTTAATAAAAAACCTAAATTAATCAAAATGCATGTTGGATTAGAAGCTGGATTTTTCAATACAAAAATACCAAATTTAGATTTTATTGCAATTGCTCCTAATATATGGGATGCTCATAGCACTGATGAAAGATTGTCTATATCATCTACTAATAAAATTTATGAATATATTACTATTTTGTTGGAAAATTCATAAGATGTTATATTTGTAATTGTCAAATAATAATAATTTAAGGAACATTATAAAAGTAATTTTTATTAATAATACATTATATATTCATCTTCGCCAATATGCCATTTACATTGCAAAAAAACAGATATCATTGATATAATCCAATAGTAATAAACTTTATGAGAAACATACAGAAAATAAATTATACTAGTACAGAAATAAATGAAAAATAAGTAAGTGAAGATAGGTGAAAATAAATGAATTTAGTAGAATGCTTATATAATAATGATATGATTTATCCAGACTATAAAAAGTGTTCAATTGTAGATGTAGTAAGAACTATTTATAAGTATTGTGGATATCAATATAAATTAGAAGATACAAATAAAGAAATAGAAGAATACATCGAGAACAAAAAACATATATTACTCATTTTATCTGATGGAATGGGAAGTAATTTAATAGATTCTCTTTCTAATGAAATGTTACTAAAAAAGAATAAAGTGGCAGATTTATTGACTGTTTTCCCTACAACTACAGGTTGTGTGTTACCGTCAATAGCTACTGCTGAATATCCTTCTACTCATGGCATGATAGGATGGTATAATTATAACAGAGATAGAAATATAGATTATTATACATTATTATTTAAAGACAGGTATAGTGGGAAAAATTTAAGAGAATTAGATATAAATGAAAATGATATATATGTATGTGATTCTAAAATGAATAAATTAAAAAGAAAAACAATAGCATTATTTCCAGAACACATAGTTAATAGTGATTTTTCAAAATTTGTATTAAATAAAAATAGAGTTGCTTATAATAGTGTTGAAGAAGCATTTAAGAAGGCAACTAATGAAATACAAAAAAATCTAGATAAAGAAACATTTACATACTTGTATTTACCATATGTAGATTCAGAATCCCATTATAATGGAGTCTATAGTAAAGAAGTTAATAAAGTTATCAATGAAATTGAAGAACAACTAATTAAATTGAAGAATCAACAAATCCAAGATTTAGAGATTATTATAATAGCAGACCATGGACAAATAGATGTAATAGATAATGATATCACAATGGATTTCGAAAAATACAATAAATATTTTTATGCTTTACCTGGAATAGACTTTGGGACAGCTACATATTATGTAAAAAATGATAAAAGAAAAGAATTTTTGGAAGAATTTGAAAAAGATTATAAAGATAGAATGTATATTTTTGAAACAGATGAGTTTATAAAAAATAATATATTTGGAAAAGAAAAAATATCACAATATATGAAATCTAATTTAGGTGAATATATTAGTTTTTGTAAAAAAGGATTATATTTTGTTAATACTATAGTTGATGCAGAGAAGTATATTGGGAAAATAAAGGGGTCTCATTCTGGATTTAGCAAAGAAGAATTGACAATACCTTTAATTGTAATAAATACATAAGCAATGGCATATTTGTGAAGATGAATAGAACAAAAGAAGAAATTGAAAATTAAGGAAAATAATTTGTAAATATAATTAAAAAAAGATATGATAATACAAATTTTAAAACTATGTATTATCATATCTTTTTACTTATAAATATTTTTATTCTTTTAAAATAAATAGACTACATCTTCATATTATTTATAATATTTCCTACATATACTTTTATTTTTTTCCACATTTCTTTTATGTTTTTATAAGATAATGTTTCTTCAATATCTTCAATTTCTTTCCAAACAATTATTTCTTTTAACTCTTTGGATATTGTTTCATCACATATTCCATCATCAATTGCTAAATAATAATAACTTTCAACATCTTCACCTCTTAATGTTTTATAATATAATATATCAATTTCTTTATTTTCTATTAGGTGACAATTATGACTTGTCTCTTCTTTGGTTTCTCTAAGTGCACATTCTTCAATAGATTCTCCCTTTTCCAAATGTCCCTTTGGAAAAGAATATTCTCCATTTCTACATACTAATGCAATTTTTCTTGTATTTATATTAATTAATATACATCCTGCTTTTTTTACTTTTATCATATATTTTTTTCCTTTTCCAATTCAAAAAATTGCATATTGACAATATTTTTTATTTTGTCAATTGTTATTTTTGTAGAAGCTTTTTTAGCTAATGGCATTTCATCATCTTCTTTTTTTATTCTTTCTTCTACTTCCTCAATTGTTATGTATTTAAGTTCACTTACTTCATCTTCTTGCATTATCATATCTTCTATTTTTGCATTTGTTTTCACTAAGTAAGTATAGCTAAAACAATAATTTCCTTCTTGTTCATTTTTAAAAATATCTATTAATTCCAAATCATCTTCATTAAAATCTAACCCAATCTCTTCTTTTATTTCTCTTAATGCCGCTGTAATTTCTCTTTCATTTACATCAACATGTCCAGCTGTAATTGATAACTTATTTGGGTTAGATTTCTTATTTGGACTTCTACGTTGAATTAACAATTCATTTTGTTCATTTAAAATCCATATTCCAACTTCTCTATGCCACAAATTATTCTTATGAATATTTGATCTCTCAGCAATACCTAGTTTCTTTTCGTTTTTTTCATCATAATACTCTAATAGTTCCATATAATTTTCCTCTCATTATTACTCTATACAAGAGTTTATCATTTTATATTTACTTTGTAAAATAAAATTTTTCTATTAAAACTATTATATATTTATAATAAATTTTATTCTTCAAATATATTTTTAATCTGTTGTAAAAATAAAAATTTTATGATAATATTTTTCAAATTTAATATTTCAAAAGTTAATTTAATTCTTAATTATTAAAATCTGACCATTTCTGGTCAAAAAATCAAACTATATTAAATTTTATAAAAGGAGATGATGCTTATAGGAAAATTGTTAAAACCTACTAATGACTATGTATTTAAACGTATATTTGGATATGTGGGAAATGAAGACATTACTAAAGCTTTATTAATGTCAATTCTTGAAAACATTAATATAAAGAATATAACTTTAGATTGTAAAGAAATTTTAGAACAAGATTTAAGAACAGATAAATTTGGAATACTAGATATTAGAGCTATTATTGACGAATCAATTCAATGTAATATTGAGATGCAAATTGTAGATAGAAAAGATATTGAGAATAGATTGCTATTTTATTGGAGCAAATTATATGCAAAAACAATTAATTTAGGAGAACAATATATTACTGCGCAAAAAACTATACTTATATTATTTGTAGATTATGAAATTTCTGCTTTAGAGCAAATACATAAATATCTTAGTAAATGGCATATTTGTGAAGATGAATATAAAAATGTAATATTGACAAAAAATTTGGAAATTTATATAATTGAATTACCAAAATTCAAAAAATTTACTAATAATACTGAACTTAGCAATTGGGTTAAATTTATAATAAATCCAGAGGTAATAAAAATGAGTGAAATAAATAATAATGAAGCATTAAAAAAGGCAAATGCTGTTTTACAAAATATAAGTAATGATGAAAGAGAGCAAGAACTTGCTTTCAAAAGAGAATTGTATATAATGGATCAAAAAGCAATTGAAGCTGCTGGATTTGATAAAGGTGTTAAGCAAGGAATTGAACAAGGAAAAAAGGAAGAACAAATAAAAATTGCCAAGAAATTATTAGAGCAAAATATTGATATTAACATTATCAGTAAAGTAACTGGATTAACAACAGAAGAAATTGAAAATTTAGAGAAGTAATTTATAAATATAATTAAAATATATTTGAACAATAATGTGTTGAATATTTATATTATTTATGATATTATTTAAATGTTATAATTAAGGAGGAAAATATGGAATATTTTGATGTATTAGATAAAAATAGAAACTTTATTAATAAAACATTGCCTAGAGGAGCAGAAATGAATGAAGGTGAATTTAATCAAGGTAGTGAAGTGTTTATCATATTACCATATAACAGATTATTAATTACTCAAAGAAGTGAATTAAAGTCTCATCCTTTAATGTGGGAAGCACCAGGCGGTTGCACAATTGCAGGAGAAAATACATTAGAAACTTCTATAAGAGAGATGAATGAAGAAATTGGATTGAGTTTGAAATCTAAAGACTTTAAATTAATTTCAACACAATTATATAAATATCAATTTGTGGATATTTATATAGTTAAAATTGATAATTTAGATGTGAATAATTTGAAATTACAGTCTGAGGAAATTTCAAATGCAAAAATAGTTTCATTTGATGAATTTGAAAAAATGATAGATAAAGAACAAATTGTTAGATGTACTAAAGAACATTATTATGCAATAAAAGATAAAATAAAAATTTAAATTATTATAAAAATACTAAATATCCTCTGGCTTAGCTAGAGGATATTTAGTATTTTTATTTTAAGAATTTCACTATTTGGATATTAAAATATAAATTATCATTAATTTCTTTAAAAGTATAATAAGGATAAATTTGATTTATATATTCTAAATTTTGAAATGTCACACTATTTTCTTTTATAATTTTTGGAGTTTCTGATACTATTTCAACTTGTGAATAGCCAATATCTTTTGCAATGTCAATTATGGTAGTATTACTATTTGTTTTAATAGTGGTTCCTAGAAAATCAAATATTAATATATATACTTCACCATTTTCATTAAGATGATTTATAGAATATTTTAATATTTTTAGAATGTAATCTCTACCATCTATTCCACCAGAGTCATGAAAGTTACCATTAATCATTGGCATTTGTGGGGGATTGCTAAATATTATATCAAATTTTTCATCAGATAAATTTTCAAATAAATTGCTTGTTTTTGTTTCTATATTTTTAAAATCGTTTTCTTTAATTAATACATTTAACCATTCTACACATTCACAATCAATATCAACAGCTGTTACATTGCTAGCTCCAGATAATAATGAATGTATTCCTATAATTCCCAATTGACCTGCTCCCAAATCTAAAACTTTTTTGCCTTTTACTATATCTTTTATAATATTTTGAAAAATCAAACCAGATTTTGGTATATATCCATTTTCTTTTATTTTTAAAGAATAGTTTATATCAGATGATGAATATAATAAATATTTTTCTGTGCTAATTTGATTTTTTAAAATATAGCAATTTTCAATTGTTTTAAATGGACAATATTTTTCTAATATGTATTTATTCATTTCTTTCTCCTTCTTTACCAAATATTAAATTTCGATCTAATATTATAGATATATATTTTTCATATCCGAATTGTGACAAAGTATCTTCTAATTCAATAATTGGAAATATAATATTATTACCTTTTTTAAAAGGTGTTTCTGCGGTTATTAACATTTGAATAATATTTAAGTATTGGCTATATGAAATTGTATTAGAGAAACCGAGTCTTCTAGCCAGTAGTTTAATACGATTACTTGTAAGTGAATTAATTTCTAAAGTCGGATTTGATTCATTATGTAATGTAAATATTTCATTAGAACTGATAGGTCTTTCTTCTGGTAACAGAAAGGCTACATATTCTTCATATACATTTTCTCTAAAGAATGATAATTTATTTATAGTAGAATCTAAAGAGATTCCTCTTTCAAAATCAACTAATGAAATTTCTGAATTTGAATTATTGAATAAAATATTACGAGGGGCAAAATCATGCCAATAAAAATTTTCATCTAAAATAAATTTCATTATATGATGTAAAAGATTTACTCCAAAAATTCTTTTTTGGGGATTTCTTAACATTAATTCAAGATTATCACCAATACATTCTTCCATTATAAGATTATTTGATTTGTCATTCCAACAATAAATTTCAGGTACTTTTATTTTATATGATTTATTATTTATGACAATAGTATTAGTTTGATTTAAAAATTGAGTTGCTATTTTTAAATTTTGAACTTCTTTTGTTGTAGTTTTTTTTTCATATGAAGGTTTTCCATCATAGTTTATCTGGCGTACTTTATCTTTTGTTAAAGATATTACTTCCATTTTATTATTCTCCTTTTTTTAATAGCAACAATATTATATAGTCATATTCAAATTATGTCAATTAAAATAATAAATTATTGTTACTATTAAAAAGGAGTGAACAGACTTATTACATCTATAATATTACAAAGTTTGAGAGTTCGTAAATATAATAAAAGATTAATATATTGAATAAAAAATAAAATTAGAAAAAATAGAAACTAAAAAAGATATGAAAAAACAGAATTAAAAATGATTTTGTATTTTCATATCTTTTTTTTAAAATTTAATATTTCAATTATGTTTATAAATTATTTTTCTAAATTTTCAATTTCTTTTTTGGTTAATCCAGTTGCTTCAATAATAATATCAATATCTATGTTTTGTTCTAATAATTTTTTAGCAATCTTTATTTTTTCTTCTTTTTTACCTTGTTCTAAACCCTTATCAAATCCAGCAGCCTCAATTGCTTTTTGATCCATTATATACAATTCTCTTTTGAAAGCAAGTTCTTGTTCTCTTTCATCATTACTTATATTTTGTAAAACAGTATTTGCTTTTTTTAAAGTTTCATTATTATTAATTTCACTCATTTCTATTACCTCTGGATTCATTATAAATTTAACCCAATTAGTAAGCTCAGTATTATTAGCAAATTTCTTAAATTTGGACAATTCAATTATATAAATTTCGAAATTTTTTGTCAATATTACATTGAATAGATTAATCAATAATAGCTCTAATATCTAGTATTCCAAATTTATCAGTTCTTAAATCTTGTTCTAAAATTTCTTTACAATCTAAAGTTATATTTTTAATATTAATATTACTCTTGCAAATAATACAATATAAAAATGAAAAAATGTAAGCGTATCGAAAGTAAATTGAATATACAAATTCTTAATTTATAAAATGAGGGATGTTCACGTTGCCTTTGATATATGGGCAAGAAGTGAAAGAGGCGCATTTTATAAATTTAGAATTTGTATGAAATTTAGCTTGAGCGAGCACATTTTTGAATTTTTCATATTGTATTAGTGCAAATTAAAATAAAATATATAGTATATTTCTCATATTAATTATAATCTTTTAGAAAAATATTTAATTTCTAACTATATAAGAATTTTTATTAATAAATCATTCTTACAAATTATATTTTTTAAAACTATTATATATTTATAATTTATTTTATTGTACAATAGTAGGAATTAAATATTAAAATTTCCTTGAAAAACCTATAGGTTTAAGGTATAATAGTATAGTTAAAAATTTTAGGAGGTTTAGAAAATGCTTTTATCAAATGGAGTAACTTTAAGATTTGGAAAAAGAGTACTTTTTGAAGATGTAACAATAAAATTTACTAAAGGGAATTGCTATGGTTTAATAGGAGCTAATGGTGCAGGAAAATCAACATTTTTAAAAATTCTATCTGGAGAAATAGAACCAAACAAAGGTGAAGTTGTATTAGACAAAGGTGAAAGAATGTCTATGTTAAAACAAGATCACTATGCATTTGAAGGATATACAGTTATAGATACTGTTATGATGGGAAATAGCGAACTTTATAAAATAATGAAAGAAAAGGATGCTATATACAGTAAACCAGATTTTTCAGAAGAAGATGGAATGAAAGCAGCAAAACTTGAAGAAAGATTTGCTGAATTAGATGGTTGGAATGCAGAATCAGATGCAGCAAAACTTCTTAATGATTTAGGTATTGATGTTGATGTACATTATAAATATATGAGTGAAATAGAAGCTAAAGATAAAGTAAAAGTTCTTTTGGCTCAAGCTTTATTTGGAAATCCAGATGTACTTTTATTAGACGAGCCTACAAACGATTTAGATATAAAAACAATTAATTGGCTTCAAGATTTCTTAATTGATTTCGAAAATACAGTAATTGTTGTATCACATGATAGATACTTCCTAAATAAAGTTTGTACACATATTGCTGATGTTGACTTTGGAAAAATTAAAGTATATCCAGGTAACTATGATTTCTGGTATGAATCTAGTCAGTTAGCATTAAAACAAATGAAAGAAGCTAATAAAAAGAAAGAAGAAAGAATTAAAGAGTTACAAGACTTTATTGCTAGATTTAGTGCTAATGCTTCAAAATCAAAACAAGCAACATCAAGAAAAAAATCTCTTGAAAAAATTGAATTAGATGAAATTAAGCCTTCAAATAGAAAATATCCATATATAGACTTTAAACCAGATAGAGAACCTGGAAAAGAAATTTTAGAAATTAAAAATATTTCTAAAACTATAAATGGAGAGAAAATATTGGATAATATTAGCTTTACAGTTAAAAGAGAAGATAAAATAGCTCTTCTTTCAGATAATGAAATTGCAAAAACAGTTTTATTCCAAATAATTGCTGGTGAATTAGAACCAGATGAAGGTGAACTTGTTTGGGGAACAACAATTTCAAAGGACTATTTCCCAAAAGATAATAACTATATGTTTGATTCAGATGTAAGTATAACAGATTGGCTACGCCAATATTCAAAAGATCCAGACGAAACATATGTTAGAAGTTTCTTAGGAAGAATGCTTTTCTCTGGAGAAGAAGCTTTGAAAAAAGTAAATGTTCTATCAGGAGGAGAAAAAGTTAGATGTGTACTTTCTAAATTAATGCTTTCAGGTGCAAACTTTTTAATTTTTGATGAACCAACAAACCATTTAGATATGGAATCTATTACAGCTTTAAATGATGGAATGCAAAAGTATAAAGGTATTATGATGTTTACTTCACATGATCACCAATTAACTCAAACTGTTGCTAATAAAATAGTAGATATTACAGATAATACAGTAACTGTTAGAGAATGTAGCTATGATGAATTTTTAGAAGAACAAGAAAATAAATAAATAAAATATAGAAGTAGAAATTAGTTATGATTTCTACTTCTTTTTGTTGTATTGACAAAGAAAACTCAAAAGGATAAAATCATTTATGTTAGAATTTAGAAGAGAGGTAAAAAAGTGGATAAAATATTTAAGAAAATTGCAGAAGAATTAAATATAAGAGAATCACAAGTAGAAAACACAGTAAAACTTATAGACGAAGGAAATACAATTCCATTTATTGCACGTTATAGAAAAGAAGTAACAGGAAATCTAAGTGATGAGATTTTAAGAGATTTAGGTGAAAGATTAACATATCTTAGAAATTTAGAAAAAAGAAAAGAAGAAATTATAAGATTAATTGATGAACAAGGAAAACTTACAGATGAGCTTACAGTAAAAATTGCTAGTACAATGATACTATCTGAACTTGAAGATATTTATAGACCATATAAACCAAAGAAAAGAACAAGAGCAACTATTGCTAAAGAAAAAGAATTAGAGCCTTTAGCTAATATTATATATTTGCAAACAGAAAAGAAGTCTATATATGAATTAGCAAAAGAATTTATAAATGAAGAAAAAGATGTAAAAACTGAAGATGACGCAATTGCTGGTGCTTTAGATATAATTGCTGAAAATATAGCAGATAATGCAGATTATAGAAAGAAAATAAAATCTTTTTGTTTTAGAGAAGCTGTTATAACTAGTAAAGCTTCAAAAGAAGACGAAAAATCACCATATGAAATGTATTATGATTTTAAAGAACCAATACTTAAAATTCCTAGTCATAGAATATTAGCTATAAATAGAGGAGAAAAAGAAGAATTTTTAAAAGTAAAAATAGATAAACCAGAAGAAAAAATATTAGATTATTTAAAGAAACAAATAATACAAGATTATAAAAGTCAATTTAATGAACTTTTAACTACTGCAATAGAAGATTCATATAAAAGATTAATAGAACCTTCTATAGAAAGAGAAATTAGAAACGATTTAACAGAACGTTCAGAAGATAAAGCAATAAAAGTTTTCGGAAAAAATGCTAAACAATTATTATTACAACCACCAATTAAAGAAATGACAGTTATGGGATTTGACCCAGCATATAGAACTGGTTGCAAAATAGCTGTAATAGATAAAACAGGAAAATTATTAGATACAACAACTGTTTATCCAACAGAACCACAAAATGATGTAGAAGGTGCCAAAAAAACATTGAAACTTTTAATTGCAAAACATAATGTAGATATGATTGCTATAGGAAATGGTACAGCTTCAAGAGAATCAGAAACTTTCGTATCAAATATGATAAAAGAGATTTCTGAAAAAGAAATTTATTATGCAATTGTTAGTGAAGCTGGTGCTTCAGTATATTCTGCATCAAAACTTGCAACTGAAGAATATCCAGATATAAATGTTTCTTTAAGAGGAGCAATTTCAATTGCAAGAAGACTTCAAGATCCATTATCAGAACTTGTTAAAATTGATCCAAAGGCAATTGGAGTAGGACAATATCAACATGATGTTAATCAGAAGAAATTGTCTGAAAGTTTAACAGGTGTTGTAGAAGATGCAGTTAACTCTGTAGGAGTTGATGTTAATACAGCTACACCTTCATTACTTTCTTATGTTTCTGGAATTAATGGTACAATAGCTAAAAATATAGTTAAATATAGGGATGAAAATGGTGAATTAAAACAAAGAAAAGATTTACTAAAAGTTCCAAAGCTAGGGCCATCAGCATTTAAACAATGTGCTGGATTTATTCGTGTTTTTAATGGAAAAAATCCATTAGAAGTAACAGCAGTACATCCAGAAAGCTATGAAGTTGCTGAAAAGTTATTAACAAAATTGGGATATTCTGTGGATTGTTTAACTAAAAAAGAAACTATAGAAAAATTAAGGAATGATTTATCTAAAGTAGATGTAGTAAAAATGTCAGATGAATTAAGTGTTGGAGGACTTACATTAAAAGATATAATTGATGAACTTTCAAAACCTGGTAGAGATCCTAGAGAGGATTTACCAAAGCCAATTTTAAGAAGTGATGTTTTAAAATTTGATGATTTACAAGAAGGTATGGAATTAACAGGTACTGTTAGAAATGTTATAGACTTTGGAGCATTTGTTGACATTGGTGTTAAACATGATGGATTAGTTCATATTTCAGAAATGGCAGATAGATTTATAAAGAATCCTTCAGAGGTTGTTTCTGTAGGAGACATTGTAAAAGTAAAAGTTATAGGAATTGATAGGGAAAAACAAAAAGTTAGCTTATCAATGAAAGTATAATTAAATATATAAAATATAGGAGCGTTTATTAAAAAATTAAGAACGCTCTTCCAATTTCATTTCTTGAAAATTAAATGCTTTTTGAAATTTTATTTATAATTCAGGAATCATTAGATAATATAATACAGGAAATGTTAATTAGTATTGACATTTTATGTAAATTGGTGTATAATAATTTTAGCTGTAAAAAATAAAAAACAACATGGAGGTACGTAAGTATGGCAAAAATTAATATTCAGGAAGTTTCAGGGGAAGTATCTTTGAAGGAAATGAGCAGAGAAAACCGGCGGAACCACGAAGTGGCAGGAAAAGATCCCCTTTGGGATAACTGGTATGAAGTTGCTGAGAAATATGAGCCAAAAACAATTATAAAAGAGGACGATGAACCGGCAAACAGTAAAAGATCTGCGAAGAAGAAGAGAGTAAGTGCAAAAGCAAAAGTTCGCAGACAGCGCAGAGCAACAAGAGCCAAAAAGGCGGAAATCCAGCGCAATGCAATTGAGATTGTCAAGAATTTTTCGAAACGCATGGAAGAAGATCAAAAAAATTGTTCTTCCCAGGATGGCAGAACATCATATTGCAAAAGGCGCGGCGGATCAAATGTGCTTGAACCGAAATCTCAGATGGTCAAGGCTGCACGTATCTTGAAAATGGCACTGAAAATGGATCTGATCGACGAATCGATTAAAGCCAAAGCTAAAAAAATCATGATTTTATTAGGTATTCCGGAACCGAAAAAGGAAGCGGATACGGAAACGAACGCGGAACCGAAAAAGGAAGCGAATGCGGAACCGAATACGGAAGAAAATGATGAGACCAAACAGCAGAAGGTAGAAAATATCGAAGAATCGGCGGCATAAATCTGAGCCAGTTGTAAAAAAGGAGCATCCTAACAAGGATGCTCCTAATCTATTTAATAAAAAAATTAGTAATATTTTTCAGTTTAAACTTCAATTATTTTTCCAGGTGCATTTCTGTTTGCTACACTTAGGCTAATAGTGTTTATATCAGAATTATTTCTCATAAGTTCTTCTACAACTGTTTGATAGGCAAGTTCGGGAACATTATTTTCTTTACTTAAATGTCCAAGCATAACTTGTTTTAAATCTTTTTTCATGAGTGCAGCTATTGTTTTTCCAGCAGTTTCATTAGATAAATGACCATATGGTCCTTTTATTCTTTGTTTTAAATGAAATGGATACCTAGAAGCATTTAGCATTTCTGGTTCGTAGTTAGATTCTAATAAAACAAAAGAACTATGTATTAATTCTTTAAAAATATCATTATCCATGTGACCTAAATCTGTTGCGATACTAAGTTTCCTTTTTCCATTATGTATATTAAATCCACAGGGATTTGCTGCATCATGCGGAGTACTAAATGGATGTATTGTTAATTCATTTAATGAAAAATCACTATCATTTTCAAATACATTTACATTTCTTTCATCAATTTTCTCTTTTTGCTTTTCCATTGCATTCCAAGTTTCTAAATTTGCATATACTGGTATATTAAATTTTTTAGAAACTAATCCTAATCCTTGTACATGGTCTGAGTGTTCATGTGTAACTAAAATAGCATCAATATCTTCAATTGATGAATTAATTGATGCTAATCCTTCACAAATTTTTTTACAGCTTGTTCCACAATCTACTAAAATTTTTGTGTTTTTAGAACTAACGTACAAACAATTTCCTGAACTACCACTATACAAGCTACAAAATTTTAACATATTTTATATCCTCTGCTTTTACTAATCTTCGTTAACTCTTTCTATTTTTGCACCTAATTTTCTGAATTTCTCTTCTATATTTTCATAACCACGATCTATATGGTTTAAATTATAAATTTCAGTTTTTCCTTTTGCCATAACTCCTGCTATAATTAATGCTGCTCCAGCTCTTAGGTCTGTAGCATAAACAGGGGCAGCTGTAAGTTCATTAACACCTTCAAATACAGCTGTTTTGCCTTGAGCTGTAATTTTTGCTCCCATTTTATTTAATTCAGCAGTATATTGAAATCTAGATTCCCAAATACTTTCATTTATAATGCTTGTACCTTCAGAAACTGAAAGAACTACACCCATTTGTGGTTGTAAATCTGTTGGGAAACCAGGATATGGTAAAGTTTTAATTGTTGCTTTATGAGTTCTTTTTGAATACCAAACTCTTAAATGATCTCCATTAGCGTCAACGTTTCCACCAATTTCTACAACTTTAGCTATGATTGATTCTAAATGTTTAGTAATACAATTTTTAATAATAATGTCACCTTTAGATGCAACTGCAGCAAGCATAAAAGTTCCTGCTTCTATTTGGTCTGGAACTACAGAATATGTAGTGTTACCTTTTAATTCTTTTACACCATTTACTTTTATAATATCTGTTCCAGCACCTCTAATATCTGCACCCATTGTATTTAAGAAATTGGCAACATCAACAATATGAGGTTCTTTTGCTGCATTATCTATAACAGTAGTACCTTCAGCTAAAACAGCTGCAAGCATAGCGTTTATAGTTGCACCAACAGAAACAACATCCATATATACAGATGTTCCTTTTAATTTTTTTGCTTTTGCAGTAATATTTCCATTTGAAACATCAACTGTAGCGCCTAAGGCTTCAAAACATTTTATATGTTGATCTATAGGTCTTGCACCTAAGTTACATCCACCAGGACTACCAATTTTTGCATTTTTACATCTGCCAAGTAAAGATCCTAAAAGATAGTAAGATGCTCTAAATTTTCTAGTAGTTTCTAATGGTATATTGTTTGAATTTATATTTGTTGTATCAATTGTTACTTCATGTTCTGTATTCCATGTGATTTTTGCACCTAATTCTGTTAATATATCACAATATAGTCTAACATCACTTATATTTGGTAAATTTTCAATTGTACAAATTCCATTTATCAATAAAGTTGCTGGTATAATTGCAACAGCAGCGTTTTTTGCACCGCTGATTACTACTTCTCCTTTTAGTGGAGTTTTACCAGTAATAACCAATTTTTCCAAAGTTATACCCCCATATTTTGTATAATAAAATTAAATGAGTCTAACACTCACGTCGAACTATATCATAAAAGAAAAAGTTTTACAATACTTTTTTTATATAATAGAAAATTGCTCAGTATTTTCTATTATATAAAGACGTTGGCAAATTCTGTAGACAAAAAATTAAGCTATGTAAAGAAGAATGTAACCTTAAAATAACTGGGCAATTTAGTTAATAATATTTTAATTAAATGTACCCAGTTTTATTTAATTATTCTTATACTTTAGAGTTAAAGATTCTTATTATTTATTAATTCTATAATTTTAAACTTAAATTTTACATTTTCAGAAGTATCTGTAATTATTGCAAATTCATCATCAGATAAATTTTCTTTTAAAAATTCCTCAGATTCTTCATCTATAACTCCTGCTGAAATATCAACAAAGCATAAAGGTGGAAAAAGAGAACACCACCAATTTTTTCCTTTTGCTTCTCCTATTTCAATTTTTAGAGCATCATAATATCCAGCTGGTAAAGAAATATTTCCATATTCTTTTGTTGGGAAGTAAAAATTTCCGATTTCTAGAGAAACAGGATAATTGTAGCCTTCGTCTAATATTATTTTTTCTGCAATTTTTTTAAAATTTTCTAAATTAGAATTGGTTAGATTTATTGCTTCCTCTTTTGTAAGTCCAGAATAAGATAAAGTATTCATATATTCTATTATATTATCACGTATTTTCAATTTTAAATTCTGATCTTCGTTTGAATCACTATTTGCTAATATGTGTAGTCTAAAAAAGTTATTAGACAAATCTTCTGAAACAGTATTGGCATAAGAAGTTAGTGATATAAGTACAAAACTAAAAAGTAAAAAAATTAAACTAATTATATAAAAAATTTTTTTCATAAATTTTCCTCTTTTCATAAGTTTTAATCTAATATATATTTAGCAATATATTAAAGTATTAGAAACGACAATAATTGTTTATAGATAAATATATACAATTAATATTGTCCACTTTTGTTCTTAATATTTCCTAAATTGTGAAAATTATGCAAATAAAAATAGAAAATTTTTGTAGATATAATATGTCGAAAAAGTAAGTACGAATTGAATTGCAAGCTTCAATTCATAATGATAAAATTAGTATGAATTTAATATATGGAGGAAAACAATTGAAAAATAATTACAACTTTGAGTTCTTAATATACGATTAAATATACAGATATATCATACGTTTTATAAAATATGAAAATTTTCAAGATTTCATATTATTCAAGATTTTTACAAATTCTTGATAAGATTTTATAAAAGTTAATTATTTTTCAATTAAGTTTGTGCCTTTAGGAAGGAATGATATTAATTATGAGAAAAGAAAAAATATGTAGTTTCTACGTAAGCGATTTCCATTTAATTACAATATTATTACCATATATAAATGAAAAAATATTAGAAGAAAAAGAAATTATAACAATTCTACAAAATGATGTTTCCAAAAGTATAAAAAGATATCTAAAAAGTGTTAAAAATCTAAATATAGAAAAAGAAAGAATATTAGATATTGGATGGAAAGAAATTAAAAAAATGAAAAATCTAAAATTTGAAGAAAAAATAATAATAATTTCTGGTGAAGAATCTTTTGTAAAAGATGTAAATGAGGAGATTGAAAAAAATGTAACTAGTTCAGAAATATTGAACTGTTATAAAATATGTGATACAGAAGATATATCAAGGATTTCTTTAGATTATTCAATAATCCTTAATACTAGTGGAAAAATGAATTTAAAACAAAATTCACAAGATGAACAAAAAATAAGAACAATTCAGTCACAAACATAAAATACTATAATTGTGAATAAAAGTTGTATGATAAGTGTTTAAAATTTAATAAGATATACATATAAAAAGTAATCTAATTAAATATATTTGAAATTTTGTATAATATTAAAAGCAGTAGTTTTGTTCTAGAATAGGAAGTTTCTACGGATTCCTATTATAAATATATATTGACTAAGATTTAAAAATAATATAATATAGTAGAAATATTTAAAGAGTTTGGACTTTAATTAGAATGGGGGAATAAAAACAGAATGGATAAAGAACTAGAAGAAGTAAAAAAAGTATTAAAAAAGTATAATCAAGAACATTTGATTTTAAAATATGACGAGATGAATAAAGAAGAAAAAAAAGAATTATTGGAAGAAATAAAGAAAATAGATTTTGATTTAATAAATGAATTATATGAAAGAGCTATTAAACCTGCAGAATTAGAAAAAGTTACAATCGAGCCCATTGATCACGTTGATAAATCTAAACTAACAGTTAGCGAAAAAGAAATGTATGAGAAAAAAGGTATAGAAGCTATAAAATATAATAAATTTGCTGTTGTAACTATGGCAGGAGGACAAGGAACTAGACTTGGACATAATGGCCCAAAAGGAACTTTCATATTTGACATAGATAAAAACAAATCTATTTTTGAGGCTTTATGTGATACTTTAAAAGAAGCTTGGAGAAAATATGACACAGTAATCCCTTGGTATCTAATGACTAGTAAAGAAAATAATGATGCTACAATTAAATTTTTTGAAGAAAATAACTTTTTTGGATATCCAAAAGAAGCTATAAATTTTTTCACTCAAGATGAGTTACCAATGGTTTCTTTAGATGGAAAAATTTTATTAGAAAAAAATGGAAAAGTAAAAAAAGCAGCAAATCGGTCATGGCGGAACATTACAATCAATGGAAAAAAGTGGAATACTTGAAGAAATGAAAATAAATGGAATTGAATGGGTTTTCATTAATGGTGTAGATAATGTTTTAGTAAAACCAGTAGATCCATTATTGATTGGTATGTCTATTCATAATAAAGTACTAGGAGCTGTAAAATCAATAGAAAAAACAGATCCTAAAGAAAATGTTGGGGTATTCTGTAGGAAAAATAAAAAAGTTGGAGTTATTGAATATACAGAAATATCAGAAGAAATGGCTAATTTAAGAGATGATGATAGATCTTTAGTTTATGGAGATGCAAATGCTATATTCCATTTATATAATATAAAAGGTTTAGAAAAAGTTAGTGAATTAAAACTTCCATTTCATATAGCACGCAAGAAAACTGATTATATGGATGAAAATGGAAATCAAATAATTGGTGACAAACCAAATGCTTACAAATTTGAAATGTTTATATTCGATTCATATGAAATGTTTGATGATGTAGTTGTTTTGAGAGTAAAAAGAGAAGAAGAATTTGCTCCTATAAAAAATGCTCAAGGACAAGATAGTCCAGAAACAGCTAGAAAATTATATAAAGATTATATGAATAAAGTTGAGTATACAAAAAAATATAAAGAATGGTCTACAAACCCATTATTTGATGAAGAAACAAGAACAGAACTTTTATCTATTGCTGGTAATGAACAAGAAATAAAAGATAGATTTTATAAAGACTTAGAATTTGGAACTGCAGGAATGAGAGGTATTATTGGTAATGGTACAAATAGAATGAATATTTATACTGTTACTAAGGCAACTCAAGGTTTAGCTAATTATATATTAAGAAAAGGAACAGAAAATAAAGGTGTAGTAATAGCATACGATTCAAGAAATATGTCTTTCGAATTCAGCTGTGCTACAGCACTTTGTTTAAATGCTAATGGAATAAAAACATACATATTTGATAATTTAATACCTGTTCCAGAATTATCATTTGCAGTTAGGGAATTGGGATGTACAGCAGGTATAATGATTACAGCAAGTCATAATCCACCAGAATATAATGGATACAAAGTATATTGGGACGATGGTGCTCAAATTGTTTCACCAGTTGATAAAGAAATTATAACAGAAGTAAATAAAGTTAAAGACTATTCTTTAATAAGAACAATTACTATGGAAGAAGCTATGAAATTAAGACTTTATAATGTAATTGGAAAAGCTATGGACAAACTTTATATAAAAGCTATAAAAAAGCAAGTTTTAAATCCAGAAGTTATTAAAGAAGTTGAAAAAGATTTAAAAATTGTTTATACACCACTACATGGAACAGGAAACATTCCAGTTCAAACAGTATTAGAAGATTTAGGATTTTCAAATGTTTATGTGGTTCCAGAACAAGAATTACCTAATGGAAGTTTCCCAACAGTTGATTATCCAAATCCAGAAGATATAAAAGCTTTTGACTTAGCTATAAAGTTAGCTAATAAGGAAAATGCAGACATAATTTTAGCTACAGATCCAGATGCAGATAGATTGGGTGTTTTAGCTAAAGATTCTAAAACAGGAGAATATAAAACATTTACAGGAAACATGTCTGGTTTACTAATTGCAGAATATATATTAGATCAAAAGAAAGAAAAAGGCATATTACCAAAGAATGGTGCTCTAATAACAACAATAGTATCTTCTAACTTAGCACAAGCGATTAGTAAAGAATATAATATTGATTTTATAGAAGTTTTAACAGGATTTAAATATATAGGTGAGCAAATTAGAAAATTTGAAACAGCAGGAAATAAAGAGTATTTATTTGGATTTGAAGAAAGTTATGGATGTTTGGTAGGAACACATGCTAGAGATAAGGATGCAATAGTGGCAGTTATGCTACTTTGTGAAGCAGCAGCTTATTATAAAAAACAAGGAATTACATTATGGGATAAAATGATTAATATTTATAAAAAATATGGATTCTATAAAGAGGGAATTTCTACAATTACTTTAAAAGGTGCTGATGGAGCTATTAAAATGAGAGAATTACTTGATTCTATTAGAAATAATCCGCCAAAAGAATTAGGAGGATATAAAGTTACTAGAATTAGAGACTATCAATCAGGAAAAATAGTAAATAGAATTACAGGAGAAGAAACTGAAACAGAATTACCTACTTCTAATGTATTATATTATGAGTTGGAAGAGGAAGCATGGTGTTGTGTAAGACCATCTGGAACAGAACCAAAAATAAAATTCTATATGGGGGTTAAAGGAAACTCCTTAGAAAATGCAGAAACAAAATTAAGAAAATTACAAATATCCATGATAAAATTAGCAGAAAGATAAACATGGATAATTGAGATATAAGTTTTCTACATTCTTAAAAATCTTAACCGAAAAGAAAAAATTTTTTGGAATATAGTTTGCAAACGTTACAAATTCTTACTATTAGAGTTTGTAACGTTCATTTTTTTGTACAACAGAATCATATATGTTAATCATATCTGTATTATGTAAGATATACTGTATTTATTTTAAGTATATTCTTTTAACCTTTCTTTATATTGCGTTAATTTTTAACATTTTTTAGCTATTTGGACTAAATACATTACAGATAAGTTAATAGTAAAGCCAAAAAGTATATAAAAAGTCTTAATAAAAGGGCAAAATCATAAAAAAAATGAAAAAAAATAAAAAAATTCAAAAAAATGTTGACAAGTTAAAAAAAATAGTGTATCATATAAAGGCAGTTGCGGTTAAACAACTGTCATACAATATGTATGGGCTATTAGCTCAGGTGGTAGAGCACTTGACTTTTAATCAAGTTGTCCCGCGTTCGAGTCGCGGATAGCTCACCAAAAGAATATCTTAACGATATTCTTTTATATGGCCCCTTGGTCAAGAGGTTAAGACATCGCCCTTTCACGGCGGGGACATGGGTTCGATTCCCGTAGGGGTCACCAATATTTATATATTGGATGACATGCCGCTGTAGCTCAGTTGGTAGAGCAACTGACTTGTAATCAGTAGGTCGTCAGTTCAAGTCTGACTAGCGGCTCCAGAATTAATCGAGTAAAATCTTTCAAATCTCTTATGAGAGTAAGATTTACTCGATTTTTTCATTTTTATAGTAAAAAATGCTTGATATATAAAAGATAATTAGAGATAGCTTTACAGTCACAATGCTTTCACTCGTTTTCAAACTTTCTCAACATTTATCAAACTTTAATAAAATGTCCCCAAACTGTCCCCACAAAAAAATGAAAGGCTTGATATAAAAAGAATTTATAGAATAAGTGTGGTTAGCGGCTCCATTGGAGAACATTCTCTAATCGTATTGACGTTGAGAGAAAAATCTTAATAGTCACTCTAATTTTAATAAGAGAGGTTCAGCATATAGAAGAATGTGTTGACAAAGAGAGTCCAGCATTAGCTGGACTCTCTTTTTTGTTCTAAACACTTAATGTTAATTTATATGTTTTTTGATAATAGTTGAGGCGAAGTATTTGCAAACTACCTTACTTAAATATTTTTTAAAATTATATTATTTCATTAAAAGCTTTTGTAATAGAAAAGATAAAGTCTAAAAAATGGCTAAAGCGTAGCAAAAGTGTAAAATTATCCCTAAAATGTAAAATTGTTTTTATATTCAAACAAAAATTAATGTAGTATAGTAAAA
>OFGE01000558.1_pt1 | contig 40148 bp, 33 predicted proteins | sample 1521681 | NCBI WGS metagenome assembly OFGE01 (sample SAMEA3504093, study PRJEB24116) | mouse gut metagenome | biome: mouse gut; feature: mouse-associated habitat; material: faeces | place: Denmark | collected 2011
CGCTCCCCGAAGCGGATGGCGATCACGTCCCCCTCCTTCACCTCGTAGGAGGCCCTGGCCGTCCTGCCGTTGACCGTCACCCGCTCGTTGTCGCAGGCCTCGTTGGCCACGGTGCGCCGCTTGATGAGCCGGGAAACCTTCAGATACTTATCGAGCCTCATAAACGCTCCTTTCAAATGCCGTCTTTCGCCGGAGGCGTCCGCCGCCGCTGCGGGAAATCCCGGGCGAACGCAAAAAGCGAGGGGCGCGGCGCAGGCCGCACCCCTGGATGAACTTACTCCGCCACGGCGTCCTTGAACGCCTTGCCGGGCTTGAAGGTGGGAACCTTGGAGGCGGCGATGGGGATGGGCTCCTTGGTCTTGGGGTTGCGGCCCATGCGGGCCTCCCTCTTCTTCACCTCAAAGGTGCCGAAGCCCACCAGGCGCACCTCGTCGCCATCGGCCAGGGCGGCAGTGATCGCATCCAGGGCGGCGGTGACGGCGGCCTCAGAATCCTTCTTGGACAGGGCGGCCTTCTCCGCCACGGCATTGATTAGTTCAGACTTGTTCATCGAGCTACTCCTTTGTATTTATATTCCTTTTAGTACAGAAACGTCCGCAGTTTTCCACGAGCGCTGTATCGCTTTTACTAATTTATCATATTTTTCCCGCAGTTGCAAGGTTTTTATCCCAAAAAAACTGGTTTAATTCTTAAAATATTGCTCAAATTCTCCGCCAGTGTCCCTATTTGCTCCCATCGTCCGCCTGGGACGGACGCAGGAAGGTTTCCGCCAGCGCTTCGCCCAGCAGCCGCGCGGACAGCAGGGCCTCGTCCAGCGAATTGCCCGCCGCCCCCATTTCCACCAGCAGCGCCCCCGGTGAAACATGCTGGTTGTACCGGGAATTGCGCACGGAAATAGGCCGCATCAGCGTGGGATAGTCCTCCAGGAGCCTCTGCTGGAGAGCCGCCGCCAGCTTCAGATTTTCCTGCCAGTCCAACTTCCTTAAATTATTTTATCAACCACAGGAAATCCCCTACATTTGCTAATCGGCTATCTTTTTTAACTAATTGCCATCCAACTACTGTTACTTTTTAAGATATACATCCGCATAATTAACGCCTAGAGCCAGAGCTTCTTCATGATCATTCACATAAATATCAATATGATTCTCCTTAATTGCCCCTCCGCAATCCTCTGCGGTAAATACATGCCCTCCAATAATAACTTGCGTACCGTAAGGAATGACTCTCGGGTCAACGGCTATCGTCCTTCCCTCTACAACCGGCGCTCCTGTTGCCGTAATCCCAGTCTCCACATTACAGCAGAGTTCACAGGCACAATAATAAGTCAGCTTAAATGTACCGAGATTCTTCCCATACATATCCTTTGTAGCGTTCACATCGCTGATTCCGCCCCCGGCATAGCCATTATCATTCAAAATTCTAGTTGCCCATACCGCACTGTTTTTACTCACATCTGCCTGAACAATGCCCATATCTGTACTCATGGCTTCAATCGTCTTCCCTTCGCCTGCATACATGACAACGTGATACACATTACCATTATTGGCATAAAAAATCAAATCACCCGGTAAGGCATCTTCTACCGGTATTTTTGTGCCATACTGAGCCTGATCGCGGGATACTCTCGGCAATTCATATCCATACTGTTTATAAATACTTTGGACAAATCCTGAACAATCTGCCCCTTCAGTTAAACTGGTTCCGCCCCACACATACGGATTTCCAACAAACTGAGCGGCAAATTCTACCATAGACCTTCTGATTTCTCCGCTTGGAACCCCTGGTTTTGTTGAAGTAAGGGTATAGTAACATGCTTCATTTTCTTCGGCTTTTACTTTCTCTTCTGCCAGTAAAAATGTATCTTCTTGCTTTTCTTTCACTTGTTCTGTGACGTCCTCACCGAATTGGATAGAATTTTTCTTTACAAATCCCCGAACATCTCCGGATTCTATATAAATCCATTCCTCCTTCTCATCCTCCAAAATGAAACACAATCCTCTTTGTGGAAGAACACCGATTACCCGGCTCTCTTCATCTTTATCTTCCATTACTTCCACATATTCGTTTTTGGCAAGGGCATATTTTTTCTCTACCACTGTCTGATTTACTGTAGCTCTCAGGTATGTATAGGCTTCATTTTCCTGCCATGGCAGTATTTCCCGTGCCATAGGTGCAGTACCTTCAATTCCTTTGTATTCCTGTTTTAACCTTTCAGCTCTCTTTTTTGCCTTCTCCTGATAGATTTTCAATTGCTGTCCTGCATCCTCATTCGTAATCACTTCTTCTGAACGTACGAATCCCCTGACTCTTCCTGATTCAACATATAACCAGCCATCTTCCTCTTCTTTCAATATATATAATAGACCATTCTTTCGCAGTTTACCGACTATACGCGCCTTATCATTGGTCTCCTCTTCTGGTATAATTGATTCTCGGATAACCAGGTTTTCTTTTGCAAATGCATATTTTCTTGCAACTGTCCAAAATCGGTAATCTTCTACTATTTGGGGTAGTTTCACTAATTTTTGGTTCAATATAAGAGATGCATTTTTAATTCTTTCGGGTGAAATCGTTTCTGGTTTAAATTGCTCTATATCTATGATTCCATCGTTAGTATTTGTGCCGAATCCTGGCTTCATATCCAATGGCCACGATGGTTTTGTTATACCAGAAGCATCGGGTTTATCTTGATTGTCTGGAATATCAGGTTCATTGGGTTTTCCTGATATTGGTGGGTTTTGGGTATTATCTGGTTTTCCTACATTGTCCGGTTTAGAAACATCGCCGGACTGGTTTGAACCGTCCACAATTTCCGAACCATCTGGATCACCAGATTGATCTGGATTATCCGTATCTTCCTCTCCATCCGGATTCTCTGGTTGGTTCGATCCATCTGGTTTATCAGGATTATTCGGCTGATTTGATGTATCTGAATCTCCTGAATTTTCAGTAGATCCATTTCCATCTATTTCCCCAGGATTCTCTATCGATTCATTTCCTCCTGTACTTCCCGGATTCCCAGTTGTCCCACTTCCATTTTCTCCTCCTGGATTTTCGTATGCTCCATTTTCATCCGTACTTCCTGGATTCCCAGCTATCCCGCTTTCTCCTGGATTTCCCGGATTTCCAGTTGTCCCGCTTCCTCCTGTACTTTCTGGATTCCCAGTTGTTCCGTTTCCTCCTGTACTTCCTGGATTCCCAGTTGTTCCATTTCCACTCGAAATATTCTGGTTTTCTTTTTCTCCATCTCCCCCTGTGCCATTCATATTTCCTTTTTCATCATTTTCTCCTGACACATTAGGGGAAACAGACTGTGTTCCTGACACCACATTATTTGATGTAACTGGAGTCACAGGAACCACTACTTGCTGGATGCTAGATTCATCCTTATCCCTAGCTGAAGCATGGTACTCTTCTGCCCCCATTTTTTCCGTATATCCTACTGCTGGCAAAGATGTAGCTACATTCGCAGCTAATATTCCGACTATTCCTGCAGCACACATCTTCTTTATAATCATTCTTTGTTTATTCAAATGCAACCTCTTCTTTCTTTAACGGTCATATTAATCTATCTCTTCACTTACAGTTTTATTAATCTACACACTTTCGACTATATTTACTTATCCTCACATTTTAGAACATTTTATAAATAAAATCAATACACCATTTTTTTCCAAATGTCATATAAATAAAAATCAGGTGAAAAGCCATATAATATAATGTCGGCTTTACACCCAATTTTCTAAATCATTTTTCAAAAATTAATTCTTCCCTGCAGCCACATATTCCCTTTAAACCTTCTCCCAACCGCTGCATCTCCAATAACATTTTTTACGGGTACACATATATCGAATATAAGTTCGTTTACATCCAATCTCATTACATATATTTCTTCTTTCGTGTACTCATTGGTAATTATTTGTAATTCCAAAATCTCGCCCATAATCGAATAATGATCACATTCAATTCCATAAGGCATGATATATGTGTCTACAATACTAAATACATCTTCGCTGACCAGACGTTGTGATACTTTTGAATATGTATCAATATCATCCATTGTCAGGCTTTCGATAGCGGCAGGATCTCCCGTCCTTGCCGCACTCACAAGCATCATCCGATTATGAATTTCTTCCTTTTGCCTCTTCTCCTGTTCTTTATCCTTTAATACTGGCAAAAGAATCGTACCTCCGTTGCACAATCCAGATAAAGTTACGGACTTGTATTTTACAGATTTTTTTGCTCTCTGACGCTCTTTGAGCAATTCTACTGTATTTTGAAGGTGGAAGATTAGATTAATCCCCACCTTCATATCCTCGCATATTCCGGCATATGCCTCTCTATCCATCCTTCTTTCTATATAGACATCTGCATGGCTGGTAATTCCGGTTCCCAGAAAAAATGGATAGTAATAGTTTTTCTCAAACTCTTCATGAATATCTCTGTCCCCAAACATCGCTATCCCAATTCCTGCGCCATACTCCTTCTGATATTCGCAGATGTCCATCTCTTCATCCTGTGCAATGAGATCATGCTGTGTAAATGAAGTTCTTACTTGAGTAAGAATATTTTTCAATTCTCTTTTGCTGTTAATATTGCCAAATCCAATGGCATTCATATATTGATGCATATTATTTTCCTTATAAATGCAATTTTTTAGCTTCGCCCACATAATGTGCTTTTATCTCTTAGGTATTAGTACCTCTGTGCCTCCCATGTATGGTCTGAGAACGTCAGGAATCCTTACTGTTCCGTCTGCCTGCAAATTATTTTCTAAAAATGCTATCAGCATTCTCGGCGGCGCTGCCACCGTATTATTTAATGTATGGGCAAAATATTTTCCATCTGTCCCTTTTACCCTTATGCCAAGTCTTCTTGCCTGAGCGTCCCCCAGATTCGAGCAGCTTCCCACCTCAAAATACTTTTTCTGTCTTGGGGACCATGCTTCAACATCACAAGATTTTACTTTCAAGTCTGCCAAATCTCCGGAACAGCATTCCAGAGTACGAACCGGTATATCCATAGAACGGAAAAGGTCAACCGTATTCTGCCACAGATTATCATACCATTTCATACTTTCCTCTGGCTTACATACAACAATCATCTCCTGCTTCTCAAACTGATGAATTCTGTAGACTCCTCTCTCTTCAATTCCATGAGCTCCTTTTTCTTTACGGAAACACGGAGAATAGCTGGTCAATGTCTGAGGAAGCTCCTCTTCTGTAAGCATCTTTCCAATAAATTTTCCAATCATGGAATGTTCACTGGTTCCAATCAGATAAAGGTCTTCTCCTTCTATCTTATACATCATGGCATCCATCTCTGCAAAACTCATAACGCCGGTAACTACATTACTTCTTATCATAAATGGAGGAATACAGTATGTGAAGCCTCTTCCAATCATAAAATCACGGGCATAGGACAACACAGCAGAATGAAGCCTTGCAATGTCGCCCATTAAATAATAGAATCCGTTTCCTGCAACTTCTCCCGCACTCTCTAAATCAATTCCATTGAAACTTCCCATGATATCCGTATGGTATGGAATTTCAAAATCTGGAACTACTGGTTCCCCATATTTCTGTATCTCCACATTTTCGCTGTCATCTTTTCCAATCGGTACAGAAGGATCGATGATATTTGGAATTGTCATCATTATCTTTTTAATTTTTGCTTCTACTTCCTTCTCCTCTGCAGACAGATTTTCTACCCGTTCTGCATTCTCCTGTACTTTCTTCTTTAACTCCTCTGCTTCTTCCTTCTTACCTTTCGCCATACAAGCTCCGATCTGTTTGGAAATTGTATTGCGCTCTGCACGGAGTCCTTCTACCTCCTGCTTTATATCTCTATTCCTCTGATCTAATTCTAATACGTCGTCCACCAAAGGTAATTTTTCATCCTGAAATTTTTTCTTTATATTCTCTCTTACCACATCCGGGTTCATTCTTACAAATTTAATATCTAACATGCTCTTTTCCTCCTAAGTTGGTATTATTTTATTTTTTGACATCTTTTACATCCATCTCATAATTTTCAAAAATAGCCTTGTCCAATGCTTCTGCCTCTTCCTCAGCTAGTTCGACATAACTCTCGCCTTTAATAATTTCCTTTATATAAGTATAACATCCTTCTCTGCTATGCATAGCATTCATAATCCATCCATTATTATTCTTATCCAGAAGTGCTACTGCAAAACTCAGTTTTCCACCCATTTCGTTAAATGCATCATATTTTACAATGCCTGTCTTTTGAAATCCTTTTTCATACTTTTTAAACAAATCTTTGATATCTGACCGGTTTTGTTTTGTTATCTTGAGTATAGAGTCTACTTCTCCGAATTTTTCTTTTAGGCTCTCTTCAAGAGTTTTCCCATTTCTTCCTTTCATAAACGTATTATAACTACTTTGTAATTTATTATATTTTACGGTAAGGTTCACATACAAAACAAACAACACGACAATCAAAATCAATAGGAATAAAAGTATGAATGCCGGATCTATCCCTAGCGTGACCAGTATCTTACTCTCCATGTATTATTCTTCTTCCCTTCGTATACTCATTATCATATCGAACATTCGTTCCAACTCTTTATCTGAATAATATTCTATTTCTATTTTGCCTTTTCCATTGCCTTTTGAGGAAATATTGACTTTAGTTCCCATAACTTCTTTCATCTTATCTTCAATATCTTTATAGACAAATGGATTCTCTATTGGTTTCTTTTCCTTTGGTTTTTTAGGATTCTTAATATCTTTTATTAATTTTTCAGTTTCCCTTACACTCAACTTTTCATCAAATATCCTATTGGCTAGTATGTACTGCTGCTCTTTACTATCAATCGCAAGCAACGCTCTTGCATGACCAGTCGATATCATATCATCAATAATCATCTGTTGGACTTTTTCATTCAACTTCAATAACCGCATAGAATTTGTTACAGCAGTTCTACTCTTTGAAACTCGCTCGGCAACTTCATCCTGCTTTAAATTGAACTCTTCTAATAGTCTTTTAAATGCCATTGCTTCTTCAATCGGATTAAGATTTTCCCTTTGTATGTTTTCAATCAATCCAATTTCCACAATTTCCTGTTCTGAATATTCTTTGATAATCACAGGGACTTCCCTTATACCAGCGATTTTTGCTGCTCTCCATCTTCTCTCACCTGCAATAATCTCGTAATAATCATTTCTTTTTCTGACCAGCAATGGCTGTAAGATTCCAAATTGCTTAATAGAATCAGCTAATTCTAATAAACCATCCTCCTCAAATTTTTTTCGCGGTTGTTCTCTATTAGGTTCTACCAGATTTATTTTCAACATCTGTTCCCCAGAATTTAATTCTGATTCCGGTTCATTTTTTGATGTTAATTCTGGTTCAGCAGATTTTGTTGACCTATTATCAGGAATCAGACTGTCCAATCCTTTTCCCAGTCCTTTTTTCTTTACCGCCATCATATCCTCCCCTTATGATTCCTTACTTATCACTTCTTCTGCAAGCCTCATATAACTCTCCGCCCCAGCCGATCTTGGGTCATATTGATTAATCGGTGTTCCAAAACTTGGTGCCTCAGCAAGTCTTATATTTCTTGGAATGATTGTTTTGTAAATATTTTGTTCCAAGTTATCTTTTACATTTTCTACAACCTGCAATGACAGATTTGTCCTTGCATCATACATTGTAAATACGACGCCTTCAATTTCTAATACTGGATTCAATCTGTCTTTTACTAATTCTACAGTATGTATCAGTTGGCTTAATCCTTCCAAAGCATAATATTCACATTGAATTGGAACCAACACAGAGTCAGCTGTTGTCATAGCATTCACTGTAAGTAAGCTTAATGACGGCGGACAATCGATAATCACATAGTCATAATTGTCCCTTATCTTTTGAATTGCATTTTTCACTACAAATTCCTTATTTTCCACATCAATCATTTCAATTTCAACTGCGGATAAATCAACATTGGAAGGCAATATATCCAAATTTTCAATTGTATCTTTATGGATTACCTCTTCCACATCAGCTTCTCCAATTATCATATCATAGATTGTCCCGTCTATTGCGTTTTTATCTAAGCCGAGTCCACTCGACATATTCCCCTGTGGATCCATATCAATAGCAAGAACCTTTCGACCTTTTTCAGCAAGAGAAGCTGATAGATTAATTGCAGTTGTTGTTTTGCCGACACCGCCTTTTTGGTTGGCAATAGCTATAATTCTTCCCATCTACAATCACCTTTCTTTTTCATTGAAAATAGTATAACACTTTTTTTTCTACATATCTAGCAAATGTTTAATATTAAAATATATTTTATGATTTTTTTGATGTTTCACGTGAAACATCTGAGTTTTTTGTTATTATTTTCCACTATAAAAGCTTATCTAAATCTTTTTACCATATTTACCATTAAATTAATACTGTTTATAAAGCATTTCTTTATAGCAAAAATTATATGTTTGACTTTAAAAATTAATATTTTTAGCAAAAGAAATTCTATAAGATAGAATAACAACAAGATTATAATTGAATAGAAACATTTGCAAACTTTATTTATTAGTTAAGTCAAATATTTCATCCAATAACTTTAATTTATACAAAACATATTCATTTTAAAAGAATCCATTACAATTATTATGTACTTTTATTACCATTAATAATGTTTCACGTGAAACATTATTATTTTCAATACTTATCAAGCGGCAATTATTCTCATTAATACAATTTATAACTTATCTATTATTTATTTTTTCATATAACACCGGAAGTATAATCAGTTTTATACTCTTTAGCATTAAATATTTTTTATTTCAATAACATTATTACTATTTTAACAAAAATTCTCTTCCAAATTTATACTTTGTTAGACGATGTCCACACGCCCCACAAGGGGCATAAATTACGGTGTGCCCTTGGCTATACCGTAATGAACAAAATCCACCTGCCCACAGGGCATGCATTACGGTGTACCCTTAGGTATACTTTATTGAGCAAAACACAACCATTCAAAGAACATGTTACGGTGTATCCTTTGGCAAAAAAAATTAGCATCTTTCTGTCGCATAATAAAAGCAGTAGATATTTTCAACATAAATAAATATTATAAAATATTGATAATATATCATTTAAAAACATTTAGTATATATCTGCATTTTTCATTCTTCTTTTCTATATATTCAAATGTTTCACGTGAAACATTTGAATAATCAAAAGAACTTACATATTTAAAATCATAATATATAAAAATATCTACTTCTCCTGCTGCTCAATCATTTTCTTAACCATATAACTATAATAAATTAATTATAGTATTTTTTAACATATATTTAGTATTCTTGCACTTTGTACCACATATGTTTTTTTCACAACTTACAGCCAACAACTCTCTCATTATGGATTGCTCTATGGCACATAGGCATATTATTAGCATTTTTTATTATTACCCTTTTAGTTTCCTATCAGACTGAATGTCTTTTCTGTCTAGCAGATTTATACAACCTTCGGTAATGATATAATTTCTTATCAGATTAGTTCTTTGAAATATAAGCGACGTTACCACACCCGCCTATACATTTTTTCTATTTGTTCAAAATTTTCCAAACTACTGCAAGGGTTCTATTACATTTTTATATTGTGGAGCAATTTTCATTGATACAAGCAGAATATTATCTTTTAATTGAGAGAATAAAGATTTTATTACTTATCATTATCTCCGGTTACATTACCACAGATATTTTCTCTCTTTTCAAATGTAGAAAAGAGAGGATAGGATGACAAACTGTTTATCATATACTATTTAACTTTTATTGAATGCATATATTTTATATATTCGCATACTTAACATCATATTATGTCCCATATTCGATTCATTTCATATCAATGACAAGATATTATTTGCTTGCCATCTGCTTCTCCTGCTTTTTCTGCTGCTTAATCATCTTCTTAACCATACAACCAACTAACAGTAAGATTCTAACTTATCCTACATGCTTTCAATTCTTGTAAAATCATCTTGATAGCAATTCAGGCTGAAACATTTAAATTCAATTATAAAGTTATTAATTTATAATATATTTTTTATTCCACAAAAATGTTTCACGTGAAACATTTACTTTCAGAAAATTCTATAGTATAATAAATCAAACTTCATTATAAATTTATAAATCCATTGCAAATAAAACATTTCAATTTATTATATTAATCAAATTGAAAACATAAAATTATATATTGTAACCCAAACAATGATTTATCTTAAAAAGCACATATAAATATGGTGGCAGAAAATCATTAAAAATAGCAGAATCATTCTACAACTTATATGGAAGGAAGTTTACACATGAATTGGAAAAAGAAAATTATAAGCTTGATCTCATTAGCAAGTTTTGCTACACTCATAATTCATATAATGAACAAACTCATTTACTTCTCGGCAACAATGGACAACTTATTATCCAGCGCCTCTGGTTCATATTGCAACTGGAAATTTGGAAAAATATATTACAAAAAAATTGGGTCAGGTCATCCACTTCTCCTTATTCACAATTTGGACACCTACAGTTCTGGACATGAATGGAATAAGGTTTTAAAAGACCTTTCTAAAACAAATACCGTTTATCGTATCGACCTTTTAGGATGTGGGCGCTCAGATAAACCCAACATTACATATACAAACTATCTCTATGTACAATTGATTAATGATTTTATTAAACAGGTCATTGGAGAAGAAACTGATATTCTTGCAACTGGGGATTCAGGAGCATTTGCCATCGCTGCATGCCACAATGATAATTCTGTGATTCGCAAAATAATACTTGTAAATCCACCCGATATAAAAGAACTATCAAATATTCCTGACAAACGGAGCAAGATATTTATGAACCTATTGCAACTTCCTATCGTAGGTACTTTCATATATAATTTATTTACCGGAAGAAATAGCACCGACGAGCTTTTTACTGAATATTACTTTTATAACTCCAACCTTTTAGAACATGATTTAATCAGTACTTATTATGAGACAGCACACATGGATGCCAACTCCAAATATCTGTTTGCAAGCATTTACGGTCATTATACTACTGTTAACTTGAAACACTGTCTAAAAACAATAACAAACAGTATTTATTTTATTGTAGGTGATGATAAAATGAATAAAACCGAAAATATAGATATTTATCGAAACATCATGCCTTCGATAGAGGTAGAAAACATTCATGAAACACGCCAGCTTCCTCAATTAGAAAAGCCGAATGAGTTTATGGATAAAGTCAAGATTTTCTTAGAAGATGAATTTTGAAAGAGTGCAGTTTGGAAAAAACATTTTCCAAACTGCACTCTTTTTATCTTAATGGCTCTTTTGCAGGTATACCCGATTTACGCGGATACTTTCCGCCTGTATTTTTTACTTTTTCTATTTTTACAAACGACCTGTTAATATCTGTCCCCGGTAATTGAAACTTTACAACATCAACAATATTTCCACCCAACAACTGAGCAGCCTTTTTTGACTCTGCTATCTCTTCATCAATATTCCCAGATTTATATGAAACAAAGACTCCGCCCTTTTTTACATATGGCAAACAATATTCAGTTAATGTTGAAAGATTAGCAACAGCTCTTGATACACACAAATCAAACTGTTCCCTATACTCCTCTTTTCTTGCATAGTCCTCTGCTCTTCCATGAATTGTATAAATTTCTGTAAGCTCTAACTCCTTAATTACCTCATCTAAAAATTTTATTCTCTTATTCAATGAATCCAACAATACCATATTAAGATGTGGAAAAACAATTTTTAAAGGAATTCCCGGAAACCCTGCACCAGTTCCTAAATCAAGAATCTTATCCACCTGCTTCAAATCAAGAACCTTTACAATAGAAAGACTATCTACAAAATGCTTCTCCACAATTTCTTCATATTCTGTAATACCTGTCAGATTCATTACTCTATTCCATTCAATTAGTAACTCATAAAATCTATAAAACTGTTTTATCTTCCTTTCATCCAGTTCAACATGAATCTCTTTCATCTTTTCTTTCAATAAATTAACCATCCCTAACCTCACAAATAAGTTCACATCATTTTTTTCAAAAGCATTAATACCTGCCATCTGCTTCTCAATCATATTCTTAACCATATAACCGCAAACAGAAACTTTATTACTTTGATTATATAGTATTATATTGCTTTATCGCTTTAATGTTTTAATGTGTTAAATTTCTAATATACTGACCGCATACTCCCACTCCCCATATACACCAACAAAACAGAAATATCCGCCGGTGATACTCCCGATATCCGAGACGCCTGCCCCACCGAAACCGGACGGTACTCTTTCAACTTTTGAACTGCCTCTATCCGCAAACTCTTAATCGAATCATAATCAATATCCTCTGGTATCCTCTTACTCTCCAATTTCTTAAACTGCTCCACCTGTCTCTTCTGTCTGCTGATATACCCTTCATACTTAATAAAAATATCCACCTGTTCTATCACATCTTCTTCCAGTTCATCTGGAATTTCCGGTCTCTTTTCATCAATCTCCTTCAATGCCCGGTAGGATAACTCCGGACGGCGAATCAATTCGGCAAGAGAAATACCCGATACCAACCTTGTACTTCCATAATCATCCAACAAATTCTGAACCTTATCAGAAGTACCTACATTCGTAGTTTTCATCCTCTCAATTTCAGATTCTATCCACTCTTCCTTCCTTAAAAGTCTTTGATATCTTTCCTCAGGAATCAATCCAATCTCATACCCTATCTTCGTTAATCTTTGGTCTGCATTATCCTGTCTTAATAATAAACGATACTCTGCTCTGGAAGTCATCATCCGGTAAGGTTCACGGCTCTCCTTTGTAACAAGATCGTCAATCAACACTCCGATATAAGCTTCCGACCTATCCAATACAACAGCCTCTTTCCCCTGCAATTTCCTTGCCGCATTAATCCCCGCCATCAAACCTTGCGCCGCCGCCTCTTCATATCCTGAACTTCCGTTAAACTGTCCGCCGCTGAACAGACCTTCAATCTTCCGAAATTCCAAAGAAGGCTTTAGCTGTCTTGCATCAATACAGTCATACTCAATTGCATAAGCATTTCTGACAATCTTCACATTCTCCAATCCAGGCACCGTCCGGTACATTGCATACTGGACATCCTCCGGAAGTGAACTAGACATCCCCCCAATATACATCTCATTTGTTTCCAATCCTTCTGGCTCAATAAACACCTGATGCCTCTCCTTATCGGCAAACTTTACCACTTTATCCTCAATAGACGGACAATACCTCGGTCCAGTCCCTTCTATCATTCCAGAAAACAAAGGCGAACGATCCAAATTCTTCCTTATAATCTCATGGGTAGTCTGATTCGTATAAGTCAGCCAGCAAGATACTTGATCTATCTGCACCTCTTCGGGATTTGTGGTAAATGAAAACGGAACTACTCTCTCATCCCCAAACTGTTCTTCCATCTTACTAAAATCAACCGTATTCTTATCAATTCTCGCCGGAGTCCCTGTCTTAAAACGATACATCTGAATTCCAAGCTCCTTTAAAGAATCCGAGAGATAATTGGCAGCCTGCAATCCATTTGGTCCTGTATTACTGCTCACCTCCCCATAAATGCACCGCGCCCTAAGGTAAGTGCCGGTACACAGAATCACAGCCTTGCATGGATACACAGCGCCCGAAAATGTCTGTACCCCACTCACCTTTCCATCCTCTGTCAGAATCTTTACCACTTCCATCTGTTTAATTTCCAGATTTTCCTGACTCTCTAATACCTGCCGCATCGTGCGGCTGTAATTTGCCTTATCCGCCTGAGCTCTAAGGGAATGGACCGCCGGCCCTTTCGATTTATTAAGCATTTTGGACTGAATAAAAGTCCGGTCGATTATTTTCCCCATCTCCCCGCCAAGGGCATCCACCTCTCTTACCAGATGTCCCTTTGAACTTCCCCCAATATTAGGATTACACGGCATCAATGCAATGCTGTCCACACTTACAGTAAATATAATTGTACGAAATCCCAACCTGGAAACAGCAAGCGCCGCCTCACATCCTGCATGTCCAGCGCCTATTACCACCACATCATATCCATCTTCATTTATCCACACAGAATTTGCCAAATCTTTCACCAACCAAATCCTCCTCTACCTTTCACTCGTTTATCCAGATACTTATTTCCCCATGCAAAATTTGCTGAATATCTCATTGACTAAATCCTCTCCTGCCTTCTCTCCTGTAATCTCTCCAAGCGACTCATAGGCATCCAGCAAATCAATCGAATAAAAATCTTCCGGCATCCCAGAATCAATACTGTCTTTTACCCTTTCCAATGCGTAAAATGAATCCTGAAGAGCTGTCTTATGACGTAAATTCGTAATATATATTTCATCATTAAATGAAAGTTTTCCTTCAAAAAACATTACTTTTAAAGTTTCTTCCAGAACATCTATTCCTATTTTTTCTCTTATTGATATAGAAATAATGGGTATAGTAAACTTATTTATTTCTTTGCTATTCAAATTTGAAAGATTACTTGCAAAATATGCGTTTTTTACCTCTTCCTCTGTAACCACCGTCTCCAAATCTGTTTTGTTCAATAAAATAATAGATTTTTTCTCCCTAATCAAACGAAAAATCTCTTCATCATTCTCATCCAAAGGCATTGATGCATCTATCACATACAGAATCAAATCCGCCTGCCCCGCATAATTCCTTGCCCGGTCTACCCCTATCTTTTCCACAATATCTTCGGTATCCCGGATTCCCGCAGTATCTATCATATTCAGAGAGATCCCTCTCAAATTAATATGCTCCTCCAAAATATCTCTGGTCGTACCTGCAATTTCCGTAACAATCGCCCTTTCTTCTCCTAAAAGCACATTCAAAAGAGAAGACTTTCCTGCGTTTGGTCTGCCCAAAATAACCGTGCGGATTCCTTCTTTTATCATCCTTCCGTCATCATAAGTATCTATCAGGTTCCGTATCTGTCCCATAAGCTTTTCCACAGTTTGCCGCAATTTTTCCCCATATCCATCCACACTGATATGTTCCGGGTCGTCCAAAGCCGACTCAATAAAAGCTGTATGGTAAATGATTTCATTTCTAATCTCACTGATTTTATCCCTGATATTCCCCTTTAACTGGCTGACAGAACTTTGAAGCGCATACTGATTCCTGGATGATATCAAATCTCCCACCGCCTCTGCTTGGGACAAATCCAGCTTTCCATTTAAGAAAGCCCTCTTTGTAAATTCCCCCGGTTCTGCAGGTCTTGCCCCCCTATCAATCAACAGTTCCAGTATACGTTTAACGACATACACACCTCCATGGCAGTTAATCTCCACCGTATCCTCCCCGGTAAAACTATGAGGTCCCCTCATCAGCATTACAAGCACTTCATCAACCATACATTCCCCATCCATCACATATCCATAATGAATCGTATGTGTCCGCTGCTCTGAGAGCAATTTCTTCCTTTTTCCTCTATAAACTCTATCTGCAATCAAAAATGCTTCCGGACCGCTCATTCTTACAATACCGATTCCCGCATCGCTCATTGCGGTCGATATTGCGGCAACCGTATCATTATAGAATCTTCCCATTTTTGCCTCCTTATCTAATCTCCTCTGCACGGGACTGTGCAGATAACAAAAATAGGGGTGTGAAACCCCTATTTTCATTATCCTACCTATTACGTACCAGAGTAACTACTACTCTCCTATAAGGTTCTTCCCCTTCGCTATGTGTGGAAACCGCCGGGTCTGCCTGCAATGCCGAATGGATAATCCTTCTCTCATAAGGATTCATAGGCTCTAACGACACCGTCCTCCTGCTTCTCTTCACCTTGCTTGCAATATTCTTCGCAAGATTCTCAAGAGTCTCTTTCCTTCTCCTGCGGTAATCCTCCGTGTCAAGCTTTACACGCACATACCCTTCCTGCATCTTGTTGGCAACCCTGTTCGTCAGATATTGGAGAGAATCCAACGTCTGTCCTCTTTTTCCAATCAGGATTCCCATATTGCTTCCTTCCATATCAATAGAAAGCGCGCCCTCTTCGTCCACAACAGACGTAACCTTTACATCCGTCATATCCATCGCCTTTAAAACATCGCTCACAAATTTCTCACAAGCTTCAATCGTACATTCCTCTACCTTTGCAAGCTCTACCTCTTTCTTCTCAGGAACATTGGCTGCAAGCTGCTCTTTTACCGGCGTTTTCTTCTTAGACTCTTTCTTTACAGAATCCTTCTTTCCATGCTCCTTATAATCCTTATGTTCTTTATGCTCCTTCTTAGGAGTTTCCTTCTTTACATGCTCCTTTTTCGGCGCTTCCTTTTTTACTTCTTTCTTAACAGGCTCCTTGACCAAAGAAACGTCTACCTTCGGGATTTCAATCTCAGGCTCTTCTTCCTTGGCCTCTTCTTTCCTGCGTGCTTTGATTACTGCCTGCTTCATACCGATTCCAAGGAATCCGGCGCTTCCTTTTTCAATCACCTGATAATCTAATTGATCACTCGTCACTCCTAACTGGACTAATGCTTCTGTAATCGCATCATCTAACGTCCTCGCTGATACAGTAATATATTCCATGAATAAAGCCCCCTAATTATTTTCATTGAATTTTTTAACCATGTTAGCCTTTGCCGCAAGGCTGCCTTCCTTGGCATTCTCAGCACGCGATTTTGCCTGTTCTATTCTTCTTTCTCGCTCTTTCTCACTCATTCCCGATACGTTTCTGCTGGCAGAATCCTTGATACTCCTGGTATTCGTCTGTGCCATAGCGTTAATCTTCTCGGCCTTTACGCTGCGCTTCTCACGCTTCTTCGCAGCCTTTTCCTTATTCTTCTCCACCAACTCTTCCACCGAAATCTTAGCCAAATGCTTGTTGATGATAACTTGCTGTACAATTCTTACCACGGCGCTGAACACCCAGTACATACCGATACCTGTCGGAAGTGAAAATACCATAAACACAGAGAATAACGGCATCGTCACATTCATGGTGTTCATAGTGCTTGCCATCGGATTATCCTTATCCATCTGCTGTCCGGAAATTGCCTGGGAAATCTTAACGCTCAAATATTGTGTAAGGCCGGACAGTACCGGGACAAGAATCGCCGTAATAATAATGACAGCCGGAGCCATTCCATAGGAACCGCTGTTCCTAATCATCGTAATCGGAGATATTGTCATGTCCGGTATCGTAAGGAACTGGTTCACGCTTGCCGGAGCATCCTTGATTGCCGGGACATAACTCTGAATATCGTAAATAACCGGGTATAAAGCCAACAACAGCGGCAGCTGAATCAGCATCGGAAGACATCCTCCCATCATGGAGGTTCCGTACTTGTCATATACCTGCTGAATCTCCTCCTGCTGCTTCATCATAGACGCCTGGTCTTTTTTATTCTTATATTTTTTCTGAATTGCCTGAACCTCAGGGTTCGTCACAGCAGATAACTTCTGCATTCTCTGTTGGCTGACGGTAAGCGGGAGCATCAATGTATATACGAAGATGGTATATAAAATGATTGATAAACCCACCAGTCCGTTATCACTTGGAAGCGCATTATCCAATATCGTATAGATAAAGTTCATGACCTTCCCCAACAGCCAGCTAATCTGACCTACAATCGGCCAATTCGCTGCCGATAATAAACTAAATGTCATACTCATTCCTCCAATGTATTCTATTTATAGAAACATAAGTTTCCAAAAAGCGGGGTAAATCCTATCATGGAACCGGGTCGTACCCTCCCTTTGCAAACGGATTACAACGTAATATCCTCCATACAGCTAGAGCTGTTCCTTTAAACGCACCATATTTCTCAATAGCCTCTATCGCATACTGCGAACATGTGGGATAATAAATACAGGACGAATATCCCTTCAGAGCAGATAAATACTTCCGATAGAATCTGATACAGCCTAACAGAATGTGTTTCATAATACGTTACCCCTATCTATAATGGTATGAAGACGTCCCAGATGGAGCATTGCGCTGTCAATTTCATGGTAATTCTTCTCTTTCGCAGCCGCTCTGGCAATCACGACGATATCCAGTCCCCGTCTGTAACGTTCCTCTTGCAGTCTATAGCTTTCCCTAATCAGCCTTGTTAATCTATGCCTTACAATACTATTGCCAACTTTCTTACTTACGGATATACCTAACCGGTTCCTGCCGGTTTCATTCTCTAATACATACATTACCAGATACTTGTTCGCACAGGATTTCCCTCTTCCATAGACATTCCGGAAATCCTGGTTCTTCTTCAATGACTCGGAATACTTCATTCACACACCGTCCAATTTTTATAGAAGAAAAGGCCACATATATGCGGCCTACGCTGATAATCTCTTTCTTCCTTTTGCTCTTCTGCTAGCAAGAACTTTTCTTCCACCTTTGGTGCTCATCCTGGATCTGAACCCATGGACTTTAGCCCTCTGTCTCTTCTTTGGCTGGAATGTCATTTTCATAGATATCCACCTCCTTATATACTAAGGGAAACTCCCTACAAATTTTCCTAAGACATCAGCCTTGATTATATAGAAAAAATGCGTCTGAGTCAAGCTATTCCGCGATTTTTCTAAATTTATTTATCCACAAATTGTGGATAACATTTGGGATTTCTGTGGATAAGACGTGGAAACAAATAATTTCATCACCATTTTCCTTGAAAAATTACAATTTTCCGTTGTGTATTACGTTTTCCACATAGATTTAGAGATTGCTTAATTTGCTATTTTGATGTAAAATAATTAGGATACCAAAACTGGGGTTATAATGTATATTTTGATACTAAGAGAGATTAGGAGTTTACTGTAATGGATATTGTGAATGAAAAGTGGCCGGAAATTATCGAGCATCTCAGGGTAGAACACGAATTATCCAATGTCTCATTTACTACCTGGATACAGCCGTTGAAAGTATATGAGATTATTGACAACACCGTGTATATACTGGTGAATATGAACGCAAGCGTTGAATATATTGAAAAGAAATACCTTCTCCCTCTGAAAGTATGCATTTCTGAAGTTACGGGGATTGACTATGAAGTCATATTTTTGTCGGAGGATGATTCCAGAATCGGCGAGATCCGCAGCATGTCTGCAGATGCAAGTCATAAGAAGAGAACCAAGACTGCAAGCGAGAAAGCAGGATTGAATCCCAAGTATACCTTCGATACCTTCGTGGTGGGTGGGAACAATAATTTTGCACACGCCGCCTCCCTTGCCGTGGCGGAATCCCCGGGAGAAGTATATAATCCCTTGTTTTTATATGGAGACGTCGGTCTTGGGAAGACCCATCTGATGCATTCCATCGCTCATTTTATATTGAATAAGAACCCGAAAAAGAAGGTTCTCTACGTTACAAGCGAGACATTTACCAACGAACTGATTGAAGCCTTGAAAAAAGGTAAGACCGCCGATAATGAATCTGCCATGGCTCAATTCAGGGACAAGTACCGCAATAACGACGTCCTGCTGATTGACGATATCCAGTTCATCATCGGCAAGGAGAGTACGCAGGAAGAGTTTTTCCACACGTTTAACCATCTGCATACCTCCGCCAAACAGATTATTATTTCCAGTGATAAGCCTCCTAAGGATATTGAGACACTGGAGGCAAGACTCCGTACCCGGTTCGAGTGGGGCTTGATTGCAGACATCTCTGCGCCTGACTATGAGACAAGGATGGCAATCTTACGCAGGAAGATTGAGCTGGACCATCTGGACAGGTACAATATTCCGGAGGAGGTTCTGACATATATTGCCGAGAACATCAAATCCAACATCCGGGAACTTGAAGGCTCGCTTAACAAGCTGATTGCCCTCTATAAACTGAACAACCCGGAAACCATTGATATCCCGCTGGCTGCCGAGGCTTTGAAGGATATCATATCTTCTTATAACAATAGAGTCGTAACGCCGGAGCTGATCCTTGACATCGTATCCGACCATTTTAATATTACCATTGCAGATCTGAAAGGAAACAAGCGGAGCGCAAGCATCTCCGTACCAAGGCAGATCTGCATGTACCTGATGCGTACTCTAACCGAGACGCCTCTTCAGGCAATCGGCATCATCCTTGGAGGAAAGGATCACTCAACGATTAAGTACGGTGTAGAAAAGATTGAAAAAGGTATTGTGAAGGACGAGACCCTTAACAATACCATCAGTATTATTATGAAAAAGATTAATCCCGCTTAATGTGAATAACATTGTGGACAACTTAGGGATAATGGGGAATAACTGTTGGAAAATTATTTTCTAAGAAACAAAAAAGTTTTTTAAGACAAGTTTTCACCACAACTTCCACATCTTGTCTCACTAAAATCCACACAGTTATTCTTGCGGAAAACACTGTTAAATTCTGGGGTTTCCGTGGTTTTCCACTTTTCCACAGCCCCTAATAAGAAGAAGACGGAAATTTATGATAGATAAATGTATCCGTCCGCGCCTGAAAGGAGTTTTACACATATGAAGATTATCTGCAGCAAAGCAAATCTTTCAAAAGGAGTCAGCACTGTATATAAGGCTGTACCCTCTAAGACCACCATGCCAATTCTGGAGTGTATCCTGATTGACGCTACGAACGATATTATCAGATTGACAGCAAATGATATGGAACTGGGAATACAGACGGATATAGAAGGAGAGATTGTGGAGAGAGGCATGATTGCCATTGATGCAAGGATATTCTCCGAGATTGTACGCAAACTTCCTGATAATGAGATTAAGATTGAGACAGATGAGAATCTCAGGATGACGATTACTTGTGAGAAAGCGAAGTTTGATTTATCCGGGAAGCCGGGGGAGGAATTTTCTTATCTCCCAATTATTGAGAAAGATGAATCTATAGAAATATCTCAGTTTACTTTGAAAGAAGTTATTCGGCAGACCATCTTCTCCATTGCGGATACGGAGAGCAACAAATTAATGACGGGCGAATTGTTCGAGATTAGAGGGAACGTGCTTAGAGTTATCTCTCTTGACGGACACCGTATTTCTATCCGCAGGATTGAATTGAAGGATGAAGTAAGCGATAAAAAATTAATCGTTCCCGGTAAGACATTGATTGAAGTCAGCAAGATTCTGTCGGGCGAGGCGGAGAGCATGGTTTCTATCTCTTACACCAGCAACCACATTGTATTTGAGTTTGACAATACGGTAGTGGTGTCCAGACTGATTGAGGGGGAATATTTTAGGATTGATCAGATGTTGTCTAACGACTATGAGACGAAGGTCAGAATCAATAAAAGAGAGTTATTGAACTGTATCGATCGGGCGACGCTTCTCGTGAAGGAAGGGGACAAGAAGCCGATTATCATCAATATCGGCGACGAGGTGATGGAACTAAGGATTAAGTCCCAGATTGGCTCAATGAATGAGGAGATTTTTATCAGCAAGGAAGGAAAAGACCTTCTGATTGGTTTCAACCCTAAGTTCCTGATAGACGCCTTACGTGTCATCGAGGACGAGGAAGTAACTCTATATCTGATGAATGCAAAGGCGCCGTGTTTCATTAAGGACGATGAGGAGAGTTATATTTACCTGATTCTGCCTGTAAATTTTAATGCGGCTGCGTAGAGAGGGATAACAAGTGGATGTTGTAAGATTGAGAGATGAGTATATTAAGCTCGGGCAGGCTTTGAAGGCCGCCGGTCTGGTCGGCTCCGGCGCGGAGGCGAAGGAAGTCATTGTGGAGGGTTCTGTCAAAGTCAACGGCGAGACGGATACCAGGAGAGGGCGGAAGCTATACGCCGGAGATGTTATCACTTTTAACGGGGAAGAAGTGAAAATTGAAAATTAGGTCTTTGAAGCTAAAGAATTACAGGAATTATGATCTTTTAAAACTTGATTTTGATGATGCTGCCAATATATTCTATGGGGATAATGCACAGGGAAAAACGAATATTTTAGAGGCAGTCTATCTTTCCGGAACCACCAAGTCCCATCGGGGGGCAAAGGATAGGGAACTTATCCGTTTTGGGAAGGATGAGTCCCATATCGAGGCTGTGGTGGAAAAAAATGGTATTGATTACCAGCTTGATATGCATTTGAAAAAGAATGGGGCGAAAGGGATTGCCATTAACAAGATGCCGATTCGCAAGGCAAGCGAATTGTTCGGCATTGTGAACCTTGTGTTTTTCTCTCCGGAGGACTTGAATATCATTAAGAACGGCCCTTCCGAGAGAAGGAGGTTCATTGACATGGAGTTATCCCAGCTTGACAAGGTCTATCTGAGCAATTTGTCCAATTACAACAGAATCGTGAACCAGAGGAATCATCTTCTAAAGGAGATGGGTCCAGAACATGACGGGAAACTGAAAGATACCCTGGAAATCTGGGATATGCAGTTGATCCGGTATGGAAATCAGATTCTGGAGAGAAGGGAAAAATTCATACAGGAGATAAACGATATCATTTTTTCGATTCATAGAAAGCTTACTGGCGGACGGGAAGAGATTCAAGTAATCTATGAGCCCAGTAACGGGAGTCTTACGTTAGAACAAGCATTATCAAAGAACAGGGAAAGAGATATACGTATAAAGAGTACATCGGTGGGACCCCACAGGGACGACATCTGTTTTATGGCCAAAGAACTGGACATCAGACGTTTCGGGTCGCAGGGACAGCAGCGGACTGCCGCGCTTTCGCTGAAGTTATCTGAGATTGAGCTGGTAAAACAGGCAGCAAGGGATACGCCTGTTTTATTACTTGACGATGTATTGTCTGAACTTGACAAACATAGGCAAAACTATCTATTAGACAGTATAAATGATATACAGACATTGATTACCTGTACAGGGGTAGAGGATTTTGTAAATCATCGTTTCTCTATAAACAAAGTGTTCCATGTCCATAACGGACAGGTAACGAATGAAAACTAGGAGGAGAAGAATGAGTACAGAGAAGGTACAGCATGAATATGGTGCGGATGAGATTCAGATATTGGAAGGGCTTGAGGCGGTAAGAAAACGTCCTGGCATGTATATCGGAAGCACTTCATCGCGCGGACTTCACCACCTTGTGTATGAGATTGTGGATAACTCTGTGGATGAAGCGCTGGCGGGTTTCTGTGATACGATATTTGTGACTATCAATCCGGATAATTCGGTTACGGTTCTGGATAACGGAAGGGGAATCCCTGTGGGAATCAACCATAAGGCTGGGCTTCCGGCAGTGGAGGTGGTGTTTACCGTTCTCCATGCGGGAGGAAAGTTCGGAGGCGGCGGATACAAGGTGTCCGGAGGACTTCACGGAGTTGGGGCTTCTGTCGTTAATGCGTTGTCTAACTGGCTGGAGGTCGAAATCTACCATGAGGGGAAAATATATAAGCAGCGTTATGAACGTGGAAAAGTTGTGGAAAAACTGGCGGTCATTGGGGAATGTGAGCCGGAGAGGAGCGGGACCAAGGTTGTGTTCCTGCCGGACGACACGATTTTTGAAGATACGGTGTTTGATTACGATGTGCTGAAACAGCGTTTCCGGGAGATGGCATTTCTGACCAGAGGACTTAAAATCGTGCTGCGGGACGACAGGCCGGACGACGGCGCTATTGAAAAGACATTTCACTATGAAGGCGGCATTAAGGAGTTCGTGGCGTACCTGAATCGGAGCAAGACGGCTCTCTACGAGGATATTATCTACTGTGAGGGAATGGTCAACAATGTATCGGTCGAGGTGGCGATGCAGCATAATGATTCTTACAGTGACAATACGTATGGATTCGTGAACAATATTACAACGCCGGAGGGCGGAACCCATGTGGTAGGTTTCAGGAATGCTCTGACGAAGACTTTTAACGATTATGCGAGAAAGAATAAATTATTGAAGGACAGTGAGCAGAACTTGTCAGGGGAGGACATCCGGGAAGGGCTGACTGCGATTATCAGCGTCAAGATTGAAGATCCTCAGTTTGAGGGACAGACGAAGCAGAAGCTTGGCAACAGCGAGGCAAGGGGAGCGGTTGACAGCGTGGTAAGCAAGCAGCTTGAGATTTATTTGGAGCAGAATCCTACGGTTGCAAAGCTGACGGTGGAGAAGTCGGTGATGGCGCAGCGTGCAAGGGAGGCGGCAAGGAAAGCGCGGGAACTGACCCGGAGGAAGTCAGCGCTTGACGGGATGTCTCTTCCTGGGAAATTGGCGGACTGTTCAGACAAAGACCCGACGAAATGTGAGATTTATATCGTTGAGGGAGATTCTGCCGGGGGTTCTGCCAAGACCGCAAGGGATAGGGCGACTCAGGCAATCCTTCCGCTTAGGGGGAAGATTCTGAATGTGGAGAAGGCAAGGCTCGACCGCATTTACGGAAATGCGGAGATTAAGGCGATGATTACGGCATTTGGGACGGGTATCCATGATGATTTTGATATTTCAAAGCTTCGTTATCACAAGATTATTATCATGACGGATGCCGATGTTGACGGCGCCCATATCAGTACTCTATTATTGACGTTCCTGTATCGTTTTATGCCTGATTTGATCAAAGAAGGATACGTTTATCTGGCGCAGCCGCCTCTTTATAAGCTGGAGAAGAATAAGAAGGTATGGTATGCGTACAGCGACGAGGAGCTGGATGGTATCTTAAAGGACGTGGGGCGTGACGGGAATAATAAGATTCAGCGTTACAAAGGGCTTGGAGAGATGGATGCGGAACAGCTCTGGGAGACGACCATGGACCCGGAACACAGGATTCTCTTGAAGGTAACAATGGATGAAGAGACGACGTCTGAGCTTGACCTTACATTTACCACGCTGATGGGGGATAAGGTGGAGCCGAGACGTGAATTTATCGAAGAGAACGCCAAGTATGTGAAGAATCTGGATGTATAAGAGGTATATAACATGGAAGATAATATTTTTGATAAAGTTCATGAAGTTGATTTGAAAAAGACGATGGAAAACTCCTATATCGACTATGCCATGAGTGTTATCGCTTCGCGTGCGCTGCCGGATGTGCGGGACGGTCTGAAACCGGTTCAGAGAAGGATTCTTTACTCTATGATTGAGCTGAACAACGGTCCGGACAAGCCACATAGGAAATGTGCCCGTATCGTCGGTGATACCATGGGTAAATACCATCCCCACGGTGACAGTTCCATTTATGGAGCATTGGTCAATATGGCTCAGGAGTGGTCTACCAGATATCCGTTGGTGGATGGTCATGGGAATTTTGGTTCTGTGGACGGGGACGGAGCTGCGGCCATGCGATATACGGAGGCAAGGCTTAGCAAGATTTCCATGGAGCTGACGGCAGATATCAACAAAAATACGGTTGATTTTGTGCCGAACTTTGACGAGACGGAGAAGGAGCCTACGGTTCTGCCGGCAAGATTCCCGAACCTTCTGGTCAACGGGACGTCGGGGATTGCCGTTGGTATGGCGACGAATATCCCGCCCCATAACCTGCGGGAGGTCATCAATGCGGTGGTCAGGATTATTGACGACCAGATTGAGGATAAGGACGAGACGACCATCGAGGAGATTCTAAAGATTATCAAAGGGCCGGATTTCCCTACGGGGGGAATGATTCTTGGTACAAGAGGAATCGAGGAGGCATACCGCACCGGGCGGGGGAAGATTCGTGTCCGCGCCATTTCGGATATTGAATCCATGCCCAATGGGAAGAGCCGGATTGTGGTTACGGAACTGCCCTATATGGTGAATAAGGCGAGGCTGATTGAGAAGATTGCGGAGCTTGTTAAGGATAAGAAGATTGACGGGATTACGGAACTAAGCGACCAGTCCAGCCGGGAAGGGATGCGGGTGGTCATTGAGCTGAGGAGGGATGTGAACGCCAATGTCATTCTGAACCAGTTGTATAAGCATACCCAGCTTCAAGATACCTTTGGCGTGATCATGCTTGCCCTTGTGAATAACCAGCCTAAGGTCATGAATCTTTTGGAGATGCTGAACCATTACCTGCGGCATCAGGAAGAGGTTGTGACCCGCCGTACCCAGTATGAGCTGAACAAAGCGCAGGAGAGGGCGCATATCTTAGAGGGATTGTTGATTGCCCTTGATAATATCGACGAAGTGATCCGTATTATCAGAGGTTCCCAGACGGTACAGGCGGCAAAGACCGAGTTGATGGAGCGTTTCGGACTGACGGACGTGCAGGCACAGGCGATTGTGGATATGCGTCTGCGTGCTTTGACAGGTCTGGAAAGGGAGAAGCTAGAGAAGGAATACAGCGAGCTGATGGAGCAGATCAGCAGGTTGAAGGCGATTCTTGCGGACAGGAAGTTGTTGCTTGGCGTGATTAAAGAAGAGATTATTGTAATACGGGATAAGTATGGTGACGACAGACGGACGGCAATTGGGTTCGATGAATTTGATATTTCCATGGAGGATTTGATTCCTAAGGAGGACGTGGTCATTACGATGACGAAGTTAGGCTATATTAAGCGTATGTCTAACGATACCTTTAAGTCCCAGAACCGAGGCGGCAAGGGGATTAAGGGGATGCAGACCTTAGAAGAGGATTATGTGGAAGAGCTGTTCATGACCCATACGCATCATTATATCATGTTCTTTACCAATACGGGACGGGTATACCGGATGAAGGGCTATGAGATTCCGGAGGCGAGCCGGACTTCCAGAGGGACGGCGATCGTGAACCTGCTCCAGTTGATGCCGGGGGAGAAGATCAGCGCCGTTATTCCGATTGATGAGTACAGGGATGGCGAGTATCTGTTCATGGCAACGAAGAAGGGGCTTGTGAAGAAGACTCCGATTAAAGAGTATGCGTTTGTGAGGAAGACAGGGCTTGCGGCGATTACTCTTAGGGAGGAGGATGAGCTGATTGAAGTGAAGTATACCAACAGTGACCAGGAAGTATTCCTTGTGACCCGGTATGGACAGTGCATCCGTTTTGACGAGAAGGATGTAAGGCCTACCGGAAGAAATTCTATGGGTGTACGGGGAATGAACCTGTCTGACCGGGACGAGGTCATCGGTATGCAGCTTAGCTCTCAGGGCAGCGGCCTTCTGATCGTGTCTGAGAAGGGGATGGGAAAACGTACCCCGATTGATGAATTTACCTGCCAGAACCGAGGCGGTAAGGGTATCAAATGCTATAAGATTACGGAAAAGACCGGTAATGTGGTTGGAATTAAGGCTGTTAGTGATGAGGATGAGATTATGATTATTAATACGGATGGGATTGTCATCCGTATGAAATGTTCTGGAATCTCTGTGCTTGGGCGCGTTACTTCCGGGGTGAAGCTGATTAATCTTCAGGAAGGGGATATTGTGGCAAGCATCGCTAAGGTAAGGAAGGGCGATGAGGAAGAAGATGAGGAGATTGTGGAAAATATAGAGGAGAATGACGAGTAAGTTTAGATTCTTGATTTGATTGAGTATATTGAAACCCATGGCCCAAAGGAAAAGTCAGAAGATAGATAGTAAAAACTGCCGGAAATACGTAATGATGTTTCCGGCAGTTTTTTTCTTATAGTTCTCTTAATACAATCTCAGCAACCTTTTCTACAGTAGCTTCGACGAACCTGGTACACTGAGCCTTCCTCTCCGGTGAATCCTTTTCCATCCCCCTCGTAAGTACACGGCAGCATGTCCCGCCGCAAGTCTCTTTAAAGTAATCATGGAGTTCGTTGGTAAGTTCAAAGCATCTTCCAATCTTCGGGTCTCCGGGGGTTGTCCGTCCGAAGAAATAACCGATGCACATTGTCCCGCCTGCCAATGCGCCGCAGATACATCCGCCTCCGCCCAGACCCCATGGGAAACCGGAACTCATGGCGATTGCGCTGTCAGGCATGTCCAGTTCAAAATGCTTACGGATGGCATAGATTACGGATTCGGAACAGGCGAAACCCTGATGGAAGATATCAACGGCATCCTTTTTTAACTGTTCCATGTTAATGTTTGTAGTCATTTTAAATATCTCCTGTCTTTGTATTTATTCTTTTATTTTGTCGAGTTGTGAAATAATCTTTGATGATATCTGCTCCGGACAGCATATTATCACCTCTCTTAAAAATGTGTTTATGATGGTTATATTATACCAACAAGTTTGTAAAGTGTAAAGAACAAGTCAAAGAATATTGATAAACGATAAAAATATATTGAATTTCAATAATACATGTGGTATAGTAAGAAAAAAGAAAACGAAAAGAGGATGTGATTACCATATGAATGAACGATTGATACGATTTACGAAGCTGGTGCTGGATTTTATGTTCTACAGCGGATGGATTGTATTTTTCACGCTCCCGTTAAGTTTAAAGTTTCTTGGGAAACATTATTCTGGCATCATTGATGAATACTTTCTGTTTATGCTTGCAATCTTCGGCGCATCAGGGATATTTGGGATTTTGATTATCAGACAGCTCCGCAGGATGATGAAGACGGTGATACAGGAGTCCTGTTTTGTGTATGAGAATGTGAAGAGCCTGAATACGATGTCCGTTCTAAGCCTTTGCATTGTCATAATGTTTTTTATCAAGATTTGTGTCCTTCCTACTCCGGCAACAGGGGTGATTGTTCTTGTATTCTTTATTGCTTCCCTGTTTTGCGAAGTACTTGCCTATGTATTTGCCAAAGCAGTGAATTACAAAGAAGAGAACGATTTGACGATATAGGGGGTGATGCAGTGGGGATAAAGATTCATATTGACGTTATGATGGCGCGGCGCAAGATTGGGCTTACGGAACTGGCAGGCAAGATTGACATTACTCCGGCGAACCTTTCCATATTGAAGAACAACAAGGCAAAGGCTGTGAGATTTTCCACATTGGAGGCAATATGCCGGGAGCTTGAGTGCCAGCCTGGAGATATTATAGAATATCAGCCTGAGGAGTGAGAAATTAATCAGTGTCATTTAGCAGAAATCGTGCCCGTGGTATAGGGTATAAAAAACTTGAATTATGGAGGTATAGCTTTGATGAAAGAAAATATGCTGATTATGAGGATGCGCGACAATTACAAATATTTTGGAGGATTAAGCCTGATTTATGGATTGATTTTTACCTTCTGTCTATATAAGAATATATCAGGCGTCACATTTCCTGTCTGCGTAGGGGCGACAATTGTTTTTGCAGTATTGTTTATGAGGAAGATTGAATACCGGATTATGAAAAATTCAATTCCTTATATAGCCGGTATGGGGCTGCTTGGAATCTCCTCGGCGTTTACGACTTCAACGTTCATGCACATTTTTAATATTGTCGGGATATTATTTTTGTTCATGGTTTTCATGATTCATCAGTTTTATAATGACTATTTGTGGAATTTTCCTGCTTATTTCCAGAGGATTCTCATTCTGTTGGGAACGACGGTGCAATCTGTACCCTATCCTTACTGGCATGGAGGGTGGTTTTTCAGCAAGAATAAAGATATCAGAAAAAATAATACATTTATTGCCATAGTAATTGGGTTTGTTGTGGCAATGGGAATCCTGTGTGTGACTCTCCCTCTTTTGCTGAGTTCGGATATTATGTTTTCAAAATTGTTTGGAGAAATATTGGATTATATTAATTTCGCTACTTTATTCTGGGTCAGCCTGACGTTTATTATCGGATTCACACTTCCATATGCCTTTTTTACCGCTCTTTGCCGGTATAATTTCCCGGAAGGAAAAGAACGGAAGATGAAGTTTTTTGATCCTGTGATAGGAATTACATTTACAAGTATTGTCAGTTTGATTTATCTGGTGTACTGTGCGATACAGGTTATGTACTTATTTATGGGAATGAGCGCGGGGCTGCCGGAATATGTGACGTATGCGGAATATGCAAGAGGAGGATTCTGGGAATTATTGTTTGTCAGTATCATTAACTTTATCATTATTTTGCTGTGTATGTATCTGTTTCGGGAAAATGCAGCTTTGAAAATAATTCTTACCATTATGTGCGGATGTACCTTTGTGATGATTGTATCTTCTGCATACCGGATGAAAATGTATATTGGGGAGTATAACCTTACCTTTTTGAGGATTCTTGTGCTGTGGTTTTTGATTGTGCTTGCGCTGATTATGATTGGAATGGTCGTGAGCATATATAAGAAAAAGTTTCCGTTGTTCCATTATATCATTGCAGTGGTTTCTGTGTTGTATATCGGATTTTCATTTGCAAGGCCGGATGTAATCATTGCGAAATATGATATTGAGCAGTGGAAGAATACGGATAGCCAAGATTTCTTTTATCTTATGTATGAGACGATGTCGATTGATGCGGCGCCGGAGATAGCCAAGATTGATTTGGACGATAAGAAGTGGAGCAAGGTACAGAATGAATATCTAAAGCAGAGTATGTACAATTATTTTCTTTATATTTCTCAAGACAATGAAGACATCTATTTCAGGAAAGCAAATTATTCGAGAATCAGGGCGAAGATGGCGGCTGACAGGTTCTTGGAAGAACATAAAGATTATAACCGCGATAATCATCGTATGTAAGTAAAAAAGCATCCATTTTATATCAAAACGGATATAAAATGGATGCTTTTTTGCTGAAAAGGTTGAGAAATGGATAGAAACATGCTATGATGGAATCAGAAAGACAGATGTCAGGAAGGAAATGATCATATGACAGTACAGGAAATGAAAGAGAGGAAAAAGGAATTAGGATATACTTACGAGCAGATAGCCGAACTTTCAGGCGTTCCGCTTGGGACGGTACAGAAGATATTTAACGGAACGACGGTATCGCCCAGATATGATACGGTTCGGGCGTTGGAGAGGGTATTTAAGGAGAGTGAGGACATGTATGTAAAGGAACCGGCTGCTTGTTATGCTGTAAGGAAGAGACAGGGAGAATTTACACTGGATGATTATTATGCATTTCCGGATGAGAGCAGGGTGGAATTGATTGACGGAGTCATCTATGATATGGCGTCGCCTTCGTCCGTACATCAATTAATGTCAGGATTTATCTATACGAAACTTATGGAAATGATTGCCGCAAGGAGGGGAACATGCCTTCCTATGATTTCTCCGATAGACGTACAGTTGGATTGTGATGATAAGACGATGGTACAGCCGGATGTGATGATTGTGTGCGACAGGACTAAGATTATAAACCGCTGTGTGTACGGCGCTCCGGATTTTATTATTGAAGTGTTGTCAAAGGCGACGGGGAGAAAGGATGCAGTGGTCAAGCTCCATAAGTACATGAATGCGGGAGTTCGGGAATACTGGATTATCGACCCATATAAGAAGAAAGTAATTGCGTATGATTTTGAAAATGAAGGATACCCGGCAATCTATGGATTTGAGTCGAATGTTCCCATCAGGTTTATGGGGGATGGGTGTGGGATAGATTTTGAGGAAGTGTATGAATATGTCCGTTTCCTATATGAAAAATAGAGTTGGTAAAATCCTGTATCTATGGTAAAATGGGGAAGAAATTTATATTTACGATAAGGAGCATTGGAACCTATGAAAAGAATACTGTATATGGTGCTGCGCAATATCCTTCTGGTTCCGTTTATGTGGATGAAACTGTGTTATCATGCATCACATGTGGATAAATATACGGAGGAGCAGCACTATAAGATGTTGAAGTTCATTGTCCGCCGGGCGAATAAGGGGGGCAATGTGACGATTGATGTACATGGGCAGGAGAATATTCCTGCCAAGAACGGGTTTATGTTTTTTCCAAATCATCAGGGATTATATGACGTGCTTGCAATCGTGGATGCATGTCCCAAGCCGTTTTCGGTGGTGGCGAAGCAGGAGGTGGCGCATATTCAATTTCTGAAACAAGTCTTTGCCTGTATGAAGGCCTATATGCTGGACCGGGATGATGTGAGGCAGGCGATGAAGGTAATTGCGAACGTGTCAAAAGAAGTAATGGACGGAAGGAATTATATTATATTTGCCGAGGGAACCCGTTCTAAGAATGGGAATGAGGTGCAGGAATTTAAAGGCGGAAGCTTCAAAGCGGCGACGAAAGCAAAGTGTCCGATTGTGCCGGTAGCTTTGATTGATTCGTTTAAGCCTTTTGATACGAACACCATTAGTCCTGTGACGGTACAGGTGCATTTTTTGGAGCCTTTGTATTATGAGGATTATAAGGATATGAAGACGAAAGAGATTGCTGCGTTGGTGAGGGAAAAGGTAGAGAGGACGATTCGAGAATATTCGCTTCATGGCTAAGGAGTTGTGCAGAAGTGTTGTCGGAAAATACAACATTTCCCGACAACACTTTTTCTTTTGTCAATAAAAATGTATCATCGTCTTGCCAGATTGAACTGGCTGACCAGTTTTTTCAACAAGTCGGCCTGGCTTGATAATTCCTCACTGGCCGCCGCCGACTGTTCTGCCGTAGCCGAATTCGTCTGTACCACACTGGAAATCTGGTCAATTCCAATCGTTACCTGTGCAATGGAATCAGCCTGTTCCTCTGTAGCATCGGAAATCAACGTCATCTCTTCTAATACCTTCTGTGCGCTCATAATAACATCATGAAGCGCTTTATTCGTATCGTTAGAAAGCTGTGTACCTTCTGCCACAGCCCGTACCGTATCATCGATCAACGCTGTCGTTCCCTTAGAAGCTTCTTGGGAACGTGTCGCCAGACTGCGTACTTCATCTGCCACTACGGCAAATCCTTTTCCGGCTTCTCCGGCCCGGGCAGCTTCCACTGCGGCATTCAGCGCCAGAATATTCGTCTGGAAGGCAATGTCTTCAATTGCCTTAATGACTTTATGAATTTCCTGGGACTTTTCTTCAATGGCATGCATGGCGTCCATCATTTGGTTCATGTGGGAAGAGCATATTTCAATCTGGTCATGGGTATACTGATTCTCTTCTTTGGCTACCCGTGCATGTTCCGCTGTGTTCTCCACCTGATTGGATATTTCATTAAAGGATGCCGCAAGCTCTTCCACGGAAGAAGCCTGTTCAGTTGTCCCCTGAGCAAGCGCCTGTGCACTGTTGGAAACCTGCTGGCCTCCGGAATCGACCTGCCTTGCCGCAGTATCAATCTCCGATAATGTACTGTTTAGGTTATCCCTCAAACGGAATATGGAGTCGTGGATAGAGATATATTCACCCTGATATGCATCGCTTGCCGTACTTTGGATATCAAAATTGCCTCTGGCCATTTCTGCTAAACAAATGCTGATGTCTTTGATGATAATGCGGATGTTCTCCGTCATTCTGCGGATACTGTCTGAGAGCTGTCCAAGCTCATCCTGTCCGGAGTAGGTCACTGATATCTGGAAATTGCCGTTCGCCGTTTCCTTTGCGGCTTTCTCGATCTCCTTGAGCGGGCGGACAAAGCTTCTTGTGAGCCTTAGTGCAATTAAAACAGAAATCACAATTGCCGCAACAAGGATTAAGATATTGGTAATTAGAGAAGTACGTGCTTGCTTCGTAAGAGTTTTGGATTGTATATTACCGGCTGTAGATTTTTCTGTAAGCATCGTATTAATCTGCTGGCTCAATTCCTTTGCAAGGGGAGCCGCATTTGCACGGAAATAAGCTGTTGCTTCGTCCGAAGAACGGTCGCTGATACGAATCGTCTCATCACGGGCAACCGTATATTCATCCATCAGATTCCGCAGATCCGCGCAGAATTCCTTGTCTGCCGGTAATGTACAGTCTTGGTCTAATTCGTCCATATCTGCCGCAATACTGGTCACATAAACCTGCAGCTCATCTTTTAGTTCGGAACGCCTGGCAGAATCAGTTTCCTGTATCAGATAGAGTACAGTTGTCCTGTGCGCCTGAAAATCCATGCCAAGCTTGCCGATGTCTCCCTGTAGGAAACCATAGTCCGTCAGGGCATTGCCATATGTAGTATCCATATGGTGCATCAAAAACATACTGGCAATTCCTGCAAGGCTTGAAATCATTACCGCAAGCAAAAAAGACATTAATAGCTTCGTACCGATTTTCATTTTTTTCATATCAATTTCACCTACCCTTTTCGGTTATAATGTATTAAGAATATCACAAAATAGTGGTGATTTCTATATAAATCAGTAAAAAATATAAAAAAAATGTAAAAACGATTGACATTTGCGATAAGGTTTAGTATAATCCTTCATGTTCGGAGAAATACTCAAGAGGCTGAAGAGGCGCCCCTGCTAAGGGTGTAGGTCGGGTAACCGGCGCGAGGGTTCAAATCCCTCTTTCTCCGCTTAATTTTAGAAAGGCTGTCAGATGATTTCTGACAGCCTTTTTAATACTTCTCTCATCAAATTTTAAGTCCGGAAAGATTTAAGATTGCTACAGAATCTCTGGTGATGATTTCTGCTTCTAACTCCGTAGATTGGGGAACTTCATTTCCGTTAATCATATCTAACATCTGTAAAGCGGCGATTCTTGCCATATTCCTTATCGGGTTATCAGCAGATGTCAAAGGAACGTCGCAATGGCCCGCAATATCAGAATTGTCGATGCTGATTACGGACAGATCGTCCGGGACTTTTCTGCCGTATTTTTGGCAGACGGATAACAGCTTGTTTGCTACTTCGTCATTATAACATACACATGCCGTACACTCCGAAAGCCTTCCGAAAAAGTATTCTGCACTTCGCTCAAAATCAGATAGCACCTCCGTATCAATCCACACAATCCATTTATCATTAATCCTGACGTTCGATTCCAAAAGAGCCTCCAGATATCCCGCGTAGCGCTGGTGTCCCTGGCCGTCGTCGCTCTTAAAGATTGCGGCGATGTTCTGATGCCCGCACTGGAGAAGATAGTTCGTGACCAGTTTTCCTGTCAGCTTATCATTCAGGCTGACATGGGGGGCGTTAAGCTGAGGATAATAGCTGTTAATAAACAGTACAGGAATTCCCCGTTCCATGATTTGCCTGTAAATATCCAGATTAGGATTCGGCAGTCCGCTTTTTGTAGTCTCGGCAATCAGCCCGTCCACAGTATTTTTGTTTAAAATGTTTTTCAGGATTAACCGTTCTTTTTCTACAGAATTATTTGTAAATGAGACCTGAAGACTGTATTCGGCATTTGTAAATTGTGTCTCCAGCTCCCGGATGATAGTGGAAAATATATATTCCTGTATAAAGGTTGTCATAACCGCAATCTGCATCGTCCGTTCTTTCTGGGGGACAACTTTTTCAGAATTACTGATATAAGTTCCGCTTCCGCGATATCTTTGTACAAGCCCTTCTTCTTCCAGCACGGCAATCGCATGCCGCACGGTCTGCCGGCTGACATGGAAATGACTGCATAGCTGGTATTCTGATTCTATCTTATCTCCTGGATGCAATTCACCGCTTTCCAGACGTTCTTTGATCCACAGGCATATCTCTTTATATTTAGCAACTGATTCTCCCAATGCTCCACCTCTACAATTTGTATAATGTAACTATTCTTTAATATACAATACAACTTTTAGTTTGACAATCCGTAAAATGTACCAAAAAAATGTACAACTTTTGTGTAGATATTCCTTTAAATATTATTTACGTAAAATTTGATATATTGCAGGAGAGCATATGCTAAGAAAGAGAAAATAGAAAAAAGGAGCTGTCGAAATGAAGCAGCTCCTTTAACTTGAATTAGTTCTTCTTATTGCTTGACAGTACGTCAAAGGTAACGGCTCCCAGAAGAACCAGGCCCTTTACTACCTTCTGCAAATCCGTAGACAACCCAATCAAGAACATACCATTGTTCAGGATACCCATAACAAACGCACCGATAACAGCGCCGACGACAGTACCGACACCGCCTGATGCAGCAGCGCCGCCGATGTAGCAGGCTGCAATCGCATCCAACTCAAATCCGTCTCCGGCCTTAGGCGTTGCAGAAGCGTTACGGGCAGACAGTACGATACCTGCAATCGCCGCAAGGAATCCCATATTTGTATATACCCAGAAATAGACCTTCTTCGTATTGATACCGGAAAGCCTTGCAGCCTTCTCATTACCGCCAAGTGCATAGACCTGACGTCCTGCAACGGTTTTGCTGGTAATAAAATGATAAATGCCTACGATTACCGCCATAATAATTAGTATGATTGGTACGCCATTATAGGATGCAATCTTAAAGAATACGAACCAAATGATGAGGAGGGTGGCGGCTAATTTGACGCCGGTCTGCCATACAGGGACCATTGCAAATCCGTATTTCTGCTGTGTTTTGATTTTCTTTAATTCTGCACCGATTACCAGCGCTGAGGCGATGACTGCAATCAGGATTGTAATCAAATCAATGGAACCGCCGCCAAATTCAATCTTATTAGTAAAGAGGAAACCGGCACCTACTTTTACATAAGCATCAGGAAGAGGTCCGACGGTCTTGTTTTCCAGTAATGTATAGGTAAGCCCGCGTCCAATCAACATTCCCGCTAAAGTCACTACAAACGGCGGGATATTCAGATAGGCGATGAAAAAACCGTTAAACGCGCCGAATGCAGTTCCCACAAGGATTGCGACTAAAAATGCGAAGGGAATGTTCATATTCTGTTCTACAATTAATTTTGCAGCGACCGCACCGCAAAGAGCTACATAGGAGCCGACTCCAAGGTCTACGTTACCGGTCAGTACACAGAGAAGCATTCCGGTTGCAAGGATAATAACATAGCTGTTCTGCATAATCAGGTTGTTCATGTTCATTGGAGTGGCGTTGGTTCCCCCTGTCAATGCATAGAATATAATAAAGATAATAAGCATTGCAAAAACCATGCCGTATTGCTTTAAACTAAGATTTACCGTTTTTTTCTTTTCCATCGTTATTCCCCTTTCTTGTTATTATCCTGCATAATGCATTTCATGATCCGTTCCTGAGATAATTCTTCTTTTGATATTTCACCGGCAATGCGGCCTTCGTTCAATACATAAGTCCTGTCGCACGTGCCGAGGATTTCCGGCATCTCAGACGATATGACGATAACTGCCTTTCCGGATTTTGCAAGGTCGTTGATTGCGCAGTAAATTTCGTATTTTGCGCCGACATCAATCCCGCGGGTCGGCTCGTCAAGAATCAGTACATCCGGTTCCGTCAGCATCCATTTTGCAAGAATGACCTTCTGCTGGTTTCCGCCTGACAGGCTTCCGACCGTCTGATGAACAGAGTTAGATTTAATATTAATCATTTTCTTATATTTTTCGGCTTCCAGAATCTCTTTGTTGGAATCAACGATTCCATTTTGTGAAAAATAACTCCGCAGGGCGGCAAGAGACATATTCCATTTAATATCATTAAAAAGAATTAACCCGTAGTTTTTCCGGTCTTCCGATGTATAGGCAATTTTATGGCTGATGGCGTCTTTTACACTCTTAATCTGGATTGGCTGCCCGTGCATCAGTATTTCTCCGGAAATCTTCTGTCCATACTGTCTTCCAAAGAGGCTCATGGCAAATTCCGTTCTTCCGGCTCCCATCAATCCCGCAAGTCCTACGACCTCGCCTGCACGTACTTTAATATTGATATTCTTTAGAACCTGTCTATGCGGGTCTTCCGGATGATATACATTCCAGTCCTTGACTTCCAATACCACGTCTCCAATCGGACAGTCGGTACGTTCCGGGTAACGGTTGGTAAGCTCTCGTCCTACCATTCCTTTTATGATTCTGTCCTCTGAGAAATCATCTACGCCTTTCGTAAGTGTCTCGATGGTTTGTCCGTCTCGGATGACCGTAATTGCGTCGGCTACGTAACTGATTTCGTTCAGCTTATGGGAAATGATGATGCTGGTGATTCCCTGTGCTTTCAGTTTTAACATGATTTCCAAAAGCTGTGCGCTTTCCTCATCATTTAACGCTGCCGTCGGTTCGTCAAGAATCAGAAGGTCAACTTTTTTGGCGAGAGCTTTGGCTATCTCAATCAACTGCTGCTTGCCAACGCCGAGAGTATTGATGGGAGCGTCAAGGTTCTCGTTGCCAAGCCCTACCTTCTCAAGCATCTCCTGAGCCTTATTTCTGGTCTGGGTCCAGTCAATTACACCGTTTACCTTCATCTGTTCGTTTCCAAGAAAAACATTTTCCGCAATTGACAGATAAGGGCTGAGCGCAAGCTCTTGATGGATGATAACGATTCCCTTTTTTTCACTGTCTTTGATGTTGCGGTTCTTGACCACTTCACCGTTATATACGATGTCGCCTGTGTATGTACCAAAAGGATAGATTCCGGACAGTACGTTCATCAAAGTTGATTTTCCGGCTCCGTTTTCGCCGCAGAGTGCGTGGACTTCGCCGCGTTTTACTTTTAAGTTAACGTCATTTAACGCTTTTACACCTGAGAACTCCTTGACGATATGATTCATCTCCAGAATATAATCAGACATTTTTTCAACTCCTTTCCTTTATTTTGCATTCATAATTTCTTCCTCTTTGTAATATCCGCTGTCGATTACAAGTTCTTTGTAATTATCCTTATCGAGGGACTGTGGTTCGCACAGATAGGAAGGCACTACCATTTTTCCATTGTCATAAGTTTCCGTATCATTAATTTCCGGTTCGCTGCCTTCGATGACTGCCTGAACCATTCCTGCACATTTATCTGCGAGAAGCCCTGTGTCCTTAAAAATGGTCGCAGTCTGTTTTCCATCGATGATATTCTTGACTGCCATGACTTCCGCGTCCTGCCCTGTAATGATTGGCCAGTCTTCCGCCGTATATCCGGCTGCTTCCAGCGCCGCCTTGATACCATAGGCAAATCCGTCGAATGCGGAACAGCAGATATCTAACTTTTCATCTGCATAGAATCCGGATAAATAGTTTTCACAGTTCTGCAGCGCCGTTTCCTGGGACCATCTCAAAATACAGGTGTCATCGAAAGAGGTTCTTCCTGACTTACATATGAGTGTTCCGTCGTCAAGATATTTTTCTAAGACACTCATCACCCCTTTATATAGAAGAACTGCGTTGTTATCATCCGGGGAACCCATGAAGAATTCGATTGTCTGAGGTTCTTTCGCATCCTTTAGCTCTGCCTTTTCTTCTATATATTCCCCAATCTTTCTTCCGACGCCTTCGTTGTCAAATGATGCGTAGTAGTTGACAGAATCTGTGTTCATTAACAGACGGTCGTAGGAAATGACGGGAATACCTACTTCCTGGGCAGTCTTTAAGGCATTAATGAGAGCCGATGAGTCTACCGCAGCGACGACGAGGCAGTCAACGTCTTTGGCAATCATCGTCTCGATCTGTGCAAGTTGTACCTGTACGTCATCCTCCGCGTATTGAAGAAATACTTCGTATCCAAGGTCTTCCAGCTTTGCCTTCATGTTCCTGCCGTCTTTAATCCACCTTTCTGAACTTTGCGTCGGCATTGCCACACCGACTACTTTGCCGTTGCCTCCCTGATTTTCCCCACCGTCACTCGAACTACTATTCCCACACCCGGTAAGTGTGAGAGAAAGTACCATGACTGCAATCAGAGCCACGCTGAGAATCCTTTGTTTCATCCTTTCTACCTCCTTTTTTGATGTTTTTCTTTTGAACATCTATATTTTATATAAATATTGTACTGTACAAATTTGGGATTTTCAAGATGTGATATGTCACAAAATTGAATACAACTTTTTGTGCATTATTTAAGTACAACTTGGAAAATATAATGATTTATATATGTACAAGTTGAAGTTAAGGGAAAATTATTATCGTATAACCAAAGAGCATCCGTAATATATTCCCCTTTTCGGGTGGGCGAACTATCATTTAAAAGGTATACTTTGCTGGACGAAGTCCACCCGCCCGCAGGGCATGCATTACGGTGTGCCCTTGGGTATACCTTATTGGATGAAGTCCACCCGCCCCGCAAGGGGCATGTATTACGGTGTGCCCTTGGGTATACCAATAGAGCATCACGCGATGCATGCCCGAATGGGGTATAGTTGTTTTGCCAGTGCTTTGAAATCTGACTCTAAAGAGTGAAAAAGCAAGAAGAATTATGATTGAATGGTTTCCTACATTAAAATATTGGAAAAACTAAATTATAATAAATGTTATATATTTGGTTGAAAAAATATAAATAATATAAAATATATATAGTATTTTGTTTTTGCATTCATACCATATATAGCGCATATTAAAATTAATGTAAAAAAAAGTAAAAAAAAATAAAAAAAAGTATTGACTTTATTTTTGGATGATGATATTATAACTGAGCTGAGCCGATGAAGGACAGCAAAAACAAAGAACCTTGATAATTAAACAATAGACAACAACCCTGAAAATTTCTTGAGAGAA
>OFGE01000567.1_pt1 | contig 39876 bp, 33 predicted proteins | sample 1521681 | NCBI WGS metagenome assembly OFGE01 (sample SAMEA3504093, study PRJEB24116) | mouse gut metagenome | biome: mouse gut; feature: mouse-associated habitat; material: faeces | place: Denmark | collected 2011
AGCTCCTTGTTGCGTAGGTGGTGGTTGCTCATTACGGTGTAGCCCTTGTTCCGTTCCACTCTGAAAACTGCCATAGTTCATAGCTCCTTTGCTTTGGATTTGTTACGCAGTAGAAGCGCGGTTTCGGGGGATAAGGTATAAATCCCTTTCCGCGCCAGATACGCGCCCGGAAAACCGCTTGTAGCAAGGCTTTTTCTGCCCCTACTGCGTAACAAAGGGCATGAAAAAAGCGGCGTTCCTGTTCTCCCATGTAGAGAGTAAGAAACGCCGCTTCTGCGTCGTATTCAGTTTTTAGTACAATACCCTGCTTGTCCGTCGCTCGAAAAACCTTGATTTTCCAGTGTTTTCAAAAGTATCGTTATCTAACGTCAGCTTTTGATCGTCCGGCATTCCAAAAAATGTTAGAGGATATTAAAAGCGGAACTGTAAATTGTGTAATTACAAAGGACTTATCACGTTTTGGAAGAAATCACATCGAAGTGGGTAAATATCTTGAGAAGATATTTCCATACTTAGGTGTTCGTTTTATTGCTATTAACGATAATCTCGATAGTGTTCAAAATGAATCACAGGGGAACAATATAATTGTGCCGTTTAAAAACCTGATTAATGATGCATACTGCCGGGATATTAGTATAAAGATAAGAAGCAATTTAGAAGTGAAAAGAAAACGTGGAGATTATGTAGGCGCTTTTGCTCCGTATGGTTATCAGAAATCAGGTTCAAATAAAAATAAGTTGGAAATTGACGAAGAAGCAGCAGAAATCGTTAGAAGCATTTACAGAATGTATATGAAAGGAAATAGCGCTTACAAAATTGCGGAAGTGTTGAATCAAAAAGATGTAGCAACGCCGATGGATTACAAAAAGGATAACGGAAGTTTGTTTTATACTGGTTTTAAGAAAAACATGAGAAGTGAATGGACACATGTTACCGTTTTAAGAATATTGAGTAATCCGATTTATATCGGAACTACCGTGCAAGGAAAAGGAACTACGCCAAATTATAAGGTGAAAAAGAAAATAAAACGGGATGAGAGTAAATGGAACATTGTGGAGCATACGCATGAGCCAATTATTTCAGATATAGATTATAAAAATGTACAAGAGCTGCTTAAGATGGATACCAGGACAGCAGATTCCGAGGATAAGATTTATTGTCTGTCCGGTATTGTAAAATGCGGTGACTGTGAATCAAATATGGTAAAGAAAACAGTCCCCTATGGGGAGAAAAAGTATGTTTATTACGTGTGCGGCGGACATAAACAGAATAAAAGATTATGCAGTAATCACAGTATTAAAGCAGAAGTTTTAGAAGAAAGTGTTTTAAAGCTGCTAAACCAACAGATTCAAGTGATTAGTGATATGGAAGATGTTTTGAGCGGGGTAGAGGAAAAGGAACAAAGAAATTCAGGAATTGAAAAGAAAAAACAGCAGATTGCCAGAAAGAAAGAAGAAATACAAAAAATGAATGCCTTAAGACTTGATTTATATGAAGATTTTAAAGAAAGCCTGCTTACAAAAGAGGAATATCTGGAGTTAAAACAGATTTACAGCCAAAGGATTGGAGCAGCCGAAAATGCAATGGATGTATTGAGTCAGGAAGTAGAACTTCTTATTTCTAATCAGGGGCATTTGAATGAATGGACGGAAGAATTTAAAAAATACGGGTATATGGAGAGCCTTTCAAGAGAAGCAGTAGTGTCTCTGATTGATAAAATACTGGTGTATGAAAAGAAAAAAGGAGAACGCTATCCACGGATAGAAGTGAAATTTAAATATGCAGAAAAAATTTCAGAAGCGTTAGAGTTATTGTCAGATTCGCAGACGGAGAATATGGAAAAACTGTAGATAAGGAGTGAAGAAGCTGTGGCAAGGGTCAGCAGAAAGCAGAATAAATATATACCTAAAGTACAAAATACAGCAATGAAAATTGCATTATATGTCCGTCTGTCTAACGAAGATAATGGAGGCAGAGGAAAGGACAGTATTCAAAACCAAATTGAATTGCTCATGGAGTTTGCAGAGCAGGTAGGGCAGTCAGAAATTTCAGAAACCTATATAGATAATGGACATACAGGAACAGATTTTGAACGCCCGGAATGGGAAAGGATGCTGGAAGATATAAAGAACCATAAGGTAAATTGTGTAATCGTAAAAGATTTATCAAGGTTTGCAAGAAATTATCTGGAAGCAGGAGATTATCTGGAAAAGATATTTCCATTTTTAGGTGTTCGATTTATAGCGGTAAACGATCAGTATGACAGTAAAAATGAACTGTTTCCGGAAAAAGAGTTAATAACTGAATTTAAAAATCTGGCGAATGATTATTATTCCCGTGATATATCGAAAAAGATAATGTCCTCCTTCAAGGCAAAAAAAGCGCAGGGACAATTTATCGGCAGTAAAGCGCCATATGGATATATTTTAAAGGATAATCAGTTTGTACCTGATGAACCTGCGGCAAGCATTGTAAAACGTATATTTTCAATGAAAATGCAAGGGATCAGCGCCTATGAAATAGCAGGGACACTTAATCGGGAAAATATACCTTCACCGAGCCGCTATGCAGGAGAGCATGGAGCAAAAAAGTATAAAGATAGCAGTAATGTAGCATGGCAGCCACAGGCAATTACCCGTATTTTATATAACCAGGTTTATGTGGGAGATTTGGTTCAGGGGAAATATAATCACTCTATTTATTCACAGGAGCGAAAGGGGAAAAGACAGGAGGAAATGTGGGAGATCACAGAAAATATCCATGAACCGATTATAGACAGAGATATATTTTTGCAGATACAGCAGATGAAAAGAAAGAACAGTAAAATATGGAAAGACAGGCAGGGACGAAGTGCATATGAAAATATATTGGAAGGAATTTTAGTGTGTGGGATATGCAAACATTCACTACGGCGTTTGAAAGATATAAGGAAAGGCAAAGCAAGGTATTTTTTTTACTGTGCATCTTCCTATAACTATGTACAGTCAAAATGCAGTTCAGCTTCTATCGTTGACCATAAATTGTTTGATGCTATATTAGAACAGATAAAATTGCAGATCAATCTGGCGGTAGAATTAGAAGATTTTCTGAAGAAGATGGAAAAATCAGAGAGTTATTCTAAAAACTCTAAGAGAAAACAGGACGAGTTGAAAGAGACAAAAAATAAGCTGGACAGGACGATATATCTAAAATCAAGTATTTATGAGGACTTCAAACATGGCATTTTAACAAAGCAGGAGTATCTAACAGCGAAAGAGAAATACTCGTTGGATATAGAGATGTTAGAGGATAGTTTGAACAGACAGCAAAAAGAACTGGAAGAATTTAAACAATGTATGAGTACTGAAAACAAATGGCTGAAAGCATTTTTGGCTTTTAAAGGTGCAGACGAGCTGACTAGAAATATGGCACAGGCGCTTTTAGAGCGTGTAGAAGTTTATGAGGAAAGACGCATACATATTATCTATCGGTTTCGGAGTGAGTATGAATATTTAATGCAAAGATTAAGAGGTACAAAGGAAGGAGCTGATTATGGCAGAAGAGTTTTTGGCTGAATATTTGCGGCTTTCGATAGAAGATGGAGATGTGGTTTCAGATGTTAATAAAGTAGAAAGCAATAGCATCCATCATCAGCGGGCATTACTTACCCATTATCGGAATGAAAATAATTTGTATCCAGACTTATCTGTTATGGAGTTTGTAGACGATGGGTACAGCGGAACGAATTTTGAAAGACCAGCGGTCAAAGAAATGTTATCATTGGTACGTTCGGGAAAGATAAGATGTATTTTAGTGAAAGATATTTCAAGATTTGGCAGGAATTATCTGGAAGTCGGAGACTATCTTGAACAAATATTTCCATTCATGGGAGTAAGGTTCATAGCAATTAACGATGGTTATGATAGTGACGATTATATTGGAACTACCGGGGGAATTGAAGTGGCTTTCCGAAGCCTTCTGTATGATATGTATAGCAAGGATTTATCGGTAAAAATGAATTCCACTCTTAAAATAAGAAGAAAAAGGGGAGATTTCATTGGACCGGGAGCGCCGTTTGGCTATAAGTTTTCAGAAAATAGAAAAGTTCTTGCGGTGGATCAGGTGGCCGCAGAGTATGTCAAGAGGATTTTCGAGTTAGCATGTGAAGGATATAGTACGGGGAAAATTGCTGTAAAGTTGAATGAGGAAAATATTCCGACGCCGGGAGAGTACAAAAGAAAACATGGCTACCACTATCATATGACAAGCGAAAAAGGATTTTGGGATAGAAAGAATGTGTTGGTAATTCTTAAAAACGAAGTTTACATAGGGACAGTGGTCAATGCGAAGTACCGGGTCAGGAAAGTGGGGGCAAAGAGATTTGACCGGGTTCCGGACGAAGAACGGATATATGCGCAGAGTAAGCATGAAGCAATTGTTTCGGAAGATATTTTCAGAAAGGCTTCGGAAGTCATCAGAAACAGAGGGAATCAAAGGGGAAAGAAACATGATTTTGCCGGTTCAGGTATTCTGCAGGGGAAAGTTAAATGCAGATATTGTAAGAAAAGCATGGTACGCATTACATGTACAACAGTGCCATACTTTTGTTGTGAACGAGCGGCATATGATAAAAAAAGCAGATGCTTTTGTGGCAGGATCAAGGAATCAGATATAGAAAAGATCGTCTTAGACCAAATCAATAAAAAGCAGATGCAAGGAGAAAATGGGCAGTCAACAATACAGTTAAAGTCCGATATGGAATGTATTCACAGTGAAATGATTGGATTACAAAAGAAACAAGGTTCGCTCAGAACAGAGAAACAGTATCTGTATGAGCGATTTAAGATGAAGCAGATTGAAAAGAAAGATTATCTGGAACGTATAGACGCTTTGCGGGAGAAAGAAGAAAGGATAGGGCAGGAAGTTCAGAGGTTAAGAGAAAAGCAAGAAGATTGTGAAAGAGGTATAGAAAACAATGAATCTATGGTTTTGGTGGAAAAACTTAACAGAGAACTGGTAGAGGCTTATATAGAGGTGATATATATTGAAGAAATGGGAGAGATTAACATAATCTGGAAAAAATAAAAAATTTTTTTAGTCCTTACTTGACAGCACCATATGGAGAGAAAGTGAAAGCGTATTTGCTCAGAGGCGCAAGGCATCTGCCGATACTGCCGGAGTATCCGAATCAGTCGCTGGGCTGGGGCGTACTATGCTTACGGGACAGCCTGCCAGGCTGAGGTGCCAGATAAAAGGTTTGAAGCTAAGAATGGAAAGAAGTATCATGTGAGGCGATGATACTTTCTTTTCCTGTTTTTTGGAATGAAATGATATATGCCATGTTTTTTATATTTCTTTTGAAAAATTTTGCTAACCTATATAAAATATGTAGGAATTTTTTGCAATTGAAGGTATAATAGTTATGGATAATATTTTTTAATATTGCCTTTATATGGAAAAGTATTTATAGTATACAATATAATTTAGGAAGGAGGCTGCATAAATGTCAGTTATCACATATAATGACCAGTTAAGAAATTTATTAGCAGATGTGGAATGTGTACTTGCTTTTGACACGGCGGCAGATTTTTTGGGACTAACAAATGGCGGATATAGATCAGTAGCACAGATATTTGTCAATAAAAAGCAAAATATAGATGGGACGGAACAGATTTTAGTGCCATCTCTTGAGACCCTTGTGTGTGAAGAACGAAACGGGCTATTATGTACTACTGTAAATCAGACTATCAATGACCTTTTAGAGCAAAATGGGGATGAGCAGATTATCATGGAGAGTTTGGCAAATTATTATGACGCACACAATGAGAGTTTTGATGGACTTGAAGTGCCAGAGCATTTGAAAGCGAGATTTGAGAAATATAAGACATGGGCGGTTGAATATTATGAAGAGTAGGTGATGTGTTTGGACTTAATAGAATTTTTGTACAGAGTGATGGAAGAACTGTCAAATGCAGGTGTGCCGATTGTGTTTAAAGGTGCGATGGTTCTTAATCTTGCAATCAAGGACAATAATCCATCAAAAGTTGAAAGAGCAACTAGAGATATAGATGGAGATTGGATTGGTGAATTTCCGACTATGGAGGAAATGGAAATAGCATTAAGAAACGCAGTAAAAGAAGTGGATTCTTCCTTAGATGTCCAAGCCAATAGAACATTCGCTGAAAGAAAGTCTGCAGGTTTTAGAATTATCAATGAAATTGGAGAAAAGATTGCAAGTATTGATTTAAGCGTCAGGCAGAACCGATTTTGCAGACCCTATATTTCTTATGTGAATGGAATATTTATTACAGGAGCCAGTTTATCCAAAATGCTGTCAGATAAAATATATGCAATTTCAGGCGAGAATGTATGTAGAAGAATGAAGGATGTATTGGATATTTATGTGATGTCTTTTATTACAAAAATTGATATAGAAGAATTGTATCAAATATGGACTGAAACAGGTAGGGAATTGGGGGATTTTGAAACATATAAAACAAGATCGCCAAGTTGGGTGAATCTTATAATAAAATGAAGGGCATAAAAAATAAACCTGATTTTATTGAAGTATACAGTCGGGTAACTGATGTAATATGTAAATTGGAACGTCAAAAGGGAATAGAAACTCCGACTAAGAAAGAATCAAGATAAATTTTAAGATAGAATAGAGAATAGAAATACAAAGATGCCAGATAGATATGGTTCTGGTGTCTTTTCTATATATAAGTCGGATAAGTGAATATGAAAATAGCTTGGCAATAACTTCCCATCAATTTTCACTGTACTTAGCAATAATTTCCCATCACCCTAACGGAGTTATGCGGATTTGCGGACTTTTGGCCGCTAAAAAAGTGAAAAAAGTTCGTGACAATTACTTGACATCAACGGGGGTATGGGGCGCTGTGTGTTGAAAATAGTCTGCCGGGGTAGAATGGAGTAGTTTTTTGGGAAATAAGTACTTTATTTTTCGCATATGTTGTCGAATAAAGTGCCAATTGCGATATCAAAAAGGAAATTGACTTTCCTTCTCACAAAAAATCAGATTTTACTTGTTAATGACAAAAAACGATTATAATAATTATTAGATTAGAATATGATTAGGATTAGTTGGAGGATATTTTGTGCTCGTAGAAAACAAAACAACTGAATTCAAGCGAGAATACGTTGAAGATAATAAAACACGATTATTGCCTTTGCAAACTGTGATGGCGGTACACTTTATATCGGAGTGAATGACGATGGAACAGCTTGCGGTGTCGATAATGTTGATGATACTATGTTGCGTGTTACCAATGCAGTTAGGGATGCTGTGTGGCCAGATGTTAATATGTTTGTGGAATTTGGAGATATGGTTTTAGAAGGCAAGAAGATATATCGGGCATTTCTACCAGTGTGCCCAGAAGAACAATTCCATGATATAAAATATAAAGGATGATATTATATGATAAATGATAAAATATAAGATATATTACATTCAAAAGAAAACAAAGTAAAAAGTATAAGGGGAATAGGAATGAGTATACAAAAAGAAAGTAAAAATAAGATAGGTGCGAGATGCCTGTCGGCTTCAGAGGCCGAATTAATTATGACAAACTACAAGCGGATCTATGACCAGATAGATCAGTTCCGTGCAGAAAAAAGATCCGTGGACAACTCAGAAGGGCAAAAGGTAAATGGTGGGGATAAAGATCAAAAAACAAACAATATAGGAATTATGGGGGTCAGGGGAGCCGGTAAAACATCTATTTTAAAGACTATCCGGGTTCAGCTGGAAAAGAATAAGCAGGCATTGGATGATATTATACTTCCCATCATCGTCCCAGAGAATATGTCGGAATCCGGCACGCTGATGGCAACAGTTCTGGGAATGCTGAATGAAGTGATAAAGGAAAGAGATGAGAAGGAGAAAAAGAGGCAGAAAAGAAGTAATATAGACTGTATTAAGGAATACGGCCTTCGGAAAAAATATGATGAAGTGATCAAACAGTATACATATATTCAGAAGGAATACCGGGATATCTTGATTCGTCAATATACGACGGAGGGTGATTATGTAAATCGCTCTACCAGTGTGTTTAACTCGGATACAGAATTTATCAATAAATTTAATGAATTGATTGATGAATTAGTAAATGAAAAAAAGAAAGACAACAGTTTCCTTTTTCTTTTTATAGATGATATTGATTTAAGCACATATCGGTGCGCGGATGTAGTAAAGACTCTTTTGTCCTATCTGTCCAATGAAAATATTATCACTTTCATTTCAGGAGATCTAGATACGTTTGAGGAAGCATTGACTTTGGATTTTCTTAGACAGGAAAATGTGTTGGATAAGGATATTCTGGACAAGGAAATGGGCGCTCATACACTGCTTGACAGTAAAAAGCATCTTGCTTATGAATATATGAAAAAAATTATTCCTCCTGCATATAGGTACAATATTAAACTTTGGTCTTTAGAGGAAAAGGGAAATTACTGCATTGTGGATTGGGAAGATCATCGAATGGAAGAAGCCTTGCCTGTAGAAGCTCAGAGTGACAAAGAACAAAAGAAGGGAAGGGCGCTTTCAGAGCTGCTGGTTCAGAAATTAAAGGGCTGGGTTGATCCGTCTTTTTTCTGTTATGCAGAGAACGAGGAAGCCGTAGAAGGTCGAAACCCAAAAGAAACCCAGTATCAAAATCTGCCATATACATATCATTTATTTGACATTACTTCTCGGGGCCTGAACAATGTTTATAATGTATTGAGCGAAATTTCCATGGAAAAGAAAGAGAAGGGGAAGGATTATTTTAAGGAAAAGAAACTGCTGTTGGATACTATTATTTCTTCCAAACCAATTTATAATAAATATAGAAACGATATCCAGTTAAATTTTTTCCATATAGGGACAAATGCAGACAGCAGAGTGTTTTTTGATAATGCAGAAGCGGTTATCTATGAGAGAGACAGGAGCGCAGACCATGGGGATAACCCGCAAAATTCGGAAGCGTATCATATAACGGATCCAGTAGAAAGATTTTCTTTGTTTATTCTGGTGGATTTTGCTGCAAGGCTTTTATATGAAGTGGATCATTATGAAAAGAAGATAAGAGAAGATGGCTGTTACAAAATACTAAAGGATAAAGCAATGAAAGACCTGTTTTTCCATCCTATTATAGCGGAAAAGGTTATGGAAGTTTCCGATTATAGATGGGAAAGTGAGGACGAGGCTAAATTGAAAAAAGAGGCATTAAATAGAGAGAAAAAAGAATATCCTGCATTGAAAGATATGAAGCTGAAAGATGTAAACAACAGCTTTTTGCTGAAGGGAGATCTTATCCTGAATCTGGCATATTATAAAAATCTTCCGTTAGATGGAATACTGAAGTTGTATGAAAATAGATCATTAGAAGGATCTGATGAGGGGACATTTGCCACAGCGGAATTAGAACAGAGTGTTATAATTGCGATATGGAGAGCCTTTTCATCGTCAGCAATAGTAAATGAGATAGCCATATCAGAAATGATTGCCAGGTATTACTCTGTTTTTTGGAAAGAATTTGCATATATCCGTAATCAACTGTCAAGTTCTGTCACACAAAATATTGTTTTAAGATTATTTGAGGATGAAATAAATGAGGTTGTCAAGAAGGGATCGACACTAGAGAAATTAGAAGAAAAAAAAGAAATGACACGGCTCCTGTCAAATACATTAGCCAGAATACTGGCAGCGCAAGATGAGGATGAAATTGAAAAAGATTGGAAGGAGATTCGTTTTGATGATCTGTATGTTATAGAAAAACAAGGAGAAACAAAGATTGAAGAAGATATAAGAAAACACAATCTAAATAACCAGATACAAATTTTAAAAGCAATAGATTCACGCACACTGTGGCAGGCAGAAGTTGTGGGGAATGTTGCCGCTTATTTAAAAAAATTGGTAAAGAGATATATTAAATTCATCAAAGAGGCTCTGGAAGAAGGGGGAGACTGGAAATTAAACACAAGTGATGCTGATGACAGTTGGAAAATATTTAAAAAAGCAGATCTTGGCGTATCTAATACGATAGCCAAACGCACACTCAAAAGTGTCAATGGTATTCTTGAGGAGAAAAAGACAGGATTTCATGATGGGATGCCTTTTGATATATATCAGAAAGTAATCAAGCAGCTTGGAGAATTAGCTGGAAATAACTATGTCTGGTATGGGCAATCTGAAGCGCAGCAGATTTTAAATGAATTGCAAAAGGCAACAGCCGAGCCAAATTCAAAGGACTGGGATACATGGATTAGAAAGCATTCCTATTTTACATTTCTTTTGCAATGTCTCTATAAATACAAAATGAAAGCGGAGCAGAGTGAAAATGTTGTGCAGAATGCTCGTTTATTGTCAAATATAGCGAGAAAATTACCAGATGCGCATAAGGAGGCTGACAGACAGACATTGGAGAATTTTATAGATGAATTGAACAAGAGTTTAGAGGATACAATAGATTCCGAAGAATTTGATAAGTTATTTTCTTTAGGGTCAATGGATAAGCAGAGGGAAACATTATGATTAATGATTCTATTAACCGCTTTTTGGGCGTTTTATGTTATCCATTTACATCGATGGAAGCATTCCAGAAAGATCTTATCAATGAGTATATTTTTGCTGTAAAAGCAGGAGAGGAAAAAGAAGCCAACGATATACGAGAGCGTTTGAAAAGCCAACTGATTGGCTATATCCGTCAAAGCTATAATATCTATTCCTATGATGAAATATATTTGTACATGGAAAAATGCTATCTTTATTATGGTTATGCTGACGGCGCAGAGAGCTTTGACAATGCTTTACATCTGTATCAATATATCATGGAAAAGATGGCGGCTGCTTTAATATCACATAGGGACGGACGAATCGTTTTTAAATATTGGAGAAACAAAAATGATGAGGAGTTATTTGGCGGATTTGCAAATAATAACAAGGTAACGTTGTTTCATAGCCTGAACTGTCATATTCCGATGGATGTGATTGCGATTGTCTATATGATCATTAATCAGAAAAAATTGGATAGCAGATGTCTGGATTACTTTTATGGAAATATAGAAGTGGCGGATCAGCAGTTGTCTAAAATTCTGGAAAAAGGGGTTGCCGAGAACCATCTGCATAAAGGAGTGTCCAGAACATTTCCAAGCATATGGGATTCACTGATGGCTCCGCTTACGGTAAAAGACAGCAGGTTTTTGGGGAAACAGAAATTTATAGATGGCGCGCGAGAAAAAAATAAACAAATAATTATTTACATATTGGGATGTGGAATTGTCAGGGCATATCTGGCTTTGGAAATTTCATCTGTTTTGACTAAGGGGCAGCGGCATAGACCGGATGCATATGGAGAAGAAGTAGGGGAGTTAATTGAAAATTTTAAGGAGGGAGAGAAGTTCGAGAAATTTTTTAGAGACAATTATCAGGATAAAGATGAAAAAGAAATTACTGCTTACTATACAGGATTATGGGACAGTTTTGAAGGACTCCAGCAGGAGGCTTTTTCCAGTGAACGTTTTTGTACGTCTATCCTGAATGAAGATTTTGAGCTTCATACTATTGATGAAAATGTTTTTTTATATTATGCGTTATACATGATGAGGAATGAAGAAACAGCATGGGATATGAAACAATGTATAATGCAGTATTTAAGGGTCAGGAATTATTTGTTCCATGTGAGTGTGCAGCAGAAAACAATAAAAGGATTGGATTATTTTCAGCAGGGGCATTATAGTGTAAATTCTGCTTTGAGCCATGCGAATATAAAAAATTTCTGGGAAACTGCAATGCGGGAACAATTACAGAACAAGGATTTATATAAGGTTGAATTCCGTTCCTCCATACCGGTGGCTTATGCAGAGTGCAAAAGGGAAATACTGGATTTTTTAAAGGCGTATCAGAAAATATTAAAAGAAGATTATTCATATTATGATGATGAAAAAAAGGAATATGTCCTTTATCGCAAAATTCCACAGGTAGGATTGGTGATTCATTTGCTGAAAAAGCCGGATGCGTCAGCGCCAGAGAAATGTTATCAAAACGGAAAATCAGACTGCTCATATTTTTATTTTGGCAAACTACAAAAAATATATATGGAGCAAATCGAGAATTTAATTCAAATGAGGACAGAATACAGCGAGCTTAGCAGATATCTGGTCGGGATAGATGCCGCCAGTCTGGAAAATTCTACGCCGGTCTGGGTATTTGCGCCGATCTATGAACAGGCAAGAGACAGCAGCGTTGAAAAGCTCGGAAGGAGAAATGAGTACGGAGACTATACCCAGAGTATGGGTTTTACTTTTCATGCAGGAGAAGATTTTCGGCATATTTTGTCAGGTTTGAGAAGAATTGACGAGGCTGTGGAATATTTGAAATTTCATGCAGGAGATCGAATCGGACATGGAATTGCGCTGGGTATTTCACCCAGAGAATGGAAAAATCAAAATCCTGTCATAATCATTCCACAGATAGAGGCGTTGGAAAACTATCTTTGGGCATATGATACATTGAGTAAAAATTACAGTGATTTTCAGGCAACAATTTTGGCTTATATGGAAAAGCGGATTTATGATCTGTCCGGGAAAATTTATGGTAATGGACAAGAATGTGTGGGAAGGGAACAGGAAGGAATTGCATTGGAGCTTTTGATATCAGGTTACCACAGATTATTTACTTCCCAGAATAAAGAAATAGAATATGAAACAGTAGAAAAGGAATTTTGCAATAGAGTATGCTCAGGGGAAAAAATCCACTGGGACTCTATGCTGCTGGCAGCGGCTAGGCACTGCAAAAAATTTGTAAAGGAGATGGACAGGCCCATTCATTATGAAATTACGGAACAGGATTTGTTGATTGTAGAGGAATTGCAGAAAATATTGAAGAAAAAGCTGGGGAGAAAAGGTATTGTTTTAGAAGTAAATCCTTCTTCCAATACGGCGATTGCTGATTTGGATGTAGTAGAGGCAAACCAGTTATATCAGATGAATCAGATAAACAACGCCCAAAACGTAATTGTCTGCATCAATTCAGATGACCCGGCGGTTTTTAATACAAATGTATCAAATGAACTGGCATATATTTATTATGGCATGTTGGAGCAAAACATCAGCCGGGAGGCGGCGTTGTTATGGATTGACAGGTTGAGGAGAAATGGAATGGATAGCTCATTTATCCATCACAAGGAGTCAGATGAACTGTTGGTGAGAAAATTAAATGAATTGATTGAAAGTATGTAGATTGGTGGAATTTTAATATGGATCGATGGAAGAACTATTAAATTCTTGCGATATAGATGGAAAAGGCGCTAAGAGATGTGGAAAAAATAGATTCTTTAATTAGATATTCGAGTCAACAGAATATAAAAATTCAAAATCTCAAACTAGAAAAAAGACGGCCATTTTCGTGAAAAAACCATCAAATGCACGACGTGTCCCATTGTTCTCCTATATTGCAAAAAGACTGTTCCGGTGATATAATAGCCATAGAAAAAACAGGAATATACGGAAATGTAAAAGGATGGAATCTATATGAAAAAAGGCATATGCGGATTGTTTCTGGGTATTCTATGCGCCGTTACGTTTGCGGGCTGTGGTTTGGCGGAGAAAACGGACTTATCAGGAAAAACGGACTTGGAAAATACAGAAACCCAAAAAGTGGAACTTGTTGTTTGGGGAGCCGAAGAAGATACGGAATTGATGAATCGGATCATCAATAGTTTTCAAGACAAGTATCAGGGACAGGCGGATTTTCAGATTGTATTTGAAGCGCAGGGAGAATCCCAGTGCAAAGACGTATTGCTTGGCGGATTGGAGGACGGAGCGGACGTATTTACATTTGCAGATGACCAGTTAAACGCGCTTGCCGCAGCCGGGGCATTAGATCCTGTTCAGAATGCAGATGAGATTAGGGAAAGAAATCTCTCAAACGCAGTGGAAGCGGCGACAATTAATGATCAGCTATATGCGTATCCTTTGACTGCGGATAACGGATATTTTTTATATTATAACAAGCAATATATTACAGAAGATCAGGTTCAGACGCTGGACGGCATATTAGAAGCCGCGTCTGCAAACGGCAAATTATTTACAATGGACTGGTCTTCAGCTTGGTATGTATATTCGTTCTTTGGCAACACAGGGCTTAGCGTCGGTTTAAACGAAGATGGGATTACAAACTACTGTACATGGAATCAGACAGACGGGGAAATCCGGGGAATCGATGTAGCCAACGCAATGCTTACGATTGCGGGAAATCCGGGTTTTGCCAGTTTCACAGATGAAGAATTTATGGAGGGGGTAAGAAACGGCTCCGTAATTGCAGGCGTAAGCGGCGTTTGGAATTCAGTTGCAGTACAGGAGGCGTGGGGAGAGAACGCGGGAGCCGCCAAATTGCCGACGTACACCATAAATGGCGGACAGATGCAGATGGCTTCTTTTTCCGGCTGTAAGCTGATCGGGGTAAATGCGTATTCTGAAAATCCGGACTGGGCCATAAAGCTTGCCGAATGGATTACAAATGAGGAGAACCAACGGCTCCGTTTTGAAATGCGTGGACAAGGCCCGTCCAATATTGCGGTTGCAGATTCCGAAGAAATTCATCAATCGCCGGCGATCGCCGCTCTTTTAGAGCAGTCCGGGCATTCCCAGCTTCAGCGGGTAGGCGGTAAATTCTGGGACCCTGTTTCAAAATTTGCGCTAAATATGGAGGCGGGAAATCCTCTTGGACAGGATTTACAAGAGCAGTTAGATGAGATGGCAGAAAATATTTCTGCAAGATAGATACCTATGTCGAAAGGATTTGTAAATGTAAGATGAAGAAAAAACTTACCATACAACAACGTCTGATACTTCCGGTTATCCTTCTTGGAGTAGTGGCATTGATTTCAAATGCCCTTTCGGTTTTCAGCATCAACAACGTAAATTCCAATGCTTCGAAAATCGTAGATAATTATATGGCGGATTCAGAAACATTACAGAATATCCGTCATACGACCACAAATATCCATAAGATGGCGCTGTCCCATATTGTTGCGGCTGATTATAATACGATGGTTGCTATTGTGGCGCAGATCAAAGAAGAAGAAAAACGATTGGAAACTTATTTAAAAGAATACGAAACTTATGTGACGAAAGAGGACGAAGCGGTTTATACACAGCTTTTGGAAAACTACGCTTCTTTTAAACACGCGTTGGTCTACCTTGTATGCGCAAGCGCGGACAGCAATACACAGGATGCGTATGCGTGCGCCAATGGCGACGTAGCCAGTTTTGGGGCTGCGATAGCGGGCAATGCAGATGAGTTATATGACGCTGTAAGCGCAAGGACAGCCGGCGCAAGACAGAAGCTTCTGGTTGTTTACAACAGCTCCCTTGTCATTGCGGCTGCAGTGATTGCCGCATGTCTGGCATTAGTGTTTGCGGCTGTCCGGATTATCAAAAAATATGTGATTACGCCAATCAAGGGAACCGTGGATACGCTTCAGGAAAGTTCACAAAAGCTTGACGAGGTGACAGGCGAAGTGCTGAAGCATACCCGCACATCTGGAAAAAGCGCGAAAAGCTTATCTTCTCTTTCGGGTTCCTTATCCGGGGCAATCCAGAATGTGGCAAAGAATGCGGCAAACATTAATGGCAGCGCTTCAGACATCAAGGAAGACGTCCATGACATGGCAGAGGAGTGCAGAGCCATTACGGAGTATTCATCTTCGATGAAGATACGGGCAAATGAGATGGAAGCTTCGGCGCAGGCCAACACAGAAGTAATTCAAAAGAAGACAGCCGGAATATTAGAGGTTCTTGAAGATGCGATTGAAAACAGCAGAAGCGTAGATCAGGTGGACAAACTGACAAAAGATATTGTATCCATTGCGTCAACGACGAATTTGATTGCCCTTAACGCATCTGTAGAAGCTATGCGCGCAGGCGAAGCGGGGAAAGGCTTTGCAGTCGTGGCGACGGAGATTAAAACGTTAGCGAATTCATGCAGTGAAACGGCTGGGAGCATTCAAAAGGTAAACCAGATTGTTACAAATGCAGTACATAACCTTTCCAAGCATTCCCAAGACATGGCGGATTATCTGAGTGAGACTATTTTGACGGAATTTCAGGAATTTGTGCATGCCGGAAAACAGTACAAGGAAGATGCCGATTATGTAAAAGAAATGATTGATGCATTTAACAGCAGGACGGACCGGCTTAGAAATTCTATGACTGAAATTGCCGATTCTATCGGAAGCATTACAAAGGCGATTGACGATGGCGCCGCAGGGATTACCGGAGTTGCGGACAGCGCCAAAAGCTTAGTGGGGGATATGGCGGATATTACGGATCGCATGGATACGAATCGGGAAATTGTAAAAGAGTTAAAAAAGCAGATGGAAGTATTTGCAGATCTCTAAAAAGAATTAGAGTAAGAACCATAAAAAAGTGGAGGAGAAAAAAATGGGTTTTGGGGATTTTGTGAAAGGGCAATTTATAGATTTAATAGAATATGTCGATGCCAGCCGTGAAAAAACATTGGTATATAAATATACACGGGCAGGAGATGAGATAAAACAGGGAGCGAGATTAATTGTCCGTAATGGACAGGCGGCTGTGTTCGTCCATAGAGGGCAGATTGCAGATATAATGGGAGCGGGGGATTATAAATTAGACACAGATAACCTGCCGCTTCTATCGACATTAAAAGCGTTTCCCACGCTGTTTCGCTCTGAAATCAAATCAGATTTATACTTTCTTAATACAACGCAGTATATTAATAATAAATGGGGGACAAAAAATCCGGTGATTAAACGGGATGCAGAGCTTGGAATCGTAAGAATTACGGCATCTGGCTCATATTCTTTCCGGATCTGCAGTCCAAAAACGTTTATGTTAGAAGTGTTTGGGGCAAGGAGCCTGAATCTGACGAACGAGATCATAGATTACCTTACTGCATTTGTCGGGGAAGCGATTGCCCAATGTCTTGGGTCTTGTAACCAGTCCGTTTTAGATTTAGCGATGCGTTCTAGAGATTTATCTTCGATGGTGACTGCATACGCAAATGAAAAAGCGCAGGAATTAGGAATCGAAATTGTAACGGCGACAGTGGAACATATAGGCCTGCCAAGCGAAGTGGAAAAACTGATTGATGAACAATCTGGAATAGGGCTTGCTTCGCGGGACATGGATACGTTTGTCCAGTACCAGTCTGCAAGGGCTATCCGCGATGCGGCGAAACAGCAGGGAGGAATGGCAGGAATCGGAGCGGGAATGGCAGTCGGCAGGGCAGTGGCGGAGAGTATAAATGGCAGTTTGGAACGGAAATCCTCCAGCCGCGCAAAGGACAATGACGCCTTAGAACATGCGGCCCATGTTGCGGAACAGCTTACGAAATATAAAGAATTACTGGATAAAGGCATATTGACCCAAGAAGAATTTACGGAAGTGAAAAATATGCTTCTAAAGGAGGTTTAACATTTGGACGCGTTTTTAGAATTAGAAAAATATAAAAAATTTTTAGATGAAGGCGTAATATCCGAAAATGAGTTTCGCAGGGTGAAGCAGAAAATATTAGGGTTAAAAACAGACGAAGAAAAAGAATTGGAACAACAGAGAGAAGATGCATTAGAAGAAATTAGAAGATCCCGTCTAAAAGAGGACGACAAAGAACCGCCTTCCGAGGAAGAAGAATTATTGACAAGAGAGCAGGACAATTTGGAACGGCTGCGTCAGTTACAGTATGAAAAAACATTTTCGGAAGAAAAAGCAAGGGAAAAAGCCCGTTTAGAGGCTATGGAAGAATCACAGAGCCGGCAGCGCGCAAAGCAGCGGGAGGCAGTCAGAGGATTTACCGGAACAATAGGGTCTGCGATCCGGACAATATTTTTATGGGCTGTGACCGTATTTTGCCTGTTGGAATGTATAGGCTGTATGATTGGCCTCGCAGAAGGCAGCGCTGCGTTTAATTTTGTGACAGGAATTTTTATGTTTATTTTTGCAATACTGGCATGTCCGTTAATTACAAAAAAAACAAAGGATATTCCGAAATTGCAGGCATATTATTCCTATAAATCCATTCTGGTATTTGCGCTTATCGTTCTATTTTTTGTCTTGATCGTGATTTTATAACGTTATGGCAAAAGCCCCATTCCCCAAAAAGCGGATTGTTTTTGGGGAATTTTTGTGTTTTGTCCAGAAGGGCATTGGTCTGTAAGACAGTTTCGCAAACGCGTGAATGGGTAAAAAGAAAAGCGTTTCGGAATTATCATTTTGTAAATGGCGCATTTATTCGCCGGCTATGCTGCAACTGTATATTTGGTTGCAAAATCTTTAAAATGCGTTATAATTTGAAACAAAGATTTAGAACAAATGAAACGGCATGAAACATAGAAACAGCGGACTTAAAAAGAAGCGCCTAAAATTAAAATGGAGCGTATGATGTGGAATTTAATGAGAAAAATACAAACAGGAAGGAAGCATGTGGAGGAAGGAATCATGTATGTAATTGCAGGACTGGGGAACCCTGAGCGGAAGTATGAAAATACACGCCATAATATCGGTTTTGAAGTTATGGATGCTTTAGCGGAGAAATATAATATCAATATGAACATTAGGAAACACAAAGCGATCTGTGGGACGGGAATGGTGGCAGGCGTAAAAACGCTGTTGGTAAAACCACAGACATATATGAATTTAAGCGGGGACAGCATTGCCCAAATCCTACAGTTTTATAAACTGGATGCGCAAGAACAGTTAATTGTAGTTTTTGACGACATAAGCCTTGAACCGGGAAAGATCCGCATCCGCAAAAAAGGAAGCGCCGGAGGGCACAATGGGATAAAAAGCATAATTGAACGGACAGGCAGCAGCGGCTTTTCAAGAATCAAAGTCGGCGTCGGCGCAAAACCGGAAGGCTTTGATTTGGCGGATTATGTGTTAGGGCATTTTTCAAAAAACGAACGGAACTTAATAGAGCCTGCCATTGCCGATGCCGTCTGCGCGGCAGGCTATATGGTAAACGGTGAGACAGAACGGGCAATGAATGAGTTTAATGCAAAGAAACGGGAGTAATATGAAAGCATTTTTAGAACCGCTGCAATCGTTAGAGGAAGTCAAACGGGTAGAAGCGCAGCTAAAAAAGGGAGCCGGAATCCAGATGGTCTCCGGTTGTATTGATTCACAAAAACCACATTTCATGTTTGGGATTGGCAATAATTTTCCGGTGAAGATTATTGTCACTTTTCACGAACAAAAAGCGCGGGAATTGTTAGAGGAATACCGTTTTTTCGAAAAAGACGCAGTCTATTATCCCGCAAAAGACATCTTGTTTTACCAGTCTGATTTACATGGAAACGTTTTAGCGAGGGAGCGCGCGCTTGCATTAAAGGCAATAGCGGAACAAAGTAAAATTACGTTGATTACGACATACGATGCGTTGATGAACCGTATGCAGAAACCGGAGAAAATTTTTAGCGCGGCGGCAGTGTATCGTGTGGGCGATGAAGTTGAGTTGGAAAAGTTAAAGAAGCGGCTTGTGGCAATGGGCTATGAATCCGTGTATCAGATTGAAGCGTCTGGCCAGTTTGCAGTGCGCGGCGGCATTATAGATGTTTTTCCATTGACGGAAGAAAATCCTTACCGGATAGAGCTTTGGGGCGATGAGATTGATTCCTTGCGCAGTTTTGATGCAGAAAGCCAGCGTTCAATAGAAAATCTGGAAGAAATAAAAATATACCCTGCCGCCGAATTGATTTTGACGGAACAGGAAATAGAAAAAGGCGTGAAACGGATTCAAACCGATGCAAAAAAACTTTATCAAACGTATCGTAAAGAAATGAAAACAGAAGAAGCCGCCCGGATAAAACAAGCTTGTGAGGAATTTACAGAAGAAATTCAGGAGCTAAGGAAAATGGGCGGCATTGATGCGTATTTGTCTTATTTTGCAGATGAAACTGTTTCACTTTTGGATTATTTTGATGTAGGGCAAACGCTTATATTTTTAGATGAACCCGCAAGATGCGCGGAGCGGGGGCGGGTCACGGAGCAGGAATTTTCAGAAAGCATGAAACAGCGTTTAGAAAAAGGATATATCCTGCCAAAACAGATGGAGACGCTTTATTCCTGTGAAGAAACGGCGGCAAAATTAAAGAAGCGGCGCGGCGTTGCATTAGCGGCATTAGAATCCACGGGAAATGAATTTGACATAAAAAACCATTATGGGATAGCGGCGAGGAGCATAGCGGCTTATCACAACAGTTTTGAGCTTCTGGTGAAAGATTTAAAAACGTATAAAAAAAAGGGGTATGCTGTGATTTTGCTTTCCGGTTCCCGCACAAGGGCGAAACGGCTTGCCAACGATTTGATGATGGAAGGGTTAAATTGTTTTTATTCTGAAAATTATGATCAGGCGGCAAAAGCAGGTGAAATTATTGCTTTTTATGGGAAGGTGAAGCGTGGATATGAGTATCCGCTTTTGTCATTTGCCGTAATTTCGGAAAGCGACATTTTTGGAACGGAAAAAAAGAAAAAAAAGAAGAAAAAAATCTATGAGGGCGATAAAATTGCCAGTTTTTCGGAACTTTCACCCGGCGATTATGTGGTGCATGAAAACCATGGGCTTGGCATTTTCCGCGGGATAGAAAAAATCGAAGTCGATAAGACGGTGAAAGATTATATCAAAATAGAATATGACAAGGGCAGCAGCCTTTATATTTTGGCTACGCAGTCGGACGTTTTACAAAAATATGCAGGCTCAGATGCGAAACGCCCGAAATTAAACAAACTAGGCGGTCAGGAATGGCGCAAGACAAAGACGAGGGTTCAGGGAGCCGTGAAAGAAATTGCGGCGGATTTGGTGGAGCTGTATGCGAAACGCCAGCAAAAAGAAGGATACGCATACGGTCCGGACACTGTCTGGCAGCGGGAGTTTGAAGAAATGTTCCCGTTTGAGGAAACAGAGGATCAGGAAGCGGCGATAGAAGCGGCAAAACGGGACATGGAAAGCAAAAAAATTATGGATCGCCTGATTTGCGGCGATGTAGGATATGGAAAGACGGAAATTGCCATCCGGGCGGCGTTTAAAGCGGTTCAAGAAGGAAAACAAGTCGTTTATTTAGTCCCGACGACGATTTTGGCGCAGCAGCACTATAATACATTTGTCCAGAGAATGAAAGATTTTCCGGTTACGGTGGATTTGCTCTGCCGTTTCAGGAGTGGGGCGGAACAGAAAAAAACGATAGAAGAATTAAAACGCGGCATGGTGGACATAGTTGTCGGAACGCATAGGATTCTGTCAAAAGATGTGGCATTTAAAGATTTAGGGCTTTTAATTATTGATGAAGAACAGCGGTTTGGCGTAGCGCATAAAGAAAAAATCAAACAACTGAAATTCTCCGTAGACGTGCTGACATTAACGGCGACGCCGATTCCAAGAACGCTTCATATGAGCTTAATTGGCATTCGGGACATGAGCGTATTAGAAGAACCGCCGTTAGACCGTCTGCCAATCCAGACGTATGTTATGGAATATAATGAAGAAATGGCGCGGGAAGCAATCGCGCGGGAGCTTGCAAGGGAAGGGCAGGTGTATTATGTCTTTAACCGCGTAAAGCAGATTGCCGACATAACGGCAAAAATAGCGTCGCTTGTGCCGGAAGCGTCAGTGGAATATGCGCATGGGCAGATGAATGAGAGGGAATTAGAAGCGATTATGTACCGGTTTATCAATGGGGAAATTGACGTGCTTGTTTCTACGACAATTATTGAAACAGGTCTTGACATTTCAAATGTCAATACCATTATAATCCATGATGCGGACAATATGGGGTTATCCCAGCTCTACCAGCTCCGTGGCAGGGTTGGGAGGTCAAACCGCACTTCGTATGCGTTTTTGATGTATAGAAGGAATAAAATGTTAAAAGAGGTGGCGGAAAGGCGCCTTGCCGCGATAAAAGAATATACGGAGCTTGGCAGTGGGTTTAAGATTGCTATGCGTGATCTGGAAATCCGCGGCGCAGGCAGCCTGCTTGGCGAAGCGCAGCATGGGCACATGGAAGCCGTCGGTTATGATTTATATTGTAAAATGCTTAATGAGGCAGTTAAGCAGGCAAAAGGCATTAAGACGGAAGAAAGTTTTGAGACGGCTGTCGATTTGGATATTGACGCATATATTCCAGTGGGCTATATCCCGAATGAAGCGCAGAAATTAGATATTTATAAACGGATTGCGGGAATTGGGAATGAAGAGGAACGAGATGAAATGCTCGAAGAATTAATTGACCGTTTTGGCGAGCCGCCAAAATCCGCGCAAAATCTTTTAAAGTTAGCGGAACTAAAAGCGGCGGCCCACAGGCATTATTTTACGGAAGTGACGCAAAAAGGAGACGAAGTCCGCTTTACGTTTTATGAACGCGCAAAAGTTAATCCGGTGAATATACCGGAATTTGTCGCGCAGTTTAATGGCAATATGAAGTTTTACGCGGATAAAAAGATGCCGTATTTTGTTTACCAGTTAAAAAGAAATTCCAGAGTAAAAGAGAGCGCGGTAAGCGTCGTAGAACAGGTGATGAATAAGGCGGATATGCTTCTTTGATTTTTCGGTTTAACGGCGTAGAGGATGCGGGGGTTATGCTGTGTGATATTTCATCATAAGATTATTTTGAAAAAATGATGAAAAATCTTGCGGCAGTCCATAAAAAGAACTATAATAGGAGAAGCGACTGGCAAACTGCCAGATTTTAGGAGGAACATATGAAAAGTAAGAAGTTAATGACAATTCTAATTGCAGGCGCTGCGCTTATGGGAGCGACGTTTGGCGGCTGTGGGAATCCGGTTAATGATGATGCAGTATTTGCAACTTTAGACGATACGAAAATTACGATGGGCGTTGCGAACTTTTTTGCCAAGTACCAGCAGGTAATGTATGATACTTCTTTTATGGGGTATTATGGGGAAGATATGTGGAATAATGATTTATATGGCAATGGCAGCGCGCTTAAGGAAGATGTGAAGAATAATGTGGCGGAAGACTTACAGAAGCTGTATTTGTTAAAGGCGCATATGGAAGAATATGGCATATCCATTAGTGAAGATGAGGAAGCGGCTCTTGCTAAAGCGGTGGATAATTTTATAGCGGACAATTCAAAGGCGGCGATCCGGCAGATAGGAGCCGAGAATAAAGAGAACGCGATTGAGATGCTGCGGCTGCGGACGATTGAGAAGAAAATGCGCGACCGGATTATCCAAGATGCGGATACGACGGTGTCGGACGAGGAAGCGGCCCAGAGGACGTTTAGTTATCTGCAAATCAGCACAGCGGCCCATACAGATGAAAATAATAATCAGGTAGAGTATACAGAAGAAGAAAAGGCGGGTCTAAAGACTGTTGCGGAAGGAATTGCCGCATCTTCTCCAGAGACGTTTGAGACGGCTGTGACAGATTCAGGGTATACGTTAAATACGGCTTCTTATGGTTCGGCGGAAGATGAAAATGCGTCGATGGATAAAGCGGTGTTAGAAGCGGCGGATGCGCTTACTGAAGGGCAGATTTCCGGTGTGGTTGAGACGGACAGCGCGTATTATGTGCTCCGGCTGGATAAAGCGTTTGATGAGGAAGCGACGGCTTCTAAGAGGGAAGAGCTGATTAAAGAGAAGCAGGAAAATTACTATACAGATGTGATAGATGGCTGGAAAGATGAATCTAAGTGGGAAATTAATGAAAGTGAATGGGAAAAGGTGACGTTTGAGGAGTATTTTAAACTTCCGGAGGAAGAAGACACGGAGAGTTTAAGTGAAGAATCGACGGAGAGTGGGAATGCGGCGGAGAACGCAACGGAGAATGCGGCGGATAATCCGGTGGAGAATGCAACGGAAAATCCGCTGGATGATGGGAGCGCGGCAGAGAATACAGCGGAAAATCCGGCGGATAATATGACGGAAGGTGAAGATCCAGCAGAAAATGAAAATTCGAATGATGTTGAGCAGTAGGAGAGTAAGCCCTTCGCCGTGAGGCGGGGGGTTTTTGCGGCTTACGGACGTCGGGCAGCAGATGACATTTGCCGCTGGGAGCGCTTTCGCTTGTTGACGCTCGCAGCGGATACTAAGACGCCAAAATACGGCGTCTAAGTACCGGCGGCGTCAAAAATCCCTGCGGCAAATGGCATCTGCTGTCCAACTGTGTTTGGGGACGGGAAGTGGGTTCTGTTGTTTTTCACATTTTGGGGACAGTCGGTAAGTGTCGGTGGTCGGCAGTGTTTTGGAGATTGTCAGTAAGTGTCATTTGGCTATTGTATTTTGGATGCAGTAAGTAAGTGTTATTTGGCTATTGTATTTTGGATGCAGTAAGTAAGTGTTATTTGGCTATTGTGTTTTGGATGCAGTAAGTAAGTGTTATTTGGCTATTGTATTTTGGATGCAGTAGGTAAGTGTCATTTGGCTATTGTATTTTGAGGGTAATAAGTAGGGTTGCTGGTTCTGGATTGGGGAATAGAGGGGGGGGGAGATTTTTTGGTGGGGCGTGTATGTTTGTATGGGGGTATTGGGCATTCTTTAATTAGGGTGATTTTTAGATGGAAAGAAGGGGATTGCGATGCGGCATCTTTTGGTTTATTTGAAGGAATATAAGAAGGAGTGCGTGTTGGCGCCGTTGTTTAAGATGTTGGAGGCGGTTTTTGAGCTGCTTGCGCCGTTGGTGATGGCGGCGGTGATTGATGTGGGGATTGCTGGCAGGGATACGGATTATATTGTGAAGATGTGTTTGGTTATGGTTCTGCTTGGCGTGGTTGGGCTGGTTTGTTCGGTGACGGCGCAGTATTTTTCGGCGAAGGCGGCTTGTGGGTTTGGGACGAAGGTTCGTCATGCGTTGTTTGGGCATATTCAGAGGTTTTCTTTTACGAGTTTGGATCGGGCGGGGACTTCGGCGCTGATTACTCGTATGACGAGTGACGTGAATCAGGTTCAGAATGGCGTGAATATGGTGTTGCGGCTGTTTTTGCGTTCTCCGTTTATTGTGGTCGGGGCTATGGGAATGGCGTTTACGATTGATGTGAAGTCGGCGCTGTTTTTTGTGGCTGCAATTCCTCTGCTGTCGGCGGTGGTGTTTGCGGTGATGTATGTGAGTATTCCTTTGTATAGAAAGGTTCAGGAAAGATTGGATGCGGTGACGCTTTATACGCGGGAAAATTTGACGGGTGTGCGGGTGATTCGGGCGTTTCATCTGGAAAGGGAGGAACGGAAAGCGTTTGGGGAACGGAATCAGATGCTTACGGATATGCAGATGTTTGTGGGGAAGATTTCGGGGCTTATGAATCCGGTGACGTTTTTTCTGGTGAATGCTGTGACTGTCGGGCTGATTTATCAGGGGGCAATTCAGGTGGACGCTGGGGTGATTACGCAGGGAGAAGTGGTGGCTCTGGTGAATTATATGGGGCAGATTTTGGTGGAGCTGATTAAGTTTGCAAATCTGATTGTGACGATTACGAAAGCGATTGCCTGCGGAAACCGGATTTGGGGCGTGTTTGAATTGCCGGAGGGGGAACGGGAGATTTCGTATCCGCCACAGCAAAAAGAACCGAAAACGGAAGATGAAATGGTTATGTTCTCGCATGTCTGCCTGACGTATGAAACGGCAGGGGCGGAATCTTTGACGGATATTAGTTTTACGGCGAAAAAAGGGGAGACGATCGGCGTAATTGGGGGGACTGGTTCGGGGAAAACTTCTTTGGCGCATTTGATTCCGGCTTTTTATCCGCATACGAAGGGAGAGATCCGTATTGACGGGAAGGATATTCTTTCTTATTCGAAAGAGGAGCTGCGTCGGAAGGTGGGCATTGTTATGCAAAAGCCGGTTTTGTTTCAGGGGACGATTCGTGAGAACTTGCTCTGGGGCAAAAAGGATGCGGCGGATGCGGAGCTTTTGGAAGCTTTAAAAACGGCTCAGGCGTATGAAGTGGTGGAGAAGAAGGAAGGGAAGCTGTCTGAGGAAGTGGCTCAGGGCGGAAAGAATTTTTCCGGAGGGCAGCGCCAGCGGTTGACGATTGCAAGGGCGCTTGTCAAACAGCCTGAAATTTTGATTTTGGACGATAGCGCTTCGGCGCTGGATTATGCGACGGATGCGGCGCTTCGGCGGGCGATTGCGGGCATGGAGAGCCAGCCGACGGTGTTTATTGTGTCTCAGCGCGCTTCTTCTATTCAGTATGCAGATAAGATTTTGGTGTTGGACGATGGGAAATTGGCGGGAGTTGGCGCGCATTCAGAGCTTTTAGAAAATTGTGGCGTTTATCGGGAAATTTATTATTCGCAATTTCCGGAAAAAGCGGGCCAGAAAGGAGTGGCAGTCAGTGTATAAGAAATATTTGGCGCAAGGGTATGTTTGGAAGGAACTGCTTCATTATATAAAAAGATATACGCCATATGTGGCGCTTTCTTTTATCTTTGCGGCGGCATCGGCTGTTTTGGCGCTTTATACGCCGATTTTGACGGGGAAAGCGGTAGATGGCATTGTTGGGGCGGGACAGGTAGATTTTGACGGGATTCTTCAAATCTTAGGGCAAATGCTTGTGGTCGTCTTGCTGACGGCGGCGGCGCAATGGCTGATGAATGTCTGCAATAATAGGATTACGTTTCAGGTAGTTAGGGATTTGAGGGAAGATGCGTTCGCTAAAATTGAAAATTTACCCTTGAATTATTTGGATTCCCATTCACATGGAGAACTAGTCAGCCGTGTGATCGCAGATGCGGATCAGGTGGCTGATGGGCTTTTAATGGGGTTTACGCAGTTATTTACGGGTGTGATTACGATTGTCGGGACGCTTTTGTTTATGTTAAATATTCAGTATAAAATTGCCTTTGTCGTTATTTGCATAACGCCGGTTTCTTTGTTTGTGGCAAGTTTTATTGCAAAACGGACATTTGCAATGTTTCATTTACAGTCTAAGACAAGGGGGGAACAGACGGCGCTTGTGGAGGAAATGATTTCAAATCAGAAGATTGTGCAGGCGTTTGGGAAAGAGGAGGATACGCTTGCGAAGTTTGATGGAATCAATGAGAGACTGCGGGACTGTTCTCTGAAAGCGACGTTTTTTTCGTCTTTGACAAATCCGTGCACAAGGTTTGTCAACAGCCTTGTTTATACCGGAGTGGGCATTTTTGGCGCGCTGTCTGCTGTGTCGGGCGGGATCAGCGTTGGGCAGCTTGCAAGTTTTTTAAGTTATGCAAATCAGTATACAAAGCCGTTTAATGAAATATCGGGCGTCGTGACGGAATTGCAGAATGCAGTTGCCTGCGCGGGGCGTATTTTGGAATTAATTCGGGAAACGCCTCAGCTTCCGGAAGATGCGGATGCGGTAGAGCTCGTACATGCAAATGGGGCTGTTTCGTTGGAACATGTTGATTTTTCGTATACAAAAGAGCAAAAACTGATTGAAAATTTTAATTTGTCCGTAAATCAGGGGCAGAGAGCGGCTATTGTAGGGCCTACCGGTTGTGGAAAGACGACGCTGATTAATCTTTTGATGCGGTTTTATGATGTGGATTCGGGCTGTATCCGCGTCGATGGAGAGGATATCCGGCATTTGACAAGAAAGAGCCTGCGGGCTTCGTATGGCATGGTGCTTCAGGAAACTTGGTTAAGAGAGGGGACAATTCTTGAGAATATCCGTATGGGAAACCGTCTGGCCTCAAGGGAAGATGTAATTGAAGCGGCAAAATCTGCGCATGCCCATAGTTTTATCCGCCGTCTGCCAAATGGATATGACACAGTGGTTACAGAGGCGGGAGGAGGGCTGTCGCAAGGCCAGAAACAGCTCCTTTGCATTGCCCGCGTGATGCTTTCCCTGCCGCCTATGTTGATTTTGGATGAAGCGACTTCTTCGATTGACACAAGGACAGAACAAAAGATTCAAAATGCGTTTGCGAAGATGATGCAGGGAAGGACTTCGTTTATAGTGGCGCACCGTCTGTCTACTATAAAAGAGGCGGATATTATTCTTGTTATGAAAGATGGACAAATTTTAGAGCAGGGAAGCCATAAAAATCTACTTGCAAAAAATGGATTTTATGCTACGCTTTATAATAGTCAGTTTATTTTGTCCGAAGACGGCAAAAAATGATTTCTGGATCTTCCAGAATCCGTCATGTATGCCGCCAATTATATTTGCAGATACTCTTTTATAAGGATAACAGTAACAAAAGAGCGGGAAGCGAATAGTATATAGGGTAGAATATGTATCATAAGTGTTTTATTAGTAGATAAGTACCGGAAAAATATTACCAAAATATTACACTTGTTACATATACAGAAAAATCTTGACAAAAGAAGAAACTGAAAACTATAATTAGTGTTTGTATTTAGTGATGCAATTTGCAAAGGAAGAAATCTTGTGGGACGCGCAGCGTTCTGTGGGTTTAATTTGATAAAGATAACGTAGAGGTGCGATATGGAACAATATATTATTAAAGGTGGAAACCCACTTGTCGGTGAAGTGGAAATCGGCGGGGCAAAAAATGCCGCGCTTGCGATTCTGGCAACGGCGATTATGACTGATGAAACCGTTACCATCGAAAATCTTCCAAACGTCAGGGATATCAATGTGATGCTGGAAGCCATTAAAGGGATTGGCGGAAAAGTGGATCGAATTGATAACCATACGGTAAAAATAAATGGTTCCATGATCTCAGATTTGCGTGTAGATTATGAATATATTAAAAAAATCAGGGCTTCCTATTATCTGTTAGGGGCGCTGCTTGGCAAATATAAACGCGCAGAGGTTGCGCTTCCGGGCGGCTGTGACATTGGCAGCAGGCCGATTGATTTGCATTTGAAGGGGTTCCGCGCGCTTGGCGCAAACGTCGATATTCATCATGGATTAATTTCCGCTACGGCTGAAAAGCTTCGGGGAACGCATATTTATCTGGATAAAGTTTCCGTTGGCGCGACGATTAATATTATGATGGCGGCGGCGATGGCGGACGGCAAAACGACAATAGAAAATGCGGCAAAAGAACCCCATGTCGTAGATGTGGCGAACTGCCTAAACAGCATGGGCGCGAAGATCCGTGGGGCAGGAACAGATGTAATCCGTATTTCTGGCGTAGAAAAACTGCATCGGACGGAATATTCCATTATACCGGATCAGATAGAAGCGGGGACATTTATGTTCGCGGCGGCTGCCACAAGAGGCGATGTGACGGTCAAGAACGTGATTCCGAAACATCTCGACTCAATTACGGCAAAATTATTGGAAATTGGCTGTGAGGTGGAGGAATTAGACGATGCAGTCCGCGTGGTGGCCTCAAAGCCTTTACACCATACACAGGTGACGACGCTTCCATATCCCGGTTTTCCGACAGATATGCAGCCGCAAATGTCGGTTGTGCTTGGCATTGCCGAGGGAACAAGCACTGTTACGGAAAGTATATTTGAAAACCGTTTCAAATATGTCGATGAATTGGCGCGTATGGGCGCTTCCATTAAAGTAGAGAGCAATATTGCGATCGTGACGGGCGTTGCGCAGTATATGAGCGCAAGAGTCAGCGCGCCGGATTTGCGGGCAGGCGCCGCGCTTGTCATTGCAGGGCTTGCCGCCGACGGGATTACGATTGTGGACGACATCTATTATATTGAGCGTGGATATGAAGATTTCCAAGATAAGTTAAAACTGTTAGGCGCGCAAGTGGAAAAGGTGTCAACGGAAAAAGAAATTTTAAAATTTAAATTGAAAGTTTCATAATGAACTGGCAGGAAACAGGACAGCCGTCTGGATTTAATCAATCCGGGCGGTTATTTTTGTCATTTTTCTGGTGAGTTTATACAAAAATTATTGAAAAGAATATTTTTTTTGTATAATTTGGATAACTATCATAAAGGAAAGCATGAATAAGGAGGGCAAAATGAAGAAACAAGATTTTAGAAAATTTTGCAAAAGATTCATGAGTGGGGGGGATGGCTCTGTCTTTGGCATTGACATTGCTGCCGGCGGTTCCGGCTTCAGCGGCGAACCGTCCGGGAACATCGCGCCCGCTTTCTGAGGCCGCGCGAAGTAAGCTTAATCTGACAAAAACAGGCAGCGCGCCTGTGGGCGCAGATACGCTGACTTACGACCAGATGGAACGATTTATTTTATAGCGGACGTCAATCCGACAGGAAGCGCGACGATGTACAAATCAATCGGTACGGGAACCGGATATGTCACAGTTGATGGAGAGCGGTATCTTGCGTTGACGCAAGATTTTAACACAAGCTATAATACAGAGCCGAAAGATAATGATTTAACGACGTATCCATATTATATAGAGCATTTTAATGACGAAGGGTATGCTGGGGATTTTGCAGAGGGCTGACAACGCCGAAACCGGATATGGCGTAGATGAATGGTATAACCTCTATACAGTTACAGATAACGGAGAATATATAGCTGGCTTAAAGCAAAAACAGGTCAACAGCGATACAGACATTCAACAGAATGTTTTTTTTAAGGTTCGATGTTTCATGTTTACAGTATTGATTATCTTTGGGTGGTTGAGTCCAAAGACCATGGAAGGACATGGGAACATCCCAGAGATCTGACAGATCAGATCAAACGCAAAGACAATGAACATGCGCTTTTAGTGTCGCCGGGAAAGGGGATTACGACGAGCCAAGGAGATATTTCTATTGGCTTTTACGACTATGGAGATGGCCATCAGGACTCCAGCATGGTTTATTCTACGGATAACAGAGAGACATGGAAGCGTATGGAAGATGTGAAAAAGCAAAGTGGAGACAGTTCAGAAAATGAAATTGTCGAATTAGAAGATGGGACGCTTCGGAAGTTTTACCGTAACAACAATGGCAGCATAAGTTATGCAGATCCGCAGCAGGTAAAATTTTTACGTTTTTGGCAGACGATACACAGGAGAACAATCCTTTAATTTTGTATCATACGTTTACGGTTCTAGGAGGAGAGAGCGGGTTTGTTTATTCTTGCCTGACAGAACTGGAAGACGGAAGAATTGGCATGTTGTGGGAGCCAAACCATTCTACCATGTATTTTGATGTATTTGGCATTTATGATTTTCTTCCAGAAAGCCAGAGCTTACAGAAGCTTCCATTTATTTGGAATTAGAGAAAGGGGAAGAATATAAAAGGATTTACGGGGAAGGAACTCCGAATATCACTTTAACTCCGGAGGGAAATGTGGCGGAAGCAGTTACTGGAAAAGAAGTACAGACATATATTCTTCGTGACCATATTGCAGAAAATAATAAAAATCTTAACAGTTTTTCTGAGACGGTGAATAAAAATATAACGCTGGAATCGGCGGAGTTTACCTTAACATCTGAAGATGAAGCAAATCAATGGGCGGTTTACAATGAATCGGCAAAAAAGTATTTGACAAATCAATCCGATGTAAATACATTTTTTCTGACGCGAAATTAAATAATATGACGTTCACGCCAAAGACCGTGAATGGTGAGACTGTGTTTGAGATTTCTAAAGACACAAGTCGTTATATTATCTTTTTCTATACGCAAATGAATTTTAATTCAATTGGCAATAATAATACGAGCGATACATGGAATTTGAATTTTACGCTTCTGGAGAAAAAAGATAGCGTGGAGGAAAACGATTTAGTTCCGGATATCAAAAGGTTTCAAAGATACAGGACGGACATTCTTACCTTATTGTATCTGTCTGGGAGAATAATGTATTCGCGCTTTATCCGATAAATGGAAAGAATGGCCAGATAAAGCTTTTTGGCGCATCGGATCAGGCGGAAACGTTAGAGCGGAAGAAAGTGTCTATACGCGCGGCTGGCGCAGGGAAAACGAAAACAGTTATTGATGGCGTAACGTATCATATAAGTGCCAAAGATTCTGTGGTTGTATTAAATCCGGGTGATACATATGATATTCTAAGTCTTTCTGCCAGTGTTCCAAATCCAGAGAATTCTACGGTTACGGCGGAGTCTTTTCTTGATGTGGAAGAAGGATTGTTTGACCATAAAGGAGCAGAGAACAGCGTTGCGTTTTCTACAGACAGTTTCTCTGGATCGAAAAATACAGCGATAAATTTTGAAGGGGCAGAATTTACATTTACCGGTTCCGGCGAGACATGGGCAATTAAACATGGAGAGTGTTTACGGCAGGCGGTTTTTTAAAAATACTTGACAAATGTAGAAAAAGGGCGTAATCTGTACATTGTAAAACAGTTTACAATTCAATAATGGCTTTCTCTTATTCAGAGTGATGGAGATACATAGGATCTGTGAAGTCACGGCAACCCCTAAACAGGAAGGTGCCAACCTGAGCGAAAAATTCGAACAATAAGAGGATTTGATTTCAAATATACAGAAACTATCCGCTTATTCGTAAGCGGATTTTTTTGTCCATAGGCTATGACAGAAAGCTGTGATTTGGGTTAGAAATTTGTGCAATTATCTTGAGAGGAGAACAAACAATGGAAAAAAGATTATTTACATCTGAATCTGTGACAGAAGGGCATCCAGATAAAATCTGCGATGCAGTTTCAGACGCAATTTTAGACGCCTGCATGGCGCAGGACCCGATGAGCCGTGTGGCTTGTGAGACGGCAGCCTGCACCGGATTTGTGCTTGTGACGGGAGAAATTACGACAAAAGCAAACCTCGACATTCCGGCAATCGTCCGTAAAACGGTAAACGAAATCGGATATGACAGTTCAGAAAAAGGGTTTGACGGCAATACCTGCGCAGTTTTCACGGCTCTTGACAAACAGTCGCCAGACATTGCCATGGGTGTGGATAAAGCCTTAGAAGCAAAAGAAAATAAAATGACCGATGCCGAAATCGAAGCAATCGGCGCAGGAGATCAAGGCATGATGTTCGGCTATGCGGTCAATGAATCCGAAGAATATATGCCGTATCCAATCGCGCTTGCGCACAAACTGGCATTACAGCTTACAAAGGCGCGCAAAGACGGTTCGATTCCATATTTACGGCCGGACGGAAAATCACAAGTTTCCGTCGAATATGATGAAAACGGCAAACCGTCCCGTTTAGAAGCGGTCGTAATTTCCACACAGCATGACGGGAAAGTGTCACAAGGGCAGATACATACGGACATTAAAAAATATGTATTAGATCCGATTCTTCCGGCAGAAATGGTAGATGCGCAGACGAAAGTGTTTATCAATCCTACGGGACGTTTCGTGATCGGCGGTCCACAGGGAGATGCAGGGCTGACCGGAAGAAAAATTATCGTGGATACCTATGGAGGCTACGCGCGTCACGGCGGCGGCGCATTTTCCGGCAAAGACTGCACAAAAGTAGACCGTTCCGCGGCATACGCGGCGCGTTATGCGGCGAAAAATATTGTGGCGGCCGGACTTGCCGATAAATGTGAGATCCAGCTTGCCTATGCCATAGGAGTTGCCCAGCCAACATCAGTTATGGTCGATACCTTTGGGACAGGGAAACTGCCGGAAGAAAAACTAGTTGAGATTGTGCGTGAGAATTTTGACCTGCGTCCGGCGGGAATTATCAAAATGTTGGATTTAAGGCGCCCAATTTATAGAGAGACAGCCGCATATGGGCATTTCGGGCGGAATGATTTAAACCTTCCGTGGGAAGCGTTAGACAAAGTGGAAGATTTAAAAAAGTATCTCTAAATCTTTTATAAAAAATTTAGAAAAGATTTCAGATTTTTCATAGGATTTCTCGAATTTCATGGTATAATGAGCCGTAGGGACTTAAGCAGAGCAGACAAGTCCCTACGGCTTTTTTGAAAGGATTTTATATATGAAGTTAAAGACTAGGCTTACGGTTTCATTTTGCATTATTCTATTTGTGCCAATCCTATTAGCTGTCGTTGTCGTAATGGGGTTTCAGAAATACCAGTTTAAAACAATCGAAACAACGTATGGGTTAGAGGCGGGCAATTATAGAGATTTGATGAACCCTTTACAGTTATTAAACCGTTATACCAAAGGAAATTATGAAATTCTAATGCAAAAGGTTTCGGAAAATCCGGATCATTTCTTAGACCCGGATTTTTTAAACCGCATGAATGAAGAATTACAGCATAAATATTCCTATCTATTAGTCCGGAAAGAAGAAGACATTATATACGCAGGGCAAAAGACCGATTTACAGGAAGAAGACTTACCCGGTTATGGCGCAGATGAGCCGGACCCTGTGTCCGGCACTTATGTTGACGGCGATGAGAGAATGTTGATTAAACAAATTGACTTTCTTTTTTCGGACGGCGACAGGGGAAGCGCTTTTATCGTGACGGTTTCCAATGAAATATTGCCGGAAGTGCAGAGTCTTCTTTTAGACATCTGCATATCCGTTATGATTATCTTGTTTTTAACGGCGGCAATGTTGATTATCTGGATTTATCAGGGCATAATCCGTCCCATCAAAAAATTAGAAGCGGCAACTTTAAAGATCCAGCAGGGCAATCTGGACTTTACCATAGAGCGGGAAGGAAATGACGAAATCAGCGAATTATGCGGCAGTTTTGAAGAAATGCGGAAACGGTTAAAAGAATCTTCCGAACATCAGGTAACGAGCGAACGGGAAAGCAGAGAACTTATCAGCAATATTGCCCATGACTTAAAAACTCCGATTACGGCGGTCAAAGGCTACTCTGAAGGGCTTTTAGACGGTGTTGCGGATACGCCCGAAAAACGGGAAAAATATCTGCGCACAATTAATAATAAAGCAAACGAGATGGACGCCCTTTTAAATGAGCTTACACTCTATTCGAAAATAGACACAGACCGAATCCCCTATAATTTCAATAAACTAAATGTAGCGGCATATTTTAACGATTGTATCGAAGAAATTGGAATGGATTTAGAGACAAAACATATTGGTCTTGCGTATTTCAATTATGTGGACAATGAAGTGATGATTATAGCCGATCCCGAACAGCTTAAACGCGTCATCAATAATATTATTGGCAATTCCGTCAAGTATCTTGGCAGCAAACAGGGTCTGATTAATATCAGGATTAAAGACGTCGGCGATTTTATCCAAGTCGAAATCGAAGACAACGGCAAAGGGATTGCGGCAAAAGATCTGCCCTATGTCTTTGAGCGTTTTTATAGAGCGGATGCGTCACGCAATTCTGCGACTGGAGGAAGCGGCATCGGGCTGTCCATCGTCAAGAAAATCATAGAAGACCATGGCGGCAAAATCTGGGCGACCAGCAAAGAGTCTGTCGGCACAGTAATGTATTTTGTGATTCGAAAATATCAGGAGGTAATACAAGATGAGTAAAGTGTTAATTGTAGAAGATGAAGTGGCGATAGCGGATTTAGAGAAGGACTATCTGGAATTAAGCGGATTTGAAGTGGAGATAGAAACCTCGGGTGAGATTGGGCTTTCCCGCGCGCTTTCAGAGGAGTTTGACATGTTTCTCTTAGACTTAATGCTGCCGGGCGTAGACGGATTTGAAATCTGTAAAAAAATCAGGGAAGTGAAAAACACGCCGATTTTAATGGTTTCCGCCAAAAAAGACGATATTGACAAAATCAGGGGGCTTGGACTTGGCGCAGATGACTATATTACCAAACCATTTTCCCCAAGTGAGCTTGTCGCAAGGGTCAAAGCGCATTTGGCGCGTTATGAACGGCTCATTGGCAGTAACCAGCCAGAAAATGACTTAATCGAAATACGCGGCATAAAAATTGACAAAACGGCGCGCCGTGTCTGGGTCAATGACGAAGAAAAACAGTTTACGACAAAAGAATTTGATTTGCTTACATTTTTAGCGGAAAACCCAAACCGTGTATTTACGAAAGAGGAGCTGTTTCGGGAAATCTGGGATATGGAGTCGATTGGCGATATTGCCACAGTGACAGTCCATATTAAAAAAATCCGTGAGAAAATTGAGATAAATACGGCAAAGCCGCAGTATATCGAAACAATTTGGGGCGTGGGGTATCGGTTTAAAGTGTGATGATATTGATGCAGATAGGGCAAGGATTTTATGCTCCTTGCCCTGAATTTCGTTTATAACTGGTAAATTAGTGTTTTCCATATACAATGCGGTAATAGCTTCTTGCCGTCAGATAATAGACAATGCCATAGACAATCGCAAAAACTAAAATGCTAAGAGAAGTGCAGACGGCATATAGGTTTACATTGATAAGCCCCATAATTGCAAGTATTCTTCGGATCATGGGAAACGAAAATGCAATGTGCGACGCCGCCAGAATCAATGGCAGGAAAAACACCTGAACAATCTGGGATTTGATGACCCGTTTGACTTCCTTCTGCCCCATGCCGACTTTTTGGAGGATTTCAAAACGCGCTCTGTCTTCGTATCCTTCTGAAATCTGTTTATAATAAATAATTAAAACAGTAGTAAGTAAAAACATGACGGCAATAAAAATTCCGATAAAGAAAAGGCTTGTGTATAATCCTTCGATAAAGCTTTTTTCATCAAATATATTTCTGGTAGAACCCGTGTTTGTTATGCCTTTGTGATAGAAAGATTCCCACAGCGCGCCGCAAAAATCATCAATGTCATCTGTGTTGCCGTCAACGTCAAATAAAAATGTATATTGTATCTGAGCAAGGGTTTCTTCATTTATATCCTTATAGATTTTGTCTGCAATATGGTCAAGCGCTTCTTTGTCCGGAACTAAGATTTGGATAGAATGATATTCCATTTCAATAGCGGTATAGTCCTGCGTAAAAAGAAGTTGGATATCCTCGTCTTTTTGGTCTTTTTCAAGTGTCTTTGCGAAAAATTTCATGCCACAGATAGAAAAGGCGTCTCCGTTTGAAATCTCTCCACGGTTATCTAAAACCCACACCGTTTGGCCGTCTGTTTCTTCTAACTGGTTTCGTTTGTCCACGCTTTGGTTATATTCTTTGAGGCTGCAAAAATTAATCATTACAGAATCGTCTTCGGTCAGACCTTGGCGTTCTTCTTGGTATACATGATCTTCTTTTTCCCAAACAACGGTAAAGAGATTAAAATTTTGATGAAAATGAGACAAGGTAAGATTATGTTGGTTCGCATGTTCCAAAACCGCGTCTTGGATTTTTTCGGGATCTACCGTAGGAGGGGCTTCTTCCCCAGTTTGTTTTAATGTGGCTGCCCGCGCCGCTTCGGTCGGAGAATAAAATGAGACAATTACATCGCGCGGATAGGTGTTGTGTAATAAATCATATATGCCCACATATAAAGAGATAGTCGAAGAAATGACGACCAGCACAGAAGCGCTTAAAATACAAATATTGGCAAGCCCTGCGGCATTGCGCTTCATGCGGTGCATCATGCCGGAAACGGTTATCATATGTGTTTTGTGGTAATAAAACGCTTTGTTTTTGCGAAGCAGTTTTAAGAGAACGATACTGCCGCTTAAAAACAAAAAGTGGGTGCCTGCCATAACAAACAGTACGGCAATAAAAAATAAATTCAGCGCCTTAATCGGATTTTTTGTCGTTACTGCAATATAGTAACCAATAAACAGGCAGATGACGCCAAGCGCGGCAAAGATCCAATTTGCTTTCGGTTCCTGTTCTCCCATGCTCTCGTCGTGCAGTAAGTCAATCGTTTTCATGCGGCTAAGCCGTAAGATATTTTGTAAAATATTGATTCCAAACACTGCCGTAAAAATTAAAATGGAGCGTAAAATCACAGAAGCGGAAATGCCAAACGGAATGGAAGCGTTTAATTTCATCATTTTCAAAAGCACAAGGAACATCAGTTTTGAAAATAGAATCCCAAAAAACAATCCCGCGGAAATGCAAATGGCGCCGACGACTGCCGTCTCAAAGAAAAGGACTTTTGAGATATGCCGTTTTTCCATGCCTAAGATACTGTAAAGCCCCAGTTCTTTTGAACGCTGTTTGATTAAAAATCGGTTTGTATAAAAGATAACGCCTGCTGCAAATATGCCGCAGATAATTACGCCAAAGGAAAGGATTTGTTCCATGCTTCCCTGTCCATAAAAATTAGCGTCGTTATTTTTAACCTGCCCATAAATTGCGTCAATCATATAAAACAGCGCAATCATTGTTGCAGAGGAAAGCGCAAATGGAAAAAAAGCGTTTCGATTGCGTTTGATATTGGTTTTTGCAAGAGATAGATAAAATGATTTATTCATGGAGATCACCGCCTGACAATAATACCGTTAAGGTATCCGAAATCCGTTTATACATTTCGTCATTTGAGAGGTTTCCGCGGTAAAGCTGATGGTAAATTTCACCGTCCTTGATAAACAGCACCCTTCCGGCGTGGCTTGCCGCGCGCGCGCTGTGCGTCACCATCAAAATAGTCTGTCCGCTTTTGTGCAGGTTTGAAAAAATACGCAGCAGTTCTTCCGAAGAACGGGAATCAAGCGCCCCGGTCGGTTCGTCCGCAAGCAGTAAGTCTGGTTCTGTAATCATTGCCCGCGCCACGGCAGTCCTCTGTTTTTCACCGCCTGAAACTTCATAGGGGTATTTTTTTAGCAAGTTGGAAATCCCTAACATGGGAGCTAGCCGTTGTAATTTTGGCTCCATATCCTTATGCTTTTTTCCGGCAAGCACAAGCGGGAGATAAATATTGTCTTCTAACGTTAAGGTATCCAACAGATTAAAGTCCTGAAAGACAAATCCCAAATGTTCCCGTCGGAATTTTGCAAGATCGCCGTCTTTAATGGATACGGTATTTTTCCCATTTAACAGCGTTTCTCCGTCTGTCGGGCGGTCAACGGAAGCTAAAATATTTAACAGAGTTGTCTTTCCGGAACCGGATTCCCCCATAATTGCAGTGTATTCCCCTTTTTCAACAGAAAAATTTACATCTTTCAATGCGACGGATTTATTTCCGCCAAAACGTGTTGTATATACTTTTTTTAAATGATTCACTTCTAAAAATGCCATATTGTTTTCCTCCTTTGATGAGATTACTATATCAAAAAAAGAAATGTCCTGCCTTAGCTTTAGCTTACATTTCTTTTCGGAAACTTACAATTTTGTAAGGGTGGGGAAACGCATAAAAAATAGCGCCTTTAAATTTTGTTTTTGCCATGGGAAGTTTTTTGCATATTGCTATAGGATACTGGCAGCGGTCAGTTATGTGTCAGTTAGAAAAAGAGTTCTACTTTCGTTCCGCCTTCTTCTTTCGAAGTTACTGTAATTTCATGTCCAAGCTGGTTTAAAATTCTTTTGGAAAGATACAGCCCGATTCCGGTGGACTGTTTCTGGATTCTGCCGTTGCATCCGGTAAACCCTCGTTCATATATCCGTGGCAAATCTTCCGGCAAAATGCCAATCCCCGTATCTTCTAAAATGAGAGAGCCTTTTTTATTTGGGTTCATGTAGATGGAAACCGACCCTTGTTTCGTATATTTTAAAGAGTTGGATAATAACTGTTTTAGGACAAACAAAAGCCATTTTTCATCGGTTGCCACGGATACGTCAGATTCTTCCAAATGAAGGGAGATTCGTTTTGCAATAAAAGACCGCGCAAAATGTTTTACTGCCTGTTTTACAATGTCAAACAAACGGTAATTTTGCAAGACAAGATCCGAGTGAAGCGTATCCAGACGCACATACTGCAAAGAAGTGTCCACATACTGCTCAATTTCAAACAGCCTTTTAGCAAATTCACGGCGCAGGGCGTCAAAATCTTTTACATTTTCATTTTGTAACATAAGCTCCATGGCAGTAATCGGCGTTTTAATCTGGTGCGTCCAAAGCGTCAGGTATTCCTGACGTTCCCTTGCCGCTTCGTTGTTTTTTTTCACAGATGAATGAAACCAGATAAGGAGAAAACTCAAAATTTTGTTTAAGACAGTAGACATAACAACGTGGAGTGAATATCTTATCTGGAGAAAATAGAAAATGGCAAATATATTATTTGAGAAACTGGGCGGCAAATATGAGCGGCAAGGAGATTACTTAATACCATGCTTGACTGTACTCGCCGAAGAAGAACAGCCGATAGGCA
>OFGE01000573.1_pt1 | contig 39644 bp, 58 predicted proteins | sample 1521681 | NCBI WGS metagenome assembly OFGE01 (sample SAMEA3504093, study PRJEB24116) | mouse gut metagenome | biome: mouse gut; feature: mouse-associated habitat; material: faeces | place: Denmark | collected 2011
GACTGGAGTTCAGACGTGTGCTCTTCCGATCTCCTAACAGATTTACAGTTTTCAGATTACAGATTCCAACTCCATAAAAGCGGAAAAGAAGCCGATGCTCGTGTTCACGCTCGACCGGACGTCGCCCAAATGCAACGCGGAAGGCCCAGAGGCCGACGAGCTGCGGCAACTGGCGCCCACGAGCGGCAAGCGTTCGCCTTCGGTATTGATCCAGAATCCGCCGCTATGCGTTACGCCAGCTTTCGGCGCAAGCATTAACTCATACAGAATTTCGGGGATCGTCACGCCGGAAGCGGCGGCCAGGCTTCCGAAATTCGACGTGCTGTTTGTTCCGGCGCCGCCCGTTGCGGTTGCGATCTTTAAGTCCTTTGTATATTTCAGCGTTCCGGACGTCCCAGGCTCCACAAGTGCGCCCGTGGGAAGAATAGCCTTCCAGTAAGTGCTTGCGTCCGTGTGTGCGACCTGTTTTGCGGCCAGGTTCCCGACGAAGATCTGAATTTCTCCGTCCTTAATACGCATACCGGAACCCCATTTCCAGACGTTTCCCACCCAGTCGGCGATTCCGTTCCTTGTCCCGTCATGGAACCACGTCGCCGGGCCGGATCCCGTCGCCGTCCTGGTTGTGCGCCGTCCGCCGCTTCCGTCATTTTCGTCCGCGGTCTGCTCTCCGGCTTCGTATGTGTGGGAATGACTTTTCCCGTACTGCGTATTTCCGCGCGGAACAAAACCGCTTTTATAGATTAAGTGGTTAATGACAGCGCGTTCGGGAATACTCATCAGGTGGAAGCCGGCGCCCTTTGCATTACAAGCCGCGTGTGAAGCGTCATAGTCAATCACCGCCGCCGGATCCATGCCGGGCCAGGAATAAGCGCGGCCGTTGATGATACAATTCAAAAATTTACTCATAAAGAACCGCTTGTATTCCACATCATCGACAACGAAGGCGGAATGTGTCTTCTGGCTTCCGCCTTCGTACAACTGCGCGTTTGTGCGCTTGTTGATCGGGATCATGAAGGAAGGAAGATTCGCGTTATCCTGGATCACGGTACACCCGAAGCCGGTCAACCCTTCCGTTGCAAATTTTAAGCTGTCAAAATTGTAACTTTTCATTTTAGAATACACCTTCTTTCAGGGCGAACAAAGTCACTGTCACATTCTCCATAGAAAACGGAAGCGGTTCGCGTTTTGTGATTGTTTTGTTGACATATCCGGCGTCCGTGTCGTCGTCCTCTGTCGGCTCCACATAATCAGGATTCGGAACTTCCGTTTCGTCGTATTTCCTGGCCGGAATGTCTACCTGGGCCACGTAATAGGCGCCGGCGCCGGTATTCAGGCGCCCGAAGGCGTCCGAAGTAATGTCGATATGGACGTCGTGATCCGCTTCACTCTTTTTCAGATTCAGCATGATCTGATCGTCGAAATTGATCCAGGTTCCCGATTCTTCATAGTGAATCTTCGGGCCTTCGTTTGCTTCGATAATTTTCATCGCGTTATACCTACCTCTCTTTTTACTTCGTTCATTCTGGCGTTGATTTCCTCTGCATACTCCCGATTCAGCCGATCGGAATTTTCAGGGGAACCGCCGCCAAACTGCCGTAAAATATTAGCTTCCTGGGCGCGTCGTTCGTCTGATTTAACAATTATGCCAACCATTAGTACAAGCCCCCTATCACATGAAGTTTCAACGTCACGTTTTTAGCGCTTCCTGAATAGCACACTTTGAAGGCGTTCAGGGCTTTTCCGTACACTTCGACGTTTTCGACCGGGCCGTCAGCTTCGACGATCTCCGTTTCGACCGTATAATCGGAATTGTTCGCCGGGCGCGTAAGCGTAACCGTTTTTTCAGCGTTTGTCGCCGGATATTTCATCGTGTTTTTAAGATCGACCGTCAAAATCTGGCCGCGCACATCGTCAAGCGATTCCTGGACTAACCGAAGATTCATTGACACGAACCCGACAATCAGGGCATTTTCCAGAACTCCGAAATCCATGTTTCCGAAGTTCCTTTTGCTCTGTTGTGTGCCTTTTTTCTCGACTTCGCCAGGCGCCGGCGCCCAGTTATACAGACCGTTCCCCAGGCTTTCAACGGATACGCGCCGGGGATACTGGACGATACGATCTTCCCAAAATACCGGGATATACATTTTTCTTCACCTTCCCTTCTAACTCTTTGCCGAAGTCTGGACGATTTTCAGGGTATAGCGGTACTGAATCCCTTCGTCAAATTCCGCCTTGTTTAAATTCTCATTTCCGCCGGCCCACATAAAGCCGTCCCGATGATAAAAGCGGATCCCGTTGATTTCGTCCGGCGCTTCGTGATCGAACATTATATAGATAGCGACGCGGCCGTCCGGTAATGTTTCCACTTTTTCGATCGGAATTTTCGACCAGGTTTCGCCGGATCTGTATTCCGCATAAGCGACAACTTTTTTTATATATTCCTTTATGTCTTCCAGCGCTTCGGCCGTCAAAGGAACATAGCTTGCTTCTGTCATGCTTCCAAACTCCTTTCTATTCTTCCGCGGCGTATTTGTCCGCGTCAGTGTTATAATATAAGTCATAGCCGGAACTTTCCCCAGCCGCGGAAACGCCGCTTTCCGCGCCGGAAAATCCGACCGAAGGATCGGGAATTGTCCCGGTTTCGGTGTAGACGGTTGAACCCGTCCCGGATTCGCCTTCAAGCCCGACTTGAACTTCGTTAAATTGTGCGCCGACGGAAATATCCGGCGCGGTTCCGGTTTCCTGATAAACCGTCGAACCCGTCCCGGATTCGCCTTCAATATCGACTTCGGCTTCGGCGAACTGGCCGCCGACGGAAATATCCGGCGTTGTTCCCGATTCCGCTTCGCTGTCCGAAGAATAAGCGGAAAAGCCTTCTTCGGAAGCGGCCTGAATGTCAATCTGGCCGTCGTTAAATACCGCGCCGACGGAAATATCTGGCGCGGTTCCTGATTCTGCTTCGCTGTCCGAAGAATAGACAGAAAAGCCTTCTTCGGAAGCGGCCTGAAAATCAATCTGGTTTTCTACAAGCGCGGCGCCGACGGATATATCCGGCGTTGTTCCGGCGTTTGTATATACTGTATTTGCGCTATCGCTGGCGCCTTCCAGCGTGATATTCACTTCGGAAGGCAAGAATCCGACTTCTGTATTCGGATAAGTGCCACATTCAAATTCACCGCAAAACGTATAAACAAAAGATTGAAATTCCGAAATCTGCTTGAATATCAGTTTTATTCCATTTTGAAAAACCATGTAATCGAAGCGCGACCGCGCATTTTTTACCTGGTTTAAATATTTCAAAAATTCCTTGATTGACGTTTGCGTGACTTCGGTTCCGACGGCAATCCGAAAATGAAAAGGTTCGCCGGCATAGGTGAACCATTCTTCGACGGAAGTATTTTCATTTCCGAATACCGTGTCAATCATTTCTTCCATCGCCTGGCGCGTCCCAAGTTTCATATACCAATAAATAGAATTTCGGATCATGTTCCGCTTCACGCTGGGCGAAAGGGAAGGGCTGTAAAATAAAACACGGTTTTCGACCGCCAGAAAGTCAAGTTTATCATCAGACACGGATTCCAGATCCGCCCATATATAAACACGCCGCACACGGTCAAAATATTTCTTTTTCTGCACGTCGAAGGCATATGAAAGGGCGATTCTTTCAGGCGTCTTCATTTCGGACGGAAGCGCGTTTTCTGTCCGGTAATCTACAAGTTTAATCATCTTCTATTCCGCCATATGTAAATTCAACTGTTTTTTCCATAGCGATCGACGTTTCAGGAATCGGCGTAAATACCGGCGAAGTTATCACAACGCGCTTTCCGCCGGCGGCGCGAACAAATTCCGTCAATGCGTCCGGGTTTATGTCCCGGCCGATCTTCGTCCTCTGCCAGTTTAAGTATGTTTCTTTTGCGGCTTCAATGGATTCCTGAATCACCTTGATATTGTTCAAATCGCTTCGCGCGATATAGTAAACCGCTTTCAGGTTATAATTCACCACATCAGGCGCCGCCACAAGATCGTTGTCTGTTAGTGGAATGATCGGATTTTCCCGTAAATATTCCAGGCAACCGGAACAAAACGTCTTGCTGGGAAGTGCGCCGCCAATCAGAAGGATCCGAATATCAACGACTGCTTCCGTCGGTTCATATATTTTCACATCTTCAATCGCGGCGCTGTTATACTGCTTCACCCAGTATTCGTAAGCGTCCGCCGGGCCGGCCACGGAATAGGAAGAAGGCGCCAGGAAGATTCTTTCCCGGAAACTTTCTTCGGATTCTTCACCGGTTCCGCCGTCTGATTTTGTGATATTCGATACGCCAGAAACATAAGGAACCGGATCGACGATCGTTTCGATCTGTCCGACAATATATTCATTCCCGACTTCCCCGACGGTTTCACACGTACAGTCAACATCAACAAAGGAATCGCCAGCTTTTACTTCCACGTAATCATCAGTAGCAAAATACACGCCGTCGCCGGCCGTGATTCTGGTTCCTTGTGGAATATAGATCACGTCCTTTCTGATTTCCGAAAGTGTGAACCGTGCCGTCACAACTGCCGGTTTCGGCTCCTGGATAAAGGTTTTCTTGAAGGCGCCTAAATGCCGCAAGAAATTCCCCTTTGAGTATTTCAAAAGATTCATTTTCGCCGCATTATCTAATATTTGATACATTTGAAAGTATTGACCGGCGTCTATCCTTAAATGGATATGTTCTTTGTCGCCAGGGCGAAGCGTAACCTTCCGGCCGGTTGCTTCCTGATACTTCTTTTCATAGTCGGCGATCATTTCATTCAAAATTTTTTCGTATGATATATCATCGACGAAGGAAATATCAGGCAAATTATAAAGTTTTGAAATTTCATTCTGCATTGTATGTAAGCACCACCTTCGGAATCATATTTCCGGCGCCGCCGGAAGCTATAAATGATACTTCTTCCACGCTTGCGCGTGGTTCAAATTCTTCTATTAGTTCAATAGCGCTTATTGTATAAAGATTCTGCGCGATATAGGCCGGGCTTGAAATAATATCAGGATCCAGCCCGATTTCCCGGTTATTCGGGATTGTGCCTTTTATGCAAGTCAAAAGAAAAAGGGCCTTTTCAAGAATTTCTTCCCGAAGTTCCTTTTCATAGACACTATTTATAATAATCTGAACGTCGTCTATCATTAACACAATATCACCGCCTTACAGATATTCTTTCGCCGTGACCGTAATCGCAACGGAAACAAGTTCCCCGTGATTCCAGACTTCTTTATAATCTTCATCTATTCCAGTTATAACCCATTTTCCGCCGCCGACTTTGTGTCCGCCCAGGACAAAAGAATTTACAACCCCTTTTTCACACATCAGGGTTATTTTGTGAACCATGCTCCAGGGCCGGACGCCGTGACCGGCGATGAATTTCATCTCAAAAGTTACGCCTTGATTCTGCGGCCCTTCAAACTCCAATTCTGATTTTTTTCTATATCGCTTGTGTTCAGAATATGACGCCGAAATTGTCCTTTTTAAATTGTTAAATGTGCAAATTCTTCTATCGTTTGTTTCAAATATCACTTCGCCGAAATAGCCTATCAAACAGAATCACCCCATTTCTACCCCGGATAACTGCCGTCAACGGTCAAATTTCCGCCCACATGGACGTTTCCGGTTGTTTTTATCGACTTTGCTTCAATAGCGCCGTCAACGGTCAAATCACCGGCTATATTCAGCGATTCCACGTGTACAGAATCGCTTACAATGTCAAGCCGCTTTTCTTCTCGATCGTATCTGATATAGCTTCCGTCGCCGAAGTCTTTCCGCCAGATCCCGGCCACGCCTTCGACGGGCCGGTTTCCGGTTGTGTAAGGCGGAACAAGTATCATTCCGCGCGTTCCGCCGTTCTGTAAGTGAATAACATAAACCATTGTGTCAATCTCTGGCGGATTCCATTCATTAGACCATAAAGGCATGAAGGGCGACAAAGAATTATCCCGATCCTTATAAACGACCTGGGCCGTTCCCTCTGCATGGTTCACGGCCGATATATAGCCGACGCGCACAACGTCAGACATTTTCTTGTCCCCCTCTCTATCCTGGTATGGTTAGTGTCGTCCCCGGATAAATCCAATGTCCGTTACTGGACGAAGATTTCCCGTGTGATTTTGCCGCGGATTCGATAACGCTTGAATTTGCGTTGTAAATCTGCATATACTTTGCGCCGGTTCCTAAATGGTTTGTGCTGATTTTCCAAAGGGTATCACCCGATACAATCGTATAGGTTTTAGCCTTCGTCGAAGGATCCGCCGCCTTCTTTGTAGTGCTTCCAGAAGCGACCGTCGCAACCGTAACGCCTTTTACAATAATACACAAGTGCATATCCAGCGAACAAAAATAACCGCCGCCGGCGTTCTTTTCGTGCGTGACGGTATCAATATAATATTTCCCGTCCAGCTTCCCGAAGCCGGTCATTTTTACACACTTGCTGGATATATATTTCGTGTCCCCCTTGACTTTTACGTTCATCGTCTGGCATTGTCTGTTATGTTCAAGCAATTTCGCCTTTGCCTTGACTTCGGCGTCTTGAAGGCTTTCGGCTGTTTCGTTCAGCTTCAGGATCCGGCTTCCGTCTTGCAACATGAATTTATATGTCAAGGTCTGATTCTTCTTTGAATCGGTATAAGAAATTGAAACGCCGTCATAAGCGCGTGTCATTCCTTTTTTTGCCGACCATGATTCTGTTTCCGTCCGGTCAATCGAAAGGGACGTCCCCTTCTTCTCATACTCCACACTATCAAAGACAACTATTTTCCGGTTGTATAATTTCATCGCCAGATTGTAGGAAGAACAAAGATTAAAGGCGAATGAAATATCTTCCTGATTCGATTGTTCCAGTTCATCGACCGGATAATCTTGACCGGAAAAGAAAAGCCCGACGCCGGCTTTTTTTGCGATTTCTGAAAGGATTCCTTTCACCGACGTTTTCTTCCAGGTCTTCGACTTCTTTGTGACGTTGAAGTCTGTATTGATCGGCGTCGTTATGCCGCCGATGGAAGCCGTTGAAGGCGGCCCCGAAAAACTCAAATCATCAATCAGGAAATATCCACAATTAAATTTCCGGTTGTCGCCTTCCTTCTTCCAGTTTGTCAGTTTGATAATTGTTTCGACATAATCCCCCTGAACGGGGATCCAGCTTCCCGACCACTTTCCGCTTCTGTTATTCAGCTTCAAAGTCACCGTGTCGGCCGTTCCGCTGGCATGATCCACATACTGAAAACTTTCGATATAGTCAGTAATTGTCTTTGTTATGTCGTTCCCGTTATATAATACAGTTACGGAAGATTGACGCGCCTTCATGCTTTACAATCTCCATTCCGGGACGTCTTCTTCGTCTTCTTCCGGCAATTTCGGGATATAAACCTTCGTGCCGGCCGAAAAGACGTAAATTTCCAGCAAATCGGCGTTATTTTGAAGAAGAAGGCCGATATATTTCACGTCCCCGTAAAACTGATAGGCGATTGAATCCCACATATCGCCTTGTACCGTGGTATATATCCGGTTTTCGTCCATATATCAGGCCCCCTTTCATGCCGGCGCGAACGAAGTCCGCTGATTCTGCCGGTTGTATTCCGCCATCATTTGATTAAATTTCTCCTGGGACATATCAAGCGCCGACTGAACGTCTTCTTTGCTCGCGTTCCCCTGGATAATCACTTGCGGCGAATAGACGATCCGTTGTGAATCGTCCGTTGAACTCGTTTCGCTGGTTCTGTTCACGGTGTTATTATTGTTTATTGTGTTATAAAGTTCTTTTGTGACGGATCCGCCTTCCTGGCCTACCGCCTGGCCGCCTTCGACTAACTGTTTGATTCTTCCGAACATATCCGCGGCGCCGCTTGCTTCCGGCTGGCTCCCGACCACGCCGGCGACGACCGATTTCATGTTCGACCATAATTCAGAAAGAGGAAGGACAGCTTCTTTTCCAGCTTCGCCGCCGCCCAAAAGGGAACCGCCGTTCGCGCCAAAGATCGTCGGCCCCGTCAGGATTCCGCCGTCTTTGTACCACTCGACGCCGATTTTCGGAATCGAAGGCGGCGAAAGTGAGAAGGAACCACTTATTGAGAAATGCGGCAACTTAATTTTCGGAAGCGATAAGTGACAACCAGAAAAGAAATTCTTGATCGCGTTCAGCCCGTTTTGTACGGTCTGTTTTGCCGCTTCCAGTTTCGATGATATTCCGCTTTTGATTTCTTCAAATTTTGAAGTTGCGGCTTGCTTCGCCGCGTCCAGTTTTGAAGCAAAGGCGGATCTGATAGATTCCAGTTTTCCGCCGGTTAATGTGTTCACGGCCGACATAACATTTGAAAAAGTACCTTGTACGCCAGCCATCGCGCCGGCGACAATCCCTTTTATTCCGCCGCCGGCGTTCGTGTATGCTGTTTTCATGCTTTCCAGGTTTGAAGATACGTTTGAAACGGCCTGGGACATAAAATTTCCTATTGTAGACTTCACGCTGTTAAAAGCGTTTGAAACATTCGTTCCCACCGCGGACAATTTTTCACTGAATTTTGACCGCATTTCTTCCAATTTTCCGCCGGTCAAGTTGTTTATAAAGGAATATCCGGCTGTATAATAGCCCTTCACTCCCTCCATAGCGGCCGCGGCTATTCCCTTTATTCCGCCGCCGTGTTGCTCGTATGCCGACTTTATATTTGAAAGTTTTTCCGTGATTGTATCTTTCGCGGCCGAAAGAACGGTTCCGGCCTTCTCCTTGATCGAAGTCCAGGCGGCGGACGCCTTTTCTTTGATCGCCGTCAATTTTCCGCCCGTCGCGGTATCTATCGCATTGAACGCGCCGACAACAACGCCTTTCAGCGCATTAAGCGGCGCCAGCGCCAGCGAAGAAAGAGCCTTGAAGGCGCCAGAAAAGATATTTTTCAGCCCGTCAAGCGCTTTCGACCAATCGCCAGAAAAAACGCCGGTCACAAACTGAATGATCCCCTGGAATACCTGTTTCACGCCGTCGAATACGCCCGTCACGGTCTGCTTCCAACTCTCGAAAATTGAGGATATGAAAGCGAACGCGGCCGGAAATTTGTCGGCAAACGCCTGAATCGCGGCCGTGGCCTTCTCTTTCAGGTTGTTAAATACGCCGACGATCCATTGTCCCAACTGCGAAGCCTTTTCTTTCACCGTGTCCCAGTTTTTATAAAGCAAAACGCCAATCGCCACAACCGCGGCAATCGCCAGGATAATAAGGCCGATCGGGCTTGTCAGGAAGGTAAAAGCGGCGCCAAGTGCCGAAGTGACGGCCGTTCCTACCGTACAAATCGCGTTCCATGCTGTCATAGCGGCCGTTTGCGCCCAGGTTGCGGCCGTGCTGGCTCCTTTCAAAATTGCGTCTTTCGCATATAAGGCGTGCAAATACAAAGTTTCCGCCTTATCCTTTACTTTCAGGGCGATATTTGCCAGCATAGCCTTCTTTTCTGCTATAAACACGGTTACAAGGGCCTTGACCGCCTTCGCCGCGTTCATGGTATCTTTTGCCAGCCCGACTATTTTCATAGACGCTATCGCGCCGGCAACGCCTATAATAATAGGTTTCAGCGCCCCCCATTCATTTAACTTCTGGTAGACCGTGGCCGCGGCGCCGATCACTTTCATAATAGCGCCAACAACCGACGGAAGGGCCGTTGTTGCAATAAAAGAAATGACGGGCTTCGCCTTTTCAAACGCTTCAAAAAATTTATCTTTCAGATCCAGGGCGACCGCGATCACCTTATCAATAGCCGGCTTGTTTTCCTCGATTTTTGCCTTGATATTTTCAAAGGCTGTTCTTCCGGTATTCGCCAGGAATTGAAACGCCGCGACGCCTTTATTTTTCACATCTTCCAGAATCGGACGAACCATTCCAAAGAAAGCGACGGCCTTATCCTTGAATGAAGCAATCGCCGGAACGGCCCTTTCTGATAGCGCCTGAATAAATCCGGTCACTTTTTCCGTGATTTTCGGTATATGATCGGCAACTGCGAAAATTGCGTCCTTAGCCATAGGCGCGAAGATTTTACACAACCGGATCTTCGCGTCGTCTACCGCGGAACCGAAAACCGCCATCGCGCCCGGTAAAGTGTCCGTCACTTTTCCGGCCATATCCATCATAGCGCCTTCTGCGTTGTATAGTTCATCGTTTAGGGCTTGCCACTCTGAACGGCCGTCTGCTGTTGTGGTATTCAATCCAGACAGAAGATCGTTCAGCGTGTCGATCTGCGTCTTTCCGCCGATAGCCGCAAGCGCGGCGTTCCGTTCTTCTTCTGTCAGGTCTTTTGTTGCTTCATTGACCAGTTGAAGGGTTTCTTGAAGCCCGATGAACTTCCCTTCGCTGTCGAAGGCGGAAATACCTAATTTCTTCATCATCGCGCCGGCCTGGCCGGTTCCCGACGTTAGGTTAATTAAAACAGTATTTAATTTGTTTCCGGCTTCTGATCCTTTGATTCCGCGGTTCGCCAGCACTCCAAGCGCCGTCGCGCTATCTTCCACGGATACGCCTAAATTGTTCAGGACGCCGCCACAACCGATATATGCTTCCATAAGCTGTTGCGCCGTCTGGTTTGATTTATTATTCGCCTTACACGCCACATCAAGATAGCCTGATAGTTCATCGACGGTAAGGCCCAACGCACTCATTGAATCAGTTACCAAATCAGAACACGTCGCCAGATCCATTCCAGTAGCTTCCGACAATCGAAGAACCGGTTCCAGGGCCGAAATAGAAGTGTTCACGTCCCAGCCGGCAAGGGCCATATATCCCAGGGCTTCGCTTGCTTCCGTTGCTGTTTTGGTTGTCTTTTTCCCCATTTCCAGGGCGGCGGCTTCCAGTTTTGCGTATTCTTCACTTGTGGCGCCGGCCGTGGCGGCCGTGTTCGCCATCGCCTGATCGAAATCTGCATAGACGGAAACGGCGTCTTTTACGAAATCGCCTATCTTTACCGCCGCAAACGCGGCCGTGGCAATTTTCGCGGCCGTTTTCGCGGCTTTTCCGATAGAATCCAGCTTCTTATTGACGCCGCCGACCGACTTTTCAAGGGAACTCTGTATTTTACCGCCGATTTCTAGCGCCAGTTCGTAAGTTGTTTTGTTTGCCAATTTCGCCCACTTCCTTTGCTATGTCGATAAAATCATCGACCGGAAGATCGGTAAAAAAGTCCATTCCGGTATTTGTCGCCATAGACAGATAAACCGAAGTTTTCTGAATGTCGCGGCCGGAATCATGCCTTATTCGTCTTTGTAGAAAAAACCCACGACGGCATTTTTGATCTTTTCCACCTCTCCGACCGGAAGATCCTCGAAGTATTCGGCCGGAAGGCCGGTGACTTTTGTTGCGACGATCTTTGCGTAAGTCGTCGTCGATTCGGGAGCAAAGGAAGAAACGCCGGTCTTGTTGAAGGCTTTTTCGATCGCTGTCAAATCGCGGCCGCGAAGGTCTTCCAGGCCGTGAAGATCAAGTTCCGTGAATGTTTCCCCGTCAAAGACATAGGGCTTTCTGAACTTGATAATAAGTTCGTCGTCGTCACCCTCTTTCGCCGGAAGAAGGGACGCGCCAGACGCGGCCGGGGACTGCGCGACCGGGATTTCCTGATTGTTCATTCCCTGGTTTTCGCCTTCGGCTCCGTTATAGTCTTCTCTGTTCATTTCCTGATAGTTTTCCATTTGCTCATTTCCTCGCTTTCTTTTTTGCATGATGAAGGCGGCGCCATGCCTGAAAGCATTTCGCCGCCTTTTGTTTAAATCTGGCTTCTAACCTTCTGCAAACGGTCAACGCCGTTTAACTTCCATATCAGATTGAATTTATCCAGTTCAAGGACTGTCGCGCCGCCTATTGTGATCTTGCAATAGGTAATCTCCCGGACGACTTTCGGTTCGCCCTTGCCGCCTTTTTTCAGGGAACCAAGTTCAAACGATTTCACTTTTCCCTTCGTGGTGACAACAATCCCTTCATAGTCGTTTGTCTGCGTCGCCGTGTTTAAAACCTGCATAGATCCGCGATAGGTAATCATTCCGGTCTGGCATACAAAATCAAAGTATTCACGGCCGATATTCTGGAAGGACGTTTCCGTTTCCAGGGAACCGAAGGAACCTTCGACCGCTTCTTCGATTTCTCCGCCAATGCCGGCGCCGTCGATCGTTTCGGTTAAATACTCGAAGCTGGGAAGCGCCACTTCGGAAGTCAGGCCGACGTATTTGTGACCGGATCCGTAGGCGTTAAAATTGTTTAATACCGTAGGAATTTTATATCCCATTATTCAGCACCCCCTTCAAGCGCGGCTTCGGTAATCGTGGGATCGAACTCGAAGACGTTTTCAATATCTTCCGCCGGCGCATATCCACCGATCCGCGTATGGAATTTGATATGTCCGTTCAGGATTTCGTTGATCGGGTTTTCGTCGTGATCGAAGACGATTTCGCCGCCGGCTATATCGTCCGAACCCTGTAATCCGTTCAACTGCATATTAAAGCCGGACACAACTTCGTCAATCAGCCGATAATTTGTCAGATCATCGACATTCTGGAAGAAGGACAGCTTGAAGTTATTTTCGATATAATCGAAAATCGTCACAATGTTGATCCACCGGTCAAGCGGATCCGTAGAAGACGGATAAGCCGCCGTGTTATTTCCCCAGCACTTCCAGCCGTTGACATTGATCGCCGTCACGACGCCGCAAGCGTTCAGATAGTCATTTGCTTCGTCCATTTCAAGGACAACTTCTTCCCCGTCCGCCGTATAAAGCCCGGTGATTTTAATATCCTTATTCGACGGGGAACGGGACGGAACGCCGCCATTATTCGCGGCTAAATACTCCATGTGGGCCGCCATCTGCGCGGAATAGTAATATTTATAGTCCCCTACCCCAACAAGCGGCCACATGGGGATAGTGTCGCGGTCAGAACACGCGCTTTTATCCTTGTATTCCTTCACTTCTTCCATGCTGTCAGCCTTGCCTTCTGCGGTATCAAGATCAACGACGACCTTTGCCGTGAAAAGACTTGATATAAGCTGGGACTTTGCCGCAAGCGCCAGTTTTACGGCCGGAATATGCGACCAGCCAGGCGCCAGAAGAAGCGACGGAACGATCCCGAATTTCGGATATACGCGGCCGATCAGTTCCATTCCGGTTTTCTTCTTTGTCTTCACGTCATAGGATCCGATAATGTCTTCGTATGTTACCAGGGACGGATCAAGCTGGGCGAAGGTTGCTTTCAGGTTCTTTTCTGCCGCCGCGGCGCCCGTGGTTACGATTGCCACCGTAACGGTTCCGTCCGTATTGAAAGACGCGATATAATCTTCATCAGGCTTATACACTGTTTCGGACTCTCCCGTCGAAGCGATCGAAAGTTTATCAAGCAAAATCCCCGTTTCAGGAATCTTCACTTTGCCGCCCTCGACGGCGTATTCCTTCGATAACTCCGCTTTCACGTGCTTTTCAGGATCCAGGACGTTAATCATAATCAGCGGCGCCACGCCGAACACATCGAAAGTCGCATACATGGACTGGCAAAGGGTATAATTTTTGAAGTCGGTACAATACCCCAGGCCGGCAATCGCGGCCGCTTTATTATGAAAAACAAACGGCTTGTTTACCGTGTCATAGGGATCCGCGGCCAGGTTGACCGGCGCCGTTCCTATTACGCACTGTAAGCAACCGTCAGACGTAATCGGAACCGCTAATTGAGTGGGCCGGCGGCTCGTGCGGATTCCATGCTTATAATTAGACATACTCTTTTATTCTCCTTCCGTAATTTTTTTGACTTCCGCTTCTGAAAGTGCTTCGATCTTGTCGTAGGCGACCGCTTCGACCGTCCCTTCGGTGTCGATTGCGGTTTTAGCTTTCACAATGTCAGAAAGCGGAACGATTAACTGTTTCACAATGGGCTTCTTCCCGGCCAGCTTTTCAAGCCTTTTGGGGATTCCGCCACTAAAAACGGCGCCGTATTTCACGACGCCGCGGATCGTAGGCCCTAAGTACATAACAGGCGATTCACTTTTAGTCATATTCTGTTTCCTCGATTTCTGGTTTTTCTAACGTCCATAATGTATACATACCGCCGATAAACTTCGGATATGTGTCTTCTTCCTGGAATTTTTTCGTGAGTGGAAAGGCGATTCTGTACCGGCCATTAACAAGGCGTTTTTCCAGGAAGCGCTTTGAAAGACGGTTCAAAACGTTTGCAATATCAAAGTGGCCTTGTTTGTTCGGGTTTTTATCGTTTATGCCGACAAGGAAATAAATCGAACATATCAGATCATCGTCTTCCCCGTTGATCTGTTCTTCGTCCAGGCATACCAGGACATAGGGGAAATGTTCATCGTCATTTTTCCCTTTCTTCGCCGGTAAGTTCTGCGGATAGACATTGAATTTCATATATTCCCCGTCGTTATTGACCGAAGTATAATTTTTCAATTCTTCCTTCACTTCTTCGACAAGCGCCTTTTGAAGAAGAACGTCCGTCTGCAAGGTTCAATCACCCCTTCCGTAAAATATTATTGATTTCCGCGTCGATTCTCTTTTGAAGCGTTTCAGACGCTTCTTTGTTGATTTTAGACATAATGTCTTCATTCTTCATAATCTGCGGAACCGACGGGCCGTAAAGCTGTTTTATCGGAAGACTTTTTCCGTTTTTCCTGGTAAACACTCCGACGTGTCCCGATTTCATCACGGCGACAAAAGACTTCGGATCTCCGTCAAGCGGTTTTATTCCGCCGTCCTTTTTTACCCCGGCTTTATACACCCTGGGCGAACGTGATTTTCCGCGGTATCTTACCGGCGTTTTCGGTGATACTTTGTACTTTGACAGTTCTATTCCGCCGCCGGCGGAAATTGCCGCGGCTTTCAGGCTTCCTTTCGACGCTTTTGTGATTCTCACGGTTTTTTTTACATCAGAACTTGAAATATAATATAGCTGGGAAGTTTCCTTCCCCATGTTCTTTTTCACGTTCTGAATCGCCCGATTGATCGCCCTGGATAATGCAAGCGGCGTTTTGCTTTTAAAATTCCCTAGCCGCTTTTGCACTTCTTCAACGCTTGTAACCTTGATTTCGGAATAAATCAACTTTCATTCCCCCTCAAAATAATAGTATAGCCGCCGAAGTCTTCCAGAATGTTTCCGATCGGATATGATTCACCGTCAAAGTCTATGATCTGCCCGATAACCGGTTCGGAATCCAGATACTTTTTCAGGATAAAAAATAGTTTTGCGTCTTCAAATATCCCGTCAGAATCAGCATTTTTCCCCAGGTTCAGCGCTAAAAGCGTGTCGTTATCAACAACAACCGGTACTTCTTTCCCGTCTATGTTGTGTAACTCGGCGAACTCATTCATGTTAAAGAATGTACTGTCAAAATCCTTTTCTAACTGATCTTTGAATGAACGCATTTCAAACGCCCTCGCCTTCTCCGTCTTCCTGGCTTTCCCCGGCTTCCTGGCCGTCTTCTCTCTCTCCGATCTGTTCTTCCTGGTAGTTGATGATTTCTTCCTGAAGGATCTTGACGCTTTTTTCCTTCCATTCTCCCAGGTCATAGCCGATAGACGCGGCATAGGCGACCAGATCTTTTTTTGTTCGGATCTTCCTGATTTCGTCTTCACTCTTTACCGCGCCGGGATCCATTTCGTCGAAGCCTTCAAATTCTTCGTCTTCATCGTCTTCATCGGTAACGACTTCCGGCACGTCTGCCAGTTCGACGAACTTCTTTTCTTTCAGAAACGCCAGATCAGCCGAAGAAATATCGGCCGGAAGAATAGAACCCGGCCGATACTCTTTTCCGTTTGACATTAAAGTTACTTTTGTTCTATATGCCGCCATACATTAAGCCCCCTTTTTTACATAAATGACCGCCCAGGACGCCACGTCGAACGGGCGCGGAAGCGGCCTTGAAGTCAGGCGAAGCATTTCCACTTCGTTGTTTTCATCGGCCCAGCGCTTCGGAACAAGTTTTCCTTCGTAGCTATGCCACTTTTTGTCTTCCATCTGCGTAACAAGGCCATATTCGATCTGTCCCTCTCCGGCGGAATGACCTAAAAGAACGGTTCCTTCCGGGATCATCGCTTCTTCGTCGCCTTCATCGTTCAGGAACCATTCATCGTAAGTATAAATGTCAAGATCCAGCTCCGCGATTCTCCCGTAAAACGTCAGCGCCGGATCCACGACGCGCGGTTCGATCACGACATTTTTCAGTTTCAGAAGATTCATAGCTTTTTCGATGAAGGGATTCGTGATAAAGTCCTCGACCACATCGGAAGAAAAGATTGCAATATCCGGCGCCCGGCCCGTATCCTTTATGATCCGCTTGCGAAGCCGGCGAAGAAGCACAAGGGGATCCACCGTCGCAAGCGACCACTGTTCATCAGACGCCAGCACGATGATATTATCGAAGCCAAAGTCGATCTGAATATCGACGCCTTCGTCCTCGTCCACGACGTCGATTTTCCCCTCAAAAAGAATCTGCCGGCACATCCACTCTTTTCTTCTGGCGATCGCTTCTTCCATATCGGTCAAATCTTTAGACAGAAGTTCGTCTTCCCTTTCTTCCGGTGTCCTCTGCGAATAGATATTCTCGCCGATCGCGCGTTTGGTAATGTCGTCGATTGTCAGCGCTCTTTCCGGCGCGATCTTCGGCGTCGTGAACTGATTCGTCCTGAATCCCTGGCGCTTGATAACCTTTCCGCCCTTCCTGGGACTTACGAAAGGCGCCATGATTCTTTTCCCCTTGCGGACGTCAAATTCCACCTTTTCGGTTACATGGGTTTCTTCACCGGGGAAAAAGGTCTTCTGCAAAAAAGTCCTTACGGGCGGCGTCTGATCGATCGCGTCCATCATTTCACGTGTAGTATAATCAGGCATAATAAAACCCCCTTTTAATAATTCTGGACGTTACGAAGGAACAAAGAAACGTCCCTCATATCGTCCTCGTACTTGTCAACGGTTGCATTTTTCCCGGATTCGTCCGTTCCGGTCACGATCACCGCGTCACGATTGAAAACGCCGGTATGATAACATACGGCCGGAATATTGTCGCCGGCGACGTCGGTTCCGGTGTCGGTGTCGTCTGTAAGGATTCCGAAGATCTTCCCTTTTACTTCTTCCGTCTTTGCGGTTTCACCGCTTCCGGTTGTTATGGTTGCCCCGGCAATATAGCCGGCTTTTTCAGATCTGATAATCAGGGAACCGCGCTTCAAAATGCCCTGGCCGGCTTTCAATCCGATTCCTTCTTTCAGGATCGGGAAATCAGCGGAAGCGATCAGGGAATCAGGCGTAAATTCTCCCGTCTGTTCAAACATTTTCATTATTTCTTCCCCCTTCTTTTATCTTTTCCCAGGGCGGCCGCAAGGCCGTTGACCTTTGCTTCTTTTTCCGCCTTCACTTCGTCTTCTTTGCCGGTTCCGGCGTTCGGTGTAACTCCGACGGAAGAAGCGCCGGAATTTGCCAGATCATCGACTATATTATTTAACGTCTGCTGTCCGGCCTTGTTGTTTGCCTTCATCTGGGCCAGCGCAAGATCAGCGGCGGAAATCGGTTCATCATACTTCGCCCGTGTCAGCACGTCGTCAGGAATCCCGGCCGCGATTTCGTCGATCGCTTTCAGGCGTTCCCGTTCCGCTTTCACCGCGTCCGCCACGATCTGATCGACAAATTCGGGATAGACGCTTTTTAAATGCGCGGCGTCAGTAATAACCGGCGTCGTGTTTTTGGTTGATTCTTCACCCATGTTTTCATTTCCTTTCTGAATTGTTTTATTTGAAAAAGTTCCTTTGTCTTTCGGCGGCGTTATCGAAAGAGCCTGAACCTTTTTCCGAATGTTTTCAGGGACGGCAACTTCCAGATAGTTTTTAAAACTACACGGAACCCCGTTCACCGTGAACCGGTTAGAAAAAATATTGTCCTGGAATCCGGTTTCTATCACTTCATCGCAAAAACCGGCGTCAACTGCTTCCTGGCCCACATACCACGATTCGGCGTCCATTAACTGATTGATTTCTTCTTCCGTCTTATCAAGGCGATCCATATACGCGGTTGCTATGCTTTTCTTTACCTGATCCGTCACGTCTGCCAGCTTCAAAAGGTCTTCCGACGTATAGGAACCCCAAAGGGATATTGACGGATTGTGCGCCATAAGGATCGCATTTTTAGCGATTTTCCGCTTGTCACAAGCCATTAAAATAATAGTTGCGGCGCTGGCACAAATCCCGATAATCGTTCCGGTGATCGTTGCTTTATTAAGAATCAGCGCGTTATATATCGCATTTGCCGCGAAAACATCACCGCCGCCGGACTGAATCAGGACGTTTATATTCTTCTTTTCCCCTAATGCGTTCAATTCGGCGATAAAGTCGCGGTATGTAACACAATCTTCATTCCACCAACTTTCTTCACTGGATATTTCGCCGAAAAGCTGTAATTCTGCCGTTTCATCGTCTTTATTGATGAAATTCCAGAATTTATTGATCCTCTGATTCTTCGGCGCCGTCGGTGTCGCCGTCTGATTCAGGATCCTTGTCTTCTTCTTCATCGGGTTTTTCACTCTCCTTTTCCTTGTTTTCTTCCGCGCTCCCAGGCGGCGCGGCGGCCGAAACAAGTCCGGCTTCTTTCATTAACTGATTTTCCCTGGCAAGCTGGGCGACGTTCGCGTCAAAATCCGTCCCCGTCATTTCGATAGATTCGCGCTGGCGTGTTGATACTCCGATCGCGATTCTCTTTTCTGCCGCGGTTGCTTCCTTCACCGGATCCAGCATACCAGGCGCCGGCCCGTTCCACTGGGCGCGGCAATACGCTTTCTTAATCGCCGGATCCAAAAAGAATCCCGGCGCCTTAATTCTTCCGTTTGCGATCGCTTCCGTCAGAAATATTTCATAAAGCGGTTGACAGAAATCAGCGGCCAGCCATTTTCTTTTCATTCTGAAAGCCTTCCACGCTTCCAGAAGGGCGGCGCGTGACGCCGAATAACTGGAATTGAATGATTTTATCAGTAATTCGACCGGTATTTCCAGCGCGGCGCCGACATACTTTGCAAGCGCTGTTGTGAAGGCGTCAAAATTGCTAGAAGGCCGCTTCGCGTCTGCAATATCAATTTTTTCCCCAGGCTTTAAGACATTAACCATTCCAGGGCCTAATTCATAGTTAAGATCATCATCGGAAACGCGGTCTTCGTCGTCCAGAACCCCGGTAAAGCCCATTTCTCCGGTGTTTCCTTCGGAAGTGATAAAGACAGTAAAAAAACCATTGATAACGGCCGCCATCATTTCGGCTTCACTGTATCTTGTAAGCTGTTTTAATGATTCAATCACCGGCGCCAGATACGGAACCCCTCTGTATTGTTCCGCGCGTTCCGCTTCAAAAATCATTAAAACGTTCGGCGTTCCCGTCTTATCCCCGAAGGCTTTCACCCTCTGCCACTTTTTCGCCGCCCGAAGCTGGCTGTTCGGATATGTAGAACAAATATGATACGCGACCACGCGCCCGGCGTCCGTCACTTCAACGCCGTTAAATATTCGGTTCCCCGTCGTGCTTTCCGTCGCGTACAGATTGACCGCCGTTCCGCTTGTGTGCGGCGTTGATACACGGTCAGCTTCTATGAGGTGGACGCGCAAGCCATAAGGGAACGCCGGCGTCGGCCGTTCATACTCCACAAGGGCGCAAGCGTCGCCGTTCATCAGCCAGGACAGACACGCGACTTGCTGGATCTCATAAAAATTATTAACCCGTGTTGAATCACAAAATTTTGAATCCGCCCATAACTCAAATTCGCGTTCCGTGTTGCGTTGCCACTCTGCCGCCGCTTCCGGCGTCATTCTCAGGAAGGCCGCGTCGATTGTGCTTTTCAGCCGCAACCCTTCACCGACAATATTTGTTCGATTCGTCTTTATTGCCGATACTGCAAGCGGCGCCGACATATAAAGGCTTCTGGATCTCTGCCGAAGGATCGGAATGTTCCGGTCTATGTCTTCTTGTGGGGATTTACTCGACGCCAGCCAGCCGCGCATGGAATTTTTATTCCTGGACGCGCCGCTTTCATCATACCCGGAATTTTTAAATGACCGGATCAGTTCCAGCTTGATTCGGTCATTTTGACGCCGCAAGGCGGCCGAAGGATTGACGGCTTCGACAAACTTGTCTATGATATTCAATTTTCTTCACCGCCTTTCTAAATGTCACGCGGAAGAAATCGCGCCGCCTTGTTTTTTCCGCCGGTACTTTCCAGCGCTTCGATCTGCCCTTCCAGTTCCTTAATTGCCGCCCGTATGGTAGACAAATCGGCCCGTTTCAGGCTCTTTGTTCCGATCGTGTATTCCTGATTCAGAAGGACGGCTTCTTCGGCTTCATAATACATTTCAAGCCGCTTTTTATATCTTTCCAGGCGTTCTTTCTGCAATTTTCCCATATTATCACCGCCTTATAGTTGAACTCCGCGGCTTACTGCCCCGGTTTTTCTTTTCTTCCCGGTCTTCGCCGGCGCTTTTTTCATGTAATTTATCCCGGCTTTTACCTTCTTTTCCAGGATTTCAAAGTTCGGACGAAGGATTTCCGCCGCGGCCGTCGAATAATTCCGAAGATCCAGCGGTTCGTTTCTGGTTCCAGCCTTCTTTTTCCACTTAATCACGGGCCGCCCGTCCTTCAATTCAACGACGCGCTGTTCGCTGTTTAGCCCCTTGATATAAGTTTCGTTATATCCCAATTCGGAATTGATCGGAAAGTGGCAATATCCAGGGCCTTCTTCTTCGATTTTTAACCGCGTCATAAGAATTTCTTTTCCTGAATCCACGCCCAGGATAAAGATTTTCACTTTGTATTCATTATTCTTTGAAACTTTATGTATTAAAGGAATCCCAGGGCCGCCCATTCCCTTTATACCGTAAATTTTTTTATTCTTCGCTTCCATTTTTTTCAGCCACTTATAACATTCCGTCGTATAGTGTCCGCCGGTATCTATGCAAGTACAAGCAATCAGAAGGCCGGAACCGGACGCAAAGTATAATTCCCGGTCAAGGTATTCTTCTAGTTTGTCCCAGGTTTCGTCTTTTTCCATATCGCCGAAAATCTTATCATACCGGACGCCCCACGATTCATAACCGCGGCCCCAGCCGGTTATTTCTATCTCGAAGCGATCGTCCTGAACGTCAACGCCGGCCGTCAGAAGAAGAACGCCGTCGGGGATCTCCGCTTCGTATTTTTCGCGGCGGCCTATCAATGAATCATCGTCCGCGCTGGCTCCGCGTTCTTCCCATGTTTCGCCAAGCGTGGTATTGATCCACGTTTTCATTTTGTTAATATCGCCGTTTACCTTTAGTTCATGCTGGGCTTCCTTAAATTCCCGGATAATTTCTTCCCAGTGTTTCCAGGGCGACGCTAATTCGTTCATGTGAAAAGAACGCTTCCGGCGGCGCTCCGGGAATTTTGCGATATATTTCCCGGTCTGCTGTTTCCAGTCAATTTCCGGGATATGTTCGCCGCAAAATTTACATTCCATTGTCACGTCTGAAAAGTGGATCCGCGGCCATTCATACGGTTGATACTTTCCGCATACCGGACAAGGAACACACCATTCTTCTTGTGAACCTGATTCAAATTCTTTTTCAACCTGGCTTATTCCTTTGATCGTCGGCGTCGATACTTTTATCTTCTTCCGGTTCCAGAAGGCCGTTGTCCTCTTTTCAACAAGTTTTATCGGGTTTCCTTCGCTTCCGGCGCTGGCCGGATAGCGGTCTATTTCGTCCATAAGCACGATTCGGACGGGCCTTGACGCAAGGCTTGACGGCGAATTTGCGCCGGCAAGCGTTATATGACCGCCAGGAAATGTCTTGTGAAGAATCGTGTTCCCGGAAGTGCGCGACTTTACGTCCCGGACTTTCCCGTTCAATGACGGCGTGTCGCGGATCATCGGCGACAACCTATCCTTTGAAAAATCTTCCGCCATCGGCTTAACCGTCGGTTGAACAACTAACATCGGCGCCGGATCATAGGCTATAAAATAACCGATGATATTCAATATAAGTTCGGTTTTCCCCACCTGGGCCGAAGACATTATCACGATTTCTTCACATTCTGGATCGTTTATCGCGTCCATGATTTCGCGTTGATACGGCGCCCGGTCAGTGTTCCATTGTCCCGGTTCCGCCGAAGATTCAGCGGACAATTTTCGATAACGATCCGCCCATTGACTAACCGTCAGAATCGGCGGCGGCGCAACTACTTTTGCAATATCCCGGAATAGCTTGATTGTTTTGTAGTCTATCCCTAAATCTTTATGACGCTTTTTTACGACGACGGTATCAGAGGAAACAAGCGGCGATTCTTCCACCGTAATTTTTTTATTCCTCATAGTCTTCTTCCCCCTCGACGTATTCGTCGGAATAGAACGCCTTCGGATCATAGTCCTTCAACTCATTCAGCGCTTCGACGACTTCGTTTGTCAGCCGGTCTTTGATATAGCCGGCGTCGCGGTCTTCCAGAATCGGCGCCACCTTCGACGGGATATTCATAACCCTTGTCTTAAAGGCGGACAGCATATCGGACATAACCTTTTCGACGTCTTCCGCCTTGTGAAGTTCCCCTCTCATGGTTTGAAGTTTCAGTTCTGAAATGTGGCGCTTCACTCTTTCGTGAAGGGCCTTTTCTTCGTCAATGTCGATTTCTCCGTCTGGCCCGTCGATTGTCGCGCCTTCGGCGGCCAGCTTTAAAGACAGTATGTAATTCTTTAGTGATTCAACAAGATTATAGCGGCCCTTTGCGGCCCGAACGATGATTCCTTCTTCCGCCATCTGGCGGACGCGGCGATCTGTCACGCCGAAGATTCCCCCCAGGACGGCGGCCGAAACAGTAAGGCTGTCAATGTCAGTAACCTTCGTTGAATCCGTGTCAGCCTTCGCCATGCTCTCACTTCCTTTCTGGCCGGAAAAGCGGAAACGGCAACTTTTATATTTTTTTCTTTGTAGCTAGACAGATTTTGGGCTTCGCTTACCCGCAAGCCTTGTCAGGGCGCCGAAAGAACCTATCCGACCGGCGGCGCTTTTCTTGCGAATGTTCGTTCGCCCTGGCGGCTCTCTCTTTGCCTTCCTTCTCTTGACATATCTTGTAATTGTGTCAAGTCGTGCCGTGACTGTTTTCTTTCAATTAAGTGCGAATGAAAGTGACATATATCATTTGTCATAGGCTCATTGTGTCAAGTGCAAGGCATAATAAAGAAAGTGCTTCCCATTCTTCGGCCCATACATGGGCGCATATACACACATAAAGACAAGGCTATTTGTGGGCCTTCTTCCTGAATGATAGCCCCTTGATAGCCTTGTCTTTATTGTCCTGGTTTATCCCTATATAGCGAAGCGTGACGGATATATCCGAATGATTCAGTATTTCCTTGATAGTCACGGCGTCGTGTGTCTGCTGGTACATATGATAGCCGAACGTCTTTCGTAATGTGTGAGTGCCGATAGAATCCAGCCCAAACGCGGCGGCCGCCTGGCTTAATATGTTATAGGCTTGCTGTCTGGTGATAGGCTTATTCGGGAAATTAGGGGACTTGAACAAATATTCATAGTCCTTTTTCCCACGAATAAATTCCTGGATAATAGGTTTTAATTCGGAATTTATCGGGAAGCGTTTTTCCTTACCCGTTTTTTCTTCCCGTATATAAACGGCGTCTTTTTCCTTCACATCGCGGACACGGAATTTCAGAATGTCCGAAATGCGAAGTCCCGTATATATGCCGAACATGAACATTAAATAATCGCGGTCATTCCTCGCTTTCAGGAAATCCGCGACGTCCATCACAAGATCCATGTCCCGGATCGGCTCGACTGTATTCATCAGGCACACCCCCTTTTTCGTCCCCCTCTGAATCGTCGTCCGCTAAATGTCCCATAAGCGAAGGGAAGCGCTCCGCGATTTCCGTCAAAAATAGCACTCCGAAAAATGCAAGCGGAATCACCGGCCATAATACGGCGCATAAAACCGAAAGAAAAAGCGATACAATTATCACTCTTGCGGTATTCTTCCAGCCTTCCGGGGGATAGTCATAATCGAAATCAGGAAAATTTTCTTTGTCATAATCGGCCCATTTTGCCAATAGGCGCATGAACACAAGCGACAAAATGAAAACAACCGTTCCGCCGATTGCATAAACAAGGGCAAAAATCCGCCAGTTTCTAAAGATAAAATCTGCAATTTTAATCATTTCATCATTCCTTCTTTCTGGCATACAAAAAGCGCCGCCCTTCGGCGACGCCTTTCAAGTCCTTCTTCATACACTTTTCAGCATATCCAGTATAACACATATTGACACGACATTTCCACGACATATTTCACGACAAAAACACGACATAAAACACGACATTCAAATTCGCCTGAAAGCCGCATAAAATCAGGCTTTTTTGAAAAAATGCGTGTTCAAATTTTAGAAAAATTTTAGAATTAAAAAATTTTCATTTTTGAACCCGTCAGATCAGCCCCTTTTCCTTCATATCGCTTTCGATCCTCTGGAATTGCCTTACAGAAATTGACATTTCATCAGCCGCGGCCGCTTGTGTCATTTTCCGAATAATTCTGTAATAGTAAACCTGGGATTCATAGCCGGCCAGGCTTTCATAAATCCTTTTGATCCGCTTTTTGCTTTTCCGAAGGTCTTTTCGTTCTTCTTCCAGTTCCCGGATCCGCCTTTCGTCCAGTTCGATCATTCGCAAGCCGTCAATAAAGGCAATATGAACGCCTTTTGACTGCTCTTTTGAGTAATCGACGCCGCCGACCGCGGAAGGCCCATTCCAGCCACATTCCCGTTTCGCTTTTTCGATTGATCGGCGATGATTTTTGATCTGTTCATTGATTAACATGATTTTCAGGTCAATTTCATCAAAAAGATTCCTTTCCTTGACAGTTTTAACCGGTTTCGCCATATTTCCAGCTTCCCCTTGCAATCATACCGCGAATATGGTATGATTATTAAAGGTTGAAGATTCGGGCCGCTGGAAAAGCGGTTCGTTCTTTTATTTTACAGAATATTTTTTGTCAAGTCAACTGCTTTCTTCCTTTCTTTGCCCGGCGCCTGGCGCGTTCTTCGGCGCGGCGCTGTTTCCGGTTTCCTGAATGTCCCTGAACGGCCGGAAGTCTTTCTTTATTCGTCGCCGCGCAACTCACAAACGAAGAACAATCTTTTTCCGCCGTGTCTATAACTTTTATAAATTCAGGCGCCCCGGAACCGCACGACGGGGACGGATTGAAAGAAATAATCAGATCGTCAGGGACGCTTTCATTTTCAACAATCATTTCGTCATACTCTGCCGAACCCCTAAACACTTTTTCTTTTGTCTTCCGGTTCATTGTAAAGAACCGCTGGGCCGCGATCGCTTCTTTGGCCTTCATAATATCGAAAATAATATCAGACGCCGACGTTCCGTTCCATTCTGAATTGAAATCAAAAGACATATTCTCCCCCCCTAATCATTATAATATTTCAGAAAGTCCGCGCCACTCTCCCGCAACTCCTGAAATATTTTTTCAAACATATGTCCCCAGCGTGTATCATTTCCATTTTCCGGCGCTTCGTCCATCAGCATTTGAACAAATTCTTCTGTAAACGCCTGATTCTCTCCCCTTTTCACGCGGCAAAATTCATGTTCGCCATCGTCCGCCACGTTGTCAGGCGAATTTCTGAATAGCCATGCCAGATCCGACAATTTGATTTCCATTTTCAATTTATTATTTGTGATTGCAAATTTCAAAAGTTGATCGTCATATTTTTTCATGCTCTATTTCCTTTCATTCTTTAACGGTTTCGGGAACTCCTGAATCAATGGTTCTCCCCACACTTCCGCTAGACTATTTTTCATAAATACCGGAATTTTATATTTTCTGCACTGGATCACAATATGCTTGATCCACGCCCATTCAGGAAATACTTTTCCGGTATGTCTGCCGGTTTCGGCTCCGATGATAACCCAATCAAAATATTTTATGTGTTCGTCGATACGAATTTCTTCAAGAATCGGTTCAATACTTAAAAATGTATAATGGTGTGGAAGCGCTCTATATAATAAAAACGCATTTGTCTGCCAATCATAATTATTTGTGACTGTTGTTCCGAACCAGAAATTTTCTTTCCGCGGAAGATTCTTGATTCGATTATAGCGTCCCGGATTCTTTGTCAGGAACAAATAATTGTGTTGTGAAAAATTTTTGCAAGCGGTCAATACTTGATTGATCCATTCATCAGGAACCCATTCGCCAAAAAGATCCGCCATAGAACACACAAAAATATTTCGTCCCTTTTTGCCTTCATAATCAGAAAGCCGGTGTTTATGAAATGTCGGCGTGAATTTTTCAGGATATGGATTCGCCGTTTTATACTCCACTTCAACGCAAATCTGGCCGTCAGGGCCGTTTATTGTTTTTATGTCGTTACCGTCAATCCTCATAAAATCGCCGAACCTTGCGGCGATCTGCCGCGCATAGCAATATTTACAACCATGATAGCAACCAGTGACCGGATTCCAGGTACTATCCGCCCATTCTATATTAGTTTTTTCCATTGTCTTCTATTCCTTTCCCGAAGGTTTTCACGTATCCGAAGTCGCCGCCAGACAGAAAGAAAGCCCGTGTCGCCACTTCTTCGATATTCCCTTCGTCAATGTGTTTTTGATAGCACTTCCGCGCCATTTCTGCCGCCCTGTCGGCGCCCCAGGCGTTAGAATACCAACCTTCGCCGCATATGCTACAATAACAAACTTCTTCCGACCTGATTGTGTGCGTTTTGTAATGATTTTCTATCGCTTTTCTGTCGGAAGAACTTTTTCCGCATACCGGACATTCGTAAAATACGACTTTTTTAATCTTTTTCAAGTTCAATCCCCAGTTCGACAATTCGCTTGTTATTTTTAATTGACATTGTTTCGATCTGTTTCTTCCATACGGCGCCGTAAACCTGATAATCTTTTTTCAATGTCAGAAAATACCGCTTGTGCGGATCCCGTAAGTGCATTTTGATTAAATTATCTAACAAGTGATCCGTAACGCCGGAATCTATAACGGATATTTCGATTCTGCCGGCGTCCCGGTTGAACTCCCGGCATATAACGACGTATTCCGGGCGCTTATTCTTTTTCTTCCCCTTTACTTTTCCCATTGTCAGCACCTTCTTTCTTTTTGTAAATGACAACCATCGAAGGGAACGGCGCACTGTTTTTACTATCGCCGAATTTCAGGCGTCCGCGCACAAAACGGACTTCCGCTTTTTGATAAATAAATTCATGGAACCATTTCGTATCTGTCCGGGCCGGTAATAACATAACAACAAGATTCCCGTGTTCCTGATTCGTGCGATAGGCTTTTTCAACCCACTTCCCTATTTCGCGTCCATAAGGGGGATTGCAAAAAACAGAAGAACCCCCCCCCAGTTTTGCGAAAGGCCGTCTTCTTTAACGGTGAAATATCTATCGCATTTATGATTAAATTCATCAGCACACGGATCAAGGTTGAAATGAAATTCTTCGTCCAGTTCCCGGAAGAAATTTATAGGCGTGGCCCATGAATCAGTTTTACTTGAAAACATAACTTCTGTATTCATTTTTCTTCCCTCTTTCCATGCAATTTCAACCCATTTTTGGATCGTAGTCTTCAAATCTCCGAATAGTTTTAAATATTTTTCTATTATTCACCCACCTTTGAAGATACCGAACGGGATCGTCGTTTCGTGTCTTTTCTTTTTCGTATATCATCACATACGGATCATAATCAAGATCCCGAAGTGTATATATCCGTTCAAGGTCTTGTTCTATTGTAGTGTTGAAATTCGTAAGGACATAGACACTTGTTTTTCTGGCTCCCCATTTTGTAATTTCCTTAAATTGCTTAAACTTCGGAATAATTATTTCTTTATCTTCGTATCTGTCCCAGGCAAAGTGAACGCTATCGACGCGAAGGCGCTTAATCATTTTCGCCTTTTCCTCTGTCATGATCCGAATATCTATCCCCTGATTTATATTGACTTTCGCCTTGCTTTTAATAAGCTGTTGAATCAGGTCTTTCCAGTCAGGACACGCGATCAGGTTCGGATCACAAAGCATTATATTCTTTTGTCCGTTCCAGAACTCCGAAAGATCAGCGACTTTCCGGCTTTTCAATCCTTCTTTCTTCCCTACAATACAGAAATCACAATTCCGCGGACAACCGCGTGTTAAAAATCCGTATGCCGTATCAGTTATCCCATACAAAGAATAATCTGGATATATATGCTCTATCTCTGGATCAAGCGGTTTTCCGCCGTCTGGATATGAATATCCGGTTCCGCCCTTTATAACTTCCTTCGCGTTTATGTAATACGGGAAATCCGGCGTAAATGTAAACACTTTAGACATATAAACCCGATCGAAAGGCGGCCGCGGAAAGCTGTCGCAAATAGGATTGTACCATCGAACGGTGTCACCGCGTTTCTTATGCCATGCCGATAATTTCATCAGCGGCAAATTCGGGAAATTGCTATGTCCGTCAACGTCAATCAGTCCGACGTTCATTCAGTTATATTTGACCGGTCAAAAGTTGTGATTGACGTCCGCCCGTCTTTCTTTACAACTTCCGTTCCGACCGTGATTTCCAGTTCAACCGGATCATTGTTCCAAACATCGAAAACGACCATATTCCGGCCAGCTTCCACGGCGTAGGTTATGCCGGTTTTCTCTGTCATTTCAGACATACCCTTCATAAATTCCTTGATTCTTTCTTCCTGGCTTTTCATTCTTTCCCCTTTCCCGAAAATTCTTTTTTTGCGCGGCGGCTATAATATATTTCAGGCGTCACAAATTCGCCTTCCGCCTTGTCAAACAAATATTCACTATATGAATTTATCTTATAGAATCCAGCGTGAAGGCCATTCTTTTCAATCCACGCATTGAACACGGCGTCAAGCTGTTCTTCCAACTCCTGATACTGTTCTTTTGTTACGTCCGATAAGTAATCGTCGGCCCATTCTCCGAAGCCTTCGTCGTCTGCCTGGCAAATAACGGATTCCACCGCGTCGAAGGCACACGCCGAAAGGCAAGGCTTGAAAAATTCACAAGTTCCGACATATATTTTCTTTCCGTCTGTCTGATAATAAGGCGCCCAGCTTTTCAGATCCGCGGCGGCGTCTTTCAGCGCTTCGGCCGTGTTTGCATACGTGCAACCGTAAGTTTCATTGTCGAAGCTATACGATACCAGGTTCGCCCGGTAATTCGGAATATAGCACCAACTTTGCGGCGGCCGCGTCTGGCCGGACGTTTCAACGGGAAGCGGATTGTCAAATTCCACCGGCGATCCCTTTTCAATCAGCCAGCCGCAAATCTTACCGCCGCCAGCATATTTTGAAATCTGTTCAGCCGTCAGACAGCTTCTTTCCGCCAGGGAATCATAAAGATTCGTCCGCGTTATTCCTTCACAGTCAAACAGACCGACGATTCCAACCTTCGGAACATAGACGATCGCGCGGAAGGGGAAATCAATTTCCGCCGGCGCCGTCTTCCTGATCTCCACCGTCTTTTTCCCCGAAAGAATCAGTTTCCACCATTTCGCCCTTATGCTTATCAATACAGTTTTCATCATTTACGCCTTCTTTCTTTTTCATAAATTCTTTAATTTCAGAAACACATTCCGGGCAATAGTCACGTGATACCGGAAGGGGAAACAAAGTCATTATCATATCAACTATTTTTGATCCGGCATTTTCTTTTTCCGGTAAAGAACTTTCAAAAATAATTCGTTTTGCCTTTTTAGCCGGAAATTCTTTCTTGCAACGATCACATATACATATTGTTTTCATCATTTTTCAGACCTCACTTGTAAATCATATTTGTTTTCTTACACCTGAACGCGATCCGGCCTTCCACATCATAGCCATAGGCGCCAGAAATCTTTTTAATCACGTCAACAAGTTCCGTTATTTCCGGCGGCGTCCGGTCTGCCTTCCTGATTGCTGTTTCCGCCGCTTTGTCACGATAGCCGGAAGCATTGTATTTTATATCATTCTGATTCATAGCCGCGCCCCCTATTGAAACGGTAAGCCGTCGTCATTGTCTGGAATATCCATAAAGTCAGAACCGTATTTCGGCGGCCTCTCGTCTTTCTCTGCCAGAAGACGCGCTTCTTCTTCAAGTTTCGATTCCGCAAAGGACAAATCTTCAACAAATACCGTCTTCGTGTAAACCTTCCGTCCGTCTTTTGCTGTATAACTGCCGGATTGCAACGGGCCGCATACTTCAACTTTCTTCCCCTTGCGAAGAAATTCCTGGGCCAGTTTCGCGTTCTGTCCGACGCATACGCAATCAATGAAATCTACCGGTTGATCGCCTTCTTTTATTTTCCGGTTCCGCTTACACATCATGGTAAACGCAACAAAAGACGCTTTATCGCCGTTATATCTGATAGTCGGTTCTTCGGTTATTTTTCCGCTTCCGATCCATTTGTTCACTTTTTCTTTTCCCCCTTCCTTTTCTCCGCATAGGGAAGCCGTGTATTTTCAGCCAGTTATTCGGAACCGGCTCCGGCTCCTGGGCCTTCTCTCTGTATGCCGCGGCAAAATCAGCCAGGGATCCGGCCGCGTCCTGGGCGGCTATTCCGAAAGAACTTAATTGTCCCAGGGCGGCGGCCGCGTCATTTATTGACAAGCCGCTTATTCTAAACGGCTTCAAGGTTGCTTCAAAATCCTTAAATTCAATCAGGAATGACAAGTAATCATTCAGTGAATACGGGATCTGCTGGACGCGCTCTTTTATCCTTTCCGCCGCTTCTTCCGGTATGTAGAATATAATTGTCCCGAATTTTTCCGTAAGCGCTATAACGTATATCTGGCCGCGCTCAACGCCTATTTCATAAACAAATATCAACCCGGCTTCGCCCACTTTATAGGTTTTGCCGCCGAAATTAAAATCCATGGATTCAAGCATTTTATAAATTTCTTATCCTGGGATTCAGCTTCTTTCCGTCGCCTTGAAAATAAATATCTTCTTTCCCTGGCTATATTTCGCCAGCTTTTTTCTTTTCTTCTCCGCCGCCGCCAGGGATTCACGGATTGTCGCGCGTTCTTCGCCTTCCACAATGACGAAATACTTTTCCTTGCATTTATCAAAGTTCATTCAACCACCTTCCCGTTTTTAGTTTGTGATTCTTTCTTTGTCGCCGGCGTTCTGAAAATTCTTTCCGTCAATATAGCCAGTCTTCCGAAGAAGCGCGTGTTCCTTGTTTGATTCATATTCCCGGCCGGCGGATTCTGTAAGCCCCGGAATATTATCAACGTATTCACACACGGCCGGCGGAACAATCAGCGCCAGGGCGAAAGATTCGCTTTGCGCCTTTTGATCTTCAAAATTTCTTTCCAGGCCATAACAAAATCCCTCGACATAATTCATTTTTTCATTTCTTTCAAATTCGCGGCCGGCGTCTGCGTAGATAGCGCGTAACGTGGCGAAGCGGTTCCTGATAACCTTCACGGCATAGTTGAAAATATTGATACATATTTCCGCGTCTTCATCATATCCGAAAAATTTCAGACGGTAAGCGCCGCCAGAACCGCGCCGCGAACTTGAAATCACGCGGCTTCTAAAATTATCCGCAATTACAGAAGCAATCATTTTACACCAATCATCGCGGAACGGCGGCGAAGTATAGTGAACGATCGCCCGTTCTTCCTCCTGTCCTTCGTGAAGCTGTTCGCGCTTGATTTCATACTTTGCCATAAGTTCACGAGCCTTCATCATAGCGGATTTCGCTTCGTTCTCATTATCGGAACCGGCCAGCGCTAACAGTTTTTCGATTTTATCAATAACTTTGTTTTGTGATTCGTTCATTGATTGCTTCAACCCCCTTTTCGTGCCTGATACATACGGCGCGATCGTCGATATATACATTCGCGTAAACTTTCCGGCTATTTGAACCGAAGTATTCCGTGATTTCTGGAAGATTGTCGTTCACCGCGTCGAACTCAAGTCCGCGTTCTGCACAGAACGAAACGGCCAGATTCAGCGCTTCGTCAACGCGATTCGTCCACAAAATCAATTTATTTCCAGCTTCGCGAAGTTCTTTCAGCCATTCGATCAGCGGCGCGTTCGCTTCTCCAACTCCGGGCCAGCACCCGGCCGGGATAATAACCCCGTCAAAATCTACTGCAATAATCATTTACCCAGCAAGCGATCCAGAAGATCGCTATTCTCCTTTCTGGCAAGCGATACCCGGATAGATTCGGCCGGGAACTCTATCGGTAATGCCATTTTTATAATTCGATTGACGATTCTTTCGTCAAGTTTCAAGTCTTCAATCCGGCAATTTGAAGTAAAAATTGTTATGCGTTTCTCTATCATGCGGCCATTCAGGATATTATAAAATCTCTCGTTTACCCAGTCTTTCACATTCTCGGCGCCTATATCATCAATAACCAGGACGGGAACGGAAATAATGTCATTGACAAGCTGTTGTTCCGATCCGCCGTCTTCCGGGCCGGCCTTTTTAATTTCTCCCCAGGTTGCTTTTATCTGATCCAGAATTTGAAGCGTAGTCGCAAACTTCGCGGAAATCATTTTCTGGCGGATTAGATCGTTTGCGATTGAAACGGCAAGCCGCGTCTTTCCTGAACCTTTGACGGAAGAATAAAAATACAACCCTTTTCCGGTTTCCTGGATTTCCTCGAATTGTTCGACATATCTTTTTGCAATAATCTTTGCCATTTGCGCCAGTTCTCTATTTTGCGGCGTAGAATAACAATCCGTCATAAAACTTTCGACTGTCTGATTCTGAAATTCCTTCGGAATAGCCGCAAACTTTAATTTCCGATCCATTTTTTGACGTTGCAACAAGCCACACGAACATTCGCGCATAAAAGTATAATCGTTTTCGCCCTTGACTTCTTCCCAGCCAGTATCACGGCATTTCGGGCATTTATAGACCGGATCCGCTATTGTTTCGCCGGAACCGTTCAAGCGCGTCCGACGTAGTGTTTCCAACCTCTGCCGCGTCAGGGCTGTTATATCCAGGTTGTGTAATTCTTGCGTCGTGTCCATCGAAGCCCCCCTTGTTTTTATAATTTCCTTCAAGCACCTTCAAGGCGTTAGATTTATTCATCAACCAATCAAACGAACAACCGTCCCATTTTTTATTTCTGCCGGACAGAAAGTCGCTTTCCTGGGCCATTGTGAAAATCTGGTGTAATTTCTCATACGGCGTAAAGCCAGGGAAAAATTTCAGATTTTCAAGTTCATTCAGAAGCGCCCGGACGCTTCTTTTCCTGGCGTCTGAAATAGCCCGTATTTTAGGCAAATCAGCGCACGTCTTGTTATAGTCGTCCATAATCAGGTTATAAACCAGGCGTTCCGCCTTCTGTTCAGGAAGGGCGGCCGGCGGCGCTTCGCCGACAATATCTTCGCTAGAAGATATATTATTTATTTCTTTCTCTATCTCTTTATCTTCTCTCTGTTCCGTGACTTCGCGTGAAGTGTCACGTGACGTTTGTGTGACGTCGTGTGAACCGTCACCGCCAAAATCAGGAAGGGACGGAACCTTCGATTCTTCCAGGCGGAGCGCCTTTTTCCGTTCCCGTTCGCGCTGTTTTCGGATCCGGTTTTGTTCCCGGATCCGATCCATTCCTTCGACGTTCTGGTGTTTCTCAAAATTCGTTATGTAGATTCCCTTTTGCGTGGTTTCTACCATGCGGAATTTTTCAAAGGTTTTTAATGCAAGTCTAACCGTTGATAATGGTTTCCCGAAAATAACGGATAACATTTCGTCGCTATACGGAAATTCGTCTTCAACCAGGACAAGGCCGTTCGCGTTGCATTTGCCGGCCAGGGCGATCAGGCGGATCCAGATAACAAGAAGCGCGTCGCCTTCCGGCATGGATTGAATGATCTTGATTTTTTCATCGTCGAACATATCAATCCGAAGTTTTATCCAGCTAATTTCAGACAATAGAATCACCGCCAATCTACAAATATTTGCTCATAATATCGCGCCTTGTTTTGGGCTTCGGCGCTTCGCTCTTTTTCTTCGGCGGCTCTGATTCCGAAAGGAAATTCACATCGTTTTTCATTCTGGTTTCGTGTGTTGCCGCCAGATTTTTCTTGATCGTGTCCTTGTTTTCAGATACCTTGTTATAGATTTCATCAAGCCGCGTTTGAGGATATGAAAGCCCGGACACACAACAAATCGTTTCTTCATCGTTGAACGTCTGGAAGTTGTCAAGCGGCGTCCCGATTGCCTTTTCAATGTCTGCCATGCTTACATTCCCGGCCATTGACGCGGTAATGTATTTAACGGCCCGATCGGCTTCCAGGGGCGCGAAGGCGTTATCTTTTATAGCCTGAATCACTCCGGCGCTGTCCTGGGCCTTCTGGCGCACGACAACGGCCATTCCATGCGCTTTCAATGTTTCTTCGATTTCTGCCTTGTCGATATTCCCCTTTACGCTCTTATGTTTCGACGGGATTTCAAGAAACGCCGTGAAGGCTTCCACGAAGCCGGAATTTAAGTTCAGCTTTTCCCCATTCGCATTGTCAAGGATAAAACAAGCGCCCGTCCCGGAAATCTCCGTCAGTTCCGAAAAACATTCGTAAGAATTTATATGTGACTTCGGGCTTTCATCAGGCGCCGGAAGAATCGTAATCATGCCGATCGTTTTTCCTTCGTCTATTAACAGATCCGACAACATCGGCCCAGCGCCCGAACCGGTTCCGCCGCCGCTGGCGAAGATAACAAAAATCATGCCGGCCTTGATCTTTGATTCGATTTCCGCGGCGATATTGTCGAAATCATCGACGACAAGCTGTTTCGCCTTCCTTCTGTCCTTATTGCAACCTTCGCCGCCCGTGATATGGTGTTTGAACTTCGCGTGATCCAGCGTGTCAAGATCTTCCTGGGACGTGTTCATGTAAAGGACAGAAAAGCCCTTCTGTTCAAAAAGTCTTCCAATGTTGCCGCCGGCCTGGCCGACCGCCACAAAAGCAATTTTATTTTTCATTGTTTTTCCCTTTCCAGACATTCGCAACCTTCCGGCGTTATGTAAAATGTGGCGGCGCGGCCCTCTTTCAGACCGCGGCATATATAGCCGGATTGTTCAAAGTCCTTTATTTTTTTAAATATTGTGTTTTCTTTTATTCCAAATTCTTCCGCCGAAGCGATTTCACGAACCGTCATAGACGAAAGTTTGTTCGTGGCTCCTTCCTGGCGAAGAATCGAAAGAATAATAAAACCTAACCGATTCAAGATTCACCGCCTTTCTAACCCTGATAAACTCTGATTTATTCTGATAAATTCTGATTAACTCTGATATTCTCTGATTTAATCGGATTTAATCGGAAAACCACGTTCGGCCACAACTTGATCGAAGGGAATGTCGCCCAGGCGCCGATCCGCTTCGTTGCTTCCGCATACCGGACAACTGGAAGTCGCCAGGCAAGCAAGAAACACGTGTCCGCACTTCTTACAGACCGACCGCCAGAACGGATCCGTCACTTTTGTTATTCCATCGCTATAAAATGGGTGTCTTTTCTCATATTCCCCTATTGACATTTTCCTTTCCAGCCCTTAATATTATTAAAGGCTTCGGCGCTTTTCGCGCGTGGCCGTTTAGGCGCAACGTGTCAGGGTTCCAATCTTTCCACGTTGCGCCGCTTTTATTATGCCGAATTTTTCTGAACCGGTCTTTCTGTCATAATACCGATCGTCATAGCGCCCAGGGCGCCGGACAACGCTTCGTCAAGGTCTTTAGCTGTCTTTATTCCGAAGCCTTTCAGAATATCTTTCAGGCGCTCCGCCTTGCTGGCCGTGTTCTGGCTCTCTTTCATCGCTTCACCGCCTTTCTAGTAATAGCTTAATTCCTTTGAAACGTGGAACCATTCGCGGCCGGTTCCGTACTTCCAATCGACGCGAAGAAATTCCGTTTCGCGCCTGGAATCAACTTTGTTTTCAGTTCCTTCTTCGTAGAAGAATTTTTTCCACTTTTTCGTTTTGCCGTTCGCCTTCACAATCAGATATTCCCGGCCCAGTTCTTCGCGGTAATTTCTTTGATCTTCTTCGCACCATGTTTCGGCGCTTAAAAGACTGATTTCCCGTACATAGTGGACGGAATACGGAAACATTGTAATTCTTGTGTTCATGCCGACACTGTTCAAGTGTTTCAGGACATAGGCGACGAAGGTTTCCTTCTGTTCTTCCGTCAAGTCTTCATAGCCGGTTGTTTCCAGAATGTCGAAGCCGTGAATGACTTTAATATCATTGACCGTCTGCAAGCGGTAATCAGTGCGCCCCGTGGCTTCGTATAAGGCGCATACTTCCTTGTAGGAAGTGCGGTTCGTTGCTTTTCTCATGGTTCCACCTTTCCGGCCCTTCCTGGGCCTATTAGCCGCCCTATCGGGCGGATATACAGATTTACAGTTATCGGATCACAGGTTCCCCCAATAAAGCGGAAAAGAAGCCGACGGTCGCGCCCACGTTCGACCGGACGTGGGCCAAATCCAACGCGGAAGGCCCAGAGTACGACGTGTCGCCGGAACTGGCGCCCACGTAACAGACACATTCTTCCAGTTCAGGATCCGCGGCCAGCCATTCGCGGCTTTCTTCCATGTTGTCAGTGACGATCCCTAAATCTTTCAAAATCTCCGGCACGTTTACAAGGTCAACTTCGACATTCCGTCTTTCGTCCCAGTTATATTCCGATACTTCGTCCGTGGTAATCTTCAAACCGTCGCCGTCGGATCCGATTCTTACCGGAAGGCCGTCAATCATAATCTGTAAAAATTCCTTGCTATCCGCCGACAAATCAGCGTCAGGCGCCGCGGCGTCATTGTCCTTCATATATTCCAGGACGCCATTTTTCAGGCGAAGGCCGGCGACGGTCTTCCAGACAAGGCCGACAACATCGGCGATCCCGGTTTCCTTGTCGCCATTATGGAACCAGGACGCCGGGCCGGAACCGGTCAGCGTCAGGCCATAATTCCCCTTGATCCCGTATTCGCTGGCGTCTTTGTGGGAATTTCCGAAAGAAGTGTTCCCGTGAAGCCCTTCGATCGCCCGGTCAACTATGTACCGCCATTCACGGATAGTCAGCAAGTGCCACTTTTCGCCCTTTGCCTTACAAGCGGCGATCATTTCGTCCATATCCAGGGAAACGGCCGGATTCATAAAGGGAAGGCTTACCGCGTGGCCGTCCATAATGGAATTGACAAAACGGGAAAGATAAACAGAATCGTATTCCTGGCCCTTGACAATGAAAATCGGATCCGCTTCTTCCTTCGACGGCGCCGTGTTTTCAAGTTTTAACATCATAGACGGGAACCCGTCTTTGTCGTAGATAACGACCGGTGTTTCTTTTACAAATTTGTGTTCTTTCATGTGCTTATTTCCTTTCTTTCTCTTTATTCGATCCCAGCGATATAATCTTCCATTTCGATTTGACCTGGGATTGTTGCGTCTTCCATCCACCACGCGAAGACTTCTTCTCCATTCTTCCAGCGCGGCTTTTTATTTCCGCTTGCCCTCATAGCTTCTAACATTTTATCGAAGGCGTGTATATATGCCATTTTGTAAGTCGGAAACACTTCAAATTCAAAATGCCGCCCTTTGTCCGCCACAGGACAACCAATGCAACCCACACGTGAAAAACCCATTTTATAAAGGGGATTTGTTTGAATCTTTTCGGATTCCAAGAAGTCCCATATTTCGCGTTCGTCCCATTCAATAATGGGATTGCAGACGGTTTTTGCCTTTAATACACAACGTTCAATAAATTTCCGTCTTTTACTGTTATCATTCATCAGCATTATTTCGCCGACTTCTTCTTCCAGGCCAGGGATAGCTATTTGTTGATATTCTTTTTCTTCTTCCTTTCCGGTCATTTCCGCGTCGGTGATTGTAATTCGATCAGCTTTTGTCTTTCCTAAAATCTCATATTCGCCGCGCGAAGCCCTGGCGTTACTTTCCTTCCATCTAACGCCCGTTGCAATCATTCTTTCACGGCAAGAACCTTCTTTCAAAATTGAACAACAATATCTTTTTAACCGCGTCGGCGGAAATTTCTTCTTTACAATTAAACTCCACATAGTAAAGCGCCGTTTTTGAGGATCCGATTTATTAACCGGTGGAAGTTCGATTTCGCATTTTATCCCCTGATTTTCTAATTTTTTGAATCTATCGCGGATATGGTAAACCGTATGCGGCGCGTCAACTGTCGTGTGGCTGTTATGTACTTCAAAAGGAACGCCGCTTCGCCTGAATAGTTCAAGCATTACGTCAGAATCTTTTCCGCCTGAATAAGTACATACAACCGGTTTTCCGTAATGTGCAAGTGCTATCTCACTAGCCATTTTGATCCGTTCGATTGATTTATGTTCTAAATCCATTTGTCACCCCCCATTAAATCATTCCCAGCTTAACGCCCAACTGGACGCAACCAAGAATAATAGTTTCCAGATCGCGGCCGGCACAATGCGCCATGATGAAGGATAAGACGCTTTCTCCGCTTTCTTCTTCCTTGATTTCGCAGAAGAAGCCCTTGTCAATGATCCGTTGTGTGCCATCGCTATAATTGACGATGAAGTTTTCAACTTCCGGTTCCTGGCTTTCCGCCTGGCTCTTATTCATATCTTCCATTTTCACCCTACTTTCACGCCGCGCCGGCGAAGTTCGTTCATAAGTTCCTTTGTCTTCGTGTCTTCGATTGCCTGGCGCCGCTTCTGGTACGCTTCCGGGATCCGCGGCCGGGCCTGGCGCCGCCGGTTGTCTTCCGGCTTCAAGTCGAATAATTCAAACGACGCCACGTTTTTAATCGTGAACCGGTCAACGATAACCCACCACATATTATTGATATTGTGATAGACGCGGCCGCGGTAAAGACGACCGTTCCAAGCCCTGAAATACTTTATATCGCCGTTGTGAAGCGTCAGACCTTCCCGATCGCGTCCGTTATATGGTTCTTGCGTCTGGCCGTCCAGATCAGACAGAAGAAAATTTGTGTCCGTTTGTTCATGGTGCCATTCTTCCGCATATCTGGCCTTGATCCATTCTTCCGCAAGCCGCGGACTCTGTTTCGTGTCGTCTTCCAGGTCTTCAACGGATTTCAGAAGGGCGATGATCTTATCCCGGTACTTTATAAACCGAAGGCGGATCATGTAGGGCATTTTCTGAAATTTATCGAAATCATACCTTCCGCCGTTCCGGTTCTCTATGACGATATTCTGAAAGAACATGATTTCAAATCCGGCCGGGTAACGGTGCGCGTAAAGTTCCAGATCACCGTGGCGGCCTATGAAATAATCGTCCCTGATACACTTTGCGACTTCGGCGTCGTTTTCGATCGTGAATCCTTCAGCGCGAAGCATATTGAACAACCGGTGAAGCGTTCCAAAATGCGGATATTTGAACCGCCAGGAATCAGCGCCCTTCGGCGCCTTTACGGTATTGTTCCGGTAATAAATAGTAGTGTCGTGGATTCGATAACTATTTTTGTTCATTTTCCTTTCTTCCTTTTTCTTTTTGTGTGCTGTGTTTCACTCCAGATACCAGAAAGGAGAAAGTGTCCAGGCTGAAGTTCTGACTCCGGAAGCAGGCAGGAAGGGGCCATCTTTGACTTTTTGGGGAGTGGTTGAATTTTGGGGTCTGGTTGAATTCTTTTCCTTA